>Ga0310811_10004583_pt1 | contig 17388 bp, 14 predicted proteins | sample YCmetagenome_FD_207642 | JGI IMG/M metagenome (GOLD analysis project Ga0310811, IMG submission 207642) | Soil microbial communities from experimental microcosm in Duke University, North Carolina, United States - YC | ecosystem: Engineered > Artificial ecosystem > Soil microcosm > Unclassified ...
AAGACGGTCATCAATGGTGGCGCAGGAATAATCTACGACCGCACTGTGATCAACGCGATCAACTTCCTTCAGGACCAGATCTCGTATTTGTTCTTTAATCAAACCAGCAGCGAGTTTGGCGGGAACACGGTTTCAGAAAGTCTCGCTACAGATCCGAGGGTTGGCAGCAATCTATCCTATCCCGCAAATTTAAACCCAGCACCTCAGCCGCTCAGCGTTCCTTACACGCCCTATGTGGACAGTACGGGATACATGTCCGGGCTAGCCCAGGCGCAGACCAATTTCGTAATCAGTCCCAACCTGAAGGATCCGTATTCGATCGCATTGAATTTTGGTGTTCAACAGGAACTGCCGAGTCACATGATTCTGAAAATGAATTACGTGGGTAGACTCGGCCGCCGTTTGATTGCGACTGCTGACGCGAACCAGGTCATCGATGTACCGGATTACACTCACCAGTCCACGCAGAGCATGGCACAGGCGTTCGCAGGACTCACCACGGAATTACGGGCAGGCAAGGACTACACGCAGGTTACCCCGCAGCCATGGTTTGAGAATGTGCTGACCCCGCTCTTCGGCCAAGGCAACAGCACGTCTGCAGTGGCGTACTACTCAGGACAATATGCGCGCAGGGGAGACATCTCGGACGCGCTGTATCTGCTGTCCGCATACGGCTATTACTTCTTCGGCACTGATTTTCTTCCCACCAACATCGGCATCCCGTCGCAGTTCGGAACCAATGCTTATCTTACGAACAAGGGCAATTCCAACTATCACGGCATGCTCGTCACGCTTGATAAGAACATGTCCAACGGGCTGAATTTCGAGGCGAACTATACCTGGTCGCGCTCCATCGACAACACTTCAGTCAGCGCCAATAACAACTCGCTGTTTACCAACAGCAATATGATTTGCGACATCCTCAATCCGCGTGCGTGCCGGGGTGATTCGGATTTCGATGTTCGACAGGAGTTGAACGGCAACTTCGTTTATCAACTTCCTTTCGGCCGCAGAAAAGCGTATATGAGCCAAGCACCCCGTTGGGCGGATGAGGCGTTTGGCGGGTGGAGCATCTCGGGTCTACCCTCTTACCGCACCGGGCTTGCGCTTACTGCAATGTCTGGCGCGTTCCTGGCTTCCTTTGATAACCAGGTACCCGCCATCTTCACGGGCAACAAGGCCGATTTGAAGACAGCGGTAAATGTGAATCACAAGAGCAATACTGTTTGGATGTTCGCAGGCGGCAGCGCCGGTGCCTCGAAGACCTTGTCCGAATTTCGCGGTCCGATCGGCATTGAATATGGTCAGCGGAATAATATTCGCGGACCCGGTGCATTCTTCATGGATGCCGGTCTGGGCAAGCAGTTCCCGATCGTTGGAGACAGACTGAACCTGACGTTCCGTGCCGATGCATTCAACGTGTTCAACCATCCGGTTTTCGGAGGCGGGCTGTTGAACATCGTCAACAACGCCTCGCAGTTCGGCCAGATTACGTCAGCGCTCAGATCGAACTCAGGCAACAGTGCACGAGTGGCTCAGTTCTCACTCAGGCTGGATTACTAGAGCGGGAAGCCGGAGGATAGTGCGGGATGATCCACGCCGCGGGCGCGCCGAAGTGGTTGGCATATGAGTCATTGATGGTGGCCGGTTACTCGTCCGTGACAAGGGTTTGGTATCAGGGCGCAGCTTTAGCTGTGCCCTGATGTGTTGCTTTTGAAATCAGGAAATCCACGCGGTGAAAGCACGGTAAAATCCAACGAATCTGCCCATTCGATCCAAATGCGAGCTAAAACGAATCATCGTGCAGATTGGGGATTGTGCAGAATTCGAGAATTAGAAGCAAACGCGGATCTTTCGCTGCGCTCAAGATGACAATGGAGGGTTGAGGTTGTTGCCATCCAACGTCCGAAAGATCGGCCGCGGCATTCCTAACTGTCTAACTGGCGACTGTGCATAGATCTAGTAGCTTGAAACTGGCAGCCTGAAGTCCAAAGGCGAAAGCTGGTACTTGAATTCTTGAAGTTCGAAGCTAAAAGTTGAAAGCTTGCAGCTATCGTCGGGAATGCTCCGTTTTCTTCAGCTAATAGAAGAGGTATTTGCGCCAGCGATCGTCGCCACGGCCTAGCATGCGCATGATCTGGCGGCTGGTGTGTAACGAGAAGGGCCGCGGGTCGCGCAGCAGAATCATGTCATCAATTTCACTTAGCATGCGATTGCCTTTACGGCGATTGCAGGAGTGGCAGCAGGCAACGAGATTTTCCCAAGTGGAATTGCCGCCGCGCGAGCGCGGAATGACATGATCGAGCGTGAGTTCACTTGGCGGAAGCGAATCTCCGCAATACTGGCAGGTATTGCGGTCGCGCAGCAGAATATTTTTGCGCGACAAGGCACGGGTCTGATGCGGAATGCGGCGGTATTCCAGCAGCCGGATGACGGAGGGCATGGGTACGATGCTTCGCTGCGCATGCAAAGTGAGTCCGTGTTCCTCTTCTGTGCGAGCAATGCCTTTGAGCACCAGCACAAGGGCACGACGTGCTCCGCAGATATTGATGGGCTCATACGATGCGTTGAGCACGAGCACCGGCAACTGCAGCATGTGCGTAGTCTGGACGGCGGATTGCGTACCTGGATATTCGGCAGCTGTGGCCGCAGCCCTCGCGATGGATCGTTGTTTACGAGCATGAATCATGGCTTTTCCCAGCGACATCTCTTCTCCCGTCAAAAAGATGGTTGGTCGTGCAATGAAGACCTGCTTACATCCTGCGATGCACCGGCGCTTACGCCTCCGGCAAGCTCATTTTGGTCCTGATAAATCTCAGGTCCGTAACTGTTGACGCGCCGCGCCCGGGCAAGTGTTGCAACCCATACAGAAGCGGCTCCGGCGTCGCGCAGCGCTTTTGAAACTGCACGCGCGGTTGCTCCGGTGGTAAGAATGTCGTCGATGATCAGCACGTGGCGCTTATCGACGGCCGCTGGATTTGAAACCTTGAATGCTCCGCGCACATTGAGGCGGCGCATACGAGGCGTCAGGCCTGCCTGGCTCTCCGTCGGGCGCAAGCGGACCAGACTGCTTGCGGCGAGGGTAAAATGCAACTCCGGATGTGTCGTGGCGAGCGCTTTCAAGGCTTCCGCTGCGAGCACGCGAGACTGATTGAAGCCCCGCTGCGCATGCTTCGATTTGTGGAGCGGCACCGGCACAACGAGCATGTCCAATGGCGCTTCTGCCGCAAGTCCGCTGAGGGCCAGGGCCAGCATCTGACCGAGCCGTGGAGCCGCTGCATAAAGCCCGTCGTACTTGAGCGCATGGATTGCTTCCTTCATTCGGCCATCATAAGTGCCGAACGAGACAGCTTTTACAAATGGGGGTGGAGCGAGACGGCACGCTCGGCACTCTGCGAGCTCTGCCATGGAGTATTGAGCCGCATCAATGGTGTCTCCGCAGCGCGCGCACACGTGCCCGGCGCGGGTGGAGAATTCTGACCAGCAAACAGCACAAATTGGCGCGGAAGAGAGCTGCGGCAGAGGGGAGCCGCATAGAGCACAGAGTGAAGGAAGGAGGGCACAGCTAAGCGCATCCAATGGACTTCGGAGCACGCGGGCTACAGCGCGCCACCGCGTTATCTCCGATGGCGGAACGTCGATCGTCAGTGAACCGTGGTCCCTGCGGAAGACGCACCTCCTTTGAGGCAGCTGAAAAGAGGTACACTACCTCACCCTTATCTTTACTCGATTCGCTTTGAATGGCAAGGCAGCACCACGACACTGTAGTACCAGCTGATTATCAAACTTGGCACATTATTTCGAAGGCCGCCTGCTGAGGCGCCCTACGATTGTTGAAGAAGGTGCTGAAGGTAAAAGCGTTAGCGCGATCTCGCAGAAGAGCGCGGGTTGTCGTGTTTCTTGGTGAGTTTTTGAAAATCCTACAAACGAAATTTCCCTGCGTCGGGATTTTTGCCCAACGCAGGGAACAGGATCCGGCACTCTACGCCGGCCGGAAGAGTTGACTAGAGTTGACCCTCACGGCTATGTCAGCGACGATGTCCTGTCGTCCCTGTACGATCGTTGTCAATATCGTCTTCGGCACGAGCTGGCGGCCGCGATGAATCAGTGGTGTTGCGGAACGCATCCTTGACGTCGCCACTGATCTTCTCCACCTTGCCCTTGACCTGCTGGACTGTGCCCTCAGCTTGCTTGTCTGAATCACCGGTCCACTCGCCGATCTGGCGCTTGGCGCGACCAACTGTATCATCCATCGTGCCCTTCACATGGTCTTTATTCATTGCTTCACCTCCATGGGGTCTACTACCGTGCTTTGCTTTAGGTGCGCATAAAACTGTTTCGTTTTATGCGCAGGTCAAATTCGTTACCGACGGGTGCAATTCAAGTGAACCCGTCAAACAACTGGTCTGCGGCCCTGAATCAATTGGATCAATAGAACAACTACCGCAAGGACCAGCAAAATGTGGATGAACCCGCCAAGCGTGTACGAGGTCACGAGTCCAAGAGCCCATAGCACGAGCAGGATTACAAAAATCGTCCAAAGCATTTTTCATCACCTCCCGGCGCACATTTCCACCGTTACAACAGATCACTTGGACGCCGGAGCATCGGGCGCGGTTGTTTGCAGGGTTGTGAATCGCTTGAAAGGCGGTATGTAATGTGGTATGTAATGCGGGCGGATAACGCGCCGGGCGCTTCGCGCAACAAACGCTGGGTCTGGTTATTGTTAATTCATTTTTGGGGGATTTAGGCTTTCTGGATGGCTGAGTGTCGTAGTACCCACCCTTCTCCGGGTAACTGCGAGAAGGATGGGCGCCCGATTCTGTTGAGAGCCTGTTTAGAAGATGCCGGCCATGTAGGCTTCGGCAGGTTGGACGTTTTCAGATTTGGACCCGCACTCGACCAGAACGACTGGCGAAAGGGTGAGCACCGGGCAATGGGAGTGCGCCAGCACCTTGTACACCACTCCGTGCCGAGTGACAGCAGCGAAGGCCGAAGCACCCTGCGCGCCAAGCACGATCAGGTCAGCTTGTTGCGCGTTGCTTTGGTACAGCAGCTCTTCTGTCGGGTCGCCGGGTACCACGATGGTTTGCAGGGCGATCTTCTGACGCAAGTTTGTGGGAACGAGCATCAACAGTTCGTTCTCAATCTCATCGAGTGTCTTACGCGCCAGCACTGCCGACTTTTCCTGGGGTTTGATGACGTGCTGGAGGATAAGCCGTGCGTTGTGCTGCAGGGCCAGTTCCGCGCCGAACGCGACCACGATCTTGGAGGCTTCGTGCATACTGGCGGCGCAAAGGATCGTGCGGGTGGCGTAGTTGCGATAAGCTCCATCCACCACATTGGGGCCGACGATATATACGGGCAGTTTGGCGGTGCGCAGGACCGCCTCGGCGACAGAGCCGACCAGCAGCTTTCCGATCGGTCCTGGCGAATGAGTGCCCATCACGATGCGGTCAATCTGGCGCTCGTGCGCAAAGGCGAGAATCTGGTCGGCAGGTAATCCCGGCCGCACCACCACATCGCAGGTAACACCCGCATCACGTGCTTGTTGAGCGAGAGGCTCAAGTTGACGTTTTTCTGTCCGCGCAGCGGCGGCGTAATCGTAATAGCGCATCCCGGCACTTTCCGACGCAGCCACCACCAGCGTGTCATAAGCGTGAAAGAGGATGAGATTCGAGCCAAACTCGCGAGCCTGTGCAAGGGCGAATGCAAAAGCTTTCTGGTTGGCAGGAAGCTCGGTGGAAAAGAGAATTGTGGAGGGTTTGCTCCACCCCGGCTTCATGACGGCTGCCATAGAAACCTCCTGGACGTGCGTTCAAAGTGTTGCGCCATCAGTAAATAAAGTCGCAGTGCTCAATCGCACATCATTGGGTGATCTAGCTCACTATTTGCCTCGGTGAAAGCTGCCGCCGATGCGCTGGCTTCACCAGATTTGTTTTAGACCGGTTTCTTCAGTTGAACGTTACCCGGAGAGAAGATTGTGGCTCGAAAATTTGAATTTGTCCAACCTGTTTGAGAACGGCCCGCCCGGCGATCGGATAAAGTGATCTGAATCACAGCCTGACCCGATCGAAAGCTGTTCTTCTAGAACCGAATCGGGGCGTCTGTCCTGAATTACAGAACGCCAAAGCCGGCATTTCCGGTTTGTCCCGAGCGCGAGGATAGGTTCCCCACCCGGACCTTAGCGATGCGGGGCGATTCGGCTGGAGGTCTTTATGGAGCCGATGCATCAAATTCCCGCACGAGGCGGGTTGAACTACGACGAAACGCCTTTCCTTGCAATCTGGGAAGTCACCCAATCCTGTGATCTAGCCTGTAAACATTGCCGTGCGGCCGCTCAGCCTATTGCTCATCCTGATGAGCTATCGAATGCTGAGGGCAAGGCGCTTATCGACCAGATCGCTGATATGCATATCCCAATTTTTGTGTTCACGGGCGGCGACCCGATGAAGCGCAAGGATGTGTTTGAGCTGATCCGCTATGCCGCCGATAAAGGCGTCCAGGTGGCTCTTACGCCCAGCGCGACCCCGCTGCTTACGCGCGAAGCGATATTCAAATTGAAAGAGGCGGGACTGGTTCGGCTGGGCATCTCCCTGGACGGATCGACACCGGAGATTCACGACACGTTCAGAGGGTTGCCGGGAGCGTGGGCGCGCACCATCCAGGCGGTTGAGTGGGCCAACGAGGCAGGTATCCCGATCCAGGTACATACAACGATCAGTCGGCATAACGCGAAAGATCTCGATGAGCTCTGCAACCTGTTCGAAAAGCTGGCCATTGTGATGTGGAACGTGTTCTTCCTGGTGCCGGTGGGTCGCGGGCAGCTGAATGATTTGCTGTCAGGCGAGGAATTTGAAAATGTGTTTGGCAAGATTTATGAGCTTTCGCACCGGGTGAGTTTTCAGATCAAGACCACGGAAGCGATGCACTATCGGCGCTACCTGCTGCAGAACAATCTTGAAGAACGCAAGATGGGACACGGGCACTCCCGTGCGGCGAAGCATGAATACGAGCCGGGTGCGCCGACGGCCGACGCCAAGACTCGCACGATGGGCTGGGCTACCAGGCGGGTGAACGATGGCAAAGGGTTCATGTTCATTTCGCACGTGGGCAATGTGTACCCGAGCGGGTTTTTGCCAATCCATGCGGGGAACATCCGCGAGACTCCGCTGGCGGATATTTATCGGAATGCGCCGATCTTCAAGTCGCTGCGCGACACGAGCAAGTTGGAAGGCAAGTGCGGAGCGTGCGAGTACAAGGAGATTTGCGGTGGCTCGAGGGCGCGTGCCTATGCGCTTACCGGCGATCCGCTGGCGCAGGAACCCTGCTGTATTTACCAACCAAAGAATTGGGATCCGGAGCTGGAACAGAAGGCGGAGGCGTTCAGGGACGTAAAGGCGGAGCAACTCGTAGTTCTGTAATCGGCGAGCGAATTAACCAGGCGCCACGGCCTTGCGGTCGTGGCGTTTCTGTTTGTACGGAGTTGAATTTGCGCATAGGCTGGCGCTTGGAAGCATCGAAGCACAGGAGGAACTACTCACGATGGCAAGCGACACGTTACTGAGGAAGCAACTGGTGAAGCTGCTTACCAGTTCGGAGGCGCACGCTGAGTTTGATGACGCGGTGGATGATCTGCCCGCCGATCTGCGCGGAAAACGGCCGGAAGGCGCGGAACACTCTCCGTGGGAATTGCTGGAGCATCTGCGTATCGCGCAATGGGACATTCTGGAATACGCCATCAACGCGAACCACAAATCGCCGGAGTTTCCCGAGGGCTACTGGCCGGCATCAGCCGAGCCCAGTGGCGCAAAAGAATGGGATGAGAGCGTGCGCAGTTTTCATCACGACCTGAAGAGGATGTGCGACCTAGTGATATTGGAATCGACTGATTTGTATGCGAAGATTCCGCACGGCGAAGGGCAGACGATTTTGCGACAGGTGCTGCTCACGGCCGATCACAATGCGTACCACATCGGCCAGCTTGTACTGGTGCGCAAGCTGCTTGGGGCGTGGCAGTAGACCGCGTTGGCCGCGGAACGGCTCAGCCCGCCCGCGCTTTTCTTCCTTCGCCTTGCAGCCGGATGGAAACATGGACGAGGCTCAGCGCTGCTGGGGTTACGCCCGGTATGCGGCTGGCCTGGCCGATGGTCATAGGCCGGATGCGCTCGAGGGTCTCGCGCATTTCGCGCGATAGCCCGCTGATGACGCCATACTCCAGCCACTCTGGAATTGCGACAGCTTCGGCGGCTTTCAGCTTGGCAACAGATTTCTTCTGCTGTTCGAGGTAACCGGCAAATTTGATTTCTGTTTCTACCGCGCGCACTTCATTGCGGAGCACGGCGCGCTTTACGTGCGCATCTTCACCGGCATCGCTCTCGAGCAGACGGCTGAGCTCGCCCAGCAGCGGATCTGCGACAAGGCGTTCGCGCAGCGCCATCAGGATCGGCTCGATGGTGACTTCAGGGCGCTTGAGCAGTTGCGCCCAGGTTTGCCCGGCCGTTGAGGTAAGGTCGGCCAATTCTGCCGTTGCCAGGTGCTCGGTGTTTACCTTGCCTGTGGTCAGTAGGTATTCGAGCGCGGCCATGCGAGCCTGCTTGCACTCGTACTCTGCCCATGCCTCGTCGTTGATGAGGCCGAGCCTGCGGCCATGCGGGGTCAGGCGGCGGTCCGCGTTATCGATGCGTAGGTGCAGGCGGAACTCGGCACGCGACGTAAACATGCGGTAGGGCTCATTGGTGCCCTTCGAAATGAGGTCGTCGATGAGTATGCCGGTGTACCCTTCGGTGCGATCGATGGTGAATGGCGCTTCGCCCTTGAGCCAGAGCCCGGCGTTTATTCCGGCCATGATCCCCTGGCATGCCGCCTCTTCGTATCCGCTGGTGCCGTTGATCTGGCCGGCTAGATACAGGCCTTCCATGCACTTCACGCGCAGGGTGCGGTCAAGCTCGGTAGCATCCACACTGTCGTACTCGATCGCGTAGCCGGGGCGCAGCATCTCCGCCTGGTCCAGTCCGGGAATGGAATGGACGATCTCCCACTGTACTTCCATGGGCAGCGAGGTGGACATGCCGTTTACGTAAACTTCGTGGGTATTCAACCCTTCAGGCTCGAGAAAGAACTGGTGCTGCGTCTTCTCAGGGAACTTGACGATTTTGTCTTCAATGGAAGGACAGTAGCGCGGACCAATGCCTTCAATGCGCCCTGAGTACATCGCCGAACGGTGTACGTTTTCGCGAATGATGCGCAGTGTTTCAGGCGTGGTGAATGCGATATGGCAGCTCACCTGTGGCTGCACGATCCTTTTTGTTCGGAAGCTGAACGGCGTGGGATCGACGTCGCCCGGTTGCTCTTCAAATGCGTTCCAGTTAATGGTGCGGCCATCGAGACGCGGCGGTGTTCCCGTTTTCAATCTGCAAGTTCGCAGGCCCAAGGCACGCAACGCTTCGCCGAGCAGCACCGATGCAGGTTCGCCGCTTCGCCCGGCGGGATAGCGCTCTTCTCCGCAGTGAATCAGGCCGTTTAGAAACGTGCCGGTGGTAATGACGGTGGCGCCGGCGATCAGTTGCCGGCCGTCGCGCAGTTTCAATCCGAGTACGCGACGCCGCCGCCGAACGGGGCGCGGCATTTCGGTCAATGCATCAAGACCGTCAGCCCCGGGATCCGCGACCAATTCGTTCTCTTGTCCGTTTGTCCCCTGTTCTTCGATTACCAGATCGACAACTTCAGCCTGACGAATATGAAGACCGGGCTGGGCTTCAAGGACCTCGCGCATCTTCACGCGGTAGAGTTGCTTGTCGCACTGGGCTCGGGGGCTCCACACCGCGGGTCCGCGCGAGGTATTCAGCAGGCGGAACTGGATACCAACGGCATCGGCCACCTCGCCCATGATGCCGCCGAGTGCGTCTACTTCGCGAACGAGGTGACCCTTAGCCACGCCGCCCACGGCCGGATTGCAGCTCATTTGGGCAATCAGGTCCATGTTCATGGTGATGAGGGCGGTCTTGAGCCCAAGGCGTGCCGCGGCCATGGCCGCCTCGCAACCTGCGTGGCCTGCACCGACCACGGCCACATCGTACTTTTCTGAAAACGCCATTAGGGTTATTCTACGGACTTCCTGCTTATTGGCATAAGGCAGGCTAGCGCGGGCGCGAAAAAGATCATCTGAGTTCTAGTGGCGGACTGTGTGCCGTCGGTTGCGCAATCGGTAATTAGCCAGCGGAATCAGCGAGTTGGAGAAGTATTGACCCGTATTAGCGAATTCGAACCACGCAGATACGACGAGCAGAAGACTCGCCAGTCCTGGCCGGGTTCTGCATGGTTCGCCGTGATCACGATGCTTGTTCTGAACCTGATTTTGGGCGCTTTCGTTGTAAAGACGGAGTTTTTCCGAGATGGACGGGGTCCATCTGCGGCGTCGCCCAAAGCTGACGTGCCGCCGACCATTGATTCGCGGCCGGGGGGCCAGCAGCAGCAAAGACCGCTGAAGACGCTCGATGCGCTGCCAAGCGTGAGCCCGCCGCCGGACCTTGCAGAGCCCCCGGCGGCAGGCGCTGCTAAGGCAGGCGCTGCGGCGGCCCATTCGACTCGGGACGTTCAGGAGCGTCATGCAAGCCGGCCAAGAGCTACTCCGGCGCACAGGCCAAACTCTCCAGGCATGAGACGGCGCGCCATGAAGGCCACGGGCCGCAAGCTCACACCGAAGCAATACGTTCCGCAGCGGTCGCATCAGACCAGGTTTGCAGCGCCGCAGGTTTCTCCAAACCAGACGCCAGCTCCGGTTCCCGCAGCTATTGCTGCTCCGGTTTATTCACCGGCATCAAGTGCTGTTGTGACCACGCCTGCGATGGTGGCTTCTCTCCGCACTTCTTCGCCGGGAGACCGGAACCCGACAGAGGCATCCCGGAAAGTGACTGCCCAGGCACCTGCGGGAAGGGCTGCCAAAAACGCGCAACCCGCCCTGAATCTGAAAGGCTCGGTGGAAAAGACAACTCCGACGAAAGTAGCCTCAGTGGGCCTTCCAGGTATGGAAAAGGGCTTGGCGATCCCGAAGACTCCGGTCGGTCCCCTATCCCCCACAATCGAGATTGTGCATCGGCCGCTGCAGCCCGCAGAAGATGTACAGAACTGTGGGGGCGAAGTGGAGATTCCCTGCCCAACGCTCCACAAGCGGCCAGCTGGGGGCTCTCCTGATGGCGACCGCTGGTGATTTCTCGTTCGAGCGGAAGCAGATCAAATCACCTTGCTGGCAAAACTGGGTTCCTCAGTCGCGAGGAGTGTCTGACCGGCTAATCTTCTGAATGCGCTCACAGCAACCATGGATCCCTCTCTCGCGTCGGGATGGCAGCCGTTTGCGTTGTTTTCTTCGGCGGGTCGGAAGTGAGCCGATCAAATGAAGGAAAGAACAAGCAACCGCAGATCCTTCTTCTTCGGTCGCTGCTGCGACCTCATCATCAGGATGACAGCCTCATCATCAGGATGACAGCCGCAAACAGGAAGACGGACGCATCATCAGGAGGATAGCCGCATTTTCCTGGTCTCATCAGCAGCTGTGTGGGGTTGTGGACCCTGGATGTCCGCGCGCCTCCCAGAAACGGCTCGCCCTTCCTCCCCACACAGCCCTGCGCGGCAATTCAGGCCTCCGCTATTCGAGCTGTTTGCAAGCGGATCCGCCTGTTTGCCGTCTAGTTGCAGTTGTTTCGTAATACTGGTGCGCCAGCGATGTTGGTGTCGATGCAAGGAATGGCGCTTAGATATTCGTAAATGGCACGGATGTCATTGTCGCTCATGTGTTGCTGGACGGGCCAAGGCATCACTTGCAATACATCTCCGTTAAATGGAGGCAAGAGGCAGTTGCCGTCCGGAGTGCCAGTACAGTTTGGATGAATGTGATCGTAGTCCTTTCCTGTACGGAGAATGGTGAGGAACTGCTCGTAAGTGAGGCCCCCTGCTGCGCGCCCCGTTTTGTCCGGGGTGAGATTGCGGGAGTAGAGGTGCAGCAGTTCGGAATGGCTGCCAAAGGGACCGAAATCGCGCCCGCCGCCCAGATATGTCGCAGTGTTGACTTCCTGCATTCCACTGAACGGTCCATGGGGAGGGGACAGGAGATAGGGGTTCCCCGGGCCAAGATATTCGGTTGACGGGCCGCGGCTATGACAGCCGTTGCAGTCGGCTTGTGCGTTGACGATGTAGCTGCCCAATCCAACCAACCTTTTATTTCTGTGTTCGAAGTTGAGGGGAACCGGTGCGATTGCCAGTCCGAGCTGAATCTTGCTCTCGTTCAGATCGTTATCAGTTTGCGGGCCGGCCTTAACGCTCGGAGTCTTGAAAGAAACCAGCAAAACGGCGATTGTGAAGAATACTGCAGAAGCTACCCACATTTTGGAAAGCGATTTCGGCTTCAATAGCAGAGCTGGAATTGAATGCAATTTGAGTCGATTGTTCATAGGATTCTCCTGCAGGCCGAAGCCTGACTCCAGTGATTGGTTTCGACAACGAACTGAGTATTTGGCCCACTCATAGGGAAGCGTGGTCAGCGATTGAGATGAAAGGGGACGTACCGAAAACGACTGGTGCGCCCGATAGTAGGGCTCATTAGAGGAGGATGTCAACAGGATTGTTTTGCGCATTTGCGCTGAAGCAAAGGAAACCGCATATCCTTCCTCTTCGTCGCTGCCACGACCTAGCGGTCAGGATGATAGCCGGAACCTCGCTTTGGGCGGACAACGGCTTTGGTGCTTTCTGATGAATTACGCCGTCTGCAGTTCCAGGACGATTGCCGCGCCTCGCGGCTCCAAGTTCATGGCGGAGGCGCGGCCGTTGTGATCGCGCAGAATTGTTGCGCAGAGGCTTAGTCCCAGACCGCCGGTTTCTCCGCAAATCTGGCCGGGAGAAAACGGATCGAAAGCCCGCTCCGGGCTTGCAAACCCTGTTCCCGAGTGGGCGACCGTGATTTGGACCAGTTGTCCTTCGCTGGATGCTTCGAGGCGGACGGTCCTGGTTTGGTTGGAAACCGTATCGTTGCCGTGATTCTCCACCGCCGCGATTGAGTACTGCAGGCAATGCAATACTGCTTGCCGGAGTTGGTGCGAACTGCACAAGACCCGCGGAAGTTCCGGAGCGATACTGGTGCGGAATTCGATGGATCGCTGCAGAAAGTCATTGCGATAGAGCTGTGCCATATCGGCAAGCATTTCGCTGACGGACACCGCCGCAAGCTGATCGGTTTGGGGGCGCGAGATGCGCGAGAGGCTTTCGAGCGTTGAACGCATCCGACGGGATTCGCTAAGGATCGATTCCACCCCCATGCGTTCCGGCGCGCCGGGCGGGATGGTTTCCTCAAGCAGCGAGGCGTACCCCAGAATCACTGTTAATGGGTTGTTGAGGTGGTGGGTGACGTTTGCGGCGAGCTGGCCTAGGCCGGCGAACTTTTCTGAGTCGATCAGCTTCTCAAACATCATGGTCTGGCTGCGAGTTGCCTGCAGTCGCGCTGCGAGCATTTCAATGGGAAGCAGATCGTCCGGGCGCAATTCATTTTGAATTACAGGACGCGCATCGACTTCGAAGGGACGCAATCCGGCGAGGAGTATCAGGCCTTCGGTGCCCGAACGCCCGCGCAACGGCACTGCCAAGGCGCTGGTAAATCCAAGCCGCTTCAGAACATCGCCGGGGACGAGCCAAGGAGCCAAATCAAGCTTCAATGTCTTGCTCTGTTCCACTGCAGGTGGAGCAGATCCCGGTTCCAGGAATCCTGAGGGACTGATTCGAGAGCCGAGCTCACTAAGCGCCAGCACGGTTGCATCATCGAATCCGGCTGACCCGGCGAGTTTGAGTCGCCCGCTGTTTTCAAGGAGCAGAGCGGCTTGTCGGAAGCGGCTATGTTCCCGCACTAATTCGCAAATTTCGTCGCCCAATCGGTCGAAATCGTCAACGCGGCGCCGTGCCAGGATCGGAGTGGTATATGCCTCCATCTCCCGCCTTGCTCTGCGTTCACGTTCCGTGGCCAATTTATTGACGTCGAGCTGGTCTTCCAACGTGAGCATGATCATGCCGATGGCCGCCACGACGCGCCCCATGACGATGATCTGAAGCAACTCCGGGATGAGCACGGACCGCAGTCCAACGGCCGGAAAAATCTCGAGTATCGACAGAGACCATACCGCGAAGCCCAACGAACTGAGGACCACCCCCGGGGTCAATCGGCGGAATACAAAGAACAAAAGCAGCGCTGTCATCAGCAGGTTGGCGGATTGCACGGCGATGAGGGCCCAGGTGACGCCGCCGACGAAGTATACCCACAACACAAAGCTGCCCAGCGCAGCGCAATACGAGATGCCGATCCACCTTGGCAGATTACTTTTGGCAGCGCCCCATAGCAGAGCGACAAATAATGCCACGGCCCCGAGGGCCGGAACGGCAAACACTTGCAGGCCCTTGGGCGTGACGCCGTGAAAAACCCCGTAGGCCAGCACAGACGCAATCACCGCCGGCAGCGCATAGGGAATGACGTACAGGACTTCAAAACGCCGCAGCCGGAAGCGCACCGGCGAAAGTGAGGCGAGAAAAAGTGCGGTGCTGACCTGGATGGCCACTTGTCCCGCGGCAAACGTCCAGGGCTGCAGGCTGCTGGCCAGGAGCCAGGGACTCTCAAAACGAGCCAGAACCATGGAGATGACGGCTGAAAAGAAGCCCAGGAACCAGAGGAGGGTTCGTGTGTCGCGGAAACGCAGGTAAAGATAGCCGAATGCAGGCAACAACAGCTCGGTTAGAACCAATGCGGGAATGTGGTAGTGGTCGGGCAAGTCAGCCTGATTCCCTTTCATTCCAGCGTTCGACGCGTTCGGCGTCCGGAACGGCAAGTCGGCTTGATTGTGGCGAACAGGATAGTCTTTATATCCGGGAGCAGCCTCGCACACCTGCCGCACGCAATCGGCGGTGCCGATTTTCCCGACGCTATATTCTTGAACTTCCCGTAGGGTATGTATATGCGTCTAAAGTTGCAGCAGTAGTGCTGCAACCTGGATGGCCGGACCTGGCATCGTAGCGTGCTGCTTCCAAGGGGGTAATTCCCATTTTGAACATTCGTCGTTCCAGCTATTTGGTGGCAGTTTTCGCCTGCATGCTTGCATGGGTGCCCGCCACGGCCAGCGCGCAGGATAAGGACAGCTTTACGCCCATGCCTCTCGACTCGGGGTTCGGCAGGATGGATGTGAATCCGCCGCCCGTTCCGGCGGAGCAGATTATCAAGGAGTTCGCCGCCAAGGAGAGCGAATTTCAGGATGCGCTTAATCACTACACCTATCGCCGGTACGCGCGCGTGCAAACGCTCGACGATGACAACAAGGTGGATGGCGAATGGTACGAAGTGGATGACGTTACGTTCGACTCAACCGGCCGCCGCACAGAAAAAGTGGTGTTCGCTCCCGGCAGCACTCTGCAGCGCGTCATGATGTCCCCCTCTGATTTGCAGGACATCTCGCACGGCTATCCATTTGTTCTTACAACGGAAGAGATTGCGCAATACGACGTCAAATTTATTGGCCGGCAGAAAGTGGACGAGGTCGACTGCTACGTTTTCGAAGTGGAGCCCAAGCTGATTGAAAAGAACAAACGATACTTTCTGGGCCGCATCTGGGTGGACGCCACGGACCTGCAGATCGTAGTGACGAACGGGCGCATGGTTCCCGACGACACGCGCAAGGGCAAGGAAGACCTGCATCCGCCGTTCATGACGTGGCGCGCGCAGGTGGACGGCCATTACTGGTTCCCGGTCTACACCAAGGGCGAAGGCATCCTGCACTTCAGCAGCGGCAACGGCTTCATCGGCCAGGATGTGCACATCCGGGATACGGTGAAATACACCGACTACAAGCGCTTCGGTTCGACCAGCAAGATTATCTTCGGGGGCCAGACCGCACCGGACCCGAACCAGCAGCCGCAATCTGCGCCGCCGAAGAAGAAATAGAATAGGCACTCATTGTTCAAACCCGGGGCGCACTTCTGCTTCATGTGCGTCCCCATGCATTTTGTTAACCTTCCTCGCTTCGCCTGCCATTATTCATGGCAGCAGCACGCTTTCTTTTCCCTCGTTAATCCGCTTTCGATCGGTGGGCGATTATTTCTGGGCGGTTTTCTGCTTTCGGGAGGCCTGCAGTGCCGTTTTCGCCAGTGCTTTAAAAGTTACTCGCAGTTCCGGCGGGCTGTGGACCACGATGCGCTTCCCTGTGCTCAACAGGAGCGCTGCGAACATCTCAAGGCGATCGCGCCCGCAGCGTAAGCGTATGCCGCCCTTTTGCGGCTCCATTGCGATTCGCCATGGAGCAAACGTGCGTTCAGCTTCATCGGGCGGCATATCGATCCACACATCGATCTGGAAATCCGACTGTACGAAAGGCATGCGCTCCTGCATGTAGCGGCGTGCGTCAAAATCGGTTGGACGGTGGAAAGTGGCCCTGCATATATCCACATCTGTAACGCGGTCGAGACGGAAAGTGCGCAGTGCGCGACGCGACAGGCAATAGCCGATCAGGTACCAGCGGCCGTCCGTGTGAAGCACTGCGTAGGGCTCAATCTGCCGGCGTGACGCAGCGCCGCTGTGAGATTGATACGCGAACCGGATTCTCCGTGCGGTGCGAATTGCCGAGGCGGCCTTGATGAGGCACTCCACTGGTGTGGAAACAACCCATGGTCCGGGCTCGATGGCCACTACATCTTCCACTGTTCGAATGCTTTCATGCAGCGGACTGGGCATAACGCGTTGCAACTTGGCCAGCGTACCTTCTGTCGCCGGCGCAAATGCGGATAGACCGATCTGGCGCAAGGCTCGCAGTCCGAGAGACAGGGCGAACGCTTCTTCGTTGGTAAGCAGAAGCGGCGGCAGACGAAAGCCCGGCTTCAGCCTGTAGGCTCCTCCCACGCCCCGCGACGAGTCGATGGGAATGTTCAGGTCTTTGAGGCGCACGATATATCGCTGCACAGTGCGCAGATCCACTTCGAGGCGTTCGGCAAGTTCCGCGCCAGACACAAAGTCGCGAGCCTGAAGGATCTCGAGCACAGTGAGGACGCGCATGACGGGGTCGTACATACGAATTCAATCCTGCCTTGAATTTACGACAGAATCTGTCGGGAATACCGGCTAACGTGAATCCTACGCCCAGACGGGCACAAGGAGAATTGAGATGGCAATCGAGACGACCCCCCTTAACGTGATCGATGCAGAGACGCTGTTGCAGAATTGGCAGGGACACAGGCGCCTGACCCGCGGGGTTATCGAGGCGTTTCCTGAGGATAAGCTCTTTCACTTTTCAGTAGGCGGCATGCGGCCATTCGCAGAAATGGCCTGGGAGTTCATTCGCATGGCCGTGCCGATCGTGGAAGGTGTGGCAACAG
>Ga0310811_10004584_pt1 | contig 17387 bp, 21 predicted proteins | sample YCmetagenome_FD_207642 | JGI IMG/M metagenome (GOLD analysis project Ga0310811, IMG submission 207642) | Soil microbial communities from experimental microcosm in Duke University, North Carolina, United States - YC | ecosystem: Engineered > Artificial ecosystem > Soil microcosm > Unclassified ...
GCAATCTTGTCAGATTTTATCACACGGCGCGCTGAGATATCGGTCATGTCGGACACGACTCTCTTGCAACATCTTTCAACCCTGTCGCTCCCACCTAATTGTCCTGCCAATCGATGCACCTTTTAAATAAAAAAGAAGCACGAGAAGTAAAAAGTTCGCACAGCGAACGCCTAGCTACACAGAATAGGTGTCGGGGTCTGGCGCGGCAAGCGCCGTTACGATCTGGTAACGTGGGGTTAGAAAAACGGTTTGTTTTGCCATGTTGTCTCCTTGTTCGGTTCGGCAACTTGGCAAGCCTAGCCAATCGCACCAGCCAACTATAAAATTTGAAATTTGCCAAAGTTTTACAACTTGCTCTGAGAGTGGCACTCACAACTAACTCACGATATGAACCATGCCCCAGTCCTGAATTAGGCTGATGTAGATACGACCGAGCATTCGTTTCCGGGGCCACTATCAGTGTGTATCATTTTCGTTAACTCAATACGGCATATTATGATATATATGTAGTAGTAATAGCCTGGGAGTTGCTTAGGCTCCGAAGTATGAATCGGAGCCTGAGGGCGTCCCGTATAAGCCCATATGCCAGTATACTGACAGGCTAATCTGCTTCCTGTATTTCTTTCGTCCATACTGCATAGGAATGTCAGATCGCCCCTTGCTCAGTGCAGGCAAAAGTTCCCACTACGGTGTCTCTGACAGAGGTAATGATAGTCTGGTGCTTCCTGAATGCGATGAACAGAACAGACGGATGGTGGAGAAAAGGCTTCTCCGTAAGTTAGACCTTCGAGTTGCCTTCCTAGTTCTGATTTACATTGTGAACTGTGTGAGTTCGTGTATCTAGTGTTTCCGCTATTGCATTAATTTCTTGCATAGATGGACCGCACTAATGCAGCGTACGTAGCCCTTCGAACTCACGATTGAAGTGGCGTAGCTTAATTGCCTCTGTCAAAATAGTGCTGCAAGGCTACGTGGTCTTGAGGAGGACCTTGGTATGACGGGGAATCAGTTCAACACACTCATGAGTATCTTTTACGTGGGGTATTTGTTGACGCAAGCTCCTTCGTATGTACCAGCACGTTATCCTTCTGTGGCCCATCCGAGAATTCAAAAGCAACATGTTCTTAGATCGCATGACGAGGCCATCGCTGTATCTTTCAAGCTCCATGGCAATATGGGGTGCTATAACTGTGCTCATGGGTACGTACATCGTTCACTTAATCGATATTGCCTAACGAGGGTCCATGAAAAAGGCGTAGCACAAACGTTAGTATCTATTAATTTTGCCGCTTTTGATTAACGCTGCTTTAGGTACCATGCCGTTCTTATCTTGCGCCTCATGCTTGGATTTGTTGAGGCGGCGTTTTTCCCTGGCGCTATTTTCCTTCTTTCACGATGGTATAGTTGACTAATACCTCCGAACTATCCTGAAATGTCTCTAGGTACAAGCGCAATGAACTAGGGTTCCGCACAGCGCTTCTTGCTTGCGGCAGCTCAATCAGTAATGCTTTCAGTGCTCTTATAGCGTCAGGAATTTTGGCTAGCCTAGATGGTACACTAGGTTTTACAAGTTGGAGGTCAGAGGCGAAATAAGCATACTCTCAAAGTAGATTTGCTCTGACTGTGCTGTTGCAGGTGGTTATTCTTTGTGGAGGGGACTTTAACAATTGTAGTTGCAGTGTCCGCAATCTGGATTTTGCCAGACTTTCCGTCATCGCCGAGTGTTTGGCTTTTACCTGATGAACAGACCCTGGCCAAACGACGGATGGAGGAGGAGGTTACGGTCAGAAATGAGCACGAAGGCACGCCCCTGGGGGATTGGTCTGGTCTTGTTGAGGCATTGTTAGATTGGAGGGTATGGTGGCTTGGTGCTGCTCTTATTTTGATGGACGCTTCTTTGTCGTTCCGAATTTTTTTCCCGACACTATCTGCTACAATGGGTTACAACCCAACCATAACCCTCTTGCTCTGCGCACCTCCGTGGATTTTGGGAACTGCAGCATCGTTTCTTGTAGCCAGGTCAGTATCTACTCGACGGTCCCGATTGGTGAATTTACTCTAGCCAAGGCACTCCGATGCTACTGGCGATCGCTTCTGGCATACCGCTGGTCCTCTATTTGTCGCCATCATTGGGTTCATGATTGCAATTTCTACTATGAATACGGCTGTTCGATATTTGTCACTGTACGAACCTTTTTCTCGTTCTGCAATTCCAGTCTTGATGTTCTCCGTGAAGATTCTTTATGGCTCAGGCCCCAGCTGCACATATTGTGTCTTTAACCTGGGTCATGAATACATTTTCCCAATCACGATCGAAACGCGCTGTAGCCATCGCACTAATCAATGCCATGTCATCACTTGGCTACATCGGTTCATCGTCAGTTCACATCACCCTCTCACTCTGATGCCGCTGACATCTCGCAGGTATTTTTGGCCATCGCGTTGGGGGCCTTCATACGCAAACTCATATACTATGTGCATCTTGACAAGCACTATGTCTATTGTGATGTTGTGGGTGTTTAGGGGGCACCTTTCACGATGCAATGAAGCTGCTGAAGCCGAAGAACAAACTCTAGGGCTGCCCAAAGGCTTTAGATATCTCTTGTAGCACCCGTTGGTCGAGGTGGCGGAAGATTCTATTACGTTGGGTAAGGCTGTAGTAGTGGGTTAAATGTATCATATTGTGGATATTGTCTGCAACCACTTGTCCTGTGAGTGAATACATGCATAAGAGGCAGTACTGTGTGCGGTAAGAACATCCCTTTGCCTTGTTTTCTCCATGCCAAACTTTATCGTGTGTAACCAAAACCTGCACCCTCGGAACTTCTAACAACGACCTTATTCGGTGAATGTTATCCTCTGCAACTTCCTTGTAGTCGTAGACACATGTCACCGCGCCATCCACGTCGACACGATACGCAACTTGCATCTTTCCAGTGATCAATCGGGGTGATGAACTGAATCTCCGCCTAATATGATCCAAGCACTATCTGTGGATGTACGCGCGAGGATACTTCAAGGGTAGATATGTACATGTACGCGCGCGCTTCTTCATTGGACGGGGAATGAAGAGGCTCGGACTAGGAGCGGGAGAGGGTCTCAGGCTTGGATTAAAACACTAGCCGTGGATCATACCTAGGAACGGTAAAGGGGTAACAATCAGGAAAGTCGACGTAGAACCGTAAACCAGGGAGCTCACCTGAGTCTTGGATCAAAAGACTGGAGGAAATTATTCGGGAGAGGAATTAATCACTGATTGAGACGCAGAATAGTAAGTACGAGAGCGACATCGTGAATTATATCTTAATAGAGGTGAATCAGATGCAAGACTCGAACGCACTTATATATGAGCAAGGACAGCAGATAGCGAAAGCCGATGGTCAGCTGGATGTTCATGTCTCCAGGAAGTTTGATTCTTGATAACACCATACGTCACGCTGGTTGCCTAGAGTCCTGAACCAAGGCTGAAGTTGTGTACCGGACGACAGATAACGCATGGACAAGAACAAAGGTCAACATTCTTTGGCAACTTGAAGACTTTGTAAATGAGTTGTTGAACGTCGCAACCTACTGAATGTCAACAACTTGCAAGAACGCCCGACATTTTTACACCATGGTCTGCTTAAGCGTCTGCACTTAGCATTTGCATATTCACGCCATGAATGGGAAAGCAAATATGAACAGAGACGAACCAACACGAAGTTCCAAACTGAGAGCTTGGTCAATTAAATATGACTTCTATTTACTTCCACATCCGCAGAGGTAGACTGCGGTCACCGTCATTGTCATCGTTCTAGCAGATTGAGTCTCGGTGACTGACGTTGACTTCCCGAACCACAGCTTCGTCACCCCACGGTCCCCACCCCCTTCGGGCAAACGGCTGAGGATCGGAACGGGCAGTACCTTGGCTGTGAGCTACATTGACACTATGTGAGAATAAACCACGACATACCTCGTTACTAAAAGCATAGCTGGATACGTTCTGATACGTTCTCAACTGTAGCAATGACTCACACCAACGTCGCAAAATCTCCACACAGAAGCTCAAGCGCTGGCTGCCTCCAGCAAGGAAGCTTTAAATCAGGTGATGTTGCGCGCATAGCAATATTAATATGACTCGGATGCTCCGGCAAACCAATGATTTTCAAACACCGACAGTCATGTTGCTTGGTTTCGCTCATTCATGAATCGCTAATATACGCTGAGAAAGCGAACTCAGCTAGAACCTACGTACTATGGTGCAGGGGCAAGTCGGTATGGCTGTCTAGGTCGACGCTGTCCATGTCAACTTGGCAAGTACTACCTAAACCGTACCAGACTGGGTGTGTGCCACACTTACTAAGTAGTGGATGCGATCAACTAACGCTGTGTTTTTAAATTTAGTATAGTGCAGTACGAAACGGCAAGGGCTTCGGTTTGGCTCTCGGGGATTCCATCTCTAGAAAGTTATCATTAGCAGTGCGCCGCTGGATTTCTCAATGGGTATCTTGAAACTACAAGATAAGCTCCCCAGGTGGAACGTGTCAGTTTGCGTATAAGCGCCAATTAGTGGACGGTGAGTTCTTGCTTGCGATTATGCTGATCGCGGTGCTTTTATGTGGTCATATATTCCATGAGACAAAGTCCTTTCCTATATATGACAATATATATAACAATATCCTCTTTTCACCAGTTCTCTGATCGGCACCTAATTAGCACCATTCTCATCTTATGAGGTCCTGAACAACGCACAGGATTTAACTGGCACATCAGTGATTTGTTCCTTTTTCGTATATCCTATGCAATGTGCCAATGATGCATCAGCATGTCAACGGCACCAATATCCGGCGTCCAAGGGTCATGCTCATAAGGCAGATAGGATAGCTTCTCGATGCCCACGATGATGATAATGAGCGACTCTTCTGCTACAACGTCTCTCCTCATGGATGATATGAGTACGCTATCTGCATTCCAAAGTGCTCATTATCTAGAAATAGCATGCTTCACACTTCTGGTTTATGATCTACTGACTACCTTCGGAGAAGAGGTGTGTGGTGGCTCATAGCGTTGTTAAGACTTCTCTCCTCATGTTTGCATCACAGGTTGAATATTTCTGGTCGGGTCCATGGAGCATATCGCGTGTCTTGTTTTTCTTGGTAGGCGCAGCTTCATTTTCTCTCTGAAGTGAGCCCTTCTCTGACGAAGCTGCTTTAGAACCGATATCTTCCATTTGTCATCATGATGTAGGTTCAATCAACTGTCGCTCAAGGGTTGTTCTGAAATTTACCTGGTCCCGGATATTTAAGACCAACGAATGCTGGTGAGTATTGTGATTCTGGACTTCAATCGTTCATTGAAACGATCGAATGTCTTAGCGCTGTTTGGGTCTGAGATGTCAGCTCAGGTTTGTTTGTTTTTCTACTATTGAATGCGCTCACTGAGTCATATCGCAATCAATGATTCTTAGTCGTAAGGCCGGATTTATCTTTGTCAATGGCACATATGAACTAATTATTATTGTGTAAGGTGTACTCATTGGATTCGCGCTGCATTTGAGCTTTCCATCATCACAATCTGCATCAACCAAGGTCCCGGTGGTCTCATACAAGTCACCGTAGATTGGCTAAAACATCACAATAACAGGAATTCTCTTCCTCCGCGTGTGGTACATGTACTCCCATAATCCCCTTGCGCGAGCGGTTGCATGCTTCAGCTACGCAGGATGCGCTTTATCATCCCTCATATTGATGGGCTTGAGTCTCCCGTTCCTGAAGTCAACCACGGAGTCACTGCAACTTCAGCGGAAGATAACAGCCATTCCAGGATGTTCTGCACCTGCCCCATCGATGATATGGACAATTTTCGTTCCAAGTACCATCATCCACATAATTCTGTTTGTATTCACGATCGCACGAGTCATGAAGATCTCTCGTGACTTGCGGATGGATCAGTTGATGCTACGCCTGGTACGAGAGTGAGTCCAATCTATGGGTAGTATCCTCAGCACACTTACCAATTATTTAGTGGTGGCCTTGTCTTCTTCGTTTCGATGGGTAAATGATGAGTATTTCATGCACCCATCAGCGCGCTAATTAGTACACAGCCGCGGCCACATTTTCCACAGTCGGTGCTCGTTTAACCACGGATCCTGTCGTGTGTTATATATTTCTCTCTTCGCTTGTGTGGCGCCTAACACTCGGGGTTTATAGATAAACGGGCCAGCAACATGGTCAAAGTGAATTTTCCTACATGCATGTTTCATTGATGTTTTCTGAACAGCGTGTTTATTTAGCTCACAGTTAGCGATCAGTGCAGTTGCAGTATCTCGGCTTATGCTCAGCATACGATCCCTCGCCGGGAAGTTGAAAATCAGTCAAGATTGGTTATTCAACCCGTCCGAGCTCAGTAGGGTAAGGTGGAGGGCTGTCTCTGGTAATCATGGCCACATCATCGTAGTCGAGATGGACTCACATGAACCAGTATCACAAAAACTATGATGTTAGCTGTGATATGATAAATAGTTCACTCGAGACTACCCTTGCTAATCCCAACCAAATATCACCCCTAGGAAAATATTGTCCAGGGACACTAGCGGGAGACGACATTTGGTGATATCCCTACTACACATGCTTGAAAGCGTTTTGGAGGAACGGGAAATTTCAGCTAAGCTAGGGTGAGGCATCATAAATTCAAGTCAGAATATCAAAAGCAAAAAGTGAAGTGCCTGTGCACTGGTGTGGTTCCGTAGCAGCGTTGAAACCCGACCTGACACGGTGCACGTGGAGGTCAGGAGGCACGTGACCTCAGGCTAGTGTGACTTGTGATGCGTGAGTTATATTTGTAGCGTCCTAGAATTGCACCTTCAGACATGCCACCCATCCCAACAACACTAGATGCTGAAGCTCTCTCTCTAATCGAGTCCATAGAACGGCGCCATAATGACCTTTCAACTTTCCAGATTCCTCGTCTGAGAGCTTGCACCGGTCCTTTGACCACACAACAAGCATGGGCCGCGGAGGTAAGGGAGGACATCGAAGGTCTGGCAAGGCAGATTGAGGTTTGTCAGTTCGCGCATTGCGGTTCAACCCATATTCACCACTTGTAGGAGCTGGTTGTCCTGGTTGATGACCACAGAACTGAACGGGCGAAGAAAGAGCTGAGGAGAAGAGCTGAAGTTTTTCGTGATTCATTAGTCAAGTATGTAGCCGTCTAACTGTCCAGTATTGTCTCCGGTCTCTGACAAGTCTTTCTCTCTTGATATCAGTCTACGCAAAGACTCTCGAGCAGCATTGCTAGCTTCAAAACGTGCAATTGACTCCCAAAGTCGGTCGCAGCGAGAGGAGTTGTTGAGGTCCCCTGCCATTCGGGAGAACAGTACCAGCTCCTCAAGCGAGAAAGTCACGTTCGTCAGCAGCATGCATGTCGTACCCTCTGATACAGCTGACCCGTGAACTACAGTGAAGACGCACTCATGAAAGCCAATTATGATGTCACAGAAGCACTACAACGAACAACTGGAGTCATGCAGAAAGAACTCGAGCGCAGTGTCTTGTTAAGCCAACTACTAGGCAAGTTCCTCACGGTATCATTCTCTCTTATAATTACCATCTATCTCATGCAGAATCGTCTACTGCAACTCTTCAATCCACGTCCACGATGCACGACACGCTCGATCTCGTCCTCGGCAGTTCCAAACAACTTATTACCGCACTTGAAAAGACTGACTGGCTCGACCGCATCCTTATTATTTCCGGCCTCGTGTTTTTCTGCCTCGTGGTCCTCTTCATCCTGAAGCAGCGCATCATCGACCGCGGGCTACGCATCGCCTTCTTCTGGACAAGATTGTTGCCAAGCTCCAGCTCGAGTACGCGCGCGGTGGTGCAGAAGGCTGGGGAGGCTGCAATGACTGCGTCGGCCGCTACTGCTGCTGCGTCAGCCGTGCTGGCGTCGTCGATAGCTGGTCAGGATGGCGGAGCTGGTCAGTTGATAGAACCCAGCATGGACGTGCTTGAATCCCCTAGCTTAACAATATTGGCCACGGAGCCATGGACTACCGGACAGCATAGCGGCTCAGGAGATGCACATGTTGAATTATGATAATTTGGACTATTCTGTCGATAGACTGGCAGGAAATGCACGGACTTCAGTACTGAATCGCAGAATAATATATTAATAAATGAATGTTGTCAGTTGTGCAACAGCATTATGAACTGGGACATGGTAGACCCTTGCTTAGCATATCAATCAAATATCACCTCATGACACAAGTATAATCACTGACGATAACATAGTCAAAAAACAACTGGGAACACTAGTGGAGAGCAATGGTGAAGTATTCCAGGAGATCAGCCGGGGAACAGAGGGATTGCCATGCTGCTGTGACGTCGAGTTCGTTACACAACTAATTCGTGTGATGCGACCGCGAGTCCGCGACCATCATTAATGTCTAGAAACCGCCCGGGTGGTCCGAGTTGAGCTAGTACTTCGGGCTCTCTGAGCTCTCCAGTCGCTGGCAGTACTGGTGGCATGTTCAACGTTCCAAAGAGGCATCCTCGCAATTGATTTGTTTCCCGTCGCCAAGTCCATTTCGTGTAGCACTCTGTATTCACATCAAGACTCAAGATATCATGAAACGTACTTCTCATTAACATCAGACATGTGACCATACGTCTTTAAGTTAGCATGGGCTCTGGATCTAGGGGAGGAGAGGATGGGCGTACTACTATTTTGACGCGGCACTGACGAGGACACTGACACGCTAATACAAGCGTTCCTACGTTCTACATTCGACTCGCACATCAAGTTGTACGGGTTCATGTCGTTCCGTCGCTGCTCGATGTTGGACCTCATCTGGACGGTGGTGTCTGGTCATTGAAAGAAGATATGAATGCATGAAGCATTTACGAATGGCGGGAAGTGTATGGGTGGATTTGAATGCGACTCACGTATGTGCGCTTCTTCGTCTGCCTGACAGCTCCCGCTAGGTTTGCTGTCTTTTACGTTAAGAATAGAAATCATCACATGTATTGAGTATTTGACGATATAGGCAATTCGATATTGCCCCCAATAAACAACTGTCATTATACTGTGATACGCACTATTCAGATCTCGGAGAGAAAAATTTGGCAGCAGGTTTCGAACCTGCACCACCCAGAGGAAACAGACTTCAAATCTGTTAACCACTTGGTCATAGTCTTATGGTCGACGTTTGAGGACCTCTCCATGAGTTCATGCCCAAGGTGCGATTCTAGAGAAAAATTATTGTGAGCAGGTTTCGAACCCGCACACTGCACCGTCCTGGAGGACCAGATTTCTAATCTGTGGATTGCAACTTGGCAATGACTCCTATGGTTGACATTCGATGACCCTCCATAAAGTCACGCCCAAGGTGCGATTATAGAGAAAAATCATTGTCTGCAGGTTTCGAACCTGCATCGTCCATGAGGAACAGATTTATAATCTGTGAATTGCAACTTGGCAATGACTCCTATGGTGGACGTTCGATGACCCTCCATAAAGTCTCGCCCAACGTGCGATTATAGAGAAAAATCATTGTCTGCAGGTTTCGAACCTCCTTCGTCCTTGAGGAACAGATTTTTAATCTGTTAATTGCAACTTGGCAATGACTCCTATGGTTGACGTTCGATGACCCTCCATAAAGTCACGCCCAAGTTGCGATTATAGAGAAAAATCATTGTCTGCAGGTTTCAAACCTGCACCACCCATAAGAAACAGACTTCGAATCTGTTAACAACTTGGTCATAAAGTCTTATGGTCGACGTTTGAGGACCTCTCCATGAGTTCCTGCCAAGGTGCGATTAGAGAAAAAATATTGTTTGCAAGTTTCGAACCTGCATCGTCCTGGATTAACAGATTTCCAATCTGTTCATTGCAACTTGGCCATGACTCCTATGGTTGACGTTCGATGACCCTCCATAAATTCACGCCCAAGGTGCACACAAGGAGAAAAACTGTCGGCAGGTTTCGAGCCTACACCAATAAATATCAATCTGTTAGCTTGGCTAAAATAAATCATTGTGCAAGCAAGAATGACAATAGCTAACCGTAGTGTAGCGAATCGTGAATCAGTCTCACATGCACCGACTCGCACATCTGTACAGAGCGCATAAACAAGGTAAGAATGTGAGGTTGATGGTGCTTTTCGATGAAAATGCGTGTAACAATAGTATCCTGTCATTGCTCAGTGATAGGTCGTACGGCCCGCAGCTTGTATGCATAATCTCGCGCATTTATGGTGATCATACTTGCGCGTGACAACCTGTAGATGGAATCAACTTATAGTGGTCAAGAGAAGTCGCGCAATCGAGTGTACCGAGAGGTAGTTGCTCACTAATGATGCCAGCAGGAGCGAAAAGCTGCTTCTCCATAGGGTGGAAATCATGATATTATCGCAGCCATCAAGCCAACGATTCGTTACATTCGGGTGGTTACCTATCAGTACAAGAGAGATCAATGCGAGAAGAGACTGACGAGACGAGAAATAAAATTAGCCGCACATAGTCTCGAACTGACGCTTAAGGGTCATGATGAACGAGGTAGCTTTCATGTGTTGGTTTCCACGACAAAAGTTTTATGGTGTGGAGTCTCACAGGGAAACAAGTGGACAACGAAATAATTGAAATGCAGCTCGAATCCTAGGGTGTAACTGATGATAGTGAGATTCGAAGCAGCGCGCGCATGTGAGTCGCATTCAGCCATTACCTTGCGGAGCAAGGTCTATCGGAGTTGAGCGAAATGTGTAATGGCAAGCGAGACCAAACAATGACGTCATTTTCTCCATTCAACCTCAACCGTAGAGATACATCCTCGAAACATCAATACAAAGCTTCGAGACTACATGCTTCTCGGAAATATAAATACATGGACTCTGGCGAAACCATGAAGAAACCAGAAAAACGAGATAACAAGACTGCATCACGCCACCATAGATGTTGAGCCATTGTACTCAAACTGATAACAAACATCACATACCTTCTTTCAGACCTTCGACGACGACGCTTCCGCATTGTGATGAGTTTTTTTAACCTCTGGTTCATTATTGCCTGTAGTCTTGGGATGCGGCCGTTTATAAGCCGAAGTATGATGCCTTGGCGCAGGCCTTAAAATGACGATTCCTTCGACAGTGGCTTGAAAGCTGTCCAACTGCTGAATACGCCACTGGTGAATGCGGAAATGCGCTTCCACAATCGCTCCATTCATAACCTCGTTGGCCATAGACGGTTCAACAAGATGTCCATCATGAAACAGAGGTAAGGGAGTTGCTTGATGACTGTATTTTAACACGTCGAACTCGGTGACAAACTGGTCAGGAATAGGCCAATTATGAGTTTCTTCGTCCATGTGAGGAGCATTTGATGCACCCTGTCCATGTGGGGAATCAGGAACAGCTGTGTCCTATATGAAAGTAAGCTGATGTCAAATTACTGCGCAAGCTTCACATACTCGCATAGAGAAAATGTTCTTTACACATCACAACAACGTTCCAGTCACGTCTTCGAACAACATGGCACTCGTTCTTGTTTGCACTGTACTATCAGCTTACATCCTGAATTTTACGATACTTAGTAGTGTATTCTTGAGAAAAATTATAACAGCAGACATTGGTATAGAAGAACAAACTCCGCAAGGTCTGTGTCGGCAACGGCAGCGCGCGCATGTGAGTCGCATTCAGCCATTGGTATTTGGTAAGCATTGCACAAGTGACAAGGTGCACAACGGAGGTTGCATATATTTGTCATCGCGCCTCGTGTAGGTCATCATTCGAAGTTCGAATTGTCATGAAATTTTTTGTTCACAGTATTTAGTCGCGGTCAAGGACTCAAAGTACTCAACCTATAGGCAGTCACTTCAAGATGTATGACAAGATGTATAATGCACACCGTGTCCTTCACAGACTGCTGGCCATACTTCGAACGATGATCATTAAACTTTCCAGACAATTTTCGTACCCGTATTACATTCTGCAGCGTATCCTTAGCGCGTGGACTTACAGGCTTGTTCGCTCAAGTGCTGCAAATGCAAATGCTAGTAGCCGCCATAAACGTCGCAAACAATATGGCAATGAGCCTGATACTTCACCAGAGGCCATCCTCCCAAGCCTCGATTACCCCTCGGAGTCCGGGCATTCGGTGAGCCAGCACTTGGAACACACTCGCGCAGGAAGCTCTATTTCCGAAGACGTTGAGTCTAACCATGTGTCTGTGTCTATTGTCAACTCGCTGCGGGACAGTGCCCCTCCAGTCCTGAAGCCAATGACCGCAAGTGACGTCCGTCGGTATAGCAAAAAGTCTCAAATGTAGGTCTTGAATAAAATACTAGCTCAACTTGATCTTATGTGGAACCTCCCAAGTCAGAGGACAGATACAGCCTTCGTGATTGCAGCAGGCCGGAAAGATTTTTCGATGTATGTCCGCCAACTCATCTTATCTGATTTATCTTTCTGAATGATCCAAATCCACTACCGGTAGTCCGGACAAGATTGATGCAGGCGATCTAATCTGGGATTGTCAAATTCATCCGCATGGTACATTATACTTCTCCAGTGAACAAGTTAGTTTGTCTCCAATGTTTTTACGCACCTATTGATCACTTGCTCAGGTGACATGGAAAGACCCAGAAATGGAGACAACCATGGTTCAAATCACCGTGTTCACAGATACCGACGTACGCAAGCAGTCAAATTCCGCTATCGTTTCTTCCTGTGTAAGAACACTCTTGGACCAGGCACAAATTGCAGGTACACTTGAAGACACCCTCACAGAGCTCACTGTTGACTTATGTACAAACACTCGTGGGGAGCTTGAATGTAAGTACTATTTTGTCGCACCTGATCAGCGTGCTCTGTTTTGGGGGAATGATTTTGAGGCGATGAACTTGTTTGGTGAGGTCAAAGGTGTTACGAATGGTCATATCAGTGTGTTTATATTCTGCTCTGGTAACGCCGTGTCTCACTATTGCATAGAATATGCCATGGAGGCAGAGTATTGGTAAGCCGGCGAAGTCAAGGTGATAACTCACTTGTCCCCGCAATTGAACAACTCTAAATTCTTATCTCTTTGGACCAGATATTCCTCCCACTTAACGGGGCTCAGGATGCACCGGGAGCTGTATCCGAATGATTGCAAGATAACCCCTGAACTTCATCGCGAACTGCAGGCAATGATTCTCCATGCTTATACTGGTGTGTTTCTCGCTATATATCAACCATATCACCTCATCAGTCGGTTTCAGATACCATTTTTTCGGAAGTGTCGTTGGCGCCTTTTGACACAGACGAACTCAAGCGAGCCCTGGACATTGTAGATTACTTGAATGGTTAATTTCGTTCATAATCTTAGTCGGGCAGGTTTACTGATCCCATTCGAGGCATCGTTAACAAACCTGATTCAATCATAAATGATCAATATATATGGGCATATGGTGTGGACGTTGCTTTCTTGATCCAGTTCAACGACTCATTAAAACTTATCAGCTCGCTTAATGCGAATGTTCAGTACAGTGGTTTTGTGCACGTCTTCACCCAGATCCAGCTGACCTTTCAATTAGCCAGGGCCAGGTTTTCTAATTTTTACGGTGAAATAGGTGCCAGGCTAGGTACCGATCATACTGTTTATGCCGAAGACAACTATCTCGACAGAAGACCGATAGTCAAGCTTTTCAACCTCGTCCTGTTTGGCTCTCCATCCAGCCATGTCAGAAAGATTGATAGCGTCTGGGTTGATCAATCTGTGAACCGACCACGCTGGAAAATGTTTATGAATGGATTGACAACCGAATGGAGTGGGCTAGCAATTTATGTGAGTTGCTGATGTTAAAGATTGAATTTACTTTCCACTGAAAATGAGAAGTCAACTGTCATGTTAGCCGTGGACATTAGCTTCCTCGCGGTACCAGCGATCGGTCAACGACCTTCTGCACAAATTGCGTTATACATCTCGTCACTCTGGTCTGTGGCTTCACTGGTAGTTTCTGCCCTGTTGGCGCAAAGCAGCGGGCACCAAGACAGTATAGATCGAGCGGTATGTCTGACCTTCAGGGGACCTTCACTTCACAACTCTGTCGCACGACTAACTTGGGCTTATCAAGACTGCATTCATGGCGCGCATGACGCGGTCGCTTCATGGAAAAGAAAACCTTGCCATCATCTTCAGCTTACCGTACGCGCTTGTCATTTGGGGGTAAGCACCTTCCCTGCACGATGTTTTCAGAGTGACAAACTTGTATTGTGTAGGATGGTTTTCTTCTTCTTGGCGCTCTCGCTCGTGATCTTCCTTTCTGCTGATGTCACGACGTGGTGCACTGTAGGGCCAGCGTGGTTACTCGTTATCGGGTTTATTGGCTGGCCAGTGTGGGCTGCCAGGGGACCACAGACCGGACGATCGATGTCCTCACTGTGGATCCGTGGGAAACTTGGAGCATAACAAACTGATGGAAAGTTGCTGCTGTGCTCAGCCTTTATATGCGTATGCGGCAAGCAGTGTATTCTCGTCAGTAAAAATGTTGTGATGTATTACATGATGGTATCAGCGAGATTATAAATACCAATTTACAAAACATGTCACAATCGGTGTCGTGGATGCAGGGCTAGCGAGTGTTAACATGATACGTGAAATGAATGAGATGACAGTGTCCTCTATTATGACATTCCATCCCTGTGGGGTAGGATTTAAAACCCTTAGTTGATCGGGCTTGCAAAGATTATAACAGATCCTGGATGAGTGCAGTGCTGAAGTGTTACTGTCAATGGCATTGCGCCAGCAACAAGCAAAGACCCGGGGATAGAATATGTTTGTAGGCCCCTTGCCTTCTGTGTATCTCCATCCATCTCGTCTTCATCACTGCTAGAGCTCATGCTTGATATATCGCCCGTATTAGAGCTTCTTCGAGTGGAAACCATCGAGACTAAAGGTGTAGCATCAGCTGCTGTTAATCCCTTATCCTTCCTGTTGTAGGTACGTCGTTAGCTCTGTCTGCGAATCCAGAAGTGCTTTGACGAACTTGATCATGGTCTGCGATCTCGTGCTCATCCTCACCGGGCGTTGTTCGCCTTTCTGCAGTCGTTGAGTTGGTATACCGATGAATCGCGGGCATCTACACGGGCACCCCAGCTGTATAACAGAATCGCTTCGGCATAAGTTCATTCACTTGAAACACTTGTTGTTCACTCACTGTGGTACAGCACTTACGGTCGGGGCTTTGACCCGCTTGCAAGCATTTTGCACATTTCAAGGCTGTGCATGGCTGCTTTTGTTGACTGGAAAGCTTCTTGACGGCGGTGGTCTGGACTCGTTTATTTGTGCGTGCGTGATATATATCAATGAGATTTCTTACTTTTATTCTGCACATCAAGATGGTGGTAGAAGATCTAGTACCCAAGCAGGTTTGCAGCCGCTGCGTTGCACTTGAATGTTGTCTGCAGTCACCACCATGAAGTTAGACCACGTGCACGTGCACGTGACAATAATGCTCAGTCGGGACTGTTCTCCACGAACAATTATAACGATCTGCCTCCAGTGATTGACGATCAGGCCTCAGGGTTACAGCTCACTAAGTCTATAAGTAATACTAGCTAGTTGCGAGCACTGTCAGTGGATTAACAAGAATGTTCTTCTCGCAACGACACGCAGGTGGATTTTTTGAAGTTCTCTGCTGCTACCGCGCCTAGACGTAGCCCAGGTTATAAGGGTATTCCAAACTGGATGATGGTCATTTAGCGGTGTCTCCTTCTCACTCATACTTTGCCACATTGTGCATTTTGTACAATCAAGAATACACATACCCAAGCCTTCTCTCACTCCCACTCCCAGCCTTGACGAGAAGGCCTAGGTGGATTATGAAGTTGACGAAGGGCATTCACGACATGACTGATGGGGTCCTACTTCCCGTACGTTTTACGCACAAGAATTTGTTGCTAACATTCAACACACAGACGCTGAATTTGAAGCTGGACGACATCCGGGGTGTTTATTAGACACAGATAGAGCGTTGGATGCGGCCGCCAATGTTAGAAGCCATAGCCACTGGCCGCAAGTTCTCCTTGTTGCGGTTCAGCGGCCATTGGCTCACATCAGGTCTCCTCTGCGGTCTGTTAATCAGTCTACGTGCAGCTGCGTGGCTGTCGCACAGCACCAAAGCATTTGCGTGTTGCCCTGATAGGAGTTGCCCATGTGTGTGGGTTCGACGTAGAGGAGTGAGGATAACCCCCTTCAAATTACACATCTGTAGCTTGTAGCTAATTCTTCCATCTGTAAGGTCACGTCAATACTGAAATACATCAAGACGGTGTATCAGCTCACATCTTCACAGTCCGATCGCGGCCCCCGCTGACAACTTTATCAGCAACGAAATCCACACAATAGACCTCGTCTGTATGACCAGGAAGATCCGATTTGATTTTGTACGTTTTGAGGTCCCAAATCTGATGTAACAACATATCCATCAAACAAATATCTCGCTCGCGTGCACGTCACACTTACTTTTACAGTTGCATCCTTGCTGGCGCTTACCAACATTCGCGAATCTGCACTCCACGCAAGTCTGTAAACGGCGCCAACGTGTCCGCGCAGTGTAGCTACAAACTTGCCCAGCTGTCCAGCACCTGCGAGGTGACAGGGAAAAATCGAATCAAGTTGCCACCAGACATGCGACAGCCCTCTAACATACCTGAGCAATCCCATAGTCGTACTGCACTATCCCACCCAGCACTAGCTGCCCACCGACCATCGGGGGAGAAAGCGACGTGAGATACTTGTCGTTGGTGACCAGTTAAACGGGTCAAGGGCTTAGTCTTACCCCCTCCCGGTTCTGCGTTCGACGATGCGAATAAAGACCAAAGGAAGAGTGTGTGGTCGTCTGAACCTGATATCAATAGCTCTGGCGTTTGTGACACCAGTGCGGTGTATCTTTTGAGAGCAAGTGCTTGAGCTAATATTTTGTGTTAACTGAGAGTCCAACACAAGATAACACGCGCAGTTGAGGATTTACCTTCCTCGTCTGACGATGGGCGCTTTCCGGTGTGATCGAATGGTCCAGTACGAAGGACAAAATCCGTATTGAGAGCAAGAGTAGTGACCCAATGTGCATGGTCTTTCAGAACATGAAGTTGTTTTCCCTGAAAAAGACAGCATTAAATAATTGCACGGCGAGATGGAAGGATATGCCTACCCCTCGTGCATCCCATACTCTAACCGTACGGTCACTACTAGCTGTATAGAGCACCCCGTGGCCATTCAAACCACCGCCTCCCCATTTGACGACGTTAACGCTGGCAGTGTGACCCCCAAGTGCGTATTCTAGTTTTCGTGTGGCTGTCGACCATACTCGCACAGTTCCGTCCTTAGATGAGGATGCCAACCGTGGAGTAGATGGGTTTCTGGTAGGTCAGAAAT
>Ga0310811_10004585_pt1 | contig 17387 bp, 10 predicted proteins | sample YCmetagenome_FD_207642 | JGI IMG/M metagenome (GOLD analysis project Ga0310811, IMG submission 207642) | Soil microbial communities from experimental microcosm in Duke University, North Carolina, United States - YC | ecosystem: Engineered > Artificial ecosystem > Soil microcosm > Unclassified ...
GGAGAACAACTATATCTATGTAAGGCTGAACCCGGCAGGGGAGGGAGACGACGGCATTGCGGCGTGGAAGATCACAGGACCCGGCGGCCGTTACGTCCATATCCTTCACACTTGCGGCAACGCCTTCCTCATCGGGAAAAGCATCGGCAAACCCGACTGTCCCTGTGACGCCCAGGCAAAGACGGATACGCTCAACGTCAAAGACACGATCTCCCGGGCCGACACCCTCTATAAAAAAGACACTGTATATATAAGGATCGCCGACAGCAACACTACCATCTGCTCCAAAAAATGGGAGCTCACCCTCGATGGCGGCGGCTCCGTCAACTCGATCCCCCGATATGACAATACCACGGAGCATACCCGCACCAACGGCTGGCAGCCCGGGGTCGAGCTGACGGTCTCGCGCCTCTTCCATCATTGGTTCCAGGCGGGTGTTTCGGCTGGATATTTCACCCTTTCTTACCAGGATGATTTTTCGGGTGCGGCTCCAAACACGTGGCACGTCGTCTATGCTGCAAAGCCGATCATTCCTTTGCAACTCTTCGCCAGGGCTACGATCGGTGGACCGCTCCACTGGCAGGCCAATGTCTCCGTTTCCGCAGGATACGGTCTGGTCACGGGCGGCGGGAGCTCCAAGGGCGGTCCCACCGCCGGACTCAAGCTGGGCCTGGCCTACTTCTTCAACTGCCGGTGGGGTCTTGGCGCCGGCTTTACCGGTCAGTATTTCGGCATCAAAGGACAGGGGGATCACCTGATGGCCCTACCCATCACCGCCGGCGTCCGCTACCGATTCTAGCCGTGAATCGTCTACCCTTGCCCGGGAATGTTTTTTTTTGATGACTTTTTCTTTACGTAATGGTTAAATTCTACCGCTGCGGGCAATAAGTGTTTGGCAATCCGATAGTTTTGCCGCGGAAAAACTAACTACATGAAAAAAACACTCCTGGTAAGGCTTCTGACTTTATTCCTTTTCTTTCTCTCTACAGCCGTTTTCGGCCAGAACAGCGGCTCGGCCGTCAGCGGGTTCATTTACGACGAATCGGGCAAGGCCTTTGACATGGCCACCGTCTCCGTCCGTAACACGGCCACCGGTTTCTCGACAACGACGGTCTCCGACAAAAAGGGATATTTCTCGTTCAGTGATCTGCCCGTGGGACCCTATGACATCGAAATATCTGCCGCCGGCGCCCAGACGGCCGTTCTCAAAAACAACCAGCTCACTCTCGGCGATCGTCTCGTTCTTCATAAGATCACCCTCAGCAAAAGCGCCAAAACCCTCGAACAGGTCACCGTCAGCTCCACCCCCTTCAACAACAGCGTGGACCGGCTGGGCACGAGCACAAAGGTATCCGGCCGGGCCATCCAGAAGATCCCGCTGGTGTCCCGCAACTACACCGACCTGGTGGCGCTGTCGCCCCTCGCCAACGGCCAGTCCCTTGCCGGCGCAAAGCCCAGCGGTACTGGTTATATGCTGGATGGGGTGAGCAACCGTCGCGCCCACTTCTCCGGTATCTCCGACGCCCAGTTCTCCATTTCTTCAGAATTGATCCGGGAATTCGAAGTGTCCACCAATGGATACGATGTCACCAATGGCCGCGGTAGTGGTGGCGTCGTAAAAGCCATCACGAAATCGGGGACCAATACGCTCAGCGGCTCCTCCTGGGGCTACTATGGCGCCAACTCCCTCGCCGCCAACAAGGATGTCAACGGCAACCACCTGATCAACAACTATAAGATCGCCCAGTTCGGCGGCCTGCTCAGCGGTCCCATCATCAAAGACAAGCTGCATTTTATCGTAGCCTACGATCAGTATAATAATACGATTCCCTTCCGCGCCTATGATTTCACGTTCTCGGGCCCGACCCAGGCGCAGGCGGAAAAGAACCTCGGCATCACCAAGGCCAACCTGGACCAGATCGTCAGCATCCTGGAAAGCCCGGCCTTTGGGTTCCCCACCACCCGCCAGTATTATGGTACGATCAGCATCCAGCAACGCACCCAGAACGCGTTTGCGAAGCTGGACTGGAATATCAATAAGAAAAACCTGCTGACCTTTAAATACAACTATCTCCACTTTGTCGACCCCAACAAGCTCAAGGGCTCGGGCCTGCTCTCCACCCAGTATACGGGGATCGAGATCGACAACTCCGCCATGCTCGGTCTGCGTACGGAGATCAACCCCCGAACCACCAACGAGCTGAAGGTTCAATTCAGCACCTATCGCAAATTCCTCACCTTCCTGGATAACCATGTACCGGAAGGCTTCGTCAACGTCAACTCCACCTTTGCTGATGGCTCCACCGGCAATATCACCCTGGCCTTTGGCGATCAGAACTGGGTGCCGGAACGCGACGCCTCGGACGTGATCCAGATCATCGACTATTTCCGTACCAAGACGGGCAATATCAACTGGGTATTCGGTACGGACAACAACATCAACCATATCACCGACCGGCTTTCGCACGATCAGCAAGGCCAGTTCTACTACGCCACCATCAATGATCTTCAAAACAATAATCCCTACCGGTTCAACCGCAAGATCCCGCTCAACGGCACCAATCCTAAAATAAGCGTGCCGCTGATCGAGCTGGGTTTCTTTGCGCAGATGGAGACCAATCTCCGGCCGAACCTGAACCTTACGGTCGGTCTGCGCTGGGACGGCCAGATCATTGGCAGCGCGCCGACCTATAACCCGCTGCTGCAACAGGAGCTGGGCGTCAACACCCATGTCGTACCCTTCGATGCAAAGAATATCCAGCCCCGCGCCAACCTCATCTGGGACGTCCATGGCGACGGCCGCGATATCGTCAAGTTCGGCGCCGGTCTCTTTGCTTCCGAGCTGACGACGCAACCCATTACCTTCGCGCATATCGACAATGGCGTTGACTTCCGCCAGATCAATATCCAGAACGGCAACGTGCCCCCGGCACAGTGGGCGCTGTATCAGAAGGATTTTAACCAGGTGCCCGGCGTATCTTATTACAAGTCGCTGACGACTTCCCAGCCGGCGACCGTACTGCTGCTGGACAAACATCTCAAGAACCCGCTCACCTTCAAGACCAGTGCCAGCTATTATCACTATGTCAACAAATGGTTCCGGGTGGGCGCCAATGTCTACTTCGACAATACCTGGGATAATTTCTATCTCTATGATCTCAACCTGAAACGCACACCGGATTTTGTCACCAATGAAGGCCGTGCGGTCTATGTCCCGGCCAGCACGCTCAACAACTCCACTTCGACCAGCTACCTGCCTGTCCTGGCCAACTCGCGCATTGCCCCCGACTTCAACCAGGTACGCTACTTCACGAATACCAAATGGGCCTCCAAATACTTCGGCGCCATGATCGAGGCAGCCGCACAGATCGGCCGCGACGGCCAGTTCAGCCTCAGCTATGCCAAAGGCAAGGCAACCGGCACGCCGCCCTATGACAATGGCGACCCCCGCAACTCCAACTTCAGCGTCGGCTCTACGTACTGGGATTACCCGACCTATGGCAAGAACTGGCATAGCGACGGCGATCAGCCGAACAAGCTGGTGGCGCTCTTCCTCAGCCCCACCTTCTACGGGTTCAGCATCAGCTCCTCCTTTACGGCCTGGCAGGCCAACCGCTTCTCAGCCTATGTCAACAAGGATATCATCGGCGAGACCAACGACGGGACCAACCTCGCCTATGTCTATGACCCGAACAATCCCGCCACGCCGGCAGCCATCGCCAGCGGCCTGAAGAGCCTGCTGCAGAAGACCAGCCCGCAGTTCCGCCAATACCTGATGAACAATTTCGGGAAGTTCGCACCGTATCTTGGCGGGCTCATGCCCTGGCGCACCCAGTGGAACCTCAGCGCAGCCTATGACCTTAAGCTTGGCGGTACCCACAAGATCAACTTCCGCGTGGATATCTTCAATGTCTTAAATTTGCTGAATTACAAATGGGGCGGCTATACCCAGATCATCAATACCAACCTGTACAACGTGACCGGTTTCAACCAGGCGACCAATTCGTTCAACTATAGCGTCAACCAGAACGCGGGTACGGCCCAGAAGACGGCCAGCTACTATAGTGTACAGTTTGGCGCACGCTATTCATTCTAAGACCAATGAGGATCACCTTCGCCTTACTATTTGCATGTATCACCGCCGCCGGAGCCGTTGCACAGCCTCCGGCGGCGGCTATTGCAACCGTGGGAGAACCCCTGCCTGCCTGGGAGCAGGGCTATCTCGATCTGCATCATATCAACACGGGCCGCGGGAACGCGGCATTTTATATTCTGCCCGACGGAACGACGATCCTCTTCGACGCCGGCGAGCTGGATCCCACCGATGCCCGAACCACCTCCCGCCGCAACACCCCCGAGCGGCCCGACAGCTCGCGTCACCCCTACGAATGGATCGTCTCCTATATCCGCCGTTTCGCACCTAACCACGCACAACAAGGCATCGACTATGCCGTGATCTCACATTTCCACGACGACCACTTCGGCAGCTGGTATCCGAATGCCCCACGCTCGGCCGATGGGCGATATGCCCTCACGGGCATCACCGGTGTCGGCGATGCGATCCCCATCCAGCACCTCCTCACCCGTGACTGGCATTACCCGGTGGACCCGGCAGTACTGCTCCGCCAGCGTCCCGCAGGCGATCGCTACAACCGTACCTGGAACAACTACCTGGCCTTTGTTGCGGCCCGCGAGACAAAACACCAGTCCACCGAATTCCTCCGTGCCGGTAGCCGCAGCCAGATAAAACTCCTGCATCATGCGGCGGCCTGGCCCGCCTGCTATGTCCGGAATATCAAATCCAACGGCTGGATCTGGACGGGCGCCGACAGCACGGTGATGCAGCATTTCCCGCCGGTGGACACCGCGGACCGTACCACCTGGCCCGACGAGAACCCGCTCAGCAACGCCATCGTCATCCACTACGGTCCTTTCAGCTACTATACCGGCGGCGACAATCCCGGTAATGTTTTCCTTGGCGACGCCGCCTGGCGTGACGTAGAAACCGATATTGCAAAGGCCGTCGGGGAGGTAGACATCGCCACTATGGACCACCACGGCAATCGCGACGCCCTGAACGAGAATTTTATAAAGACGCTGCGTCCCCGGGTCTGGATCGAACAGGTATGGACGGCCGATCATCCCGGGCATGAAGTGCTTATCAGGGCCACTTCGCAGCTGCTCTATCCCGGTCCGCGAGATCTCTTCGCCACAAATTTCATGGAAGCAAATGAGCTGGTCATCGGCCCGCTTGTGGCGCAATCCTACAAGAGCCGCCAGGGGCATATTGTAGTCCGCGTACTACCCGGTGGTACGGAATATTACGTAATCATCCTCGATGATTTGATCGAGGCCGCTACCGTTAAGCAGGTATTTGGCCCTTATAGGGTAAAAGGAAAATAACGGGCGTCTTTTGGCGTTATAGGGAAGCCCCTTAAGTAACCGCCTAATCATGAGAATTGCCCTTAATGCGAGGATCGCATTACAACGTAAGATCGCCTGGCTCCTGCTGTTTTCCTTCTTTTCACTGTGCTTCATTGGGTGGTTGATCTATTTCAACAAGAAGAATCTCGTCGACACCGCCGAGACCATCGGTCATAGCTATGCCGTGCTCGATCATACGGCGAAGATCAGGACCCGGCTTTCCACCTGGGAATCCCTTTCCCGTCCTCCGCTGAGCCCCGCCTTCCACCAGGAGATGAAAAAGAACCTGGACCGGATGAGGGTGCACTCCGCGACCGACGCGTCCATGCTGAGCGCCATCGACAGCCTCGAGACAGCCCTGAAAGGGATAAGCGCCGATACGGTCATGCTGTCCCGGGCGTGGACGCTTATCGGCAGCATCGCCCAGCGGCAACAGGACCAGATCACCCGCCGCCGAACCGCCACGGACAGCACGGAACGGAAAAGCACCATCCTGCTCATCTGCGGCAGCATGCTGGCCTTCCTCTTCATCGTCATCATCCTTGTCCGTCTCAACCGTGATATCGTTTTGCGGAAACGCGCCGAAGAACAGCTCAGGGAGAACCAGGCCTGGCTCGAATCGATCCTCGACAACGCCAGCTCCCTGATGTATATCAAGGACACGGAAGGCAGATACATCATGGTCAACCGCAGCTTCAAGGAGATCCTCAATGTCCATGAAGCCATGGTCATCGGCCACACCGACGCCGCCATCGCCACGCCCGAAGAAGCGGCACATTATAAATCGCTGGACGAGCAGGTCCTCCGCACCGGCAAGGCCCTGGAGATAGAAGAGGTGGTTCCCCTCACGGTGGGCCATGGCCATTTCCTCTCCATCAAATTTCCCCTGCGTGACGCCACCGGCAGCCTGATCGGCATCGGCGGCATCGCCACCGATATCACCGAGCGGGTGCAGTACCAGCAGCAGCTCATCGCCGCAACCCGCGAGGCGCAAACCGCCCGGAATATGCAGGAGCTGTTCCTGGCCAATATGAGCCACGAGATCCGGACGCCCATGAACGGGATCCAGGGGATGACCGATCTGCTCCTCGACACCCCGCTGAACGATCAGCAGAAAGAATTCGCAAAGGTCATTAAGCGCAGCGTCAACAACCTCCTCGTCGTCGTCAATGACGTACTGGACTTTTCCAAGATAAAGGCCGGGAAGCTGGCCATCGAAAGCATCGAGTTTCGCCTGAAGGATGTCCTCGACAATACAAAGGCGATGTTCGCCCACAGGATCGCCAAGAAAGGCCTGGATTTACAGATCATAACGGACCCCTCCATTCCTGAAACGCTCAAGGGAGATCCATACCGGCTGAACCAGGTGCTGGTGAACCTGATCGGCAACGCCATCAAATTCACGGAACACGGCTGGATCCGGGTGGAAGTAAGCGCCCAGGAGCGGACCGCATCGCAGGTGAACCTGCAGTTCACCGTCGCCGACTCGGGCATCGGCATTCCCGCGGCCAGCCTGCCCACGCTCTTCGAACATTTCTCCCAGGCAGGTCTGGATATCTCCCGCCGGTATGGGGGCACCGGCCTCGGCCTGGCCATTTGCCAGCAGCTTCTCCAATTGCAAGGCGGAGAGATCACTGTATTCAGCAAGGAGAATGAAGGCGCCACTTTCCAGTTCCGTCTTTCCTATGGATATAACGGCTATGCAAACACGGTGCCGTCGGTGGCGGCCGTCCTTGCCGACTATAGCCAATGCCTCGCGGGCAAGCGTTTCCTTGTCGCCGAAGACAACGAGGTGAACCAGCAGCTGGTGGATCATGTATTGAGAAAGGGTGGGGGAGAGGTGCAGCTGGCGAACAACGGCGAAGAGGCGGTGGGCTTTCTGAAGAAGGGGGGTGGGTATGATCTTATCATCATGGACCTCCAGATGCCCGTGATGGACGGCTATGCCGCCACCCGCTGTATCCGGCAGGAGCTGGCGTTATCGACGCCCATCATCGCCATGACGGCCACGGCCCTCGTTGGCGAACAGATGCGCTGTTTCGAGTCGGGGATGAACGACTATATGACAAAACCTTTCGAATTCGCGGAATTGTATAAACGGATCACCGCCCTGCTCGCGCCTTACCCGGCGGCCTGATGCCCACTTGCGGCCTGACGGTCATTTCAGCAGGCGGTTGATATTGCCCTTATAGGAGACGCTGATGGGGATCTCGGTATTGCCGATACAGATAAGGTCCCGCTTGACGCTCGTGATCTTCTTCACCGACACAAGATAGGATTTATGCGTGCGGACAAAGGCCGGCGGGGAAAGCTTTTCCTCCAATGCCTTCAGGGTCATCCGGGTCAGCACGGGCCGCGTCGTGCTGGCGAGGTAGATCTTTACATAATCCTTCACTCCCTCGATATAAAGGATATCCGAGGCGGAGATCTTCACCAGTGCATATTCCACGTTGACAAAAAAGTCTTCCACGGGGGCCGGGGCGGCCGGCCGGTCTCCCTGCCGGAACCGGAACAGCTCCTGCGCCCGTACGCAGGCCTTGAGAAAACGTTCGAATGAAAAAGGTTTGAGCAGGTAATCCACTACGCGCAGATCGAACCCCTCCAGCGCATATTGCTCGTAGGCCGAGACCAGGATCACCAGCGGCGGATCGGACAGCGTTTGCAGGAATTGAAGCCCTGTCAGTCTCGGCATCTGGATATCGAGGAAGAGCAGGTCCACCGGTGTCTCCTGTAGCGCTTCGGTCGCCTCCAGCGCATTACGGCAGCTTCTTACCCATTGCAGGAAAGGCACCTGCCGGATATTGTCCTCCAGCAGCTCGCGAACCAGCTGTTCGTCGTCGATGACCATGCAGCGCATCATATCAGTCGTAAAGTTAAGACAATTTGAAACCATTGCTGTTCCCGGTGGATGACGAGGGTGTGGTCGTCGGGATACAACAGTTTGAGCCGCGTCTGCACGTTGTTGAGGCCCAGACCCGTGTTCTCCTCTCGCCCGGCCGGCATCGTTTCATCATACGTATTCCGCACCTCGAAATGCATCCAGCCGTCCTTTACGCCCAGCCGTACGATGATCTGCGGCTGCTCCACGGCCCCAACGCCGTGTTTGAAGGCGTTCTCCACAAAGGGGATCAGCAGCATCGGCTCGATGATATAAGCGCTGTCGGGCGGCCCCGCATCGATCGAGGATTCCACGTTCACGTCATTTCCGAAGCGCAGCTTCTGGAGCTGGATGTAGCTGTTGAGATAACGGATCTCCGTCGTCAACGGCATCTTCTTGCCCTGGGTGTCATAAAGCATATACCGCATCAGCTCGGCCAGGGTGATCAGCGCGGATTCCAGCTGATCGGACCGTTTACGGGCCAGCGAGACCATATTGGTCAGCACGTTGAACAGGAAATGGGGGCTGATCTGGCTTCGCAGGAATTTCAGCTCGGTGGCCAGCTGCTGGGCCTCGAGCTCCTTTCGTTTGCGTTCCTGCCCAATCCCGTGCCGGATACGGCTATAGACAAGGCTGATAGCATAGATGTCGATCGATCCGGCGACAATGAGCCCGTAGGTCTCGTGCTTTTTTTTCAGGGTCCCGGGGAACCAGGTCGCCGCGATCCAGAACTTCAGGCAGATCGATATGGCGATCGCCGCCAGCGCGAGGATAACGTATAGCCACCAGTACCGACGGTTGAAGAAACGGGGATATACCCAGAGCGCCTGGGTATAGAACAGCGAGATATGGATCATTCCCATGATGAGGGCAAGGGTGCCGGGGATCACGCCGATGCTGAAATGATTGGACGGATTGGAGAAGAAAATGAACGGCACGGCAGTCAACAGACCCCAGACGAGAATATGGATGAGCAGCGTATTGTTTCTGGAAGATCGCATTATACTAAAGCTAAGGATTTAGGGGTAGAGTTGATCCAGACCTCGGCGGCGATGGCATGCAGGACAAATCCGATCCAGAAGGCCGTACCGAAGAACACCTGTGGCGACAACCGCGAAAAAATAAAGAACAGCGCGATGATCGGCCGGATCGTAGCCACTGCGAGGCCAATGGCAAACGCCCGGATCATCCACTCCCGGTGAAGGGTCGTTCGCCGATGGACGATATGCCACCAGGCCTTGCTTAGCGCCGTCAGGAAATAGACCGCGAACAGCAGCACACCCGCCGCCTCGTTGACCCCGCCGATGGGCATCATCACAAAGGGCATGACCAGGGCGGTGACGCCGATCACATAGCCGCAAAAGAGGAAGACGCGACCGCTGCGCCGGTGGAACCGCGGGTGCCGCGCCCGGATCCCGGGCAGGAACTGCAACGGGCCGAGGATCATAAACCCCGCGCCCGGCACGATATGGATCAGGGTCAGCACCGGGTGACGGCCAAAACCGGCGTCAAAGGCCTCGCCGCCGGCGGCGCCAGCGCCGGCGGGGATACCACCGCCTGTGCTGCCGGGAGGCGTAAACGAGGGGATCAGCCCCTGTAAGGCCAATATCCGCCGGACGACCATGGCGAGCCCGATAAAGGCCAGCACGAAGCTCAGGGTCCGCAGGAGGGAACTGGTTTTTTTCATGTATCAAATCCGGTTTATCTTGCCAAAGCTATCGATTTATGCCCCCTGGGAAGGGGTGTGTAGACCAGGCCTTTAATTCTGTAGACAAAGTTGTAACTTGATAATCATGCGAGTACTCGCCATTCTCCTTCTTGTACTTTTTATCGGCGGGCCCGTTCTGGCCCAGGCCGACACCAGCAAGGTCGCGTCCCTGCTGGAAGAAGGACATCGCCTGCTGAAGGCAAACCGGCTGGACTCTGCGGAAGAGGACTTTATGCAGGCCCTGAAACTCTACCAGGCCGCGGGATACGCGGCCCTGCACCCTGTGTACGATCTGCTCGCCCAGGTAAGCGAAATGCGGGCCGACCTGAAAAAAGAGCTGTACTACCGCATGGAAGAGGTAAAAGCCATGGAGGCCTCGCACGATACGGTCAGCTGCGACTATCACTATGGCAAGCTGTCCCTGGCTTATTCGGAGATGGGCATGTACGAGTTCAGCGAGGCCTATGCCCGAAAGGCCTATAAATGGCTGCGAAGCCGCTACAAGTTCTGCGATTTCTACGGCTATCTCAGCATCGAGATCTACGGGCTGATCAGGGAAGGTAAACCGGCGGAAGCCCTGCGGGTGCTACAGGAGATCACCAACGAATCCCCGCCGGCCAATATCGCCCAGCGCATCGACCTCTACGCAATGTATGGCAATATCTATGTCGCCGATGGACAGTATGGGAAGGCCGAACAGCGATTCCTGCAAATGATCGACGCCTTCCGGGTCACCGATCTGAAACACCAGTACTATGCCTCCGAAGACCAGATGATGCTCGATCACGTCTACTACTACGGGGTCATGGGCGACTTCTATATCCAGACCAGACAATACCGCAAGGCGATCCCCTATGTTCAGAACATCCTCGCCTTTCCGCCGGGAAGGGTAAAACCCATTGCGCTGACCCGGTTCTACAGGATGCAGTTCGTCATCGATTCGGCCTCGGGCAATTATGTAGACGCCATCCGTTATTCCGAGAAGAGCAAACAGCTGAACGACTCCCTCTTCTCCATTACCAATAAAAGGCAGATCGCCGAGCTCGAGATCCAATATCATACCCGCCAGAAGGAGCAGGACATTGCGCTGCTGAAATTGAAGGAGAAGAACCAGTCGCAGGAGCTGAAGGAGGTGCACATGCAAAAGAACATCACCATCGCGGGGATCGCGGCAATGCTGATCATCACCGGCCTGGCCTGGAACGGCTATCGCAACAAGCAGCGGAGCAATCAGGCCCTGCGGATCAAGCAGGCGGAGATCAATAAACAGAATACATCCCTTCAGCAGCTGCTCAAGGAGAAGGAATGGCTCCTCAAGGAGGTGCATCACCGCGTCAAGAACAATCTGCAGATCGTCATCAGCCTGCTCAACACCCAGTCCGATTACCTCGACAATCCTTCGGCGCTGCACGCCATCCAGGACAGCCGCGAGCGGATGCAAGCGATCGCGCTGATCCACCAGAAGCTCTATCAGCAGGAACAGAGCACGCTTATCGACATGCATTCCTATATCCATGAGCTGGTCTCCTATCTTGTAAGCGGTTTCTCCAACGCGGGCCGCATCTGGTTCGATCTTGAGGTGGAGACCATCGAGCTGGACATTTCCCAGGCGGTGCCCCTCGGCCTGGTCCTGAACGAGGCTATTACCAATGCGGTGAAATACGCCTTCCCCAAGGGTGCCCACGGCACCGTCCGGGTCCGCTTATACCGCAAGAAAGGAAGAGATATCGTATTGAAGATCATCGATGATGGGGTCGGTTTCCCCACCGGTTTCGACCCTGGTACCGGCAATTCCCTCGGCATGCAGCTGATGCGCCTCTTTGCGGCCCAGCTGGACGGGGAGCTGAATTTTGCCGAAAAGGAAGGGGTGGAGATCACCCTCCGGTTCCGGCAACAATTCTCTTGAAATTTTTTATATTTAAGGAAACAAAAATCGCTGCTTTATGATCGCGCTTTACATCATCGTGGGCCTCATCGCCCTTTTCCTCATCGTAGCTGCCTTTGCCGGCACCGCCTGGAGCTACGAGAAGTCGGTCCTGATCAACGCGCCCGTCGAGAGGGTTTGGACCAATGTGAGCACGCTTCACGCCTGTAACCAGTGGAGTCCCTGGATGGAGAAGGACCCAAATATCCGGTTGCAGTACAGTGGCACCGACGGCACCCCCGGCGCCAGCTTCTCCTGGGACAGTCAGAACAAGAACGTCGGCGCCGGTAACCAGACCATCACCAAGGTGACCCCCAACAGCGAGGTCGACTCTCGGATCGAGTTCCTTCGTCCCTTCAAAGGGAAGGGCGATGCTTATGTCCTTCTGACCGTGGAGCGGGCCGTCACCCGCGTCAGCTGGGGCATCGAAAGCTCGACGCCCTATCCGATGAACATCCTCAAGCTCTTCGGGGTGATCGAAAAGAACATGAACAAGGACTTTACCTACGGTCTCAACAAGCTGAAGGGGCTCTGTGAGAATTGAGGCGCCGGCTTCTCTCCGGCCAGCTCCCTCCGCGGGCCGCGGCATCACTCGGTCCGCAGGCTGTCCGCGGGATTGGCATTCGCCGCCCGGATCGTCTGGAAGCTGATCGTCGCCAGGGCGATCGCAACGGCCGCAAGACCCGCGACCGCGAAGATCCACCATGACAAATCCGTCTGATAAGCGAAGTCTGCCAGCCAGGCATGCAGGGCCCAGGCCGCGATGGGCACCGCGATCACCGCGGCGATCCCTACCAGCCCGATGAATTCGTAAGACAGCAACCGCACCAGCCGGAAGGTGCCGGCGCCAAGGACCTTGCGCACACCCAGCTCCTTTGTGCGCCGGCTGACGGTCAGCGTGGCCAGCCCGAAGAGACCCATACAGGCGATAAAGATGGAGAGCCCGGAGGCGATACGCACCACGCTGGCGCTTTTCTGGTCCGCCTGATAGGCGGCAGCGATCTTATCATCAAGGAAATGATATTCGAATTCCTTGCGCGGCGCAACGGCCGCCCAGGCCTTCTTTAGCAGCTCGATATTGTCCGCCAGGTGACCGGCCCGCAGCCGGACCGAGATACGGGGCTGTGGCGCATTAGCAAAGCTCTGGTCGCTGGTTTGCCGGGCGATGGTGTCGTATCGCAGCGAGAGCACAAGCGGCCGCACCTTTGTATGCAGGGATTCGTAATTGAAATCCTTCATCACCCCCACGATCCGCTGGGAAAAGACCCCGAAACGCTGACCCACGGGGTCCTTCAGCCCATACTCCTTCACGAGGGTCTCGTTGACGAGGATGCTGTTGTTCGTGTCGGCCGAATTTTTACCGGAAAGATCCCGGCCCTGCAGGATATGTATTTGCATGGCCCTGACAAAAGCATCGTCCACCTCGTTGTATTGGATCGTATGATATTGTTTTTTGTTATCCGTAAAACCCAGGTCCACCCAGGGCGTCTCGGCAAAGCTGAAAGTGGACACACTGGCTGAGGCCACCTGCGGATGGTTGCTCAGCTCCCGCAGGTAAAGCCGGGCCAGTTCATAACCGGCCTTGCGATTCAGGTTGGTGGGAATGATCACCACCTGCTCCTTGTTGAAGCCCAGGTCCCTGCTTCGCAGGAAGCTCATTTGTTTGCCGATCGCCAGCGTACCGATAAGCAGGACGATGGAGGCGGCAAACTGACCGACGATCAGCGCCTTGCGGAAGAACCCGGCGTTATTGGTCTTGCCGATAGACCCCTTTAACACTTCGACAGGCCGGAAGGCGGAGAGCACAAAGGCGGGATAGCTGCCGGCCACCGCTGCGATAACGATCGTCAGCAGGAGACAGAAACCGATGGACCAACCGTCCAGCTGCCAGTGAAGATGCCGGTCGATCAGGGCATTGAACGGTTCCAGCAGCGCCAGCGCGATGGCGAATCCCAGCGCCATGGCCAGCCCGGTGAGCAACAGCGCCTCGCCCCAGAACTGCGCGATCAGCTGCCGGCGTTCGGCGCCCAATGCCTTCCGCACACCCACCTCGATGGCGCGGGTCGTACTCCGGCCAACCGACAACGTGATAAAATTGATACAGGCTACCAGCAAGATCAGCGCGCCGATGGTCCCGAGAATATAGGAATACTTCGGGTCGCTCGCGGGTTGATTGCCGCCGGGGATCGAGGGATCGAGGTGGATCGCCGTCAGCGGCTGCAAGTGCAGAACGACGCCGTCCTTTGTATAGTCCTTTCCCATCTGTTGCTGTAGAAATGCGGGGAATTCCTTCTCGACATCCGCTACGGGATGCCCCTCCTTCAAAAGCACGTACGTTTCGGTGAAGACATTGAACCAGCTGGTCAGCATCCTTGGGCTGAACATCGAAGGCACGTTGGTGTAAGGGATCAGCAGGCCATACCGGATGCTCGACTCTTCCGGAGCCGGCCGCACGATGCCGGCTACCGTGAACAGCCGGAGGCTGTCGCCGACCGATACCTCCATTTGTTGACCCAGGGGATCCCGGTCGCCGAAATATTTTTTCGCCAGCTCCGGCGTCAGCAGCAGCGTATGCGGGTTGGGGAAAGGCCGCTCCCGGTTCCCCCGTTCCAGCGAAAGATCGAAGAGCTGGAACAGGCTCGTATCCACCATCGTGATGTTTTCATTGAAGGTGGTGTTATTGCTCTTCACGACCGAGTTATAGCCAAACACCCGGCAGCTGGCCTCCACGGCCGGAAGATCGGCGGCCACCTGCGGCCCCGCCGGCAACGGCATGATCGCCGTGGAGAATTCCTGGTCCTGGATCTTTACCCGTTGCCAGAGCCGGTAGGTCCGGTCCGCCTTGCTGTTCCAGCGATCGTAGCTGAATTCGCTCCGTACGAACAGCATGATGAGCACGCAGCAGGCGATACCCACGGCAAGGCCAAGGACGTTGATGGTCGTATAAGACTTATACCGCAGCAGGTAGCGTTGGGCGATGAGGAGGTAGTTCTTTAGCATACCCGACCGCCGCCAACGGCATGCCGAACCGGCAGGGGGTTGATTTACAATTATCTATGACGTCCCTGACCGGCCGCCGCTCGTTCGGTTCTGATACAGGCCGTTGTCCGGATGCGAACATCACTTGGCCGTGTCGAGGACCCGTTGCAGCAGTCCGGTGATGGTCTTGTCACCGGGATGCTCGCTCAGCGCCATCCGGTAGACAGCGATCGCTTCCTCCTTTTTTCCATTGTCGGCGAGCACGATACCATAGTTGCCAAAGGAAGCGGCATCATGGGGGAACAGGAAGAGGTTGACGCGGAATGGCGCGAAGCCCAGGTCCTTGCGACCGGCTTGTAACAGCTCATAACCCACCAGCGAAAGTTCCCGGCGGTTGAGATAGTAGTGAGCCGTATCCTTCTGCAGTGTCAGGAGGCGAAGCAACGCGGCATCCTCACCTTTTTCCAGCAGCTCGGCGCCATATTCCCGGGCGATGGATCTTTTCACATCAAAGGCAAAGGCCCATTGGGCCGGGGGCCGGCGGCCATCGAGCCAGGAGGCAATGGCCATCGTCTTATAGAAATGATCGTCGTTCGTATTGTCGAAGAAAACAATGGTCCGCTGCCGGGTAAGGTCGCGATAGATCATCGTGGAGGCACCAGGGTTATATCCCCCATGATAGACAATCCTGTTTCCGGCGCTGTCCGCCGTGACAAACCACCCCAGGCCATAGGAAGCGTGGGGATGATCGGGGTCGCCGGCGTGGTCATAGTTGAGGGAGCCGTCCTTTAGCGGATGGGGCTCGAAAGCCTGTTCCAGGGTTTGCGGCCGGAGCAGCACATTCCCGTATAGGGCCTGGTCATAGTTCAACAGGTCGCCGACGGTGGATACGACATTGTTGTCGCCGACGGTGCCGCCGTAGGCGGGCATGGCGAACCGGCCTTCTTTTACCGAATCGGCATTTGCATAGTTTTGCGAATAATAATAAGGGAGCACATACCGGACCACCGCCCGGTCATCTTTTGGGCGGGTGCTTGTGATGATGTAGCTGTCGTTCATCCGCGCCGGCCGGAAGATATGCCTTTTGATATAGTCTCCGAATGGTTCCCCCGACAACTTCTCCACCAGCAGCGCCAGCAGTTCGAAATTGGTATTGCAATAGTGCCATTTCTCGCCCGGCAGGAACTGCAGTGGCTTGCCGCTGGCTTTCAGGATCGGGATCAGGTCTTTATTGCGTAATACCGAGTCGGGATATTTTTCGACGATGGGCCCAAACACCTCGAATTCGTCGGGGATGCCCGAAGAATGCGTCAGCATCTGCCGGACGGTCACCGAAGGGTAGGGGAACTCCGGGAAATAGCGGGCAAAGGCATCGTCCAGTTTGATCCGGCCTTTTTCCATCAACTGGAGTATGCCGACGGCCGTAAAGGTCTTCGACACGGAGGCGATATCGAAACGGGAGTCCGGGCCGTTGGGGATATTCCTTGCGATATCGGCCAGTCCACAATATTTGGAATAGATGATCCTGCCTTTCTCGGCGATCAGCACACCGCCGCTGAACTTGTGGCCATCATGCATCTGCGTGAGGAAGGAGTCGATCTCGCGGAGCTCCTATTGTGCGGCCAGCGGCCGGGCGATGCTGAGCGCCAGGAGGAGACTAATAAAGCTCTTTCTTTTCATAAAAATATCCATGACCGTGAACTTTTACTTTTCCGTAATAGAAACCCATGCCGTCGGGCAGGAGATATTTTGATTGATACCGGGCCTTTGCCGGATCGGGAATATCGACCCCATCGATCACCAGCTGTCTGCTATCAAGAGCAAGCCAGCCCAGGCTTTCGCGATCCCGGACCAGTCCTTCCCGGATCAGCTCATCGATAAGGCGCCGCATAACTTCTTTGTTGTCGAGTCTTTCTCGGTCCACCCTGACCGTCAACTTTCGCGAGTCAGGATAGGTGACAGCCCGTTCCCCGCCGCGAAGGATTGCACTGTCCCGATCGGTTACCGCCAGCACGCCACCGGTGTCAACCAGGACTACGGCGCTGTCCGCGTCGTCGATGACCCGGAACACGGTGCCGAGTACTTTCACCCGGAGCAGTGCGGTCTCGACGATAAAAGGATGGGCCGGATCGGCGTTGACCACAAATTTGGCGTTGCCGGTGAGCCGGGCGTGACGATGATATCCGCCTCCCGACAGCCATTCGATCTTCGAGCCCTTTTGAAGGAAGAAAACCAATCCAGTGGGGAGGGTATCCCTGGGAAGCTCGCCAACCCGGTTCTTTTGCACCCGCGGCAGGTCTGGCGCGTTTCTTATCACCATCATCGTCTCTGCGGAACCCCTTACCGGCGCGGTCGTCACCACCGGTTGCGTCTTCTTTTGACGCAATACCACCCAGGTGCCGATGCCAACTGCCAGCAGGCCCACGATCACCGCAGCAGCCAGTTGCGCCCGCATCCTTCGAACCGTCGGCTGA
>Ga0310811_10004587_pt1 | contig 17380 bp, 22 predicted proteins | sample YCmetagenome_FD_207642 | JGI IMG/M metagenome (GOLD analysis project Ga0310811, IMG submission 207642) | Soil microbial communities from experimental microcosm in Duke University, North Carolina, United States - YC | ecosystem: Engineered > Artificial ecosystem > Soil microcosm > Unclassified ...
CGGTGTATGAACAACATCTTCAGACAAATAATGTCATGGGCGATGCGAGAGCGGTGCATGAACAACATCTTTAGACAAATAATGTCATAGGCGATGTGCATCATTTTACGGGGTCATAGAGCTCGCAGGGAGACCTCCAGCCATAGCAGGGCTCTCACCCGTAAAAATCAACAATTGAGTTTTCTCAGGACGTCCTTGAATGTTCAGGGACCGAGAAGTACAAGCTAACAGCGGACGGTCATGGATTAGGGCCTAAGCACCTAAAATTGTCCCACCAAGGGAAGCCACCGACTGGTGTGAACGAACGTCCAGTGGTACTAACTGAAGGAAGAGCAAAATCCTCCGCCAACGTCCACTGGCACAGTGGCAGGCGTACCTCAGGATGACTGTGCAGAATATCGCAACAAAACGCGAACCAATCACGTCCCAAGACAACCGTGGCTGCCAAAGTATCGTGCACAGTAAACAGAAATTGAGTAGACAGCCGCACATCGCCTTTGAGCAAAGTTACAAGCGCCCGAAACATGCCGTCTCGAGAACGATCGAGCGACACAAACAACATAGCAACCAGTGAATGAGAAGAAGAGTGGTCCCGCACAACTGATACATTTCGACCATTGAGCATAAACGACATGATGACAGCAAATAAAACAATCAATTTCTCGCGTCACATACAGACATGCACCCAGATAAATCGTGAGAAAAGAATACTTCATCGAACCATGATGACAAATTATTGCCGCTTGTGTCGAGTGAATTTCAATATGCACAAATCCTGTGTTATTTTCGAAAAAAACGATCCACAAAAACCCAGCTACCTAAAGGTAGCGGGAATATTAACTCTGAAAAGGACCGGCAAACATACATGAGAATGCTAAACATAGCACACAAATTGAATAACCGAAACCTGGGCCAAGTGTGGCAGAGGCTGAGCTTGTCCGAGTCTGAAGTAGCATTAACAGCTTCATCTATCACAAATACATCGAGGTCAGAAAAACAATGGGCAAGCGAGAGCATTGTAAAACAAATGAGCGGACCATATAATAAAGAAAACTGAGGGGGAGAGGAAAAAGGCTTGTTACTCAAGGGTCAGCAAGCAGCCCTCAGTGGTATAATCTCCGGCAATTTATTTTGTAACAACGTGATTTGAGTGTGGTAGTACATGTATAAAAACGAGATAACAACATGCAAAATCGAAATGATCATATAGCAAGGACAGAACAATCAAGATCAAGTCAAAGTCTGTGCGTTTGCAGCCTTGGGCCCGGGAGCTCGCCCTCGCTCTCCGTTCACCAAGTTCAGTGCATCTCGGCTGTGTACGTGAGACCGAGTGAGTAGAACAAGATCGAGTCGAATCTACTTACAGGTCTTGCAGCCACCCACGCGGGCCATCCCGAGTGTCGATCCATGTATTTAGCTCATGGGCGTCCACGTCTGCATTCCCATTCTGGCGGACGGCCCTTAGGAGCTGTAGCTGGTGTGCTGCTTCCCTCTCCAATGCATCGGATGAAATTTTGGCCCATGGGTAACCGGGAAGTCGACGCCTGAAGTAAATCACATACTGTGGAAAGGGATAAGAGTCAGTTTTCAAATTGCAGACGTCACATACCATGCCACATGCATTGGCTATCAAATGCTCTGGAAGTTTCTGATATTGACTGTGAAAAATATCCAATAGCGACCGGTGGTGTACTCTGAGCGGTTGCAAAATACGAAGGGCTAGAATTACTAGGATTGGCATTCGACGATAATATTTCTGTAAGTCGCAAATCAATCATATAATCATACGGTTTCAATGAGAATCCATACCCCAGAAGAGCAGGTAAAGTGAATAGACGTCACCTCGCCATCCCAAACCATCAGACCAGTAAGTTGAGTGATATACGGTATGACCGTCTCAATGTTGTAGTCGTCCAAACAATATCCATCTGCATATTTCTTCCGTACCTCGTCAGCAAGAGGAAGACTATTCTCCTTTAATGATTTCACAAATTTGTGGCGCTCAGTATATAGCTGTAGGTGCGCATTACAGTCATGCAAACTCCAACAAGGCAAAAACATACAATGTCGGTGACTTGTTTACACATCATATCCAAGGGTTTGACTTTGTTGGTATGCAGACACTTCATGCCTGCCAAAAGGTAAGCGAATTGAGACAGATGCTACTCTTGTTTAGGCCTACCTAGCTCGACCGGCTGACCAGCATGGTTTGCAACTGTCACCATTTCGACAATAAAACCCTTGCAGGCTGTACGAAATGAATTCTCTTTCATACCATGGGTATTCAAGCGCTGCTTGGCGAGGATGCTGGCATCATGGATGCATGCATTTGCCACAGGAAAGGTGCTTTGGAGGCCCTCTTTGGTGTACTTGATACCTTTTTCAAAGACATCCGGGGCGCAAAGTACATAGTATGGTACTGTCAAAGCGCCGTTTGCCAAAGCGATATTAGTGATTGGTGTTAGAAGGAAAGTGAACGGCTCAATTGGCGCTGGATTATGTTGCGACTTGATCCCTACTGCAGCAGGAACTGGGGAAGGTAACTCCATGTTCGCTGCAGCAGGAGCTGAAGGGAGTGTGTGACTTCCTGTATCAGGCATTTGGAATCCAAATGCTGATGTCTCTGCACCTGGCCAATCGCCATTGAACGAACTCATGGCAGACAAAAAATCATCATCGAAAAATGCCTCATCAAACCCAGCGTCGTCAAACTGACTTGGAGTATCATCAAGAAGAATCGGAGCGTTATTGAACTGAGGGTCAGTGAGGGGGGCACATGGATCCATGAGGATGATATCGCGCCCTGGCTCAATGACCTTCTGTCAAGAAGTCAACGGTTGGTCCCTGGCGCAATATATTGTGTACGCACTTGAATCACGGGCCGTGTGATGAGATCATCATCTGTATAGATCCAGAGTTGCCTCCAGCCGCTTGGGACGGTGAATGGCTAGTGAAACGTAAGCGGCGAGTTAACGAGCCCCTCTAAACCCTCGACAAAGGTACTTACTGGTAGATCTGGTTGCTCGCGCATATCCTGTAGAGGAATTCAGTGATACTTTGGCAGACTCGGGAGACATCTTACCACATATACAGATTCATATACATTCTCTGTATCCAGGGTCGGCCCATTTGCTTGCAAAGGTAGCACATGAGCCACCTTGAGGAAAGTCCCCTCGAGCGTTTCAACTGCATGTTGCTAGAATAGTTGTGTGTCAGCCTAGAACACGTCAAAAGTTGGAAACCTACCGAGTGACTAAACCAGTCAAAGATACTTGCATCTTTCCCAGCTGTTGGAGGGCTATAAATGTGGCCTATTCGAACCTGCAGGGACATTATAGAGGAAGGCCAACGACAATCTTTTAGATAATGATTTGGTGTGGCGATTAGTAGCCATCTTTCGGATGAGCTTTTTAAGACCCTGCCTAGAGCTTACATCGTTCATTTTGTGTTTTACGTGGAAGATTATCTCTCGCCCAGTAATTTCTAGAACGTCGTCCCAATATCAACAATATTGAATTGAATTGTGGAAGTTCAGTGCGACCTGGTTCGGAAGCTTATCGACTCGAGGCAAACTCGTGCATGATCGATCAGCGACGACTCACCCCATTTTCGCGGAGTCACTTAATTGTGGACAGCTTCGTGTCGGTGAATTCATCACGTTCTCGAAATCAATCCAAATCAAGAATTCTCGTTTGGCGGAGGTTGAATTTATCTGACAGATAGGGGTCAAACAATGACTGACTATCTGGTGCTGAAAAACCTTTAGGCCGCAAGGGGATCAGTGACACATTTACGCCGATTCAACGTTGATGCAAATGAAAATTCTTGTTTGCGGGTCGAGAGCCCAACTGACAAATAGCCGTCAGATTATGACGGTAAGTACTGATTTGAGAACTACGACCAACCGTTCCACGAAGGACTACAGCCTCTAGCAGTAGTAGATTTGACACAGGCCTCACGGTGTAGAATTAAGTGTTTGGGTCGACGCTATTAGTGTGTGCGAGTTTCGGAATCATCCGTTTGACCCCATAAGTACCTGTATTGATAATAAGAGCAATTCAAACCAAAGCTAAACAAAATCAACAGAAAACTTCCATTGAGCCATGTCCTCCACTATGAAGCCTGCTTTTTCATCTTTCGTCCCTGATTGCCATCAAGTTAACTCACAAACTCTTCACTCCAATGACCAAAAAGTTGATTTCTTGAATCATTATGCGGCCTGGCGGAGCAATGTTACACAACAACCTCAGGGCGTATACCCTTCTCCACATTCCCATGAAACCGTGTTGCAAGAGCCGCCATCTGTAGGTGGCATTATTAAATATCATGTGATGCGATTAACAACCAAACTAGATGGACATCTTCTGTCTTCCTCCATTCTGGGAGACCACTCGCGATAGTGACCTCACTATCCGCCTCATCAGCGCTCAGCGCTCGGAGCGTCGGGCAGAGAGCTGACTTATTCAGAGACGGCTGAAACGCATAATGATTGAACATGAACTATACCATCATATGGACCAACATACAGGGCGAAGACTGCACAAAGCTGACATCAGCGTTGGTGTTTCACGTGGTGTGTTGCGAGTGTCTGGCCTTGCAGGCAAGACATTCGATGGTGCAGAAAGTGATGTTTCAAGTGCATTCCATGAATCAGATGCGGAATCGTCCTCTTGAGACTTGTTACGTGCCTTATCGGTTTCATCATACTCTATATGTACAATGGCTCCCGATGAATGGTTCTATACTCATTGTATGGGTAGCTAGCAGGTTTTTTCTTGCCTCCTTGAAGTGATATATATCATGATATATATGTGTTAGTATATGCACTCTCCTTCGTACTACCAGTTCTTGTTTTACTAGTAATATTGGAAAGACGACATTTGCACGGGTCCAAATCATACTATAGCTAACACTACTCGATCTATGTTATCGGGGATTCTCGAATACTCATGACGTGTAGTAAACGGAATGTTAGTGACTATGCAAACGTCAGGTTGATCCAGACCCACAAGTACCACCTCCGAGTCTGATATTTGGAATGGGCTAATGATCCTACTAATCATTGTCTTCTGTGGTAAGATCAATTATCTCTGGGTTTCCTCTCTTCATTTTTCCTACACAGTCATGACGCTCGAAAATTCGCCTTGTCATGATCAGGCCGCAACCATGGCATCGTGTGAGAAAGTGATGGAACTCGGCTTCTGTGAGACCGGGCCGGGAGAAGGAGTCCAGTTTCAGCAGTTTGTCGAAGACTTGGTGAGTTTCATTTCGTTGAAGCTGACGCCTTTGGATGACATCCTCTAGTTTGATGTCTATGGACAAATCCTATAGTATCACTTTGCCATGCACAGTTGCAACTTGTTCAAGTACATACCGTCTCCATCAAGAAATATGATTTCCCGTGGCCTGACCTCGTCAGAGCCTGTGTTATCATGCACATCAGTACATGATGCGACTAACGGTTATCACCGTAACAGGATATATCTCACTGCGTCTTGGGTAATGTTTGATGGGCAACCCGGATGAATTGTGTATCTGTTCGATGAAAACTGCTCGAGTGATTCATTAGCATCAATTAACAACTGGAAGTTGCGGCTACATAGCCAAGGGTAAGGACAAAAAATTGGATTTAAATATAAAAAAAAGCCAAGGGTAACCTACCGACATAACCACATTTACTCATCGCGCAACAGGCCACATACTCCCCTACGTGTGGTCCCCGTGTTAATGCGATTATTGCTGCCTCGTGATGATTACTAGTATCGTCGTCTATGAACGCACATAGGCATCGTGGTCCTCGGAATTGATGAGACCTTCGATGCGCTGCGAGGTCGGAAGGGACCACACGCTCTCCATCATCGTTAACTGGCCTGGATCAAAAAAAGGGTAAGATCTTCGAGGTAATCTTGTACTTGAGTTGGCTAACGCACCAATACCATACGCACAGCGTTTCTGTGATCTCATCTAATTCCAGCACTGCATTCTTCCTATTACTGGCTCTAGCTGCAAGCTTCGCTCGCTGACACTCTTGTCGAAGTCTGTCAGTTGCAACGTTGGACCGGGTCTGTACGCGATTGGGAGCCATATTATGCTAGCCGCAAATTCGCCTTGTACAACTAGACATACCGTCTTCGGCTTTTTATACCATTTTCATGTGAGTACTAGCTTGTTATGTCTGGTTTTTATGTAATTCTGCGCCTTCAGCAACTGAGGTACTACTAGTCGCGCAACTGGGGCATTGTTTTAACACAATTACATATGTGCGCCGTTTAATTTCTGTCTATTTCCTAATTGAAATATTCCCGCTTTAGGTAGCTGGGTTTTTGTGGATCGTTTTTTTCGAAAATAACACAGGATTTGCGCATATTGAAATTCACTCGCACACAAGCGGCAATAATTTGTCATCATGGTTCGATGGAGTATTCTTTTCTCACAATTTATCTGGGTGCATGTCTGTATGTGACGCGAGAAATTGATTGTTTTATTTGCTGTCATCATGTCGTTTATGCTCGATGGTCGAAATGTATCAGTTGTGCGGGACGATTCTTCTTCTCATTCGCTGGTTGCTATGTCGTTTGTGTCGCTCGATCGTTCTCAAGACGGCGTGTTTCGGGCGCTCGTAACTTTGCTCAAAGACGACGTGCGGTTGTCTACCGAATTTCCGTTCACTTTCAGCGATACTTTGCCAGCTACGGTTGTCTTGGGATGTGATTGGTTCGCATTTTGTCGCGATATCTTGCACAGTCATCCTGAGGTACGCCTGCCACTGTGCCAGTGGACGTTGGCGGAGGATTTTGCTCTTCCTTCAGTTAGTACCACTGGACGTTCGTTCACACCAGTCACCGATACATGCATCACGCATGGCTCCCCTTGGTGAGACAATTTTAGGCGCTTAGGCCCTAATCCACAACCGTCCGCTGTTAGCTTGTACTTCTCGGTCCCTGAACATTCAAGGACGTCCTGAGAAAACTCAATTGTTGATTTTTACGGGTGAGAGCCCTGCTATGGCTGGAGGTCTCCCTGCGAGCTCTATGACCCCGTAAAATGATGCACATCGCCTATGACATTATTTGTCTAAAGATGTTGTTCATGCACCGCTCTCGCATCGCCCATGACATTATTTGTCTGAAGATGTTGTCAATGCACCGTTTCAACCCTAACCGTAAGCAAACTCTAAACGGGACGCAACTCATAAATATAGGGCACAAATTTCCTGCCTACAGAATCCCCCAACCTCACAAAATGATCTTTGTCTGATTTGTGTACAATCACGCTGGGCGAATGGAAACCAAAAGTTGTGCGAAACCTGCCATGTGGAAAGATGCTTGAAGATACTTCTACTGAGCCCTTCGCGCCCGCATCACACACTCCAGCTTGCTCGAGCAGATTGAAGATGACAATTCCGAAATGAAGTCTGAAGAGCGCGCTGCGTTGTTGGACTCACTTATTTTTTTGACTTGCATAGTCACAATCGTACTTTGGCCAAAGTCCTTGAGCAGCTTGACGACATCACGCCGACCTTGTCGACACTTAAGGCTGATCATCTACTTAGCCACTTGATTACTGCTAGTTACTTTGTTACTTATACTCGAATGTCGTACCGTAGTTCTGATAGTCCCAATATTGTGCATCCGCAGCCCCAAGGAGGAAGGAAAAAAAAAGCATAGAGAGACGATCGAACTTAGAACAACCAAAACAGGTAGCGGGCCCTGCCACGGATGTGGCCCTGCATGACTTATCTAGTTCGACAAGTAGTCCTCCATTTACGTTGACAGTTCAGAGTTTTCAAGTTGGTGGGCTCCCTTCCGTACAAACTTAAATGTAGCCTTTCTCATTGCTTTCTCACTCAGTTTCGTTCTCTCTGATAGACCAGGTCGGGCTTCAAGCTTATATCATGGCACATATAAATGTTCAGTATTTTTATGGTTATCTTCTGCTACTACTGTTTGGACTGATTTCCATGCAAAGCATATAGAGTATGACAAGGCCATGCAATCGATAGGCTCTTATCAGAAACAGGTTCTGACCTCAATGCCCTACCCCTCATCCATGCTCAGCTAACAGTATAATATCCAAGCTTGCGACATCATTAGAGGTTAAGGAAGCCAAAATTGTTCAGCTGCACGCAGAAATACAAGAGCTCGGTCAAAAACTTCAAGATGAACAGAATGCTCACCAGAGAATGAAAAACGAGCTCAATACCTTCCATAGTGCTTTGTGAGTAGTTTTCCACAAGAATTGCAATCAGGACCTAATGAATTACTGAGTAGTCCCAAAGTTAATATAGCACATGATCTCATCAGAGATTTTGTAAAACGCATTCAGGGAGAAGTGAAATAAAATTTCTGCATTTAAACTTTGCTTCTGACCTCCAAACCATTCTAGCTTAACACTAATGCAAAAATGATTGCACCAGACCCCGCCCCTTATGCGTGGATCGGCGATATGGCATCCGAGCCGGTGGACGCAGCCCATTTGAAAGAAGAGTCTGCAAAGCTTGACGCTTGTATGAAAATACTTAAAGAAAGAATTGATATTGTAAAGTGTACGCATCAGGGTTAATAGGAACGGGCGACGAATATTTCCATGACATACTTTGGCGAACTGCAACAATTTGGAACTTGGGTCCCTTGATGTTGTTACAATAATTTTTTGGTCTTGAATACTAGCCCGTGAGTACTATTCGCCATCGATGTGCGTTGACGGATCTGATCAAATGACCTGGTAGATTCACTAGTAATTTAGCACCGTACATGATTGCAACTCACCTTCTCGTGCCTCGTCAAACGCCAAGTCCTTTCCTAGTTAACGGCTCGTAGTTACCTTCGTGTTCTAGGTACATAGATCCGTTAATAAAGAGTTTTATTGATAGAGGTTAGTATCAGTGTTGAGCTCGGAGTTCCTCAATTGACAACGAAGGCAAACGCACAGGCTATCAGACGCCACAAACACCTTCTATCAGCCTACCATTTTCCCAGGTTATGGGAGAGAGCGGTACTCAAAGTTCAGAAACGCCAGCGCAAAGCAAAGGTAAGATAACATCTTTCATTGAACAAGTCGCAATAGAACCTATAATCAGGTTAGGTGTGCGGAAGTGACTTCCGCGTGAAGGTCTGTTTGATAGAAAGTCGACGCCACTCCTGTCGGCAAAGAGTGGCTCGAAGGCGAATCTGCAGGGTGGAAAGTCTTTAACACAGCAGAAACAGACAAGGTGTGCGTACTCCCCCACCTATTGTTAAGCCGCGATCTGACCGCGATCGACAGCGATCTCTACAAGCCCTTGATTTCGGGTGTCGTACCACGCCCCATCGCATTCGTGTCCACGATCAGCGAAGATGGCGTATACTCCTGGCACCGTTCAGGTAAGACACGCCTCCGGTATCCAACACATCGGTATCGCTGCTGACGCAGCAATGTCCCCGACTCCCTTTCACTGGTCACACCCTGCGTCATGTACCTTCAGGCATAGCCTTTAATTTACATGTGAGCGAGATTATGAACAAGTAACAGATTCCTTAGGTATTTATGTTTCTCGCTCAACGCACACACCTCCCTCATTCTGCGTCTCACTTGAAAGTGTAACGGCAGGGAATCCATTATCGTAGTCAAATCAGTTACCTCATCGACACGCACGCGACGTTCTGCCTCGAAATTCATATTACGCCGTTCACATGCAAAGGTGTACGAAAGATGAAGGCGGGCAAGGGTGGGATGCTAAGCACGCGACTCGGAGAGGAGGGTAACGCACAGCTGATTTCAAAATGAAAGAAAAATAATTATTTTATATCAGCCATAGCAAAGACAAAACATTTTTACTTGCCAACCGATCAACGGGACAATGTAAGCTTCTAGTGGCGCAAAAGAAATCACAAAAGGCCAGTTCGAACAAGGAAATTGCGTGACGGGCATTTCCAAGCCTGCGTTGACAATGAGAGGCAGCTTGCAACGGCAATACCACTCGAAATGCATGTAGCAAGGCAAGGGAGAGCATGAGGGTGGACCGGAAAGAAAGTCAATCACCAAAGGGCAGATTGAACAAGCGAATTGAGAGACGGGCATGTCCAAGCCTGCATTGGAAGGCAGCTTGCAACGGCAAAACCACTCGAATCGGGCCGAGAATGGAAAACGAGTTCAGGCAATGGCCGAGAAAATGCACAGTGGATGGAAATAAGGTTAAGGTTGCAAGAGTCGGTAGTGAGAAATTAGGCGTATGAATCCGACAAAGACCCTCCCCCACTATCGTGGGAGTCGGGGACTTCACACACTTACCTGGGTCGCATCTACCAGTTGGTTTAACACAGTGAGCATACAACAAACAACGTCTCTTCAATCGTTCAATAACCTCTTGTAATAGGTCACGAACTACCTCCTGTCATCTCCTTTGCAGTCAACGACAGTGCTCCAGGCCTGCTCAAAGACACGGCAACGAACTTGAAGAACGGGCAAGGATTCACCGTGAACATCATCAGCGAGGCATTCGTCGAGAACGCAAATGCGACTGCTATAAATGCTCCTCGCGACTTCGACGAGTGAACTCTCAGAGGTCTAACAAAGGAGAAATGCGTATGTGTGCACCTTCATATATGCGCTAACAATGACACGTTCAGGTGCAAATAAGAGCCTCGCGCGTTAAGGAAAAACACTTTTAGCATGGAACACGAGGTAATCTCATTTCACGCCGAGTCCGCTTGCTCGCTAACAACACCACCTTCCAACAGCTCTACAAATCGATAGACATCACCCACCCAGTTACAGGCGAGCACAACAACACGCTCATCCTCGCGCACGTCAAGTACATTCACACCCGCAAAGACGTGGTCACAGAGAGGTGTTATCGATCTTACAAAGTTCAAACCTGTCGCACGTTTGGACGCTGAACTGCATCTACTAATTCCTGCCTTAGCTTCGGATCACGCTCAGCCTGGCTGCGTGCGGTCGTGGAAAAGATCTTTTCGTGGCGATGATCTACTTCTCGCTCGCGATCAAAAGAATAACACGAACCAAGCCCTCCAAGGTCGTCGAACCACTTAGCAATGGTGTGGGCGATCGCTGATTTTCCCTTGCCTGCAGTGCCAGATAGCCAAAGCACGCGTGAAACGTCATCCCCAGTGCTGTTGACCCAATCAATGATCTCGGAAAGGATCTCTGTGCGCGTTCCTTCAAGGCATTCTTTCTCGGTATCTCCCGCACCCTCTGCATAGGTGATGCCGCTGAGGTCTAGTTTTTCTCCTGCAAAGGTGTGAACATATGTCAAGTCGCAAGGATGTCCGAATCCTGACCTATATCGTGGACTTGCATGTCAATGTCGTGGACGTGTGTGTGTGTGTATCGAGTAAAACCTGGTTCCCAAAGTCTCGCATGAGCCCATCTAACGCGTCATTGTACTTTCGTATCGTATCTGTCGCTTCTGAGACAGTGTTCTTTCCGAGTATCTTCCCTGTGATGATGGTAGAAGCTTGAGAGGGTACAGAGCGAGCTGTCGCTTGACTAGATGTTCGAGTTTCTTGAGTAAAATTTCTCATCGATGAGTTGCTTTTCTTCCGAGTCATTGTAAATCCTTAGCAGTGGAAGCGAAGTAAGAGAGGTGCCCGCCGCCCACATCAAACCAAACGCCACACACCTCGAAGCCATGTGTTGCAAGTGCTAAATGATAATCGATAAGCATTTGAATTTCGATTAGATCTCTCTCGGCGAGCACACCGTGACGGACAAAGTACATCAGTCTGGACTTGACATAAGGGCTTTGTCGAACACAAACGAATTCCCATGCGTCAGCCGATGTGTAAAGCTGTGCACTTGGCCAGAATCTTAATTTTATTCTCATCTGCTGAGTGCTCTACAGTTTTTGGCAAATACTCACCATCATACTTTTGTCAGTAGCTGAGCACTGAGTCTTATTACATGGATCTCACCGCTCTCGGACATCCAAACCTGCGCGACGGCAGTTCTACATCTGTTTTTAAAGCCACTGAGACGACATCATTGTAGGCTTTGTGGAAGGGTTGTGTGTGCTGAGTGTTCTGGACGGGTAAGTCTTGTGTTCTACTGTGTTTCGCTTTTCTCTGTCGTACGTTTGCTTTTCACTACAGTTGATCCTTTGGTTTTCCACACCGCAAACTAAAACTCCTAAACTCAGACATTCTACATCACCGACCCATCCTCCCAATCCCCTTCTGGCAAAAACACCAAAGCGAAACTTGCATGCGCATGCAACAAGTGCTACGAAGCTGCCTTTCCTCCCGTTCAGTCCGTCACCGGTGGTTCTAGTACTCCATCTACTTTATCAGCAAATCCGTCTACACACCACTCCCCAACCCTCCACGGTATCCCAGCTTAGCTCTCTACGCCTATCCCCACTGAAGGGAGTAGTGGTGCTCACGTGTTGATGGCGATGACGTTGAGCCCTAGTTCTCAAACGGTGGACTGCTTTTATGATTTCATCTTCATGGCCACCTTCTCATCGGACATCTTGCGCAAATTTGCTAGATTCGTTGCACTCTTGTTGAAATCTTCACTTCGTCGAGCATGCTATACGTTGCGAATTTTTTATGCCCTACTCCGTAGGCTAGGACACATGCATATTCGCCTCGGCCATGATACCTCCTCAACTAGAAGACTTCAAGAAGGGTTGCGCCCTGCAATATGTTCGAGCGGCTTACCTACGATCCATACACTCTCGACAGATGTCAACCAGCCTGGTGACCTACCACGTAGTACGCTCGCAGTACCAGTGGACATTGCATCTCCGCAGCATCCATTGTACCTGATGCCACCTTCGCACCCCAATTCCAGAGACAACGGGACTATGGATGATATTCCAGTGTCAAATACCAGCTTTGACAGTGGACTACCTCAAATCGTCCTAGAAATGAACACAACAGACGAACCACAATTTGTCTTCTCGGGGCATGCCGCCGCGCCACCCAAGCGCATCAAACTAGCGCCAATCATACCGACCGACGTCAAATGCCATGATAGAAACATCAAAATGCAAGACGGTCACTCATTCTTAGAGCGATGTTGACGTAGCGACACTGCCACGGAAGGAAATGGGCTGAACCGAATTGCTTCGTCATCGCTCCGAAAGACAACAAGTATGTGGAGTATGTACACGTTCATCAACAGTTTCTGTGTCCCATAATACATGTATCTAGCGAGGTGCAATGTGGGTGGCGCGATTTTGTGTACCCGGAAGGTCCCAGAGTTTATTATCACCACGAGACAGTTAGCATGTGTCCCTAGATTGATTTTCTAAAATGTTCATACACTTTATAGAGAGTTTTCACGGATGCAGACATGCGCCTAAGCAAGATGGATTCGAAGAGGCTCCTGGGGATGGCTAAAGCCCTCAAGGATTATGCAAAGAGTCAATCAGACGTACAGGCCAGAATCGGTGATGGAACAGAATTGGTGCTCGAGCTCAACACCGAAAAAGGTCGTACTAACATCATCAACTCTTGTGGCTACTATTTTGTTGATCACGTGAAGAGGGTGATATTTTGGGCGCATTCATATACTTGCGAACCACATGGTGATATTCTGTTCAACGTTAAGGCAGCCAAGAAACTCAGCACTTCCTCAACTACCAGAGATCTACTATGCGCGGGAAAGCGGTCGATTGCGCGAGGGCGTAGACACTTGGTCGCACAAATATAGTAAGTGCTACGTGGGAACAAACATACTTAGGTAGTTGATCATGTCATTGTGTATATAGCGACTACTTTGACCAACGACGAGGTCTTCGCAGAATTTTACTATACTACGTTGTCTAGCATCATTCCCTTACCTTCCTTTCTAATGGCTTCTTAGCTGTGAGACCTTTGATCGAGCACAGTCAGAAACTTATTGACCTTAGCTTATAGATGAAAGCAATTAAGTTGGTGGTCGGCGCGACGCCTACGTGCTGGAGGGTAAGCCTAATTACTGTCAGGCATACCACTGTCTAATGCATCCATAGCCTCCTTACGGTGATGTCGACGATCGGGTCCGGGCCATTGCCCATGCACTGGGCTTGCGCACGGTCATTTGGCAGTATCACTCCAATGATTGGCATGAAGGCTCTAATAACGTTACTGCTGCTGATGTCGACCAGAATTACAAGTACCTCATTGCTCGTGCGCAAAATGGCACCTACACTACCATAAATTCCTTTCCTAGTTTTATCGCCATCTATCAAGGACTGACACTGCTTGCAGGGGGGCACTATCATGCTCACACACGAGCTCAACAACTTTACCATGTCCAAGGCTATGAAGTTCTACACCCAACTGAAAGCTGCATTCAAGTACCTCGTTCCCATGGGTGTTGCCACAAATCAAACTCAGCCATACGTCGAGACTAACTACTCTCTACTTGCTCTCTACCATCATTTGATCAATGTACGATCAATGCTATTTGTATCACATCTATATCAACACTTGTCCAGACCACAGCGGCACGACAACAGTCACCGGTGGTGTCCCAGTTGCCACGGCGGGGTCTTCCAGTTCAACAGGGTCCGGATCATCTTCTGGGAAAACCAATTCCACTGGTGCTGCGAGCAGAGCCTTATATGACAGTTTTGGAATACTTGCCGCAGGTGCAGCATTCGTTGGCTTTTCAGGGAAACTCTTGGTGTAGGATCCTCGTCCCATTTCTGTTTTCTCTTGTCTTTGGTTGCGCCTGCGGCATGCTCGATGTTTTGATTCCCTGTCGTACACGGGCTATATCCATAGGTGCCCATTGTAGCATATGGAGGACCCAGCGTCAACCCCGACGAACCTTCACCCGCTTTCAGTAAAATCACAGAATCCAATGTCATCCTCGAGTTCTTGGCAGACCTCTATCCAAACTCTGGCCTCCTGCCAAAAGGATCCTGTTTCGCGCTCCAAAGTCCGTTTGTTCCTTGATGCGAATAGTAAATCCGTCGAGGAGCCGCTTTATGCCTTCCTCGGAGGGGTGGGGTCATATGAGAATGTCTTGAAAGGGCATTGAAGTTATTCAAGGACTTCTCAAAGAGGACGCAGATTTCGCAGTCGGAGTTCATTACACCATTGCAGATGCCTCCATCTCGCCACAAATCGCAAGGCTCAGGATCATCACCGAGACTGACGCAGGTAGAGTACCTGCATTGGTATCGAAATTGATGTTGATTAATGGACATAGGCTGATTCCCTGCCGGTATGGGGCTCAAGCTGGGTGAGGAGCTAAAGGGACCCAAATTTTCTAAATTCACGAAATACGCCGACCGAGTATTGCAGCGTGCAAGTTTCAAGCAAACCTTTAATCAGGTGTGTATTCCGCTTCCCTGTTAGTAGGTCAAAATGACTTATTGATCCTACCATGCTCTCTCCTTCCTCCCGATTTACGGTTCAAGACGACATATATGAAGCCGAAGATCCAGACGTGCCCACTATGCGCGTGCGTGATTCATCAACTCGGGACTGTTACGCTGCCCCCACTTTTGATCAAGAATCTCGATACCAAGGAACCGCACCAACCCTCCGCACTCCTATATCCCGCCCCATCCGCATCAACGAACAAAGGTAATAAGAGAGTTCTGGGATACAGAAAGAAGTTATGTGCAGGGACTAGATCTCGTGCATGATGTGAGTATTGATGGCCCTTGATTTGAATGAGATGAACTGATTTCCTGTGCAGCACTTCTTGACACCGATCATAGCGTCGCTCGACAGTTCCCGTCTGCTCCTTACGCGCACGGAATTGACTACCATTTTCTTAAATTTTATTGACATTTGGAACTTTCATCATGCATTTTCCAGTGCCCTGACTGCGCTGCTCCATCCCTCTCTGTCTCACCTTGACGTCCCAAATCCTAACCCACCACCCCTTTCAGCACTCCTTCTCTCGCATTTTCCTTATCTCTCTCTTTACACGCCATTTATAACTGCATTCCCGAGTTCTATATCCTTCCTTTCCCGTCCATCCGCGCCATTTGCCCTATATCTACGAACACAAGAACGCGATCCACGCTGCGGGCAGCTAGGACTCACGGATTGGCTTTTGAGTGCTTCCACAGGTATATCCACGGCGTTCTTACTCCTAATTTAACACTGACGCCACACAGCACGACTCCCAGCTCAGGATAGTCTACATGCACGACCGGGCGAAGACATGGACATAGGCTGCATTTTTTCGGTTCCAACTCGTATGTTGGGTCACCTACATTTAATATCGACTCGGAAGATGCGACTGGAGCAAGTGGGCGACACATTTCTAGCTTCGTTACTGTCATATGCTGACCAGTCCTCTAGCATACAACACTCCCGAGGACAGGTTCTAGCCACAGCGACCACCGTCTTCAGTAGCCTATCCCCCTCAAATAACTCACCCCATAGTGCATGAGCGTGTTATGTATTTCGGTCCTGGCACTGTAGTGGGTAGCCCGACCGTGATCGTCCGATCTCCACGTGCTTCTAGCACCAGTAAGTACACATGTTAATGTGATATAAACTCTGTATTGATTGGGTTACTAGCATTCCATTGATACGGTCGTTCCTAGTCGCACATGAGTCTACTAAACGCTTGGAGAGTACTATAGCTTGAAGCAGCTGGAAATGTGTTGAGTGACCGTATGTTGACAGTTTTGTATCAAAGATTGATTTAGGGGTCTGCCTTAAACCTGATGGTTCTTAGAATGCGATGCAGCTTGTTAGTGCGGGTCCTTCCGATTCATTGGCAGTCGAATAAGGTCAGAAAATGGGAGAGAGCCGGCGGAGGTCCTTGCCCTTGTTGAGAAAGGTGAGTTTCTTATTCGTCTGTGTCTCTAAACTGAACGATCACCAGTGACATCGTCTCTCAATACATCTCCTCATGCGCACGCACATACACTCTCGCTCCTTGCATTGCAACGCGCTACCCTCGGCCTTCCGCCTACCTTACACTTCGTTCAGCCAGGCCGCACCTTAATCTCCAAGAATACGACTTTAGACACTCGACAGCCAAAGCTCCCCGATTTAGCATCTCAGCAAACACCGAATATAACAACTCCAAACCACAAAGAAGGGCTCCCTCTTTCCGCCCGACCTCAACGTGCATCCTTGCCCTTCCTACCCCCGGTCTGGGTCCCAGACGCAAAGACAGACGCATGTATGCGATGTGCACGCCCGTTTGGGCTTGTGAGGTTCACGGTACCTCTATCAATGTCTGTGTCTTTCTCTTTGCCGTCGTTTGCACGTATCGTGGTTGCCGTGCTGCTGGTTATTTTGACCCCAACTGTAAGGCTACCTGTCTCCATGAAGTCCAATGGTGACAGCTCGTTCAGATCTCAATAGGCGCAGGCGCAGGCGGTTGGGTAGCCTATGGCATACTGATCGTCCTTTACCTTGTTTATCTTACGTTGTTTCTGATTCTTGTTATCACTAGCCGGGATCATGATTCA
>Ga0310811_10004588_pt1 | contig 17380 bp, 16 predicted proteins | sample YCmetagenome_FD_207642 | JGI IMG/M metagenome (GOLD analysis project Ga0310811, IMG submission 207642) | Soil microbial communities from experimental microcosm in Duke University, North Carolina, United States - YC | ecosystem: Engineered > Artificial ecosystem > Soil microcosm > Unclassified ...
AAACAGGTTGGACATGCTACATTTGTTTATTTACTGATTACATGGGATTTTCTGAAAATAACAGCTGCTATTATTTACCCTCAAATTCCAGTGAGGGAGGGTGGGTTGTGGTATAGAATTTTCAGGTCTGCCAATTCATGCACTGTCAGAATCAAATAAGCAGAGCCAAGCTATGGAACTCTACAAACCCTAGGATTTGAAACACTGGCTGAATTAACTGACTCATTTCCTTTGTAGAAGTTGTGACTGTGTAACATCATGATCTGAGTTGTCCATGAGTCAGCCTGTACTTAATAGGCAATAAAACACCCATGTCCGATTGCCAGTTGAACAGAATGACTCATTTTGTTTATATTTTTCTGTTACTTTCCTTGATGATGGTCAAACCTTGTTCCTTCTTATTTCTTTCATACTCCAATCTTGCCATCTCCAAGTCACTCTACACATGTTGTATAGCTTTCCAACGCAAATGAGTTTTCTGTTATGACATCCGTGGCTTGAATCCACATTTCAAAAATTTATAATGAATCCTTTCAATGTCACAATGCACTGATCAATAATTTGGTTTGTTAGTATTTTGAAGCAGTGAAAGCACTAAGTGACTGCTGCTCACGCAATCACTCTCTCAATGTGGGATCAACAATGCTGCTGGTGAGGCAGAATGTTGGGTCTTGCTGCACCTAGGCTGCTATGCCTGAGACAGATGCATTTGACCCTAAAGGGGACTGCTACTGCACACAGACCCAGATATATGAGAGACCCTTGTAGTCTGAAGGATGCACAAAGGTGCAAGAAGAAATGCGAAAGAAATGCAAAGAACATGATGAGAACATGAAGTGTGGGAAAGTCACACTAAGGTAAGCAAAGCGTGGGAAGGTGCGCACTTATAGCATGCATTGTCATGGGAAAGCACAGATGGAATGCGGAGAGTAAGGGGTGATATAGAGGGGCGGATAGATAACAGATTGACAGATATGCAAAGTGAGCGCAATATAAAGCAAGTGAAAAGCAAGGTCTGATTAATATAGTCTAGTCCAATAACAATAACTGTAGGTAACACAAAGTGTGCCCTAATGGTGACTACTACTTCTGAGTAAAACCTGATAGTGAGGGAAGTACAGTAAATGGAAGTAATGGGGGAGAGTAGTAGTGTGATCATCAAACTTTATACTAGGCAAAATCACATCGGATGCAGAAGGGATAGGAAGAAAACGTGCTGATAGTACATAATAACATGTAATAACACTGCAATGCTTGTTACAACCATGAGGCAAGGAATATGACTTACCAATGAGGTGGTTGGACATGGATAGGCACTCCCAGATAATATGCAATGAAATGTGATGATGTGCCATGGAACACGATGAAACACAAAAATGCACAATGATAGTGAAGATGCACAATGAAACATGAAAATGCACAAGAACGCACGCTAAGTGCGAGCACAGGAAAGCATCACACCTATGGTGCATTATACAGGAATGTGTTGCATGATATACCAATGGAAGTGCAAGTTATTATGCAAATGATAAACAGACTTCACACTGCAGTTTGGACCCCCAGGTCTATTGATAACCCTGCTGCAGCCCTGTCAGTCTGTCAAAGGCTGAACATTTCCAGTTGTAGTCTTTAATCACACGGTCACAATGAGGTCATGGCCATGTCACAGTATGATCATATGAAAAGATGAAGGCATAGTGCAGCAATACCAAACTGGGATCATTCACAGATACTTTATATGTGATTCACAGCTTCCTTTTTGTCTGCACTTCCAGGGCAATTGATGAATTACTAACTGTGACCCATGGGAGTCGTTTAGAAGTCCACTGTATTCTCACACTAATATTAAAAGGTGTCGAAATCAGACAAAGACTCAACTGACTTGTTACCAGTTAACATTCACTAAGACTTCAGGTCCTTATGCTCACCATGGCAAGCCATCTCCATTATGTCCTCCTCACTTGATACTCCTACTGTTTCTCCCACATTTGACTCTAGTGATGATAAATCTATGCAAGATAGTGCTCATCATATCCAGTGTCATCACGATAATCATAGTAGGAGAATGAGACCCATAGACTCCAACTCTCCCAATCATGTATTCAACCTCCCACCCATAATATATCATATGTTGTGCTATGCAAACCAGGCTAGCTCGAGGTTCAGGCCCTATCAGCCAGGCAAGCATGTTCCTACAGCCCTAGAGCACTGCTTCATGGCAAAGAACATTCTGAGGTGCAACGAGGCTGATGTCAGTCTGATAGATGTCCAGCAGGTATGTTAGCCTCATTTATACCATAAATCCCGTCATGTTGACATCATCATTTTAGGGGAAAGATATCTTCAAAAGAGGCATGCAGCATATGTAAAACACAACTCTCCAGTCAGCTATCATCGCAAAGTGAGCTGATGCTGAAAGCAAGCACTTGCATGCTCTTGCAACAGCATGGGACCTCGAGTCAACTGAAAGACATGTAGTACTTCTTCAAATAATGATAAAGGACAATGCGGAAAGGTATCTTGATAGCCTGGCAGAAGTGGCCTTTTTCGAATCAGTGATGGTCAAGCATTCCCATTGGCAGCTCAAAGATGATGTTGACTTCACCATTGCTGCATATACTCATGATCTCACAGCACATAGTATTGCAGACAAGTAACTTGATTATCTAGAGGAGATTGGTGCTGAGCAGAGCTTGTCCTTGGAGGACCCTGTCAACATGGACATGGAGGATGTCAAAAATCACTTCAATGAATACTTGGATTCTATACTGGAAGAAGAGAAGAAAATGATTATAGCTGCCTGAGGTGAGGTGATTGCTATCATACAGTGTCTTGCAATATTCATTACTGTCATAGTTCAAATGGTTGTACAAATAGGCCAGTAATGTCATGCTCCCATTATTCCCCTGTCCAAATATGTACAACACAGTTTTCCCTTGCAGCAGCAGAATAAGAACAGAACTCTCCTAGTACTACATTATCATTGATTACTAGCACTTCATGATTCTGACCAGTGTGACATGGTCATGATTTTTTGACAATGTATACAAGATGTACAAGTAGTATGTCAATAACTTATCATTACTTTTTGGAAGTGGTCATGGTAAACCTTTTCATGCAACGAGTGTTGAGATGAGCACATGCATTGTCCCACACTAGCCAAGCTGCTCAAAGTTTATTTTATCTTCAACTGCCAGTATTTGCCTGATGGTTACACTGCACCACTAGTGATATCACCATATTGCCTTTCATTTCTGCACATTGCAACCTCTTTCATGGTCACTCAGGCTGTGTGCATGTTTGGCTTCATGCACCTGTGCTTGTGCATTTTTTTTCAGTTCCATTCAATTGAAAAAGTTCATGGAGCTAATTAGGCTACCAGCCCTGTGTGCTTGTAAATTGGTATTTCCTCAACAATGCCAAACATTCCCATGTGAAAGTGGTGGGCAATTTTATGCTGATTATTGCAAGCTCAGCACTATGTTAGCAGGTATAAGAATACCTCAGAAAGTGACTGAAGCAGGACCCAAGAAAATAGAGATACATGAATGCCAAGTGTGTGTTTAGATGATATCACAAAGGCTCAGTGGAACTTCAGGTTGCCAACATCAGAAGCCAAAGTTGAAATTCTTGGAGAAGTTGAAGAAATTCCTATCTCAGCAAGTCACCCTCAAAGAAGAGGATGGTACAATGTGGCAAATACTAATGATGCTTACCTTGAGATCTATGAAACTGCAACCATGCAAATGTTTAAGAGATCATTGCGTCTGATGCATCCAATGATGTTGTGTCAGAGGTGGTGACAAAGAGCAAGTAAGAGATGGTGTGTATAATTCCAGGAAGATCAATGAGTAAAGCTCTGCAGATGATGAAGCTCCCCCTAAGGACAAAGGCAGCACTTGTGAAAATGCTCAAAGACTCACCCCTTTGTAAAGATTTTCTTAACCTTGTGCAAAGTAGGTGATGAGCAATTGTTGGAAGTCACAAGATGTACTGATGGGTCAGAAGAGACATCTGGTTTACTCCTGTTTGAAAGCAAAAGTATAGTCTCAGTGGAATTTGCATGACTATTCTGTAGTGACAGATGTGATTCGGACCTGTTCAAGTTGTCATGTGAGTTATCATGATAATACTTCCAGATATAATGGAAAGAAGTGTACTTGCCTCACTTCTCTATCATCAAATGTATTAATAGTCGGTATGACAGATGTTGGCTTGATATAAGGATTGGGCGTAGCAGGTCTAGAGGGCTTGAATAACTGACAAGAGGACTAATACTCATGGCAGGCAGCACAGCTTCAGCACTAGCTCAACAGAGCAGGACAGGCCAGACAGGTGACAAGGACCTAAAATCACATGATGAACTGGTGTATGAATGAGGTTTATTATTTTAACAAATACTACTATAGTGACTCATACTCCAAAGGTCATGCTGATCCGTGAGTGAGCTTCTTGGTATACTGTATGTACCGGCCAACTCTGCATTTATGCAGGTCTTAGAAACTTTCTGGATCCTTTCTTATTTCTCTCGATGGTATCTTGTGGTGTGCATGGTTGCTCGTGGGATAGGCAATCGGATACTTGAGGACTTAGTAGGCATTGTGCAAGTTGCCACTTTTTTAAGAAGTCCAGCATCCTTGCAACTCAAAAGAGACTACAATGAGCAAGAGATGCAATATTGTCTAATTTGGCTTCAAATCCATCAGTGAACACATCTCACATGAGTAATTCAAGTTCATGATCCCCTCCGAGTCTACAAGCATACTAGTACTCAACGGATGTAATTCATTTCAACAGAGAATATTACTGGAAAGACCCAGGGATGCGAGGGCACATCCAAGACCAATTCCTCTCTGCATACCCTTTGCGGCTCGCACATCATTTGATGCCCCCACTCTTAGGGCTTCGCACTACCCCCTTGATGCAAACTTGGAATGGGGGCAAAGTTCTATGGATTTAGAGTTAGAGAACACCAATTTTGGGAATGGATCTGAGCGTGGTGACTTACATTTGTGCTGTTTAGCTCCTGGATCTAATATCTACTGATCACTCAGCTTCAGCAGGACCCACACTTCCTAGGTGACGGATGCCTAGGCCTTTCAATGATATCAATCATTCAGTGGAGATCTCAATGACTCTGATCATATTGTTGATGTCCCATCAATCCCAGCTCAAATGAGAATTCAACGAGTCCTTCTAACACTGAGAGACACACTCCAGACTGCTTTCAGCTCATTCAGACTCTGCCAGCTGTACCCTTGTCATCCTTCATTCGAGCCGAATAAGTTCATACCATTGCCATTACTTGCACAGTCATGTCCAACAACTGTTCAAGATTCCCTGCCAAATGTCTTTCCACCTCCCTACCCCTTTCCCAACTTGATTGTTTATTGACTTATGTCCTGGATGAATATGGGTAGCCACCAGAAATCAGAAGCTGAGATCCAGTGCCTCATCAAAGGTGTTTTACAAGCTGATGATTTTGATGTCAAGTGTCTTGAGGGATTTTCAGTGAAGAGGAGCTTGCAAGAGTTAGACAAAGATGAGGGCAGGGACAGAATCACATTCCCAGATGACTGGGTTGAGACCAACATCACCATTAACATTCCAACAAAGTTGAGAGAGGAGGGTCCTATATCATATGTCATTCCTGGATTCCATTATTGCCCTCTTCTTGAAGTAATCTGTGCAGCATTCGTGGATATGCAAGCAAGCGCATTTCATTTATTACCTTTCAAGCATTTATAAAAGGATGTTTTAGATGACCATCAAGAGCATATATTCAACAAGCTTTACACCTACAATGCATAGCTTGAGGCACAGGATGATCTTTAGAAGTTGCCAAAGGAGCCTGGAAGTTCCTTGGAACGAGTTGTAGTGGGTCTAATGTTATGTTCCGATGCCACTCACCTGGCAAACTTTGGAATGGTGAAAGCTTGGCCACTTTACCTCTATTTCAGCAATCTGACGAAGTACATTTGGTCATCACCTCAATCAGGAGCATGCCACCTAGTAGGGTTCCTACCTTCTGTAAGTCTTTGCATGATGCCTGTCAACTGGGTGTTGATTTTAACCACCATTTCAGCTTCCCAACAGTGTCAAAGATGTTTTGAGTGGCCTGTCTCGCGTATCAAAAACAGGTTTGGTGTTGCTTAATTCTCACTGTTGCAGAGAGTTGTTCTAGGCATGGTGGGAAATCTTGCTTGATGAAGACTTTGTTCATGCATATTGCCATGGTATTGTCTTGAAATGTGCTGATGGGGTGCTGCAGAGGGTATTCCCCCATATCTTCACACATTCTGCTGATTATCCCGAGAAGTATACTTCTGCTTCAACTTCATTAAAATCAGATCACTCATATAATTCTAGGGCTTTGATTGCAACTATGAAGGACATGGGCTCATGCACATGTCCTCACTGTCTCACTCCAAAAAACTTATTTGGCCATCTTGGCCTCATCAAGGACATGAAAAATTGCATAATGAATCTCTGTGTGTATGCTATGACAAAGGTTGTTGAAGCTTGTGAGTACATCTATCAGAGGGGGAATACTGTAGATGGTTTGAAGGTCGAAGATGCTCTTGGAGATGGTTCATGGGTACCCACCTTGGTAAGCATGAATGACTCCTTCTGGTTTGTGATCAGCTCAAACCAGCCACCTACAGAATCAATTTGTCTGGAAACTTGGACTGCTTGGACTCAACCCATTCCACATGCTTGTTGTCGACTTTATGCATGAAATTGAATTGGGTACTTGGAAGGTGTTATTTACTCATCTTATCAGGCTTCTGTATGCCCTTACTGGAGGTAGCCAATTGGTTGCAACCCTTGAATACAGGTATGCATATCTCATACAGAGTACTATTATCTACTGACAATTTAATCTCACCCTAGATTTTGCCAGGTTCCGACCTTCAGCAATGGGATGATTTGAATGTTCACAAACAATACTTCTGAGATAAAAAATTAGCAGCGAGGGACTTTGAAAACATGTTACAGGTTTTTTTTGCATCACTTGACCTTTTGGATTAAGCTTGCTAACATGTTTTCCATCATTAGTGTGCAATACCTGTCTTCAAAGGATTGTTCCCCCCCAGCCATGATGCAACAGTGCAGACTCTGATATATCAATTCATGCAGTGGCATGTGCTTGCCAAGCTCCGGATGCACTTGGAATCAACACTGACTTTTCTTGAACAGACTTTCATTAAGCTCACTTGGAAGTTGTGGAAGTTTTGACATGACACATGTGATGCATTCAATACTACGGAGTTACCAAAAGAGAAAGCTGCTGGTCAATGAAGGCTTGCTTGGCAGTCTGAGACCCACACCACCACCTCTCCAGAATCAAATGGACTGAAGGCAAAGAAATTTAATCTAAACATGTACAATTTTCATGTGATGGCCAATTATGTGAGCATGATCAGACTCTTCGGGACTACATATTTCTTCACGACTCAAATGGTATGTATATGTAGTTCGCTCACTATCTATGAAGGTTAATTTTGGACAGGGGGAGCTTGCCCACCAAGCACTCAAAGTGTTTTATCTACTGACAAGCAAGTTGGACACCCCAGTGCAACTAGCAAAGCATGAGTGCAGGTGCCACGTACTTCATTGGGTCACAGAAGCAGGAGGCACATCATTTTCCAATAATCAATCACCTGCCAATGCTCCCCCTTTGTCGTTCTCTGGAATGCATCACCATTTTGCAAGTCATAAGGGTAGCCCTATTAATCTATTCCAATTCCTTCAAGAACATGATGGTGATCCGGCCATAAAGGTAGAAATGATATTGCAGTGGGAATGCCTTACACTTTTCTCACAATGGTTGACAGAATTTCATGCCAAAACTGAAGGACCATGTTCTTTACTGGCTGCAGAATCTAGATATCAGTTATTGTGATCACACATTCACAGACAAGGAGCACAACTCAGTCATTATTCCTAACAACATTATTTACTTCATCCAAACCATGCAGGTATATTACACTACATACAACCTCAGGTGTGAGCATGACACTATCAACCCCAGAACACATGCTGATGTTATGGTGATTTCAGGAGAGACAACACCTACCCACCCATACTGGTATGCCTGCATATTGGGTATTTACCATATGGAAACTTGGCTCAACAACAGAAGTCCACCTGTAAAGCAACACCTCAAGTTTCTGTGGGTCAGGTGGCTGGCACCATTGCAAAACCAGAAATCTGGCTTCAAATATTCTCATCTTCCAAAGGTTGCATTTTTTGATGAATCTGACTGTGATGCATTTGGATTTCTTGATCCAGCGCAAGTGGTTCGAGGAGCCCACTTGATTCCTTCATTTGCCTCAGGGTGTGGTACAAGCTCGCTTTGCTATGGACGTTCTCTCACACATCCTGGGAGGGAAGAAGATGACTGGGAAGAGCATTATGTCAGAATGTGAGTGTGGGTAGTATCTCTTCCTGTGATTAATTTTGATCATTTTGAGTCAGATTTGTCGACCACAATATGTTCATGTGATATACTCACAATGGTGTTGGGCACCCAGTAACACTGCAGAGGATGATTAGAGATATAGTGGCGCCAGCTGATGCCATGAATGTCATAGATGAAGATGCCAGCAATAGCAAGGACCATGAATCATGGGATCATGAACAGGAGGATGGCAAGGACAAATCCAGTGATGAAGAGCTGGAAGATAAAGATAAGGGAGATTATCAGAATGACAGGAGAGGGGACAAGGACAAGGACAAGGATGTGTTGGATGACCTCTCTTTTTGAGTGAAACACCAAATTTCAAGTTTTATTTACAGGTCGTCTATTAGGTTTTGCAAGTCCTTCTGATACTTGTGCTGCTGCATTGTGACCTTTTGGACTGTAATGATCATCAATTCCAAATGATGCCCAGATTAGCTGCCACATTTGCCACTTCAAGTTATCCGCAGCAGTGACTCATGAACTATCTGATCACTCATTCTCTCTGGCTGAGTTGCAAAAGCCTAACTATTGCAAGGTATACTCCAGATTGTATGGGTTTGAAGGCCATGGAACTTGCATGTGCTCTAGATTTTTTTCCTGGATGTGAAAGACACTTTCTATTGGAAAGCTTTCAAAAGTCATGCAACGTGATGCACAAGTGAAGGTATATGAGCACCTTCAACAAAATTGGCACATCTGGAATGGTGTCTCTTGCCCCAAGTGACTGTGGCATGTCAAACTGTTGTCAAGAACTGGCATGGTGCTCTAAATTTGTTTGTCAGGTGGGAAAGTTGCTTTCTGTCGGAAAGCCTTCTAAAGTCATATAATTCAGATACCAACATGATGATGGATTATATAGCTATACCTATAATCTCAAGGACTCAATAAATGAGAACATGCATCAAGGTTGAGAAAAGCATGCTGCTGTCCATTTTCTCCTGTGATCATGCTCCCCTACAGTCTCATAACTAACTTCAATTGTACTGCAGTATTTTGATATCATTCATGTCTATTTCATCGTCAAGAAAATATATCTGTGTATCTACAGTGTTCCAGTGCAATAACAAGATTGTGTTTGATTACAATGGCCATGGCTACAATACCGAGGACTCGCTGGTTCACTGATGGCAGCACTGTTCAGACCAGACCATCAAAAGTGAAATCAAGCAAGCTGAAATGCACATCCAAGCACAACCATAAACCATCCCACTCTTGCCAGACAAAACAGCCTCTGCAAATGTGTTTGACCTATGCAAAAACTTCAAAGGGTAGCTAGTCATGTGTTATAGCTGTTCTCTTGATTCTGTCAAAAGCTCAGAGTCTGCATTCTGTGCAGTGTGCACAGTGTACATACTCAAAATAATATGCATCAATCCAAGTTGACGAGGCAACCAAGCACTTCTTCACCATGAGACCAGAATAATCACTAAGTGCTAGTCTTCGTGGAAGCTCCACTATTGATTCTCGGCATCCAATCCTGTTGAGACTGCCACTGTTTCTGACATTGCACAGCCTTGCGCCATGCTGCATGCGGTGTGTTTTGCTACACAAGTTACTGTGAGTCCTGGTCGCAAATATTACAGTACAATGCTCGACATACTTTCTATTGTTTTGTATAGCTTTGGCATACTACTTTTCATCGTATCAATAGCATGTAGCTACCATGGTATGTCTCATGAACATACTTCATTTTTATAACAATTCATTGTGCAAATCTCCTTAACGGTGGACAAGACCCTGATTCCAGATGAAAGGATTTTGTGCACAAGGTATACCCACTATGCACTTGGCATTGTAATGCCTGTGTTTGGCATGACGGTGTATGTATATATACACAATGCAGCTTTGGCACCAACTTACAGGCTCTGTTCCTATCCTGAATTATGCCATGGACATTCCATATGCATGTTTGTCTGAGTCGCTCATCTTCATTTTATACAGGCTATTCCTGTAGTTGTTTGTCTCTGTGAGTCACCCTCCCCAGAAATCTAGATTCTCCATATCAATGGACTAATGAGACACAGGAACTCAAAAGGAAGCACTGGATGCCTGCTGTTCTCTTTAATGCTTCTTTAGGTTGACTTTTAGAAGGTGCGCTTTTGATTGTTCACTTCAACAATGATGGCACTGATACCTTTATTTTTTGATCATGGTCCATATCACAATCACTCCTCACTCATGCGACCATCAATGTCCTAACCTACTGTCCATTGTGCTTTTGCCTCTATTTCAATTTTTTGGGCAGCTGCATGAGATGTTTGTCATGACAAATGTTCAGGAAGGAGAGGTTCTTTTGCTTCACTCAGCCTCTTTTATGACAGGCATGCTTACATATTTTCTGTACATGCCATCAGCATGCCTTTCTATTGCCATTCCCTTCACTCATGTGCATTTGTTATGATCTCGATCACATGAACATTTTTGGTTCAGGTTTGGCACATAACCTCCTTGTCCAGGAGAATAGGGCTGATGCTTCTAGTGGGCGCTTTGGCAATCCTCAATTGATGGTGGTGGTCTCACTTTGACTTTTTATGTAGTGTTTAGGGCCAATAATCAAACCTTGCTTGCATGGTGCATGTAGATTAAATTCTGAATTGAACTTAGGCTGATACTTACAGAGCCTTGTACAGGAAATTTCCAAGTTATGAGCAATTTAACTCTCCAAAACATTGTCCATTGCTTCAGAGATGCTCAGGGCAGAATTGTAATTATGTGTGGTCAGACAGCTACATCTGCCGCTGACTGAATTGCGGTTAGGGAGTGGCCTCGGTGGGACCAACAGACCATGATCACCCTCTGCAGCTAGATGATATAGTATCATTGAACCATGCTGACCAGAAGGTGGGGAGGTAATGTTGGATGCAGTGAGAACCTGAAAGTCTTCCGAAGCCATGCGGTTGAATTGCATGCTCTGGCGAGACTGCAACTGATAATGCAGATTGGTCTGAGGAAAAGCAAGGGACGAAATTGGGGACTTGGGGTTCAAGGGAGAGGATATGTAGTTCTGGTTGGGGGTATTGGATAAGGAATGTGTGGGCATATGTCTGGACTGAGGTGAATCCGGGAGGAGGGGCATTTCAAAGTTGGACATGCTGGGCATTCACAAGGACAACATATACTGGGTGACTTCCGGGTGTGGTGCTTCATCACAGTCAATGTACTGGAGCATTTGGCCATTGTCAGTATCATGTGGACTGACCATGCAATCTTCATGTTGTGAATTGTACAAAGTCATTTCATGCCAAACAGAGTTGTTTGCAGAGTTATCCAAGTGTTCCTTTTCACCAGTGGAAGAACTAGTCTGTGTTGCTGACATTGCACCTATAGTTGACAATCCACCTGGTGGTGCTGCTCACAATAGCCTCAACATGGTGGGACACAAAGTAGCACTAGTAGTTAAACGCTGCAATGTGCAAGAATTGTGAGAACTGAGATGGCATGTCTGTTTCTCACCTTCGCCTATACTCTCTTACAGCCCCAGGCCCAGAAGCTTATTACCTACATATTACCTGCATATATAACTTCTCCTTTACTTAAATAAGTAAATACCCATACTCACTTTAATTAGTTCCTCAGCTTCCAACACATGCCAAGCATTCTTTTGCAGTCTGCATTTCAATTCTTACAAGCTTCAATTTCTACTTGGTATCAAGCTAGCAAGGAATGACATGTATATGGCTGGATCCACATCGTAATACATGGCCATTGAAATATTGCTGAGACATCACTCTTGCAAGTTGCAATGAGCTTGAGTGTGGTCACAACAGGAACTATATTCTGGGTGTGTGAAATTTATTGATCGATGTCAACTTTGACACTCAGTTCATGGTCTAGTACATACTCAGTGCAGATAAGCAACATGGTCTTGGCGACTTGCTGTTGAAAGTTGAGCAGTACCAATGGGCCACAAGATTGAGTTTCCACTTATCATGTCCAAGCCATGTCAAGATGCAAACTTGAAGCTTGAAGCTCCACTAGTCAAAGTGCTGGTGACAGTTCTCAAGGACCTGCAACTGATTTTCTCATGCTGCCACAGTACTTGCCGGCATGTAACAATAATATTCATAATACATTCACGCTCATATCACTTTGACAAGTGCGTGCATGTGCAAGGGGGATAACATGCCAAATACTATTTATTTTGTTTGCATCTACACTTGCCTAAATGAAGTTTGTACATGGAATGTCTCTCGTATTCACATCTGAAAAGTACTCCAATAACCCTGCCTAATGATAAGAAAGGCAGTCCAGTTTTCCCTACCCAAACCTATATAGGTCAAAAAAGATAGTTGATACAGAATCGCACAGCTGATGCCAGTCAAGGAAGAAGACATACACTTTTCTTGTCCAGGCCAGTGCCATTATTGAAGTCTTCCTCATAGAAGATGTTGTAGCTAGGGAGCCACAATGACTGAATCTGTCCTGTCAACTTCCCAGCTACTTAGGCTATATGATAGCTGGACGAATTGAGGGTGTACTGGATCAAGAGGGGTGTGAATTTAAAACTTCTGACATCATCCTGGCAAAACTTCAAGCCCCCACCCCCTGTCACAGCATGATTGTCACAGTAATATAACCATATTAGGTAGCTTAGTCAATTCATTTGGTGAAGACATATGCAATTACAAGGCGAGGGTGCCATTGTAACAAGCCCATGTTAGAATCCATGCCAAAGAGTTCAAGTACGAGACACGTCGAGATGGATGACACATACAACGTGCATACATTGATGTGACACACTCTGATCATGTGTTTGAGAAATTACATCCAACATTTGTTTTTTGGCGAGTAGCACACTTGCACGCACATTTTTTATCAAGTTAACTATCTAGTTGTGTTCTATGGTAAGAAAACCCCCCCACTCCCAGTAGCAAACAAAAAAAACTAATCACCTGTGAGACCGCTATGCCAAAACTCAAAGTGCATGTCTCAAAAGTTCAAGTGGCTGTATATTAAGGTTTAAACACTTATGTAAAAGTGAGCCACATATCCGGGATTTGCCATTTGCACCCCTCTTGTACTGGATGAACAGTTTGTGTTGCCTGTGCTTTGCTTCATAGGTTGGAGGAAAATGGGCTAGTGAAGAGCTGGATCATTTTCTACTGAAAAAAGTGTTTGGGTTCTCCTTCAAAATTACAAGGTCCACAAAGACAAACAAACATTGAATAGTAGTTATTCTTTCTGTGTATGTGTTAATGACTAGAATAGGCCTAAAAGTGCAGTGCAGATGACATCAGTAGAATACATATTACTAGGGGCTGGTGTTGCCAACACAGACCTTGCGGAGTTAGTTTTTATGGTCTGTGCTATTACAGATTTTTCTCAAGAATACACTACTGAACATTGTATACAATGACAAATGTTTATTTTTCGAAAAAGCTCGCTGAAGCCATCTCATAACTATCTTGTTGATTGAGCCCGTATGCCTTCATCATACATCAGCTTATAAACGGCTGCATCCCAAGACTATGGACAATAAAGAACCAGAGGTTAAAAAACTCGTCATAATGCAGAAGCTTCATCATCAAAGATCTGAAAGAAGGTATGGGTTGTTTGTTATGATATTGAGTATGATGGCTCAACATTTATCATGGCATTATGTAGTCTTGTTATCCAGTTTTTCTGGTTTCTATATGGTTTCAGCAGAGTCCTTGTACTTATATTTCGAGGAAGCAGCATGGTGTAATCTCATTCTGTGGTGTGCCAATATTGCAGGGGAGTGATGTATCTCTACAGTTGGGGATGAATGGAAAAAATATGACATCATTGTTTGGTCTCACTTGCCATTACACATTTTGCTCCATCCTGATAGACCTTGCTCTGCAAGGTAATAAGCTTGTCCGGAAAGTACAGATAGTTATCATGCAAGAAACCAGGCAGATAAGGGCATGTTGGTCACATGCATTAATTGCCACTCAAGAGACGACGGTAGCCGTACACAACAGCCCGTCGACATCAGAAATAAGGAGACTCATCAGCGCCTAGCAATCATTCGAATGTCCAGTCCTTCTTGATCCCATGATGTAGAAATTGCAAAGGGTTAGCGTGACAAAAACAGAAGAGTCTGTGGTCACAAAATAGACTGCGATGTGTGATGGTATCAGCTGCGTGTAAACCAGAAGTTCTATTGCCATGGAGTTACATACTGAATGAAGGAGTCATTGTGCAGTTTGGTAAATTATGCCCTCTGGCTCAAGCGCTCAAGACAAGGGCAGTCACGTGTCACAGTGATGGGCCCTGTGCTATTTCACACACCTAGTCCTGAAAGCTTGATCAATGATTCCCATCAGAAGTTCGGAATCTTCATCCTGTACACAGCGTACATACTCAAAATAATGTGCGTCCGCTAGTATCCAAGTCGACCAAACTCCTCTTCACCATGAGACCTGAATAATTGACAAACGCTACGTCTTCATGGAAGCTCCGCTGTCAATGGGATATGACATATTGGGCATACTTGTTTTGAGCGACGAGTGTTGGTCTCAAGTTCAATGTTCGATGGAGACTTTCTCATTATTTGCCAAGTGACCTGTTTCCTTTCATCGTCTCAATCACATGTAGCTACCTCAGCATGTTTCGTGATCGTGCTTCATTTTTACAACTGATGCAAATCTCCTTTCCTCAGGATGTACACTTGGCATTGTAGTGCATGTATATACAATGCAGCTTCGATGCCATCCTACAGGCTCCGTTTCACAACCTGAATTATACCATGGACATTCCAAATGCATGTTTGTCTGAGGTGCTCATCTTCGCTTTGTATCATAGGGCTATTCCTGGAGTCGTTTGTCTCTGTGAGTAACCCCTCCTCCCCACTCCCCCTCCCCCTGAAAATGCATATTTTCAGTAAAAATAGACCTATGAGATACAAGGGAAATGCCGAATGCTAGCTGTTCTCTTTATGCAATATTTCTTTAGGCTGACTTTTAGATGGTGCAGTTTTGATTGTTCACTTCAACAAGAATGGCACTGATAGCTCGATTTTTTTCAGACATCATGACCACCGGGTGCAAGTCACAATCACTCCTCACTCGTGAGCGACTGTCGATTGTCCAACCTACTGTTCATCGTGCTTTTACCTCCATTTCAAAAAAATCGGACAGCTGCATGACAGGGTGTTTGCCGTGAGAAACATCGAGGACACAGGTTCTTTTGCTTCATTCAGCCTCTTTTACGATATACTGGCTTATTTTCTGTGCTTCAGGATTTTATCATTGCTTCCGAATGTACACGCCTTTCCACTTCCATAATACCCACTCGTGTATATTCATTATAATCTCGATCACATGGACTTTCTCGGTTCAGTTTGACGCTTAACTTCCATTCTTGTTCAGGAGAATAGCGCTGGCGCTTATCCCTCAATTGACGACAGATGATCTCACTTTGATTTTCTATGTAACGTTTAGGATCAGGAATCAAACCTTGCTTGCATGACCTGTGCAAATTACGTTCCCAAATTGAACTTAAGCAGAGTCTTGCACCAGAAATTTCCAATTTCACCAGGCATTTGAGCTGTGAGTATAATTTGTTCCCTCTGAAACATTGCCTGTCCCTTCAGAGATGCTCGGGGCAGAGTCGTAGTGCTGTGCAGTCACACAGCTATATCTGCCACTCTTCCTAAAACTGTTAGCGCCCATGTGATGCAGGTAAGTTGCACGTGCTTTCAAATTTTCGCTGTTGCAAGACTGAAATTACGTCCCAGGGCCAATGAACATAAACCCTATATATTCTCGCAACACTTCCTGACTCAGATAAGTCGGTTGCCGTCTTACCACTGCTCATGTCCACCCATACTGATGAGAGCTTTGTCAACAAATTTCCACACAAGTGGGAGGCTCCGACATCCTTTATTTCGTGGTATATTTTCAAAATGTGCTGCCTCATGTTCACTTGGCGCAGGGATCTGCATTGGTTGCATGACCTCTTGAAAGAAGGACAAGGGGACAGCTGGGAAGAGCTGCATTGTCAATATCTAGCCCAGCTTAATCAAGTGAGCACTGTGGTAAGTCGATGATGGGCATCATTCATTCAAATCGACCGTATTAACATGTTCTTGCGCAGCAAGGACTCGTTCTTGCTACTGCGGCAGTTTTTATCTCTTCAAACCCACCACTTGTGAAGGAAGTCGACTACACATCTAATGTATCTTATGCCTGTTTAGCGGAGTCGCTCATCTTTTCATTGTTTGGGCTATTGCTCCAGCTGAAAGTATCTGCTTCTGGAATCCTATTTCAAAAACATAGTGCCGCAGAGGTATGCATATCATTCATTATCAGGACGGCAGATCAGAGTTGATGTCGCCACAGATCATAATTGAGAGGAGCTGGAGAATATTCTGGCACCTCTTTGGTTTGGCAGTGCCAATCATAATCTTTATCATATCAGTGGTGCTTTTACTCATAGGTGGGCAGTTCGCCTCATAATGTGTGATCGCAACTCACCATCCATCCTCAGCCATCATGCTCACAGGGTTTTCATCTCACTCCAAAACTGTTCAACTTTATCTGAGCATAACATTTGCTTTCCTTGGTGCATGCCATTTAGTGGCGATTCTGGGTTCACCATTCTACCACCATTTATCAAACCTATTCATCCACGCTGTTTGCACTATGAGTGGTAAAGGACCTCACAAAGTGGACGAATCCAAATCTTGAATATCAGTGCTGGGTCCAGAGGTTCCGCAAGGGTACAGTGACTAGCAGGTGCTCTAGTAGGAATCGATTATTCCTCCGATTGGGCATTCAGGAGTGTCGTTAGTTTTTATGGGTCTAAATAACTCCGATGTGAAGAATAAATTTAGCTAGACTGAATAGACTAGTTCCACTTATCCTTAATTACAAGGGAAGCTGAAACTTAAGGACTTAGCGACCTATAACGACCTTATGTCAACCCGACAGCGATAGCGCACTGAGT
>Ga0310811_10004589_pt1 | contig 17379 bp, 15 predicted proteins | sample YCmetagenome_FD_207642 | JGI IMG/M metagenome (GOLD analysis project Ga0310811, IMG submission 207642) | Soil microbial communities from experimental microcosm in Duke University, North Carolina, United States - YC | ecosystem: Engineered > Artificial ecosystem > Soil microcosm > Unclassified ...
AGGCCCTCTTGCGGGACACCTTAATGTTCGACCCGGTACAGGCGCCATCGCTCCGGCACGCCTCTGAGCTGGTGAGCGCCGCGATCCGTGAAACGGATCCCAGACTGCGACATAAGATCCTTGACCGCACTCGAGACCAGGACTTCGCCGGCACGCGCTTTCGCGGCGACGCGCGCGCCGATGTGAAGCGTAAGTCCGACCAACTCCGCCCCGCTCACCTTGTATTCGCCCGCATGCAGCCCCACCCTGACCTCCAGACCCAGCGTGCGCACCGCCTCGTGGATTGCAGTCGCGCAACGGATCCCGGAAGCCGGTGTGCCGAACGTCGCCAGCAGTCCGTCGCCCGTCGTCACGACTTCTCTTCCACGCAAAGCCTTCAGCTCTCTACGGACGGCGGCGTAATAGTGATTCATCACCTGAGTCCAACGTGCATCACCAAGCTTTGCTGCTTTTTCGGTGGAGCGGACGATATCGACAAAGAGGACGGTGGCGAGCGCTTGCTTGGGCTCGGCGCCCCGCCCACCGGGTCGGCGCCGGGTCGCAATATTGCCAATCAGCAGTTCATAGCGATGGTTATGCCGCCGCGCGACTGCGGCTTTTGCATAGTCCTGGGCACGTTGCACCGTACCGCAACGAATGGTTTTTTCCCTCGGTGGAAGCGTCCAGTAAACCTTTCGTCCGTCGCCGACGCCATGAACCTCCACGGCGCCCCATTTCAAGAAAATCGTCGAGCGAACCCGTCGAACGCACCATGCCTTTGAGGTGTATCCGGAAACGTTCGACTGATGGACACCGATGCGAAGGAATTTGGGCATGAACGTGCGGCCGATTGCAAGACCGTTTGGACCTACCTGGAGGTAGAGCGTAGTCATACATTGCTGCGCTGGCAATGCGGAATAGAGAGTCGCTGAAAGAACGGGGGCGGCGCGGTTCAAGAACGAGTCGTTGGCGCGACTGGTCTGACGCGATCATGGGTCGCAACGCGAGTCCAGGCGGCCCTTTGAGGCCGCCTGGGCTGTTTAGCCGAGAGAAGACGATTATTGGCAGAGATGTTGGTGTCCGTCGTCACCCTTGAACAAGGTGCCGGGCCTGCAGACGATGCCGTTGCGGGCAGCATAGGTGCTCCAGTCGCCATACCAGCCGTTTGGGCCGTACATCATGACGGGTTGGCCGTACATGCCATACGCCCCGTAGGAATTGCGCCAGCCGCTGAACGGGGCGGCCGCGATGCCGGCGGCCGTACCAACGGCAGCGCCTGCTACGCCCGCTGCGGCACCCACCGCGCCCGGTGCGACACCAGGTTGGCGATAGGCGGTTCGCCGATAATGACCCCTTGGGGCGCTGTCGTAAGGGCTCCCGGCTCCCATGTTCTCACAATTGGCACTTGCGAATTCAGCCGCACAGGTGTCCGGATTGGAGAAGGCCGCCTGTGCCAGCGCAGAGCTCGACGCTGCGGATGCCACAATCACGACCGCACCAAAAATTTTTAGATTTGTCATGCCTTACTCCCTGCAATTGGGTTGCTCGCTACGCGTGGGTTGCTCGCTACGCTTGGGGAACGATGGCTGACTAAAATGCCACGTCTTGAATGTTCCCGGTTTCTGGCGGCGGACCAAATGCCTACGCCTCGAAAGCGTTCCTAATTTTCTTGCGAGCGATGTATCAAATCGACGTGACGGGCTGGAAGATCGGAGTACCGGTTGCGGCGGCTAGACAACAACCTCGTGCGCGTTGATCGCGCGGCTTCAGTCTGCGGTGAACTTGTACCGCACGCCAGATCGCTTCTGATTTAATTCAGCCGTTATAAGCAAACAGCTCGACGGGTTCGCTGAAGCCGCGCACCGGATATTCGCCGACCCGTTCGAGATCGAAATCGCGTTTGACAAATTCGGCGAAGGCGCGGGATAGCAGCACCTTTCTTCCTAGCTGCTTGGTGAGGCTTTCGAGACGCGAAGCCATGTTGACCGCAGGACCGATAACGGTGAAGTCGAGCCGGGTGCGGGACCCGATATTGCCGTACATGACATCTCCGACATGGACGCCGATACCGTAATTCATTGGCGCGCGACCGGTCTCGCTGTTTCTTTCGTTCAGCGCGACCATGGCCTGACGGGCTTCGGCCACGGCATGCAGCAGGTTCGCGCAGGCCGAGGGCTTGCTGAGCGGGAAAATGGCGAGCAGACCGTCGCCGATGAATTTCAGTATTTCGCCGCCATGCCGTGCAATCGGCTCCGACATCGCATCGAAGTAGTCGTTCAGGAGATCAATGACGTCATCGCGCGGCCAATTGTCCGAGATCCGGGTGAAATCCCGCAGATCGCAGATCATGATCGCGGCGCGCACAGTCGTTCCGCTTCCACGCGTGGTGGCTCCGGCCAGAATCAATTCGCTGGCATGGGACCCGACATAGGTTTCGAGCAGGGTCCGCGCCAGCCGGTTCTTGACACGGATTTCGCTCACGAGTGCGAGAGCCGGCAACAGTTTCAACAGGCCGGCAATATGCCCATCGTCGAAACCTCCCGGCCGGTCGGTTGCAAAAGTCACGAAATGCCGCCCGCCGAGCGTGTGCAGTACGGGCCACGCCACATAGTCGGTCAGGCCTTTCGCCCGCATCTCATCATAGACGGCGTGTTGACGGCCCTGCGACGGATCCCGCTCGAGATTCTCGCGCACTTCGCTGGCACCGTCGTGGAGCTCATTGCCGGGACTGCCGATATATTCGGATCGTCCCCTGACATCGTAGTCGAACCTTACAATGTCTGCCTCGTGCATTCCCTCGGACCACATGATCCGGGCACCAAGCCATTGCGGATGGTGAATCATGATATGAAGCGACGCCCGCTTGACGGGAATGCCTGCGCGCTGAAGCCGTACACACAGCTCAGTGAAGATATTGTCAAGGAATCGCTCATCGCGCGTGTCGTTTGTCAGCCAGTGCAAAACGTCGCTATCGGAATGCGTAGCGATATTTAGCGGCGCGTTCATGTCTTGCTCCTGAGCGGTAACCGGGATCCGACGGTATAGGATATGTCGTGTTCCAGCTCGGCGGCGTCAACGCGGCCTGCACCGATCCGATGGTGCCTATCACCTTCAACGAGTTAGCGCATGTTCATTGCGGTGGAGCTTCCTTGAAGTGAATAGCAATTCTTCGTGACGAAAATATTCTAACGATTCTGCCGGCAAGGCGTGAGGGACGATTTGCCGGCAGACTCTCCACCGTTTGCGACGGCTAATTGGCCTTCTGAAGCGCCGCCGTTTGCTTGGCGAGCTGCTTGTCGAAGTCCTGCTCGAGCCCGGCCACATAGGTTGCAAGTTCGCCCGGCTTGACGAATGGATTCGGCGCCCCATCCTTCATTTGCGCGCGTTTCGCCTGCATACCATAGACCTCCGGATGCGGCCCGAGCAGCACGTCGATCTTCATCGCTTTGACCTTGGCGAATGTGGATCGGTAATCATCCACGATGCCGGGATAGGTGGGATGGCCGACCAGCCTGTTGAGTGCCACCGTCCCGCTGCAGAAGAACAGCACCTCGCGGTCTTGACCGCCGTCCTTGACGGTCATTTCCCAACTCGTGCAGCCGGGCGTGTGACCAGGCGTCGAATGCGCGGTCAACGTGGTATCGCCCAGCGTGACCTTGTCGCCTTCCTTCACGGTGCGGTCTACCTTGACGGGCGGAAAGCTCAAATCCTTGTTCTCTTCGTCGCCAGGATAATATCCGCCTTCGAGCAAAGGCTTGTCGCGTTCGCCGGCGACGAGCTGCGCGCCGGTTTCCTTCTTGATCTCGGCAAAGCCGCCGGTGTGATCGAAATGCGCGTGCGTGTTCAGGATGTATTTGATGTGGCCGAGCTTGAACCCGAGCTTGGCGATATTGTCCTTGATCAGGCCTGTCGACTGCTGAAGCGCGGTATCCATGAGGATAAGACCCTGCGACGTCTTGATGATGTAGACAGCGATACCGTCGGTACCGACATAATAGATGTTGCCGATCAAATGGAACGGTTCGAAAGGCGCCGTCCATTTCTGCACGACTGCGGCCATAAAGTCCTTGACGGTCTGTGCCTGAACACCGGTCACGATCAGCGCCGCAGCGCACAGCACGCCTGCCAATTTCTTCATATTGCCTCCCATTGTTCTTGTTCAATTGCGCGTCGCGCGTGTTCTGTAGCGGCCACAGGCGACGTTGCCAATGATGTTGCAGGCACATTTTCAATCACGGCATATTTATTCCGCCTCCTGCGGAATAATCGCTGACCATGCGGTTCGGCCAGGCACGCGAGTAACAGCCATTCGCGGCACTCCAAGGACAATCGTCTGGCGGATTTTGCATTTTTCATGGAGAGTCCGTCGATGACGGCGAGCACGACCATACACTGCGACCGAGGTCTCGCTTACGGAGCCGGCGAAGCGAATCAGATTGCAGCCCGCCCGCGACTGGTGCTGACCACCTGCATCCTCGCTTCGAGCCTGGCCTTCGTTGATGGTTCGGTCATCAATGTCGGCCTGCCGGCGATCGCGCACAGCTTCGCCGCCGGCGCTGCCGAGCTGCAATGGGCGATCAATGCCTACCTGTTGCCGCTGAGCGCGCTCCTGCTGCTCGGTGGCGCCTTGGGCGATCGCTTCGGGTTGCGGCGCCTGCTGGTGATCGGCATCGGCCTGTTCGTCTCCGGTTCGATCGGCTGCGCTGCTGCACTCGGACTGTCCTCGCTTTTGGCTGCGCGGGCGCTGCAAGGCGTCGGCGCAGCCATGCTGTTGCCGAGCAGCCTCGCGATCCTCGGGGCATCCTTCCGCGGCGAAGCGCGCGGGCACGCCGTCGGAACCTGGGCCGCGGCTTCGGCCATGGCCGGCGCGATCGGCCCGGCGCTCGGCGGCTGGCTGATCGATACGGTAGGCTGGCGCGCGATCTTCCTGATCAATCTGCCTCTGGGGGGTGCGGCGCTCGCCCTCGCCTTCGTCGCCTTGCGCAAGGACATCACCACCAGCAACACGCGCGCTCCGCTCGATGTTCTCGGCGCCGCGCTGGCCACCGCAGCGCTTGGCGGATTGGTGTGGGGACTGACCTTGGGCTCGGGACCACGCGGGTGGACGATGCCAGCGATCGGCTCAGTCGTCGCAGGCGCGGCCTTTTTGGTCGCCTTTGTCGCTGTCGAGATTGCCAAGGGCGATCTCGCCATGACGCCTCCAGCCTTGTTCGGCTCGCGCACGCTGATCGGTCTGAACTTGATGACGATACTGCTGTATGGCGCGCTCGGAGCATTCCTGGTGCTGCTGCCTTATCTGCTGATCGAGGCAGGCCATTATCAGGCGAAGTCCGCGGGTGCGGCTCTACTGCCTTTTCCTGTCGTGATGGCATCGGCCAGTCCATTGATGGGACGACTGGCTGGACGCTTTGGATCGCGCGGCCTGCTTACGGCCGGCCCGATCATTGTGGCAGCGGGCTTCATCCTGGCGCTGCGCCTGGACGAACGGGCGGACTATTGGACTCAACTGCTGCCCTGTATCCTCGTGATGTCCATCGGCATGGCCGGTGCGGCCGCGCCTCTGACCACCGCGGTCCTTTCATCGGTGAACGAGCAGTACATCGGCTTGGCCTCGGGATTGAACAGCGCGTTGGCTCGCGCCGGCGGCCTGGTGGCGACCGCCCTGATCGGGGGCGTGCTGGCTGCGCATGGCGCCCTGCTGATTGCGCGGTTTCATCAAGCGATGGTCGTGGCCGCCGCTGTCGCACTGCTCGCCGGCCTCTGCGCCTTCTGGGCGCTAAGTTCATGGCAAGAAGTACCCGACCACCGGCATTGAAGGTTCCAAGGTGACGACGAAGCCGCCGTTGGGCGGCTTGCCGACCGGTCAGCGCATGACGAATGGATTGGCGGGTACGCCTTGCGCGGTCGATATCCACACGCTCTTGGTTTCCGTATACTCATGGACCGCGTCGATTCCGCTCTCGCGCCCGACACCCGAATGCTTCATGCCGCCGAACGGCATCATGTAGCTGATGGCCCGGTAGGTGTTCACCCACACGGTTCCGGCGCGCAGCAGCTTCGGCACCCGGACAGCGCGGGCGAGGTCGCGGGTCCAGATGCCTGCCGCAAGGCCGTAGATCGTGTCGTTCGCAATGCGAATGGCGTCCTCTTCGGTGTCGAAGCTGATGATCGAGAGCACCGGTCCAAAAACCTCCTCGCGCGCGATCCGCATGGTGTTGTTGACATCGGTGAAGATGGTCGGCTCGACGAACTGGCCTCCGATGATGCCCTCGCCCGAAGCCGGCTTGCCGCCGAGAAGGCAGCGTGCCCCCTCCGCCTTCGCGACATCGATATAGTCCAGCACCTTCTTGTACTGTGCGGGTGTCGTGATCGGGCCGATATTGGTGTCCGGTTTCGTCGGATCGCCGATCTTGGCGGATTTTGCGAGCTCCAGTAGACGCGCGACGAACTTGTCCTTGATCGAGCTCTGCACAAGCAGGCGTGATCCGGCGATGCAGGTCTGGCCCGTCGCCGCGAAGATGCCGGAGATGGCGCCGGCCGCAGCGGCATCGAGATCGGCATCCTCAAACACGATGTTCGGAGACTTTCCGCCCAACTCGAGCGAGACCCGCTTCAGGCTGCGTGCAGCCGTCTCATAGACCTTCGCGCCGGTCGTATCCGATCCTGTAAAGGTGATCTTGGCGATCCCGGGATGCGAGATCAGATCGGTGCCGACTTCGGGTCCGAAGCCGGTAACGACGTTGAAGATCCCGTCTGGAATACCGGCCTCTTTCGTCAATGCGGCGAATTCCAGGGTGCTGGCAGATGTGAATTCCGACGGCTTGACGATAACAGCGCAACCGGCTGCGAGCGCCGCGGCGCATTTCCACGCGACGAACAATAGCGGCGAATTCCAGGCGGTGAGCGCGGCGACGACACCTACTGGCTCATGCGTCGTGTAGGCGAAGGTATCCGGCTTGTCGATCGGGACGAGACCGCCTTCGAGCTTGTCGACGAGCCCGCCGAAATACCACCACCATTCCGGATGGTAGCGAAGCTGGCCGAGCATCTCGGCCATGAGCTTGCCGTTGTCGCGCACCTCGATCTCGGCAAGCCGCTCGGCATTCGCTGCAACGAGGTCGCCGAGCTTGCGCATCGCCTTGCCGCGCGCCGACGCCGTCATCTTCGACCACGGCCCCTGCCACATCGCCGCATTGGCCGCCTTCACGGCATTGTCGACATCGGCGGCGGACCCGCGCGGAATCTTCGCCCAGGGCTTGCCCTGATAGGGGTCGATCGAATCGAACCACTCGCCCTTGGCAGGGTCGACATATTGGCCGTTGATGAAAAGCTGATAGGTCTTCATGGGTATCCTCCCGTAGCGGCCGGCGATGGTCGGTGTCGGCGAAACGATATACCGCATTCGGACTTCGTTACAACGAACTCGTCACGTCCACAGGAACACGTGGCATTTCCTCGGTTCTCTCATATAGAAATAAGCTCGATACTGCGGTTCGGTTCGAAAAATTGGAACGAGAGCATTGGCTCACGTTGGAAGGAGGTGCGAGCTGGTGCACCCTGAAGCGATCGAGCGCGTGCGAAAACAATTGGCCGCGGGGGCGAAGGCATTCCTTACGCCTGGCCCCAGGATGGTCGACGAAATCGAGTGCGTCTTCTCGGTGCTCCTTGCGATTGTGCTCGGCCATCTGGTGGGCGCCAAAAACATCTCCTGGGCGGCGTTCTCCGGCTACATGGTGATGCGCGGGCACGTTTCGGAAAGCCTGCGGCGCGGAATCCTCAGAATCGCAGGCACGGCCGGAGGAGCGGCGATCGCGGTAGTGAGCTTCCCACTCGTCGCACTCAGTCCGTTCGCCTTGTCCGCCGCGCTGTTCCTGGCCGGATGGTGCACGCTCTACGCGGCACTGACACACAAGCACGCCTATGCCTTCCTGTTCATCGGACTGACCTTCGCGATGATCGTTCTCGGATACCCGAACTCCCGAAGCGACCTCTTGGGCTTCGCGGCGACCAGGATATTGGAAGTATTTGCCGGCACCACGGCCTGTGTCCTGGTCAGCATGGTATCGACACTGACGCTACGACAGAGGTGGCCGAGCGAGCGACGGCCGAGCCCGGCCACCGCCGGTTGGCATGCGCAAGCCGCGCGCCATGCCGCCCAGGGAGCGTTGGCTCTGGCCTTGCTGCCACTGATCCATGCAATATGGCCGCTTCCCGAAGTCGGACAGGCTGCGGTCGCCATCATGGCGGTGATGCTGGTTCCGGTGAGCCGCATCGGCGGCAGCGGCCTGCTGCCGGTCAGCCGGCGGGTGGCGCTGCGAGTCCTGGGCGGAGCCTGCGGAGCGGTCCTTGCCGGAGCGGTACTGCTGATCGCCCAGGGATCTGCGATCATTCTCATCGCCGGTTCGCTGTTCGGCGTCATGGTGGGCCGGCACATCGAAAACGGCGCAAGCCCGATCGCCTATGGCGGCACGCAGTTCACCCTCGCAGTTCTGGTCGCGCTCGTCCCGGACAGCTATGTCGCGCCCGATCCGGAGGCCGCGATTGCCCGGCTGGCTGGCACCATCATCGGCATCGCCCTGCTCGAGCCCGTCCTCGTGGCCTTCCACCTTTTGACCTGGCGGGACGTCAAAGCGAAGGACGATGTATCTTGATGGGCATTAGCGCTGGCATCACGAAGATCAGGAAAGCAGAACTTCGCTGATCTTCCCGGGATCGATGACCATGACGTCGTGACCGATATCGAGTTCGAGGGTTCTCCAGTCACCGCGGGCTTTAACCCGAGCCAGATTGGCATCGAAGGTGGCACTCTTGTACCCTTTGGCCCGGACATACATTTTCTGGCCGATCCTGTCGCGCGCGCCGGTGAAAACGGCCTTCTCGGTGTAGGTACCAACCGGATGAGGCGTGGTCTTGGAGTCGACCCAGGCCCGGTCTCTTTCTCCGACGCCGAACGCAGAAGCCGGAGGCGCCTTGATACCTGCATCTCCCTTGGCAATCGCTGCCTTGATCGCGTCGACGAAGGCAGGCGAAGATTTCTCCAGCAGTGTCTCTTGATCCTCAGGCAAAAAGGCATCCAGGAAGATGATGGAAGAAATGTTTTCGTGATGTCGCTCGGCGACACCGTTGGCAATGATCCCCCCGTAGGAATGGGCCACGAGCACAACGTCCGACAGCCCCTCCCAGGTCATTACATTCGAAATATCCGTAATATGAGTGGTGAGGTTCACGTCCTTGGTCAGAAGATGCGATCGCTCGCCAAGGCCCGTCATCGTCGGCGCGAAAACCTTGTGTCCTTTCGCCTCCAGAAGATCCGAAACGCGCCGCCAGCACCATCCACCGTGCCAGGCCCCGTGGACGAGCAAAAACGTTTTCGATGGAGACTGCGCAGAGACAGCCGGCAGGGCGAATGTGCCTGCCAGCACGGCGGCGCCAGTGAGTGCGTTTCGACGGCTCGGTTTTACGATCAAGGCAATCTCCCATTGCTCTTGATCGATCATGCGGGGCGCCGTGACGCAGAGCAATAGGTTCAATTGGCGTGATTGCACCAGCCGCCAACTGCTCTAGTGATCGCGCGTGTGGCCCCAGGTCTCGTCCCAATCCTGCCCGGCTGCATCGACGACGCGACCACCGGCTTCGAAGAATTTGTTCGGGACCTGAAAGATCGCCAGGATCAGCGCACCTTCCGGACACCAGGCGGCATGCCGGCTGCCGGCCTCGCGCCAGATATATTCGCCGGCCTTGCAGGTCATCCCTTCCACCGGCCCTTCCTTGTCGACCAGAGAGCCTTCGAGCACATAAGTCTGCTCGATATTGACATGCTCATGGTCTGGCAACACCGACCCCGGCGCAAAACGCATCAACGCCGTCATCAGTCCGGTTGCGCGATCGAACAGCAGCGTCTTGGCCTCGCAGCCCGGAAAGCGCGTCTTCTGCCAAGCCATATTTTGGGGCTGGACAAGGTGCGAATGGTTCTCGGCGATATCTTTTCCTTGCGTCACGGCATCCATGTGCGACCTCCCGCTTATTTTTCGAAAGCCTAGCAGCTTTACGCCGTGATGCCAGTCCCGTCCGGGGACGCACTTCAAATGAACAGGAGTTGGATTCCGGCCGCCAGGAGAATACCGGCCAGAACGAAGCGGGTCGCCGTCTGCGAAAACCACCTCAGGCCAATCACGGTGCCCACCATGGCGCCGCCGAGTGCCGCGATCGCGTACAGGCCGACGTGCGGAGACGGGAATTGCCCGGCAAAGAGAACACCGACCAGGCCGACGGCAGAGTTCGCCAGGATGAAAGGCGCTGATAGCGCCGCGGTCTGTTTTGGGGACGCCCAATGCAGCGCGATGAGTATCGGTGCAAGGAAAACGCCGCCACCGACTCCGGTGAGACCTGAAACCAGCCCGACCCCGGCCCCTGCACTCAAGGCGCCCCACAAGGGCGTCTCGCGGTCCGGATCGGCAGCACCGTTACGCCGAACCATCATGGCCGCGCCGGCCAAGAGCAGCACAACACCTGTCGTGGTTTTGTAGACGCGCTCATCCAGCACGATGAAGCCGCCAGCGAGCGCCGCCGGCACTGATGACAGAAGAAGCGGCCGAAGCTTTCGCCAGTCAACGACCTTGTTTCGATTGAAGACCCATGTCGAGTACGCTGCCGCCACGATGTTGAGCGCGAGCGCGGTTGGGCGCATCTCCGTCGCGGGAAAAGCGGCGAACGCCATCAAGGCAAGAAACGCCGTCCCGCCCGCCTGACCCACGGTCGCGTATAAGAGCGAGATGACACCGAAGAGCAGAGCGAACAATTTTTAGCAATCCCGTCATCGGCAGGCCGAAGATACCTGTGACAGCTGGTTTACGCCCCACCGCGCAGACAGCAAATAGCCGATCGATCGCCTTTCTCCAAGCTGGAAGGTAGTTCATACTGCCCGATAGCTGACCGCGCAAAGCACTGACGCAGCGGTCCGTGAGGCCCGGCGCCCGCTTACGGAGCGCAACCGGGCCACTCTCTTCCCTCACCTCTGCTTCTTTACAGGTGCCGTCACATGAAGCGTATCCAAGGCCTCGACATTCCCCAAACCCTCGAAGAACTCTGCGATCCGCAGCGGATGGCGCTGGTCGTCTATGACATGCAGGTCGGGATATTGAAGCAGATCAAAAATCCGGAAACGATCGTGGCCAAGGTCTCTCGCGTGCTGGAGGCGGCTCGCTTGGCCGGTGTCAGAACCTTCTTCATGCGGCACATGTCGCTGCCGAAGGAGCTGATGGGCGCGTTCTGCTACCGCATGGCCATGGCCTGGCAACGCACCGATGATCCGGAAAAGGTCAATCCCTGGTTCCTGCGTGGCTCGCCGGGCTTCGAGATCACGCCAGAACTGGCGCCGCGGTCGAGCGAAGCAATCTTCGACAAGCTCACCATGTCCGCACTTGAGGGCACGCCGCTTTCGATCGCACTTCGCGATTGCGGCATCACGTCGATCGCCCTCGTCGGCGTCGCGACGGAAATCGGGATCGAGCCCACGGCGCGGCACGCGGCCGACCTCGGCATTGTTCCTGTCATCGTGGAGGATGCCTGCGGCAGCGGACACGCGGAGGCGGCCCGACGCTCCATCGAATCGTTGAAGTTCGCGGGAGACGCCGTCTTTACCGACGTCGAGTCCCTCTGCAAGGCGCTACAGCGCAAAGGCGGATGAACGACTTCGCGCAATCCGATGCCGCCGCCTTTCACTTATCGACAGCGCTGATCCCGAATTGATCGGCGTCGTCGCGCTATCGCTGCGCGCCAGGACTCGGCAGTTCCAGGAGCGCATCTTCGAGCTGCCGCGGTCGCGCAATTAGAACGGATAGTGCTGCGGGCCTTCGATCGTGATCCAGCGCAGTTCGGTGAACTCGTTAATGACAGCCTTGCCGCCAAAACGGCCATAGCCGCTGGCTTTAGTGCCGCCGAACGGCATGTGCGCCTCGTCGGCGACGGTCGGCCCGTTGATATGACAGATACCGGTCTCGATCTTGCGGGCCATCGCCATCGCACGCTTGATGTCCTGGCCGAAGACCGCAGCGGAAAGACCGTATTCGGTGTCGTTAGCGATGCGGTCGGCCATGCCGTCGAACTGGCGGCCGAGAAGATCTCGATTGCCGAATTGCGCGCCATGACACATCGGCATAGCAGCGATTTCGCTCTTCGTGCCGAACGCATCTTCGGCGACTGGCTTCACCAAGTCAGCCAATCGCGTCAGGCTGTCATCCGAAAGTGAAAGCGTAAGCCTGCACGCCGGGATCGAGAAAGCGAATCTCGAAGGTATGGTCCGTCACGGCGCCGGGGGTGCGAACCAGCTGATACAGCCGCTGCGTGGTGACCACGCCGTTGCCATCACCATCCGCGTCCATACCATGCGCCTCGCCCGGCGGTTTGCCATCGATCGTGATGCGGAAGCGAATCTTCTTACCCTCCGACGAAGGCCCGAGGACCAGGTGCAGGTCACGCGCGTGGAAACGATAGATGATGCTGCCGTCCATCTCATCCAGTTGCGCGCGCTCGTTGCCAATGGTCCACCTCCCAGTGAGCGACCATTCGTTGAGCTGTGGTGCGCCCGCGGCATAGCTATGACTGGTGTCCTGCACCACGCCTCCCGGTGAAACAAACCGGTCACTCCGGTCATAGCCGATATAGGTCTCCGGCGATTTGACGTCGGCGGAATCGGACGCAGCTTCAGCGCCGGAAGCATCCACGCTCGCGATATCGGTCGGGACGTCCTTGCTGCCGGCATCGACCAGCAGTTTCTGGATGACGCGCTCGGATTCCGCGTAGTCACCTTCGCCAAAATGATGATGGCGGACCCTGCCGCTGGCATCGATGAAATAATGCGCCGGCCAGTATTCATTGTCGAATGCCCGCCAGATCTTGTAGTCATTATCGATGGCAACGGGATAGCGAATACCGAGCGTGGCGATCGCCTTCTTCACATTGTCGACGTTGCGCTCAAAGGCGAATTCCGGCGCGTGAACGCCGATGACGACAAGCCCGTGGTCCCGGTATTTCTCAGCCCATGCGCGGACATAGGGAATGGCGCGCAGGCAGTTGATGCAGGAATAGGTCCAGAAGTCGATTAGAACGACCTTGCCTTTCAACCCTTCGATCGTCAGCGGATCCGAGTTCAGCCATTGCTGGGCTCCGGCAAGCGAAGGCGTGATGTCCTCGACCGGCAGATCCTCGGTCGATTGCGCGGGAAGCTTGCTCTGCATCATCGCCGGTCCCGTCCTAGCCGCCTTCTGCTTCGGCCGAAACTTATCCAGCAGGCCCTGCTCCAGTGCCGTCGTGCCGCCGACCGACAGATTGGTGAGAAAGCCGGTATCCACGCCGAGCGCGATCGCCACGACTGCCGCGAGTACGGCGATGCCGAGTCCACGGCGAATCCATTCGCCGGCACCGATGGATTTTTTCATCGCCGCAAAGACGCGTCCACCGACCAGAAGCGCCAGCGCCAGCGACGTTGCTGCGCCGGCGGCATAAGTCAGCAGCAGCAGCGTCGTCTTCACGCTCGCGCCTTGCAGCGCCGCGCCGGTCAGGATCAGACCAAGCACGGGACCAGCGCACGGCGCCCAGAGAAAGCCGGTGGCGACGCCGAGCACCAGCGGCGCGAGCAGGTTTTCCTCACCAGCCTGTTCCGCAGAATTTGATATCCGCGCTCCGACTGCGACCAGCGGGCGCATCAGTCGATCGGCAAGCCCAGGGAAAACCAGGGTGAGACCGAACACCGCGAGCAGGATCAGCGCCGCCACGCGCCCATATTGATTGGCCGAGACGACCCAGCCACCGGCAATTGACGCCAGGCTCGCCACGACCGCAAAGGCCAGCGTCATGCCGACCAGCATCGGCAGTCCGTTGCGGAAGAACGGCCGGTCGGCACGTGCCAGCACAAAGGGAATGACAGGCAGAATGCACGGGCTTACGATCGTCAAGACGCCGCCGAGATAGGCCAGAACAAACAGGATCATGGGAGGTTATTCCATCAAACACCATGGTTGGCAGGCATACGGCGCTGAAAACAGCGCGTTATGAAGACCTGCCATGCTTCGACGATAGTTACGCGACACACCCTTATATCGTTACAGATATAACGGCATGATCACTGATTTATTCCCGCCCTTATCCTCACCGCCCGCCTGTCGCGGATTGCGAGTTTATCCGCGCGGCTGAGAACCAACAACCGACAACGCTTCCGACAACTGACAACGTCTCTAACAACCGATAACGTCCTGGGAGATCACATGGCAAACTACCCTCAGATCGATCTTTACATTGATGGCCGCTGGAAGCACGCCGATGGCCAGCCTGTGATCAATCCGGCCGATGAAAGCGTCCTGGGAACCGTTCCCACCGCGACAAGGGCGGACCTGGATGATGCGCTTGCTGCCGCCGAAAAAGGATTTGCGATCTGGCGCAAGACCTCGCCGGCAAAGCGCGCCCAGATCATCTTGAAGGCGGCTTCACTTATTCGCGAGCGCGTCGACGAGATGGCCGTGGCCATGACGCTCGAGCAGGGAAAGCCGATCGAGCAGGCCAAGCTCGAAATCATCCGGGGATGCGACATCATCGAATGGGACGCCACCGAGGGGCTTCGGCTTTATGGCAGGGTGATCCCGAGCGAGCCGGGCATGCGGCACACCGTGCTGCGTCAACCGATCGGTCCGGTCGCGGCGTTTTCGCCGTGGAATTTCCCGATGAGCTCACCGGCGAGGAAGGTCGCCGGCGCGCTTTCCTCCGGCTGCTCGATCATCCTCAAGGCATCAGAGGAAACGCCTGCGGGCGCGGTGCAGCTGGTGCGCGCCTTCCACGACGCCGGTCTGCCCGCCGGGGTGCTGAATCTTGTGTACGGCAATCCGGCCGAAATTTCCGAATACCTCATTCCGCAATCGCGCATCAGGCTCGTCACCTTTACCGGATCGATCCCGGTCGGAAAGCACCTGGCGGAGATGGCCGGCCGGCACATGAAACCGGCGATCATGGAGCTTGGCGGCCATGCGCCGGTGATCGTGTGCGACGATGTCGACCCGGCCACCACCGCCGCCACTTCCGTCAACGGCAAGTCGCGCAATGCCGGACAGGTCTGCGTCGCGCCGACGCGGTTTTTCGTGCAGGAATCGATCTACGAATCCTTTGCCAGGTCGTTCGCGGAAAAGGCCAGCCAGCTCAAGATCGGCGACGGTTTGGACCCGTCCAATCAGATGGGGCCGCTCGCCAATTCCAGGCGGATCGATACGATGGAAGCAATGGTTGCCGATGCCAAGTCGAAAGGCGCGCGCGTTCTGGCCGGCGGACACCGGATCGGCAATCGCGGCTACTTCTTCCCGCTGACGGTTCTCGCCGACGTGCCTGATGATGCAAGGGCGATGTATGACGAGCCGTTCGGACCGCTGGCACTGGTCAATCCGGTGAAGACGATCGACGAGGCCATCGAGAAAGCCAACTCGCTCCCCTACGGCCTCGCCGCCTATGCGTTCACGCGCTCCGCCCGCAACGCGGATATGCTGGCCGACGGTGTCGAAGTCGGCAACATCTCCATCAATCACTTCGTCGCATCGGTTGCGGAAACGCCGTTCGGTGGTGTCAAGGACAGCGGCTACGGCCGCGAGGGTGGCACCGAGGGATTGCAGTGCTACACCGTCGTGAAAAACGTTTCGCACAAGACGATGTAGGCACCAGGCGATTCCGGCTTCTGGCGATTCCGGCTTGAGGAACAAAGCACGCCGTTCGGCGTCGTTTTCAAGCCGCTAGCGTGACGCGGCGCGCTTAAGGGTATCTGCGGACGGTCTCAGCGTTTTACTCCAGCGCGCTGAGGCCGTTTCGATCGATCGTGATCGAATCAGCCGCACTCACGCCCGCGTGGCGAAGGCGGCATTCGCTCTCACCGAAGTGGCGCGGGCGCGGAGCAACAGCGCCACGGCGATCGTGACATTGAGCGCATTCCAGGCAAGCCCGTTCAGGAACGCAGCGCCATAAGAGCCGGTGGCGTCGAAAATCACGCCGGAAATCCAGCCGCCGAACGACATTCCCATCACCGAGGCAAAGATCACGATGCCGACGCGCATGCCGGCCTCCTGCGCCGGCATTACCTCGCGCACGATGATGGCGTAGCTCGGCACGATGCCGCCCTGGAACAGGCCGAACATCGCGGAGATGACGTAGAGCGAGGTCAGGCTGTCGAAGAACAGATAGAACAGGAGCGCAAAGCCCTGCGCCACCGAACCGAGCAGCAGCGTGCGGATGCCGCCGATGCGGTCGGCGATGAAGCCCGAACCGATCCGGCTGAAGATTCCGAAGCCCAGCATCAACGACAGCATCTCGGCGCCGCGGGCCACGCCGTAACCAAGGTCGCCGCAATAGGCGACGATATGAACCTGCGGCATCGCCATCGCGACGCAGCAGGCGATGCTGGCGAGCGACAGGATTGCAGTCAGCACATTGATGTTCAGCTTGAGATCGATGCGCGGCGGCGGGGCGTTGACATGGTTGCGCCGCTCCGCCGGCCCCATCAGCCTACGCAGCAGCGCCAGCGCGACCGTCATCGCAATCGCGGTGAAAATGCCGACGGCGATATGGGTGTGGCGCCAGCCGATGGTCTGCACGCCCCAGTTCAGCACCGGCGGCCAGATCGTGCCGCCGACATAATTTCCGCTCGCGGCAATGGTGACGGCAAGGCCGCGATAGCGGTTGAACCAGTGCGAGGCCTCCGCCATCAGCGGGCCGAAGGTCGCCGACGAGCTGAGGCCGATGGCAAAATGCACCAGGATGAACTGCCAGATCGACGAGGACAGCCCCGCCCCGACATAGCCGAGCCCGAGAATGCCGATGCCGAGCCCGATCGCGCTGACGATGCCGTAGCGGTCGGCGATCTTTCCGGTCAACACCGCGCCCGAGCCGAAGCCGAGCATCACGAAAGTGAACGCGAGCGAAGCCGTGCCGCGGGTAGCTCCGAAGGCGCCCTGCACCTCCGGCAGCGCCACCACCACCGACCACATCCCGACGCTGCCGAGCGAGCCGATCACCACGGCCACGACCAGCCGCTGCCACGCCAGGCGCGAATCGGGGGCGAACGGCTCGGAAGCTGTAATGTTCTGAGAAGAATTTTCCACGGCGATGGCAACTTCGTCGGCGGGCGCCCTGCGGTCAAGCGCCATGGCGCGATATTGGGCATGCGGTGGCAGCACGGCCACAGCACGCTTCGACCAGGCGCAAAATCTCGCCGCAGTGCGGAATAGACCCCCTCCATTAACCCTTTGCTAACCATACACCGGGCAAAAATTGCCTAGTGAAGTCGAGTGTCGTCAGCCGCGTAGGACGGGAGTTCCCGTGGACGCCAGTGCGGTACCTCACTTTCGGAACGGCGGCCTTTCGGCCGTTGCGCAG
>Ga0310811_10004590_pt1 | contig 17377 bp, 12 predicted proteins | sample YCmetagenome_FD_207642 | JGI IMG/M metagenome (GOLD analysis project Ga0310811, IMG submission 207642) | Soil microbial communities from experimental microcosm in Duke University, North Carolina, United States - YC | ecosystem: Engineered > Artificial ecosystem > Soil microcosm > Unclassified ...
ATGCTTTGCTGTTAGTGTTCCACTTTCGCGAAGGTTTACCTCAACCTCTTCGAGTAACACTAGTAGGAAGTCGATCCCCTTAGACATAGACATCAGATCTCGCCAAGCTTCGTCCAGTTCTGGGGGAAGCCGGCGGCGGCCGGGGTCCCAATCGCCCCCATAATTTTCGACCTGCACAAGAAAACGGTCTCTGAATTTATGCAGTTGATCAGCGCGTTTCAGCTCATTTTCCAGCTGAAATGTATCGAGCCGGTTGCGTCTTTCGAGTTCCGAGGCGCGGCGTACACGCTCGCGAAGAAAACAGTTTTCGGTGAAATCCAAAACGAACTGTTCTTCCAGCGGGCCACACGGCTGAAGTGAATCGAAGTGAGATCTCCTGAGTTCGTCAAAGGCTTCGCGGGTTTCACCCAACGCCTCGTTCGCGACTTTTCGAGAGGAAATTCCGTCGCGAACTGCGTTTTGCGCGGCTTTTTGTTTCCCAGCCTGGGATGTCGGCCCGTGGGACTTGCGGCCATTGATGGAGCTGGCTTGTCGCTGTTTATCAGTACGAGATGTGGTTTGTAGCTTCGTTCCTGAGACTTGAGGATCGACCGTAGCAATACGCTGACCGGGGGTGTGAGTAGCGGCCTGGTCGCCCTTGAGATCGGGGCGAATCATTTTCAAATCGTCCAACATGCATAAAGGCTCTCTTTTCAACGCCTATCTCTTTTTTACATCTACCCCGATGGCGGCTCAATGTTCCAGGCATATTCCACATTACTAAAGTGTTAAACCTTCCGACTGCGGTCCTGTCCAAAATCTACTTAAGGCCGGATACTGATTCGACGAGGTTAGTTCGAAACATTTATGAAGTCCGACGTGTTACAGGAGCTCGGAGAAGAAAAGCTCGCGACCATCATCAAGCGATTAGTGAGTGGAGAGAGCACGGTCACTGTCGCGCGGATCATACAAGAAGAGTGGGGCGAAGCACAAGGTTTGAGCCGGGCCACTCTAGAGAAACAGCTGACTAGCTTGCGCAGGAACATCAACCGTGGCGGTTCCGACTGGGCCAAACCTTCATGGTCAAAAACATCGAATGATCTTCAATTAGTGCCACTAGACGAATCCGCGAAGCTCACGGCTTTCCAAGGAAGGCGCGTCGAAGAGCTTTTTAAGAAAGAGCGAGAACGCGGCAAGTATCTACCAGCATTGACGACCGCTATCAAGGTCTACCAAAAAATGCTGCTCAGTCATCAGAAAATGCGTTTTGAATTGGGCGTAGACGTTTACAAAAACGTGAAACTAACCCGTCAAGAGTGGCAAGCGGCACAACAAGCGAAGCGGGATGCAGAGAATAAGGCGATCATAGATGCAGTTGAGGTAGCCCAGGAAATCCTTAAAAAACATAAGACGCGGTTGCGCGAGATCGGTCGCCAGGAAGAATCTTTGGATTGCCGCCGACCCGATTCTCAGTAGCGGAAACTTGTCGCTATTCACTATCACCTTCGCTCGGGTCGCGGAGCGGATTGCCAATAATATCAACCTAAGCTATTGCGCGTTGCCCCTTAGCAAGAGCCAGCCCGCACCGACCTGAAGGAGCGCCGAAACACCAGGTCAATCAGAGCAGAAGAGAATTAGAGTGATTAGCTCCTTCCTAAAATCAAAAATCCACCTACCAGATATGCCAAGGACCATGGCACCCGAAATAAAAAAATCCATTCCCGAAATTGATGCGAAGCTCTACAACGAGCTCGTCACTGTCGCAGAACAGAACGGGCAAACCAAGCGGCATGTTCTAGAGCAGGCCTTCCGGTTCTATTTCGGAGTACCTCACGGTAGCGGAAGTGTACTTAATGCACCATCGTCTGATTGAGATGTTCGGTGGTGCGCATGGAGTCCGCGACACAGGCGCCATTGAAGCCGCGATTTTCCGTCCGCAGATCGGGTACTACAATTCCATCCAAGAAGAAGCCGCTGCCCTCATGGAATCCTTGGCGAATTGCCACGGTTTCCTGGATGGTAATAAGCGTATCGCTTTCGCCGCCGCCGACGTTTTTCTTCGTCGTAACGGGTTCTACCTGGAGGTTACCGGTCAGGAAGGATACGATTTCATCTATGCCTCGCTAGATAGGGGCGAGTTCCGCTTCGTGTCTTGGAGTGAATGAGAGAACACTTGAAGCCAGTATTGTCATCAAACTGACTTAAAGAGTCCACGATTAATTGAGAAAGTAGGTCCGGTAGAGCGTATCCCGCTGCGCTGGCTTGAAACCGGCGTCGCGGATGATGCGGCGGAGCTCCTCTTCTGTAGTGCAGTTGGTCACGCCAGCCGCGCGGACGACGTTTTCTTCGAGCATTACGGAACCCACATCGTTGCCGCCGAACCGCAGCCCAAGCTGGCAGACTTTCAGTCCTTGCGTCACCCAGCTCGATTGCACATTCTGAAAGTTGGTTAGGAACAGGCGCGAGATGGCCAAATTTTTCAGATACTCAACCGCAGTCACTTCGTCCCACTTGCGCCCGCCGAGCGCAGTGTTCTGCGGCTGGAACGTCCAAGGGATGAAAGCGGTGAAGCCGCCGGTTTCTTCCTGCAAGTTGTAGATGGCCTGCAGGTGGTTAATGCGGTGCTCGAATTTCTCGCCGACACCGAACATCATCGTCGCGGTCGTCCTCATCCCCAGCTGATGTGCAGTGCGATGCACGTTCAGCCAGTCTTCCGTCAGGCACTTCAGCCGGGCAATGCGGTGCCGAACTTCATCGTCGAGAATCTCAGCGCCACCGCCCGGGATGGAATCGAGTCCGGCGTCGCGCAGGCGCGAAATGGTGTCGCGAATGGTCAGTCCGCTGTATTCGGCGATCGCGATGATTTCCGACGCGGAGTAGCAGTGCAGATGAACTTTGAATCGCTCTTTAATTCCGCGGAGCATTTTTTCATGCCAATCGATCTTCAGATCGGGATGCAATCCGCCCTGCATCAGCACGCCCGTACCGCCGAGTTCAACGGTCTCGCGGATTTTGTCGTAGATCGTGTCAAGGTCGAGGATATACCCCTCTTTCGCCTTCGGACCCTTCAGCGGCCGATAAAACGCACAGAACGTGCAGTACTCGGTGCAGAAGTTGGTGTAGTTGATGTTGCGGTCGATGATGTAGGTGACCACGCCGTCGGGATGCAGTTTACGGCGGACCGCGTCAGCTTCCATGCCGATGCCGATGAGATCGTCAGATTGATAGAGATCGAGGGCCTGGGCGTGAGTCAGCATGCACGTCTATTCTAACGGAACAAAGATTCAACCCGCGCGCTAATGCCAACCAGATACCGGACCTGCCGCCGCACACAAGAGTACGCCAAGCAGCAACATGCCATGAGCAATTCCCTCGATGAACATGCTTCCTCCCCGCTCGTTTTTGTCCTTGGTGTGTTGCGGCAGGTACCAGCATCTGTTTCCCGCTCCCAGTGAAAACTCTGTGACCCCATCTGTAACCGCCACCTTCGCGGCTGCAACCCGGTCATGCGCTAAGCTGCCCACGTCAGTGCGCAGTTCGTGAGCGGGTCTTATATTTTGTTCGCTTCGAGCGTCAGCACCGACGGCAACAGAGCGCCATTCGGAAGGGTGATTGTTTGGTAGATCATGCGGGTCTCTTTGCCATTGCTGACCACGAGGCCTTTCAGGACAGTGGTTCGCTGTAAGGTACCTGCGTCGTCATAGACGTTGGCGGTGATGGTGAGCGCGCAATCGGCGCGAATAGTGTAGGTGCCGGCGACGCTTTCGTGCGCTTCCCCCCCACCAACGCTCCTGTCCTGGCCACCGGAGATGTTCCCTTCGAGGTCAAAACGGACGTTTCCAACCGCGCCGACCGGAACGGGGCCGGTGGGCAGAACGATAACGCCGGTTCCAGTGAATCCCCAGTTCCCCAGCATGGTTGCGTTGGTGCAGGCGGCGTGAAGATTTGGCGCGAACGACAGGAGCGCCAGCGTCAGGATTGCAAGAGTGATTTTGTTTTTCATTGGTTCCCCCACAAGATTTTCAGGGCCGTTAGCGCCCCGATGGCGTGGTTATCTCAAATACGCGCAAACGAGTAAATCCCGCATTACTCTCCTGTGTGGCTCCAGTCGCTCTCTGCAGATTAAAGATTTGGAGATTGGCTGCTATACCGCAAGGATCAAGGATGTTAGACTCTCCTCCCAAGCCGCCGGAGGCTTCTGTGGAGGGTTTCCGCGCATCAGCCGCGACCATTCGGTTCGGAGAGTTCGAACTGGACCAGCACTCGGGAGAACTGCGTCGTAACGGGACAAAAGTCCGCCTGCAGGAACAGCCCCTCCGAATCCTTCAAATCCTCCTGGAACAGCCCGGAAAGTTGGTACCCCGTGAGGAGTTGCAGGAGCGGGTATGGCCCTCCGATACCTTCGTCGATTTCGACCACGGTATCAACAATGCTGTTAAACGGCTGCGAGAGGCGTTAAGCGACGTAGCCGAGACGCCGCATTTCATCGAAACCCTGCCGCGGCGCGGCTATCGCTTCATCGGAAGCATCAGCGCCTTGACCAACCCTGACGTTGAAAGGGTCCGCTCGATCGCCGTGTTGCCATTCCTCAATCTGAGCGCGGACCCGGAAAACGAGTTTTTTTGCGACGGTACAACGGAAGAGATTATTAGCGCACTTTCTCAAATCCAGAACCTTCACGTGGTTGCAAGGACCTCCGCGTTTGCTTTTAAGGGGAAGTACGTCGACGTGCGTATGGTGGGCCAGCAACTCAACGTGCAAACCGTACTAGAGGGTAGCATTCGTAGAGTCGGCGACCGCCTTCGGATTACGGCCCAATTAGTAAATGCGGCCAACGGTTACCATCTTTGGTCCGAAAAGTATGACCGGGAAATGAAGGACATGTTTGCAGTTCAGGAAGAGATTGCGAACTCAATAGCACAACATCTCGAATTAACCCTCGATTCTGACCAGCAACCTCTCTTAAGATCCGGAACGACTTCGCTGGAAGCCTTCAAGTTTTATGCGCAGGGACGCTCGCTCTTTTTCCAAAGAGGCGTGCGCCTCTTCGCCGCTGTCGAGTGCTTCAAGAAAGCCGTTAGTTCGGATCCGAATTACGCAATGGCTTGGGCAGGCCTGGCAGATTCCTACAACAGCATCGGCTTCTATGGCCTTGTGAAGCCTGTGGACTGCTTGCCACCGGCGAAAGAGGCGGCCCTGCGGGCCATTGCACTCGACCCATCCCTGAGTGAGGCGCACTCGCCGTTGGCGGTGTCGCTGCTGCAATATGGGTGGGATCGCTCGGGTGCCGAGCGTGAATTTCTGCGTGCTTTAGAGTTAAAACCGCAGAACTCATTGGCACGATCTTGGTATGGGCTGTTCTACCTTCAGTGGGCCGTCGGGCGCTTTGAGGAGGGCTTGGCGCAGCTTCAACAAGCTGTCCAGATCGATCCTCTTTCGGCTTGGTACAGAGCAATGCTGGGAGTCGCATATTTGATGATCGACGGGAACGAGAGTCTGACCGCTGCGCTCGAAGCCATCCGAATTGATCCCGATGGCTTCCTTGGTTACTGGGCTCAAATGGCCGCACTCAACGTCCTGGCGCGCTACTCCGAGGCTGCGCATTTAGGAGAGACGGGCATCAGGATGTTCGGAAGGCCTGTCTGGATGATGGCTTCTTTGACTCGGAGTTACTCGCATTTGGGGCGGTTTGCAGACGCGGAGGCGCTTTATAGTGAGCTCCGGTCGCGAGCAAACCGGGAATTTGTTTCGCCTGTTTTCCTTGCGATAGCGGCGCAGGCCGCGGGAGAACAGGACGATGCCATCCGGCTCGCCCAACATGCTGATGAGATCGGCGATCCCACGCTGATTGGGATCCGATACTGGCCGGATGTGACGGAGTTACGTGACGATCCTCGGTTTCAGGAAATCTTGAAAAGAAGGGGTTGGTCATAGAAGGATGGACTTGGCAGCCTTAAGCCGCCGCAGGACTCTGGAGTTCAAGTAGCTAGCGCTAGACTCGCGTACCGGCTTAGACAGGGGTAGTTTTGTGGGGGATTTGAGCTCATCACCAAGCGTCGTGCGGTTCGGGGAGTTCGAACTGGACCAGCACTCGGGAGAACTACGCCGCAACGGGATCAAAGTGCGGCTGCAGGAACAGCCTCTCCGAATCCTGCAGATACTTTTGGAACAGCACGGCAAGTTAGTGCCTCGTGAGGAGTTGCAAGAACGGATATGGCCGGCCGACACCTTCGTGGACTTCGACCACGGTATCAACAATGCGATCAAGCGTCTGCGAGAGACCTTGAGCGACCTGGCCGAAACGCCCCGCTATATTGAGACGCTACCGAGACGTGGATATCGGTTTATCGGGAAACTTGCGGGCGAGAAAGAAAACGCGGATAAGGGGACGCAGTCACTTGCGGTGCTGCCTCTCGAAAATCTGTCCAGAGATTCAGAGCAGGACTATTTTGCAGATGGCATGACGGAAGCCCTAATCACGAGTCTTGCGAAGATTAGCTCACTACGTGTGATTTCCCGCACTACCGTTATGCACTACAAAGGCGTGCATCGCCCTTTACCAGAGATCGCACGACAATTGGGCGTTCAAATCGTGGTAGAGGGTACGGTGCTTCGATTCGCCGAACGTGTCCGAATCTCTGTGCAGTTAATTGAAACTTCGACGGACTGCCATCTTTGGGCGGAGAGCTACGAACGCGATCTGCGCGATATTTTGCAGCTCCAATCGGAAATATCGCAAGCCGTCGCGCGAGAAATCCAGGCGAAACTGACCCCAGCAGAACAGGAACGACTCACTCGGAATCGTGCAGTGAACCCTAATGCCTATGAACTCTACCTCCGAGGCCGCCACTATTGGAATATGCGGAACGCACAGGGATTCGCAAAGGGCGCGGAATATTTCCTGAAGGCAATATCGGCAGATCCCAACTATGCTGCTGCCTATTCTGGACTAGCTGATTGTTCTGGTTCAAGCGGGTTTTGGGGTTTTGCCTCGCCGGGGGACGGTTGCGGAAAAGCAAAAACAGCGGCCTTTAAATCTCTAGATATAGAGGAGACTGCCGAGGCACACACCTCTGTCGGGTGGGCGTTGATTCATTATGATTTCGACTTCGCGAAAGCTGAGCAGCATTTCCAGCGAGCAATAGAGCTCAATCCGGGTTACGTCACCGCCCATCAATGGTACGCACATTGCATTGGGTATAGCAATCGCCTCGACCTCAGCCTTGAACGGGTCAGGATCGCTCTGGATATTGATCCGCTTTCATTGAACGTAAATACCACGTACGTCGGCATCCTTTGGTTCCAGCGGAAATTCGATTATGCAATCGATCAATGTCGCCGTGCTTTGGAACTTTCACCGAACTTTGCGATTCTCCGGTGGTTGCTAGGAAATCTGTTCCAAGCGAAAGGTATGCACGGTGAAGCAGTAGCCGAACGCCAGTGGGCAGTCGAAGCTTCAGGAGGAGCTCCTTTCTTTCTGGCGGAACTGGGCGATTCTCACGCCGCTGCAGGGCACAAAAATCAGGCGTATCGAATTATCGAGGAGTTGCATGGGATCTCGAAAGGTAGATACGTGATGGCGTACTGGATGGCTCTGATTTATGCGGGGCTGGGCGAAAAAGGCCTAGCCTTCGACTGGCTGGAAAGGGCTTACCAAGAGAAATCGCCGATGTTGGCATTTTTAAGGATCGATCCGAGGCTGGAGCCGCTGCATTCAGATGTCCGCTTCAAGGAACACTTGGATCGACTGAAGCTGCCTGTTTGAACTTCGGACCTGCCGGTTGGAACCTAATTCCAGCCATGTTTAGTGCATGTAGACTTACCGTTGTGGAGCTGAGTTATGAAGGTTCTTGGGTCGGGCAGCGTACTCCGATTCGGATGCTTTGAGCTGGAACAAGAGATTGGCGAGCTACGCAGGGATGGAACCAAGATCCGCCTACAGGAACAGCCTCTCCAAATTCTGACAATCCTTTTGGACAATCCCGGCAAGATTGTGGCTAGGGACGAACTTCGGAAGAAAATCTGGCCTTCCGACACTTTCGTCGACTTTGATCATGGCATAAACAACGCCATCAAGCGCCTTCGTGAAGCCTTGGGCGATCCCGCTGAAAGCCCGAAGTTCATTGAGACGATTCCGCGACGTGGATATCGCTTCGTTGGAACACTTCAAACCGCTCAAGTTTCATCCGAGCCGAACGGTTGCATCGATTCGATCGCCGTCTTCCCATTGTTCAATGCCGCCTCCGATCCAGACACGGACTATCTGTCCGCCGGAATTCCTGGAAGCGTGATTCAAAGCCTTTCGCGGATTGCCGGACTTCGCGTTATCGCGTGGGGCATGCTGGCCGATTTGAAAAATGTCGGGTTTGATCCGCTTGCCATCGGACGAAAACTGCGAGTGAAGGCCGTGCTCACCGGCAGGATATGCGTGCGCTCCAGCCGATTGCGCCTGCAGATTGATCTCATTGATACGGTTACGGGGCAGGAGCTGTGGGGAGATCAGTACGATCGGGATCTGACGGAGTTGTTTAAAGTGCAAGACGAAGTTTCAACCGAAGTCTCTCATACGCTTCGACTGAAACTTTCGGGCGAGGACCAAACGCGAGTTACCAGACGTTATACAGACGACATCGAGGCATACCGCCTCTACGTAAGGGGCCGCCGATACGGAGAGGTAAGGAGCGTCGAAGGTTTTAAAAAGGCCGTGGAGTGTCTCCAACAGGCGGTCCGGCGGGACCCCGGCTACGCCTTGGCGTACGCTGAGCTGGCGCAGGTCCTGCATACACCTGCCTATTACGCGTCTGTATCGCCGCACGAAGCATATCCAAAAGCCAGGGAGATCGCCTTAAAAGCCCTGGCCATGGATCAAACGATCGCCGAAGCTCACGATGCTCTCGCGACTACAATGCAAAACTATGACCGCGATTGGATTGGATCAGAAAAGGAATATCAGCGCTCCATTGAGCTCAACCCCAATTACCCGGTCGGCCGTTTTCATTACGCAATGCATCTTGCCATGCGCGGACGCTTTGAAGAAGCCGTGAGCCAGGCGCGCGAAGGCCAGATCCGTGATCCTGTCTCTGGCATTATGAATGCAGGTTTAGCATGGATTCTCGTAACCGCGCGCGAGTTCGATTGGTGTATTGAGCAGTCACACACGGCCATTGATGTAGACCCAACGGTGACACTCAGCTACGTTGCCCTTGGTACAGCCTACGAACAGAAACAGATGTACGCAGAGGCCATCTCCTCTTATCAGGAAGGCATTAGCCTTGGGGGTGCCGTCGCTCTCAGCAAGGCCTTTCTGGGTCATGTGCATGGTTCGGCGGGGGACCGCGACCGAGCGCGCGAAATCTTGGCGGAACTCGAAGATATGTCGCGTCGTGCCTATATGCCAGCCTTGAACCGGGCCATCATTTACGACGGATTGAAAGAGGCGGATCGTGGTATAGAAGCGCTTGAGCAATCGCTGCGGGACAGAGACACGTTGATCCTATCCATCAAGGTCTGGCCACAGTTTGACTACTTGCGGACAGACCCCCGTTTTGCCGTGATCGAGCGCCGGCTCGGGCTGCGAAGTTGATTGCCTTTGCAGACCATTCAGAAATCGATCCGGACACCTAACTGAATTTCACGTTTCGGCAACGCCGCCGTATAACCCAACGGCTGACTCGGCGAAAAAGCCGAGGTTCCGTGCACGGTGAAAGGCGATGCGAAATTGGCGCCTACGATATTGTTGACCGTCGAATAGTTCGTTCGGTTAGCGATGTTGAACCCCTCGGCTGTAAATTGCAAGTGCGCACGCTCACCAAATTTGAACTGGCGCGCCAGGCGCATGTCGAGCTGCGCGAAGTTAGGGCCCAGTCCACTGTTTCGGGAAGCTCCCGGCGGGCGGTCGTTGGTGAAGTGATTATCTCCATTGATGTCTGCTCCGGCCAGCAAATTAAACGGGTGCCCGCTGTTATAACTCACGATCGGCGCGAGCTCGAATCCCGAAAGGACGCGCGAGCGCCACGGGCTTTCCAGTATGGCAGCCACAACGACTTTATGGCGCTGATCGAAATCCGATAGCGACCGCTCAGCTCTCAGGTCCACCTGACTGAACGGCGCGTAATCGCTATTGAAGTCAGTTGAATCGTCGATAGCCCTGCTGTACGTATAGTTAGCGAGCAAAGAAAAACCCGCGCTGAAGCGTTTCGTGAATTCCAGAATTGCGCCATGATAAACGGAAGCGGCGATCGAATCATATTCGTTGTTCTGGAGGATGGTGTGCGTCGGGTCTACGAAACATTGGCCCGGATTGGTCACGCACAGCGGCGCCCCCCAATCCCGGAAGGGGAATCCATTCGTGGGAAGTTCGTTCGCACCCGGAACTCCGCTCACAATCGGTGCGCCGGGTAGCAGATTTCTGTCAACGGCCCAGGGGAGATGGGTCGTATGCACGTAGATGTAATTCGCGGAGACAGAAAAGCCACTGGCTATCTGACGCTCGATTTCCAGCGAAGCTTGCTGGGCCTGAGGATTCCTGTAATCGGGTTGAGCAGAAAACAACACCGTACCACTAGGCAGTGAGCCGGTGTTGCTCACTGTGACAAAATGCGACAAATCGGATTGTGTAATACACGAGTTCGCGCCATTCGGCGGCTGTCCGCAGAGAATTTTCCCTTGCGCGAACATCGCGCCGAAGATCTCCGCTGAATTCGCCGGTGGTGTCCCCTGTATGGTTACCAGCGAATTCGCAATCCGGCGTACCCCGTTCACATTCCCCAGCGACTTAACCACGCCGGGGATCTGGAAGTAAATCGGGGAATAAAAAATTCCGTAGCCGCCGCGAACGACAGTCTTGTGATCATTCGTTGGATCCCAGGCAAAAGAAAGACGTGGAGCGAAGTTCTTCTTGTAGGTATTCAGTATCCCGTTCTGTGAGTCCAATTCGTAGCGCAGGCCGTAATTCAGGGTGAAGCTGGGCCGCACTTGCCAGGAATCCTGCCAGTATCCCGCGGTGAACGGCCTCGTCTCCACGTATCGAGGATCGCCAAATCCCTGTTCATAGAACGCAGGAGCTCCCAGGCTCCACGACTGCAGAGTGGTGATCGAGGCGGGGAGCACAGAAGCCGATAATCCGCACCCACCCTGCGCGATCGGCACCGTGGGGAGCTGCAAACAATTGCTCAGGACAATTCCGGGCAAATCAAGGAACTCGAAGCGGCCAGCGAAAAACGTGTCCGAAGTCGTATTGTTGCCGCGAAGCAGTTCGTAGAAGCCCATTCTCATCGTGTGGCTTCTGCGATTCAACGTCAGGTTGTCGGCGAACTCATAGCGGCGGCCGGTGGTGTGGCTCGGCAGAAAGATGCTACGTCCGAAAAATCCGTATCCCTGAACGTCCAATCCAGGGCCACCCAAATCGTTTGTATCAACATTGAACTGGTAGAGGTTCCACTGCAGGCGCGCCTCATTAACCGTGGCTGCGGTGAATTGATGGAACCAGGAGCCTTGCACTGTGCTGTCCCAGTTACGCACAGAGGTGCCGCGAGAAAAAGCTGTTAAAGCGTGGACGTCGGGATCAGATTCCGTCAGATGCGCAAAGCTGTAGCGCAGGAAGCTTTGGTTGCTGTTGTTGAATCGATGGTCCAGCCGGCCGGAAACAATGTGCTGCCGCGTGGGGAACGCAAAAAGTCCTCCATCTTTTTCGAATTGGTTCACAATGAACTGATTCAACGCGAGCTTCCCCGGACTGACAAAGGGATTTCCGCTGGCGGTCGGATCGACCGTCAAAATGCTCTGCAAGCCAAAGGCGCAGGTGGCGGCGGGAAGCAGAACCGGTGGGCCGGCAGGAAAATTGGAAATACAAGGAACCACTGGGTTTCCGGGATCATTGGCCAGAGCTGCGATAATCGGCAATTGCGACGCAGTCGGTGCGAAGATGCCGCTGTTTGTCAACAAGGGAACTGAATCCTGCGCGTCAGACCGCAGCCCCTCGTAACCCATAAATAAAAAAGTCTTGTCTTGGCTTATGGGCACGCTTAAGGTGCCACCGAATTGCTGTCGGTTCAGGGCATTCTTGACCGGTGTGCCACCGGCATTCAATGAAAATTCTCCGGGCTGAAGGGCTGGGCTGAAGGCAAACGGGTCGCGTGCATCCATTGCGTCGTTACGGAAGAAACTGTAGAGGCTTCCGTGCAGCGCGTTGGCGCCCGATTTCGTCACAATATTGACCGACGCGCCGCTCGCACTACCCAACTCGGCTGAGTAGTTACTGCGGTTGATATCGAACTCCAGTACGGCATCCTGGCTCACATTGAGGCGAACGCCGCCGGTATCATCATTGGCTTCGCCGCCATCGACAGTAACCTGGTTGCCGCGGCCGTTGCTGCCATACAAGGACAGCCCGCTCTGTGGCGTCTGCTTTACGCGAAAGTCGGCATTGCCGGCGATCGTGTTCGCATTGCTCACCCCCGGCATCAGAAGGGAGAATGTGAGATAGTCCCGCCGGTCAATCGGCAAATCCTGAATAGACCGCTCCCCGACGACACCGGCCTGCGCGGCTCTGGCAGTATCCACCACCGGCCGCTCCGCCGTGACTTCGACAACTTCGTTTCCGGCCGAGACCTTCATGCGGAAGTCTACAGCCACAGTTTGGCCCAAATCGAGCACGATATTTTTTTGCACTTGCGACTCGAACCCCGGCATGGCGACGCTCACGTCATAATTTGCAGGAGGAAGATCCGCAATGTGATACTCGCCGGCGGTATCGGAAGTGGCTGTGCGGCGAAGGCCTCTCTGGGTATCGACAACCACCACCGCGACATTCGGCATGACGGCCCCGGAGATGTCCCGTATCGTACCGTTGATGTAGGCCGACGTGCCGACACCCTGTGCGAATGCCGCGGCTGCGGACGCCAAAAGAACGGGAAACCAGCAGAGTAAGGTGCGCGCTTTCATAACGCCTCCCTTTAATTAAGACGGACAGGGTTGCGCGGACACAGTTGCAGCGAACGTCAGCCTGGAATATATGCCTGATCGAGCAGTCTGGCGGTCGTTTTTTCAACAGCTCCGAAAACCCTAAATCCCACGGTGATATCTGTTTTGCCACCATCTACCCGGAACATCAATCCCACGGGTATCTCCTGTCACTCTCCCGTCTGTCTCCATTCATAAACCTAACGAGAACAAGAATGTAGGCGAAGTGAATTTGGGTCGAAAAATGTATTTTCAGGTCGGCAGGATAGATTGTTTCACTGCCCCGATTTTGGTGGTCTGGAGAATCGGGCTCGTCGCGGGTCGGCAGAGACCTCTATGGCCTGCAATTGGCATCTCTGGTTGCATGCATGGGCGGCATCGCGCAAGTACATGCAAGAAAGACTGACTTATCGCCTAGTCTCTCGCCGCTCAGCCATTTCTGCGGCGATGGCGAGCTTGTCAGCCTGGGAGAGGGCCTTCGCCGCAAATGGGAAGAGGGATTCGTCCTCAATCTTGATATGTCGCCGGTACATCGCGGCGAGAGCATCCATCGCATTTCGAAATTCCGCAGAATCGTGATCTGACAGGCTTCCTTCGTCCAGATACTTCTGCCCTAGGCGCTCGACTTCGGTGTGCAGCGACGCTGCCCATTGATGATCCTTTTCCAACTCTTCCATTCTGGCGAGAACTGCATCCGATTCCTCGGAATGCAGCGCGCTGAGGCGCGGGAAGAGAGACTGCTCTTCATCGGCGGTGTGCTTCGGGGCAGCGTCGCGGAAGTACCGTAACGCGTTTTCGAGCGCGCGACGACCTTCATCATTCAGAGGTGGGCCAGCCACTTTCGCGATTGCTGAAAGCGAACCCAGAAACACCTCGATGCGGCGGTGACAATCGGAGAGCAAACCGAGCGGCTCAGTGAAGTGGTGATTCTTGGCTCCGATCTGAACTGGCATGGTTCTAGTTTAGCGGGTTTGTGAGTAGTTGCCGGGTCGGGGTACAGGGCCGCAGTGGGCCAGCCTTTAAGGTCGGTGCCGCTTCAAGGTTAGTGGGCGGCGGCGCCGCGCGCCTTCTGTGCGCCCTTCCTGGCCAGCTCTTCGATGCATGGGAACGATTGCGCCGTAGTCAGGGTTTTTTCCGGCGGATTCATTCCCGAATTCAAAGCGCGGGCTAACAGTTCGATTCCGGTGCCGGTGTTGGTTGGAACGATGATGGTTGCCGCCAGCAATCCGCGGCGGACGTCAGCCTGTCCGGTTTTCGGCATGCCATCGATGCCCAGAAAAGGAATCGCGAGCCAGCGATCGCGCTGAGCTGAGTCGTGTATCTCCTGAAAGGCCCTGCGCGCGCCGAGCGCCATCGAGTCATCCTGCGCGGCAACCGCGTCGAGGACCGAGTGCTGCGAGGTCGAGAGCTTCAGCCAGGAAGACACCGACTTATGGGCGCTCGCTTCCGTCCAGTTGGCCTTGATAGATTTGACCTGCACATCTGCCGGCTTGGCTTCGATCAAACCCGAGGCCCGCTGTTTTGCCGCCAGGCTTTCAGCTGGACCCTGGAGCAACAGAATGGAGCCGCCTTTCGGAAGGAGAGCACCAATCTGCTTTCCCTGGATGCGCCCGATCTCTTCGTGATCGGAGGTGATCGAGAACAAAGGAGTTTTGAAATTGGCTCGCAGGTCAGAGAGATATTCGACCTCGCGATTCAGAACAACCCAGCCGATTCCGGCTGCAGCGGCGGCCCTGGCCACCTGCGGCATCGCAGTGCCGCCGACCGGCTCGAAAATAATGCCACTAGGGCGAGACTCGGGACTGGCCTGGATCGCTTTGAGGAGTTGTTGGCTTTGCAGTACGGCGTCGTTCTCCGCATAAAGCAGTTCGATATCTAGGCCCAAGCGCGCCGCAGTGGTTTGCGCCGAGTTGGCCTGCTCTTGCTGATAGTCGTTGTCGCGAGTGGTGAGAGAGATTACGAGCTTCTTCACAAGGTACTCCTGATGCCAGCTTCTCTAAGCTTAGTCATCCAGGCGTTTAACGGTAGGTGACGGAAGTAATTGCCAGCGTTTCCTTGGACTTGCCCCGGCTCATCAGCCAGCCCGGGTAACTGAATGCCCTCTAGATCGACAAAAAGTGGGTCTGCTTTCAGTAATTTTCTAAGGGAACACGGCAGCAGAAATGAGGAATGTACCTCATAGCTTAGGGACCCCGGCGGAGAGATGATTATGAAGGTGAATTTGGCATGCGCCGAGACGAATTGATGAAACCCGATCTAGTCAGCCAAATCGTGCTGGCTGTTGCCGTGATCTCCCTGTTCTTAGGATCGACGGCTTGGGTGATGATGATCAGCCGTTTTTAATTCCGTTCAACCGTTGCGTCGATTTCACGCCGGTTTCGAATGAGGAGCAAGGGCCTGTGAATTGAAAATCGCCCTCATTGCGCCACCCTTCATTGCCGTCCCTCCTGCCGACTACGGCGGAACCGAATTGTTTGTAGCCCACCTCGCGGAAGGCCTCTCTCAGCTTGGCCTGGAAGTCGTGGTCTATGCCAATGGCGAATCCACTGTCAACACCGAGCGCCGCTGGATTTACGAGCGTTCGGATTGGCCGATCAAGAATCCTTCCCATGCCATGATCAAGAGCTTGAATCATGAGTCATGGGCGGTACGCGAAGCGGCTGAAGACTGTGACGTGATCCATCTACAGTCGGCCGAGGCGTTGGTATTATCGCGCTTCATCGAGCGGCCGACTGTGCTGACCCTGCATGGGCCCCACGACGCCCGGCTGAGCGAGTTTTACAAGTTCTACCCCGAAGTGACCTACGTCTGCATCAGTGAAGCACAGTGCAAACAGGAATCGATGCCAAAGATGCGCACGGTTCACCACGGAATCGACTTAAGCCAATACCGGTTGGTCGAGCAAAAGCAGCAGTACCTCAGTTTTATCGGACGGATCGCCCCATTAAAGGGAACGCACCTCGCGATCGATGTGGCCCAGCGCACAGGAATCCCGCTCAAAATCGCGGGTGACGTCCAACCTATGTACCGCGAGTACTTTGAGAAAAAAATCAAACCACAGCTTGACGGGACACTCGTCGAATACATCGGCTTGGCGGACCTTCAGGCGAAGAACGAACTGTTGGGCAACTCCATGGCAATGCTGTTCCCCATCCAATGGAACGAGCCGTTTGGCTTGGTGATGGTCGAGGCCATGGCCTGCGGTACACCGGTTCTGGCCATGCCTGGCGGCTCGGTGCCCGAGGTGGTACAGGAGGGGGTATCGGGGCATATTTGCCGTTCCGTGGTGCAGATGGCCAAGCGTGCCCGGAACCTGAACTTCAATCCCGCCGCCGTTCGCCAATACGTTACGGACAATTTTTCGATCGAGCGCATGGCTAAGGACTATGTAGGAGTCTACGAGGCGGCTCTCCAGGGAGCTCAAGCGCGAAGGGTGGCGTGAACTCGGATTTGACCTCTGTCTCAGACCCATCGAATTCACCAGCAGACCACATGACACCGTCCAAAGCCTTCCCGTTGTCCAGCAAGCGTTCGAAGATCGTCGTGTTGGCCGGATTGGCAGTGGCGCTGCTTTTGATTGCGACCATTGTCGTCGTAGGCTCACACTGGCCCTTCCGCCGCGACGCGGTTTTGCAGCAATTGGAGAAAGCGAGCCAGAGCCGGGTGACTGCGACCGCCTTTCACGCCACTTACTTTCCGCGCCCCGGCTGTGTCCTCGAAAACGTCAGGTTTCAGCACAATGCCGCGGACGGCTCGCCACCTCTGATTACCATTCAAAGGCTGAGGATCGAAAGCAGCTTTCCAGGCCTGTTTGCAAAGCATCTGCGGCGTATTCGCGCCGAAGGACTGCACCTTCTGATACCGCCCCTCGGCTCAGAGCACTTTGAAACCCCGGAGAGATCGACCTTCCAAATCGAAGAGTTGATTGCCGATGGAGCGGTCCTCGAGGTGACATCGCGTAATGCAGACAAGTCAGCGTTAAAGTTTTCTTTTCACAATTTTGTGCTCGGCAATGTTGGCAGCAGCGGCCCGGCATCGTTTCATGCCAGATTTTCAAACGCTGAGCCGCCTGGGGAAATTACAACATCAGGTAAGTTCGGCCCGTGGAATTCTGACGACGTTGCCAAGACCGCGGTCTTGGGGGAGTACTCGTTTCAGGATGCTGATCTGCGGGTATTTCACGGCATCGCTGGACAGCTGACTTCCTCCGGCAAGTTTTCGGGAATGCTCAGTCGCATGGAGGTACAAGGGGAAACCGATGTCCCACATTTTACGGTTACATCGAGTTCCCATCAGGTGCAGTTGCGGACTCACTTCCACGCCGTCGTCAACGGTGAGAATGGCGACACATTCCTCCAGCAGGTAGTTGCAACTTTCTGGAAAACGACGGTGGCAGCGGAAGCCGATGTGGCAGGGGTTTCTGGTGAGCCGGGCAAGA
>Ga0310811_10004591_pt1 | contig 17375 bp, 16 predicted proteins | sample YCmetagenome_FD_207642 | JGI IMG/M metagenome (GOLD analysis project Ga0310811, IMG submission 207642) | Soil microbial communities from experimental microcosm in Duke University, North Carolina, United States - YC | ecosystem: Engineered > Artificial ecosystem > Soil microcosm > Unclassified ...
GGTAGAGTAACTTGGTGATAGGAAACAGTATGGTGCCTAAGACCTTCCTTATCACTCCTTATCACTCCTTATCTGTATATCTGTCATGGTATGGATCATATACCATGCATGACACCGATACCAAAGAAGAAGCTCGGACCAAAGAGATACGGACCGTTCCCGATCAAAGCCGTACTCAGTCCAATCACTTTCACACTCCAGCTCCCAGAACAATGGCGAATCCATCCCATGTTCCATGCTTCGGAACTATCATCCTATCGCGAAACTGATGTACACGGTCTGAACTTCCAGGAACCACCACCTGACGTTATCAATGAGGAAGAGGAATATGAAGTCGAAGCTATTCTTGCCCACAAAGGAACGGGTAAATGAAGACGCTATCTAGTATCTTGGGTCGGTTACTCCTCAGCCAGTAATGAGTGGATCCCAGAAGAGAATCTTGGTAACGCCTCTGAGATAAAGAAAGCGTATAAGAAGAAGCACAAGCTCACCTAACTCTTTCCAATGTACTCCGGTGACATCGTTTGGCAACTCCCTGACTATCTTCGCCTTATCAAGTTTATCGCCCTCGAGTTTCTTGCTCTTACCAACAATTTCATTATGAGCTCCCCCTCCGACATCACCTCTGACCTTGCATCCACCTTTGTTTCACTCGATTCTTACCTTGACACCGTCACCAAGACCCTTGACTCCACTGACCTCATTAGTCAGGAAGTACGCACTACCCAGAACGCTTCCCCTCTTTCCACCACCTCCTCCGACTACTTCGCCATTCTCGAGGAAGTAGAAAACCAAACTCTTATTGAGGCAGCGTGCCTTGACATCCAGTATTCCAAAGACATCGACGAACGTCTTGCCCAGCATGACGCCACGGCCGTCGGGCTACTCGTCAACATCATCCGAGCAGCCGAGCTTGTTGAACGAACCGCCAGAATCCTCCCCAACCCCTGCCACACCAGCATCCTCCTTCATTTACAGAGGTGTATTAGGAACCTCGCTATACGTCTTATGCCTGATGACGCTAAAACTATTATTCGTGAAGTTGTCCACAAAGTATGCAAGCGTATTATTAAGAACCCGGTCTTGCGTCCCCACTCCCCTGATACACCTCTTCCTGTACCTCCACCAGTTGAAAGCGCTGCTTCCGCTTCACCTGAGGATATTACTCCTGGCTTACATACTATGTCTCTTTCAGCGATGGCTGCATTACGAGTGTTGCAGGAAACGGCTCCTCCACTTAACGAACCAGCGCATCCCCTCCGTAGAACACATCGTAGACGCTCTTCCGGGACCACCCGTAGAACAAGAGTCGCATGTGCCTCCGCTCCTTCCCCTCCCGACCTTACCAACCGTAATCACGAACGCTCTGCGTCCCCAATGCCCTCCACCGCACCCCGCATCACCGTCATAACTACCGACCCCGACAACAATTTTATTTGTCGTAACTGTCGTGATCTTGGGCACCATCACAAACATTGCCCTAAGTATCACTGCCGCATCTGTCGCGCTTACGCACCAGGTCATTTCTCCATCTTTTGTAAACAGCTTAAAGGCGAAGCCGTTCTTCCTATCGACTGGAAGGACCCCGAATTTTATAGCGCCCTCGCTCGCTGGGAAGCTGATAAAGATGCAGCGGATCTCTGTATCACTGAGGAGCAAGATGCTCTTCTTCACCGTGATTACGACTATGACCATACCCTTTACAATAATACTAATTGATGAAGTCGGTGTCTTCACGATAAAAACGGGGTAATGTTACAATAGGCTCGTCGTCTATTCACTTTTTCTCTCTTTAGTCGTTGTATTACATCACAATCGCTTACTGCCATCGCTAGATGACTTATATTTCCCTTCTTGGATTGTTCATCTCTTGTTGCGCTTATAACAGGTAATATCCTGTTTTGCCGCATTTGCACTACTTCCGGTGCGATTCTTCCTTCTGCTTGTCTTTGCTGACAAAGCACTATTTCCAGCCTTCTTGGAGGTCCGGTGTAGAGACTCAATTCTCTACAGGCTGGTAGAGGCCTATTTTACGGCTCATGACCACTGGGCTTCACAATGCAACATCACCATCATGTACCCAGGACACTTTCCCACACTCGCGCGATGCATTCCCGCGCTCGTGCTTAGTTTGCATAGTTGCGCATCTTTGCATTCTATCGTGCATCTTCGCATTCCATCGTGCATCTTCGTGTTTCACCGTGCATCTTCGTGTTTCATCGCAATGTAGTGCGCATCATTGCAGGAGCATCCATCCATTGTCCAGCCAGTTCCTTGGTGTGTCGCATTCCGTTTATTACTATATCTGACTATGTCTGGCATCATACGATTATTATTTCGTTATGGACCCTTACTTTACCTCACTTACATACTTAGAGTGCTCCCGATTCACTTCCGAGCCCTGGGAAGGCACTTATGTGCGACTTAGGGTTGCCATGTCTGTTTTTACAACTTAGCTTCTGGCAGTCACCATCTATCACCAGTTAGTTCCATGCAGTGCATGTATCCATCATTGTAGTCCCTAGCATCCATCTATAGCTAGTGGCAATCACATTATCCGTCTATTATTCGTCCTGCATCCATCCTCTTTGCCTCAGTGCAGATCTCAGCATCATTTATACGCCCTCTCTTCACTTGCGCACTTCGCACGCTACTTTCCCACGCTTCGCACGACCATCGCATTTTGCTTTCCCGCACGCGCCTTCAGCGCGTTTCGTGTTTCTTCACGTTTCACCGTATTCCATCGTGTTTCTTCACGTTTACTTCGCATTTGATCAGGGTTGATCAGCACTCACTTGTGGATCTTCGCTTTCCTTGTGTCCCCTTTAGGGTCAAACACTCTTGCTTCTGCGAGTATAGCAGCTAGGTAGAGCTGAGACTCACTTATACTGGTTTAGCATTATTATAGCTAGTGCCTAGCCAGGTTGTGATACCTACACCAGTTCATCAATTGTCTATGCTCATACTCTTCGGAGACGACATTGACAAGTTCATATGGGGTAAGCAGTTTCTTTGTTATTTGTGCTGCTGCATTGATTGATGATAATAGGGGTCGATAGGACTCGGAAAGGGATCCGATAATTATTGCCAAAAAATCTTTGTCATCGATTGACACACCCATTCCGGCCAATGATTCACGAAGTTGAAGCAGCTCTCCGAAATGCGCTTTGATGTCTCCACCTTCCTCACATTGAGTCTCCTGTAGCTGGCGGCGCAAATCTATTTGTACCAGCTCGGTTTTGCATTCGTGTATGGTGTGAACTTCCTCCCATATCTTTGAGGCATTGTCCAGATTCTGGACCTGCAGCAACAGTCAATCCGAGATTGTACTAAATATGTGCTGCTTCACCAGTGAGTCCTTCTGATAATATTCATCAATTTTCTTTTCTAACTCCTCAATCTTGGTTTCCATTGCAGTGGAGCCATCAGGCTTCACCGTCTTTCCACTTGAGTCTGTCTTGTAAGGGACAGGTTTCATTATACAACCATCAAGGTACCACATCAAACCTCGGGCACCAATCACTGTTGTTGCTCTTTGTTTATACATTATCCAGTTCGAGCCATCTTCGGCAAGCTGGGGAATATTATAGAGTGCGGAGTTGGAGCTGGGGAGTGTTGTATCCATGGTCGTAGCAGGGCTCATAACCTATTAAGGTTATGAGAGATTGGGAGTGGGTAGATGTAGATTAAGAGGCTGAATGTATATTATTCGACTCACTATTCTACTCGTTTTCCTCTATCTTTTATACAATGCTATGCTAATTAAGTTTGCCGGGTCCATTATGTACCTGTGTACGATTACTAAGTGGTCCATGTGCTGTATTACTAATGATGTTCGTTCATAGCCGATAGCGGTCGACTATGCTGTGCACAACCATGTGTGCTCTCACTCTAACAGTGGGCAGTGTCCTAAGTTCCAGGGTACAATGTACCTGGACCAAGTACTAGTAAGCCATTGAGGTGCTCCCTCTTTTTCTCGTCTTTCTCTAGTTGTTTTGACAGTCGCTTATAACAATTTGTTTAAGGCTTTTTTGCATGCAAAATTCTTGTTTAAGACATCGCTCTTCCTGTAAGGATCGATCCTGGCTTGACATTTGAGGCTCAGAAATCGCTCAGAAATCCACCTGTGACTCCCACGTATTGCCTCTAATTAGACGTGATAATAGATAGGGCTAGCACGTCTAAAATGACACAGTTCCAGTGTTTGCAAGCCTCCTTCAATAAATCTTGGATAAAGAGTGACTTATAATAACAGCAGCTCTAGGTGGGATGTTGGCGTTAATGTTCCTGGCTTTGGCTATCATGCACCTGCTGTGTGAACCTTTGTGCCTGCTGTCATTCATGACGAGCTCCTTAAATCATGCATATCAGAGGTGCATTTTTACAGTAAGCATAAGCAAAGTGCATTCCAACAAATATGATGAGTAAACTAGACTATTCTTCCACCTCACCACTGTCAAGAACCTTGAGCTGTGAGAAGTCATCAGTGATGAGGACGATGTCCTGCAAACTTCTCGAGGTTTCTTCGGCCACCTCCTCAGCCACCTCTTCTTCATCTAGTTCCTCCTGGGTATCCACGCCTACAGGAGATGATGGGTCATGCACAGTGAGGGCAGCAAACATACTGGCAGGAATATGGGGATCTGGCAAGCTGGCACTGTCTCCAGCACCCATGCAAGCACTTACACCAGGTACTAGTGTACCTGTGAAACCAGGGAGCTTTGATATATTGTGAAGCTGGTTTAGATGATGGAAGTTGAACTGGCCTCAAACATTCCGATGTATAGCAATTTGATGGGCAAGGGCTGGGTTAGCAACTGTGAGTCAATCTTCGCACTCCCACAGATACTTATCTTCGTCTCATATATAAGTCACCAGATGGTGAACCTCAATGTTCAGATGACAAATCTCCTTGCATGCTCGACACATCTTAAAATAAAGATCCATTGTGCTCCGAGCTGCTGGTGAAGACCAAGGTAATGAAGAAATATTGAAGCATGTGTTACACAGCAGGTCGAAGTTGGCGAGAAAGGCATACTTGACGACCTCCTCCCACTTAAGCGTTTTCTGGGGAGGGTACACTGTGCTGGCGAGGTTATTGTATGTGTTGAGGGCGGATCTGATGGCAGTGGAATGCATCTGCAAAGCCCTTGCAATGTGTTTTCATAGTTTGTAACCTTGAACATGAGTAGAATTAGCTAAAACAAGTCAAGCTTGACTTGAATGCACCTGTCCCTGCCCTGTTCATCTTTGCGAGTTCAAATATATGAGCAACGACCAATCCTTCTAGATGGTCCAGCGCACGTTGAGACTTTCTATTAGCCACAAGTCTCCCCACCTTCTGCCACTCTCCATCTTCTGAAACCCAGCGATTGTTGATCCCGAGATTGTGTTCTAGTGCTTGAACCAACTTCAAATTTCTCTTGTAGTCCTTGAGAGCATGGCGCTGCATGTTCTCAGATATATATGTATTACTAATGTCTGCATCATATGATAGAGGATTGTGCTGAGAGTGTGTTCCAAACATGTTCGTTGCTGCATCGAGAGCAATCCTGTTTGAGGGAGGTATCAGTAGCTACAAAATACATATACCAAAAGTAAAACTTACTGGCTCACCATGAGATTCACTAATCTTTGCCAGTACTCCATGTGAAGCATCTCGTCTTCAGGCTCTCACATTAAACCCTTAAGGTAGACTTTCTCGTCTTCAAGCCAACGTTCAAAAATGCTCTTGTCCTCGACTCCCAGATTTTCCATAACCTTTGGTAGGATAGCCTCGCCATTTGCCAGGATATTGAGAGCTTGCTTATAGTTGCTGTGCAAGAAATTTGCTAGCCATCAAATAATTACATCAGCAAGTGCTCATGAATAATAAAAGACCGACTTACAAAGATTGCCTTAGACCTCAAACTCGTCATTATGCTCAAAGTATGAATCTATGGCTTGTTGACGATGGAACATGGTAGTAAACCTTAGAGCTGATGCGAGTGAATTCAACTTTGAGAACATTCGCTCACAAGTCTCCAGGTCTTCAATCACAAGGCCCTTGATGTAAGTTGTCAAAGAAAAGAGCTGACATAACCACCTGTGTGCATGTCCATGAAATGCGCCAACAAGGAGGGTATGACATAATGAACGTGCAAGGGGTCCAAGAAGGCTGTTGTCAAGAGTAGCCTGGAACTGACAGCCAATATCATAACCACTGCCCAAATGGTCACCAAATGCATCCAGCAATTTGGCAACAACAGCTAGGGGGTATTTTGCACTATAAGAACACACCTGTCAGGAATATTAAGTAAAAGTATATATTACTCACAGCTCCCTGCTCTGCACCATGTCCGTGATCAGTAAACAAAAGCCATGGCGGCACACAGCGATAGAGACACCAGTTTCATCATATATACTCCATGCTTTTTCTTCTTTGTGTCATCCATGTTCTTCCATCGGCCTTCGCATGAGTTCTCTGCTGGTCTCTGATTGATATTAGTTATTTCTACAAAAGCTCTGCGTCAATCACTCACATTGTCCCCAGTAGCACATGCAGTATCCCATGCAAACTGATCCATGAAATTACGAGACAGGTAATGGTCACTGACAAGTAGCTGGGCGGTGGGAAGCTCAGATGATATTCCAAGAGAGTTGTCATCATTGTCAAGTGAGCATTGTAGAATTTGTTTTAACGAATCATTCCTGTCCATGGCATAGAGAATTTTGAAGCATAGTTGTTCTTCGTTAGTTAGTATGTAAGTGCACGCAGGACAAGCATGTTTGAGGCGCCAGTCAGGTGAGTCGTGTTGGAGTGATTCTGTTACAAGTGAGGCCACAACCCATTGAATTTGAAGATATATGTCCAGTGCGATTGAAAATTGACGTGAGAGGTGTCAATGGAATTCAATCTGAATGTGTTTAGCATGGAGTACCATAGAACTTGAAGTGAGAACATTTACCCTGTGTAGATCACGCATGGTTTTAACAAACACTTGAATTGATAAATGAGGGCTCCTGAGGTGCGCCACATGATACAATTCAAGGGCTTCTGATGATATGCCTGCAACTGGCGATATTGGAGAGCAAGGTATAACACCTTGACAAACCATTGCAGAGGTGATTGTATGGTCTGTCGACGATATTTTAAGTATCACTTTCTCAGTGACTGTACAACAAATGACATTAAAACTGTAAGATAATAAACATTGAAGGTGACTCACAAATGCATCTATCACAGTCACTGGCCATTGGCCAGCATTAAATTCAATCATTTCATCTGTCTCTTTGCTGTGTAGGCGTTCAGAAGTTCCTGAAGCCCTTCTGTGATTTCTCAAGGCTCCATATAAGGTATGCTTCACTCATCACTTGTATTTGCTCATTGAAAGTGACATTCCTCCATAGAACATGATCACGCTGTGTGCAATTATCAATATGTTGAACCCTGCGAGCATTATCTCTATCCTTTCTGATGTGCATGTAAATCGCTGACTGTCTACTAAAACGCACTCACAATCACCAGACTTCACCCAAACACCTCTCGCCAGGTCTTCGAACTCCCCACCAGTGTGGCTGATGGGGAGTGTGTCAGTACCATCACATACATCACCAAAGTTGAAATTGAGATCTTTGAAGTCCTCATCAATGCCAGGTGGGAAAGTTGGGGGATTTCTGAGACCTTCCAGAGCTTTGCATTCATTAGCTGTCATTTCTTTAAACCAAGTCAGTGTTTTTCTTTGTTCTGGCTTTGTGAGTGCCTGGACACTTACCTTATAGGTGAGCCTCCCACTGCTGTTTATAGCTGGCTGCTTGCAGAACTAACGCTCTATGTTTCACCAGTTTTGATGCACCATTGGTGGGAAGGCCATCCTTATCTTGCAAGGAACCTATGTGATAGATAGACCACAAAGAGAGGTTAGTGTGAACTTGTTGTGTTTGATGTCCTCCTGAATTCCGCATTTTTCTTTTCTTTTCAGATAAGTCAGGTATGGGTATGTCCTCTGGATATTGGGCTATGTGTGACTAATCATAAACATTATTCACACACATCTCCATCTATTCCCCCTTGTTCAACTAATCATTTCCTTCCTTAAGTTTCTCACATCCACCATGTCACAGAATTCCTCGTCATCTGTTGCCTCCTGCCACGATGATCATGTCCAGGACTTGTGCCAGTTGCTTAAAGACATGACTGTATCAGGTGGGTCGCAAGTCTATCACATCTGATAAAAAACTGCATGGTCACACTCCTGAATAGGTTCAGCATTGGACACAATTACCTGGAAGCGCAAGACTGTTGAAGAGAGCATCACCCTTTCCAAAGCATTGCACACGAATGCCTCACTTGTCAATTAAACTATCCCAGTGCCTGATTCTACCAGCTCGCATGCACAAGACCCTCTGGTACCTTTAAGCTCGTCATCACACTCGCAATCTCCTACAAGTGTTGCCCTTCCTTCATTGACAGCCATGCAGGTTCCCAAGCCTGGCGATATCATACCACCACATGCTGGTTTGGAAGCTGAAGGGTTCTGGGTAATCACAGTCAGTCAAGAAGTCGGCATATTCTACCACTGGTAGGTGTTGTATTGTACTTTCACTTACAATAATACTGACACTCATATTAGGGCTGATGTGGCTGAATGCACCCACTTTGTTAGTGGTAACATTCAGAAGTGGTATCCTTCATTCCAGAAGGCACTTGAAGTATATACTGTACAATACAATGAAGGTAGAGTCCAGGCAGTCCCAATTCTGGGTGGTCCTTTCTGGCCATCCCCATCCCCACCTTCCCCGTCTTGGTCCTCAGACTCGGATGACCTGTGGTCGCAGGTAGATGACTTGTCAGAGACGATGACACACTGTGAACTTTAGATTACCTTCATAGTAATAGTTCACTATCTCAGCCGTGTACATATGTAGTACTTGTAATACCTTGGTAATGGAACATTTATGCAGTCCACAGAATGTGTAGGCTACTCAGTGTGATTACAAAATTGATGCAGATGTGCAACTGACTGAATGAGATAGGACTACACAGTTGCATTACCTTAAGAGTCCACATGTGTGTAGCATCCCACGAATGTAATCAGTAATTAGCTAGTGATATACAAACATGGTCCTAAATCCAAGCCGACTGCATTCACTACACATTTTGACGAGATCAGCATAACAAATAGTAACCTTCAATGCAGTCGGTATGGTTTAAAACTCTATGGAAGTGCGATGATAGAGATATTACAACGTCTGGCATGTGTTTGCTATTGATTTGCTATGTGTTCGACATTAGTTTGATATGTGTTTGATATGTGTTCGCCATCAGTTTGCCATACATGTGCCATCAATTTTGTCAATTTGCTATATGTTCACCATCAATTCAGTCACCATCATTTCAATATGACATTGTTCAACATCCTATACAGTCACAAACTATGTAGTTTTACTGTTAGCTACTTTCACCTCAAAAAATTTGACCTCTGAAACAATACAGACAAGCAGATCATGAAGTATAATGATATTGTACTTGAGATGCTCCCTGCAATGTGGACAATTGGTGTGCACAACGTCTTGGATACTTTCCAGAAGTTCCCTCCCCTCAGAAGTGTGCACACTACACTCATTAAGAAAAATAATGGTCTCTCATTGCCCCTTTTCTTGTGCACCTTTGAGCAGTTTCTCATATGCATGATCCCACTTATTTTCAGACTCCCGCTCCCAAATCCATCCCTTTTGCCAGCAATTGGCCATGTTCTCAATATTTTGCAGGGTTGGCGAGTCACAGAAACAAGGGATGACATTATCCATGGTGAGTAGAGATTCATCATTGACCTCTGGAGTGATGTCACGACCATCAAGTCCATCAAGCATGGGTGGATTGACCAAAGGGATGTGTTGTGTGTTTTTTTTACTATGGGTGCAGTCAGAAAGAACAAGAGATGGCAGTAAACAGAAATGATTTTACCTGGCCTGCCTACTTAAAAATTGTATTTTAAATACAATTTTTTGACCCAAGAGTGAGAGTGGGACTGACCTCGCCATCCGAGCGCATGCCTTTGCATTTTGCATGTCTTGAACTCTGAAACTACAATCTTGACTTGAATTAAAAAGAAAGAAAAAACTTACCCTGGTTTTGCAAGCCACCACTTGGTAGCCATGCGCTGCCTGTTCAAAGTAACAGGAGAACTCTGCTGATGAGCCTTAGAATGAATTTAAAACACTGTACACCATGAGTCCAAAAATTGAGACTTACCATAGATCTGAGGGGGGAAATGGGTTGTGAGATTTTCCAAGTTTGACTGTCTATCATGTCAATGGGGATTCCCCCTCATACATTTTATAGAATGCAATGAAGGCACTAAGTGACTGCTGCTCACACAATCACTCTCTTGATGTGAGATCAACAATGCTGCTGGTGAGGCAGAATGTTGGGTCTTGCTGCACATAGGCTGCTATGCCTGAGACAGACATGTTCAACCCTAAAGGGGACTGCTACTGCACACAGAACCAGATATATGAGAGACCCTTGTAGTCTGAAGGATGTGCAAAGGTGTGAGAAGGAACGTGAAACAAATGCGAAGGAACATGAAGAAACGCGAAGAGAACGTGAAGAATGCGATGAGAATACGAAGTGCAGAAAAGTCATGCTAAGGTAAGCGAAGCGTGGGAAGGCGCGCGCTTATAGCGCGCATTGTCGTGGGAAAGTGCGGATGGAATGCGGAGAGTAAGGAGTGATATAGAGGGGCGGATAGATATTGGATCGATGGATATGCAAAGCGAGGTCTGATTAATCTAGTCTAGTCTGATAACAATAACCATAGGTAACACAAAGTGTGCCCTAATAGTGACTACTACTTCAGAGTAAAACCCAATAGTGAGGGAAGTACAGTAAAGGGGAGTAATGGGGGAGAGTAGTAGTGTGATCATCAAACTATATACTAGACAAAATTGCATTGGACACAGAAGGGATAGGAAGAAAATGTGCTGATAGTACATAATAACATGTAATAACACTGCAATGCTTGTTACAACCATGAGGCAAGGAATATGACATACCAATGAGGTGGTCAGACATGGATAGGTGCTCCTGGATAATAGGCAATGAAATGCGATGAAATGCGAAAAAGTGCAATGAAATATGAAAATGCGCAATGAAACACGAAAATGCGCAAGAACACGCGCTAAGCGCGAGCGTGGGAAAGCATCGCACCTATGGTGCATTACACAGGAACGTGTTGCATGATATACCAATGGAAGTGCAAGTCATTATGCGAATGATAAATGGACTGCTTGTGTGAATATGCCCATTACGCACCCATAGAAATATGAGTCCCTACAGCGAATTAGTAAAAGGTTACTGTCAGCACTCAATCACCAACTGACCTATCCAAACATCATCAGTATTCAAGCTGGATTTGCGACAAGATTATCCCAGCCTATCCGAATATCATCAGTATTCAAGTTGAGGTCATCCCAGCAATCCACCTACCTGAATATCATCGGTATTCAAGTCAGATTTGCAACAAGGTCATCCCAGCAACCAACTTATCCAAACATCATCAGTATTCAAGTTGGATTGGTGATGAGGTCATCCCAGCAACCAACCTAACTGAACATCATTGGTATTCAAGTTGTATTAAAGTAAGGACATCCCAGCAACTAACCTAACTGACTAACCTAACCAAATATCATCGGTATTCAAGTAGTATCTAAGGATCGCCACCAGGTTATCCCAACAACTAACCTATCCAAACATCATCAGTATTCAAGTTGGATCAAAGCATCATGCTGAGGTCATCCCAGCAGAGATGTATATGATCACCCCCAATCAATGTTATACGTGGAACTTCCTCCAATTGGCAACCTGAGAAGTATTGTAAGTTGTTATGACTCTGATGCTTGGTATTACATAATGCCATTCTGTCTATGCCGCCCTGATCCATTGGCATGATTCTCAGGCTCCCAAGGCAAGCACTTTTTTTTTCTAATTGTGTCCCTGCAATGACACTCCTTCCTACTCGCACAGACAACTATGAGCTTCACTTTCCCTGAAAATGACTTTGACCCCAATGGGAATTTCATCGCCAGCAGAGGACCTGAATATTTCATGGGGATGCTCAATGAAAATGAAGGTGCATTGTATAAATGTGTCTCCCACTCTTATTGACCTTCAAAAACAGGATTGAGCAATACACTCCAACCTTGGGATGATATTGACTTGGATGACCCATCATTATACATGATGCTGCTGATGAGTGACGAGTTAGCAGCTGTCAATGGTGAACCGGTCCTTCCACACCCTACTTTCATTGCTGAATTTTCAACTGACGCACACAATCTCACACATGCCTCTCGCACACCATCACCTGCTGACAGTGAGTTGCTGTCAGAGCCCCTCTGTGATGCCAATTTGTCCACCTGGGTGGCGTGAAACCCAACCCGTCCCATGATCCATTGCCAGACCCCACCAGCTTGGCTGTCAGATGCACAGAAGGCCTCCTGGAAAATCAAGAAGGGCCTGAAGACAGAAATGACGAAGCATTTACATGATGCTGTCGTCAAACACCTACAAGAACAGAAACATGCAGTCGAATTGCTCTCATGCACTCACAATGTGACTCCAAAATATGTCAATGACATGATTAGTAGTCAGACCAAGTATCACACAGCGCGTAAGATCCACCTGACTAATGCCCTCATTCACACCAAAGCCAAGGAGATGAACAGTGGTATGCTAAATCCCTTTCCTTACTCTTACATACTCATGTTCTGTTACAATAAGATCAACCTATCAGCTCTTGATATACATTGGGTGAGCTGCATGAAATGGTCACCAAGGACCCCCAGATGAAGAATTTGACAAGGGATGAGAAGACCACTTATGTGAGTGCTCTTAGGGAGCACGGCGAACAAAAGGTAAGTAGTGTGCGAGCCAACAATATAGCTGCTGCACGAGATGTTTTGGTCACAACAGAGAGGGTCATCAAGGAGGTGAGCTTTTCTTTCATCACCTGTATTCTACTGGACTCATTTTCACTTCAAAGCTCGATGATTTGCATGTTCGCACAGGCACCTATGCAACTGTATACATTGTTTGGGGCCACATCAATGACATAATTCAAAGCACAATGCATGGTACTGATAATTCCAAAGATTTCTGGGAGGATGTCTATGACTCTCCAATGGCCGATGTTCTCCATCAATATGAGCAATGGGCATGCATGCAGGATCAAAGTCAGTCGTCTGGCTCCTCATTATTATTTTATTTTGTTCTTATCAAGTATCTTTGAGATCTTAATGAACGTGACTCTTTGGAAACAGTCCAAAAGCAAGCTCGAAAATTGATTGTCCAAGGGCTGGGTATGTGACAGTAGTGTGCATGAGTGCTGTCTGACATCTTTACAGTTGCAGTGACTGGCAAGAAAGACATCATGATGAATTACAATAACTACAATATGGCGATTATTGAAACTTATGTGGTCAAGCTAGTAGGATGGCCCCAGGGTGTCAAATTTATCAGTCCTTCAAACATCAGGACAGTCAGTGAAATTCGCAAGCTCTGTGATGCACTCAAGGCCTGAACATGTTACCGGGCTGCCCTCATTCCAGTGGAAGTCAAGCTTCACACTGCTGAACTTTATGCATGCTGTTCAGCAGGGCAAGTTGTCTGGCAGCCATGCAAAAAGTGCTCCGATGCTGGAGTCGCTCGCAAGTGCAAGGCTCCACCTACCACAGGACAGGCACACAAAGAGATTAGAAGGCCATCAATGAAGGTGAAAAAGAACAGTAGTGCCCAGCATCATGAGGCCCCTAAAAGTGTGGAGTTCATTGAGTCATCTGATGAGGAAGAGGATGAGGGCAAGTAGTATACCCTGCTGCTTTTTTATGTATATTCTGAGGATCTGTACATACTTGAATTATTAGTAGCTTTCACTGTATCAAAATGCGCCACCAATGTATAAAAATGCACCTCTGATATGCATGATTTAAGGAGCTCGTTGTGTACCACAGCAGGCATGAAGGTTCACATGGTGGGTGCATGATAGCTGAAGCCAGGAACAACATGACAGGCGCATGATAGCCAAAGCCAGGAACATTAACACCGATGTCCCACCTAGAGCTGCTGTTATTATAAGTCACTCTTTATCCAAGATTTATTGAAGGAGGCTTGCAAATGCTGGAACTGTGTCATTTTAGACATGCTAGCCCTATCTATTATCACGTTTAATTAAACACAATACATGGGAGTCACAGGTGCAGAAATTGATGGATGCTATGACACTTGTCACATCTGGTTTTAGTAACAACTTAATTTAGAATGTGGCTGATTGAAGCCTGGATCCTTGTCAACTTCTCACATACATCACCAAACTTTCCCATCCCAGTGACGGAATGCTAAGGTCGCATCAGCCCTTAGAAGGCCTCTAAGTGCCAGCAGGTGTATCAGGTCACAGGGTCTGCTTATCTGGTCATACCTAGGTTCATTTTTTTTCGCTAATGTGCTGCTCAACTGCTAGCCATGTATCATGCTGATATGTCCTGCTAAGCCATTTTCATTGTTCTATCCGGTTATCACACTGATATGTCATGCTAAACAGATGTCAATTTGCTATCATATTACATGGCATTAGCTATGAGTAAGGTCCTGATTGTACTGTAAAGCATGTGGTGAGTTACAACAGAGGGAAGTTGCAGTCAGAAACATGAGTAATCCTGGATCCTGGTAGTAGTACAACGAATGATGAAATGGACAGAAGTCAGTGTGAAAGCATCAATGCAAAGACACAGTGAAAACAATGAAGAGATGGACAGCACTGCAAAGATGTTGATGCGATGAGACATGAACCTGAATGAGATAGAATACCTGAAATGTGAATATCATTCTGGTCAGAAACAATGTAAGCAAAAAATGTTGACATACAAACTTATGCGACCGTTCACTTCCTCTTGCAGCTCAGCCTGGCCTTCTTCTTTGGCACTGGTAGTGGCAACTCTACGATGGTCTTCTGAGCATGGCCCCTCTTGGATTTGGCTTTGGGTGGGTGGGGCTCTTCCAGTTCGTCGACCTCATCAGGCTCACTAAGATCGCTGAGTTCTGCAGTAGCAGATGGTTCCTTGACAGACACTAATGGCAGCAATGCCCAAGGACTTGGAGCTAAGCTAGGAGGTGGAATCTCGGGTGGCAGGTGGGGAATGGAAGTATCTGTGCTGGATTTGAACTCATCAGAAGTGGTGAGAGGAGCTGGACTCTTTGGTGGAGTAGGCAGGTCCTCTCTGGGACCACAATCCACAGGAGTTGAAGAAACCATCTGCGCAGTGGCCTCATATGCAAGCCTCTGCTTGTACTGCTTCCACATCAGAGCAAAGTCATCGTCATCGTCGTCAATAGTGTTAGTGGTGTTTGTAGAAGATGAGACATGAAGACCAAGCTTATTTGTGAATAATTTGCTATGAAACTCAAATTTAGATACTGCTTACAACAAAAAGTGAATACATACAGGTTCCAATGTTCATACAGTGCCTTTGCCTAACTGGGGTCTGGGGCGTCGTGGATGGTCGAAATGATATGATAGTATGCATCACAATAGTTGTAAGTTCCATCATCTTCCTTCCACTTGTCAAGTGAACCAATAGCAAAACAGCTCTATATAATGACATTGAGTAGCACAAGTAAGAATGCTGAAAGTCTGAGGGTACTGAGAGACGTACCTGAATAACACCATATGCAATATTTTCTGCCTCAACTGTGGTCATATTGTGAAGATGTGCGTTACATGGACGTGTTCCAACAGAGTTGCTGTCCACACTAAGAGCCATGGAAGGACCTGTGAAAAGATGTTTCATCACCTAATAGATGTACACATCATGAGCACTTGAAGATGAATCAGTGTAATAGAATAACTCACTCAATAAGATATCCCTTGAGTAGGCCTTTTTGCACTTGTGTGCGGTCAAAATCTTCTCCTGGAATAGTACCAGAGTATACCATTGCCAGCCAAACCAACACATGCATCTTGATTTCTCTGCTTTGTAATTTTTTGCGTGTTCTGATAACTATTGTCAGTAAATTAAACTAGAAGCACTGAGCACATACCCTTGAGGATCCTTTGAGTATTTGGCCAGGTGCTTCACTGGGCATAGCATCCTGGCAAGCTGCGGGTGGTTGAGACCCATCTTTGCACGTGACTTGTGACTATTGGCAGAGATGGGAGGTACCAAGTCCTCATTGTCAGGGTCAGGCGCTGCATACTTTCCAATGACAGGTTTCAGATGACTCACATCCTCTGAACAAACCTGTCTGATGACAACTTGCATCTATAGATGATATTAGTGCACAAATAAGTGCATATATGCTATACTACTCACCTCAGCAAGAAGTCCCTCAAGTTCCTGTTGCTTCTTCCTGTTGCCATTCACTAAGGTTAGCAAGTAAGGGGCAGTGACAGTGACCTTCTTGTATGTGCACATTGTCTGTTCTTCCATGTCCTTTTGGCTACAATGGTATTATCAGCAAAAACAATCATGATAATATGCCATACATACACATTCGACAAGATTGCCTCGCGGTCAATCTTTGTTTCTTCATTCTCTATGTGGTCACCCTTTTCCGCCATGTTGTGTTGCTTGATGAGGGGAGCAATTTGAAATACATATGCTAACTTGAAGAACAAGTCTACCCCCCACAGAATCCAACGCACAGCTTGCAGGCATTGTTCCTGCAGGGTCATACCTTTCCTGTAGATAATGTTAAGAAATGAGCATGAATCAGGCTTATGTACTTACTTTTTGGATTTGTTGTCCGAGTTTGAGTCTTTACATTGTTGTTTCCTAAGATGGGAGTTGCATGTCAATGTATGCACATCAATAACATGAATCCAACTTACTTTGTATGTTTCTGAGGTTTCTTCTCTTCAGTGTAGAAACAACAACACAACAAGGCGTGAACAAAGCTCCTGACTGTATCTATAATTGTTGTAGGTCGCGTGTTGCCTAGTCTGCTATACCTGAGATGACAAGTGCATTTGACCCTAAAGGGGAAGCAAGTGCAGCAAGGATCTAGTTGTATGCACTGAAGGCGCTACTGGTCGGCCAGTGCAGGGTGTGAGAAAGCGCAGGTGCGCGTAAGGCATGAAGGCATGGGAACGTGCGTGTATGCTGCATGAAGCGCAGGAAAGTGTGTGCATATATGCACAAATGAGAGAATGTAAAACAAATGGATTTCAACTATATTCTGCTAGGTAAATAGTGGGTGCAAAGTTCTGTCAACCAAAAAGTAATCCAATAGTAAGTACTGCTGGCGCTGTCCTGCATGATTTAGGAATCATGCATGGACATGACTACTAGGTATCCCCCTAAAAGACAAAGTCTGATAGCTTAGCCTTCAGGCTAGTCAA
>Ga0310811_10004592_pt1 | contig 17369 bp, 19 predicted proteins | sample YCmetagenome_FD_207642 | JGI IMG/M metagenome (GOLD analysis project Ga0310811, IMG submission 207642) | Soil microbial communities from experimental microcosm in Duke University, North Carolina, United States - YC | ecosystem: Engineered > Artificial ecosystem > Soil microcosm > Unclassified ...
CGCAAGAACGCTGACAGCTGTGACGGCGTATGGTCCTTTGTTCAGCATGACGCATTCGGCGCGCTCCCCCATGGCGGCGTCCGTAATTTCCGATCGCGAGGGGATCCCTTTCTTTGCCAGAGTTTCTAAGACTTGCGTAGCCCAAATCACGGGAACGTGAGCGGCCTCACAAATCCATAGTATTTCTTCTTGAACCTCCGCTAGCCGCTGATAGCCACATTCGACCGCGAGATCGCCACGGGCAATCATAACGCCGAGGGAACGCATACGCATGGAAGCCAGAATGAGTTTGGGTAAGTTGTCGAAACCATTGCGAGTCTCGATCTTCAGAACCAGGCCAAGGTTCTGGCCGCCCAGGTTTTCCAGGCATTCGAGAAGCTGGTGAACATCCGAGTCCGTGCGGACAAAGGAATAGCCGATAAGGTCTGCGTGCTGGACGATAAATTTCAGCGCTTCCAGGTCATCAGAAGTGAGGGCCGGTATATCAATGCGTGTTTCGGGGAGGTTGATACCCTTTTCTGCGCCGAGTTTTTCTCCTTCCGGGCGTGCCTGTGTAATTTCCACAATTGCTCCATCAGGGTTTACCGAGCGCACGACACCGCCGATCTTGCCGTCGTCAAACCACATGGGATCGCCGGGCTTGGCGTGCTCGAGCATCTGCGGCAGAGAGACCCCAATCTGGGCGGGTACGAGAAGCTCACCAGACTTGTGATAGGTCGCGGGTCGTCCGAGTGCGATCGACCGAGAGACGATGAGCCGGTCGCCGGGCTTCAAAAGCAAGGTTTGCGGGAGCGGCGGAAGCTTGGGGACGTTGGTCTGTGCGAAGAGTCGCAGACCGCCATTCCCCGATTTGGCACGCCGGAAGGCGCGGATTTCGAGTCTCGGCATGAAGTAGATTGTTTGTTTCGCATCCGCCCAACAACTTCTGCCCGCAACCCCAGAGACGTGCAGGGTACGCTGTGCTCCGCGGGCGTCGCGCAGGCGAAGTCTGTCACCGGACCGGACCTGCTTGAGGAAGCTGGCCGACAGAGGAATGCACTTGGCGGCGGGATCGGGAAGCGGTTCAGGTTTGTCGCTCGGGGTAAGCCAGATGTGAGCAGGAGTTACAACCCGGCCGCGGACGTCACGCTTGGGTCGGCATTTGATCACCGAGGGGCCCGGCTCGATGGGGCCCGTCCGCAGCTTGGGGCCGGCGACATCCATCAATACGCGGCAGTTGCGGCCGGTCTCTTCCTGGGCCTTGTGCAGATTGCGGATCATGTCGAGCCAGGTTTGCGGGTTGTCATGCGCGCAGTTGATGCGCATGCAATCCATGCCGTTCCGAACCAGGTTGCGGACCAGTTCATAGTCCGTAGCGGCCTCCGAGGACATAGTGACCATGATGCGGACTTTTCTGCCCGGTGGTTGGGGGCCCAGGAGGGCGTCGGCGTTGGCTTCCAGCAACTCGATGCCCTCGCCCATCTCGACGGCCGGCAAATCGGGGCATGGTAGTGGGCCGTTGGCGCCCAGCAAGGCGTTCAGCACACGGTGTACAGTCTGGACTGCAGAGAGGACATGACTCTCGGTACGGCCGAGAGAGGAGAGGCCCAGAAGCGCAAGTTGAGATTGTAATTGACGGACATCATGGCGGCGCAATGCCAAATAGTGGGCAAGATTTCGAGCACTGCGACGATGCGCCTCATGAACGGTCGAGGGGCGTTTGAAAAGGGAAGCTTCCAGCGAAAGCATATCCGAGCACAGCGAGGCTAGCTCTTCCGAGAGCTGTTTAAGCAACGCCTTATCCAAGATTCGCATGGAGGACGACCATCAGACCCTGTGGAAGCGTTAGCGGATGATGTTACGCTCCAAGTGTTACTGCTAGATGAAAGCGAAACGGACCGAAGTGGAGGTATTCCGTTTTTTGAGAGATGAACCCCGTACCGACAGGCATCCTGCATATCCCCCGATAGCGCGATATGGTCTGGCCGATCATGCGCAAGCATGCTATGGCGGAACCGTAGGCACATCAAGGAAGGAGCGTGGAGTTGGAGACGCCCCAACACGACTCCGAGCGGCTCGTAACCTCCGAATCAGGCGCGGGGTGACGGCTGACAGGCATGCTTCAGCCGACGGTCGGCTGCAAGAGCCTTGTTAATCAGGTCCCTCCGGTAGTTTCGCACTCCGGAAGACTTGAGCCCAGAACGACCGCTCTTGCGTACTTAACACCTCTAGTTCCTCGAAAAGCTCACGTGCGAATTCGACATCGCCGAGCCCGCTAGCGGTAATGAGCTTTCGATCGCGAACGGCGGGGGCGTTCACGTAGTTGTCCGAGTCTGAGTATTCGGCGACATGGGCACGCAGATAATCGAGCCCGTTGCTGGTGTGGCGTCGGCCTCGCAGGAGCCCAATTCTTGAAATCGCCACTGTCGCCCCGCAAATGGCTGCGATTGGGACGTTGCAGGCATCGAGGTGCTTGAGTAGTTGCTCTAGCTCGGGTTCGGGAGGCGCATTCTCCCATCTGTCGCCGCCCGGCAGGATAAATACGGCGACATCCGAGGGGTTGACCTCGGAAACGGTTTTCGAGGGTAAAACGGTGAGACCTCCCATGGAGCGGACCGCCGCTGAAGTCAATCCCACAGATTCGACCCGATAGTGGCCATGCCTTCGCAATTCGGCAACGGCGTGGGCAGGCTCCCAATCTGCGAACCCTTCGACAACAAGCAAGTAAACGGCCTTCTCTGGCAAGTTGCCCATCACTCCTTTATGGCATCTATCGGCGAGCGAACAAAACGCCATTTTATCGAACCGGGTCGAAATAAGGTCCCAACCGTTGAAATATTGCCATTACACTCATTGACCCCGAATCGGCCAATTTCTCAATGAGTGTCAACGCCTGACAGCCTCGAACCATCTCCGATCGGGCCAGTGGCATTCGCCACGCCAATCCAGGCTGACCTTTTGCGCGCTCTGCCACAGGATTTCCGTGCTGCGTGCCGGGTCTTCGGCTGTCTGGGTGCCTGCCATGATCATTTTGGCCGTCAGTGGACATTGGATAAAAGCTCTGATTTTATTGGTCTGGGGCGCCGGAGTGGTGGCGCCAGCTGACAATGTGATCCGGCCCTACGTAATCAGCCAACGAGCAAACTTGAGCATCTTGGCAGTATTCTTTGCTCTGCTGAGTGGCGTACAGGCGTTCGGCGTCATGGGACTGTTCATTGGTCCGGTTGCGCTGTCATTCACGCTGGTGGTACTGCAGATGTTACGGGAAACAATTCTCGATCCCTCCGCCGGTTGAGGGCACGGGGACAGGAGGCGTTCCATGACGAGGCGTTCCATGACAAGGAATCCTGCCATTGTTTTCATGCTCGCGATTTTGGAGGCTGGCTTCTCCCTCTCTGCTGCCTCTCAAACCAGAGCCGAACTAAAAGACTACTTCAGGGACTCCATCGGCCTGAGTCAAGAGCAGATCGCTGATATCCAAAACGGAAAAGCGGTTGCGAAGGTCCTGAAGTCGCGCACTCCAGCAGAGATTTTTGTTATTGGTGCGGTTTACATCAAGGCCACTCCTGAGAGTTACGTCCAGCTCGCTGGTGATTTCGACCGTCTGCGCAAGCTGCCCGAGTTTCTGGCGATTGGAAAATTCAGCGATCCTCCACGAGCCACTGATCTCGAGGGCTTCACCTTTGACAGCGACGATATCAAGTCGTTAAAGGAGTGCAAGCCCGGTGACTGTGAGGTCCAGATGCCCGCCGAGGGCATCGAAAACATCCACAAGTCAATCAATTGGTCTGCGCCTCCGGCTGAACTTGATCGGCAAGTGAACCAACATCTTCATCAGCGCGTAATTGAGGGGTGCCAGGCGTATCGGCGCGATGGCAATCAAGCATTAGGCGTCTATGTTGACAAGGAAAATCCGACAGATGTCCCCCAGCAGTTTGAATACATGCTGAGCTACGCGAAGGCCTTGCCAAAGTATCTGCCGGACTTCCAGCGCTACCTGCTTGCCTATCCCAACGGGAAGTCGGAAAACATGAGCGATATGTTTTATTGGGCAAAGGTAAAGTTCGGATTAAAGCCAACGCTGCGCGTCGTGCACGGTGCGAGGCAGATCGGCAAACGAAGCTGCGTATGCGATAGCCGAAAAACAGCTCTATTCGAGCCATTACTTCGAGACCGAGATTCGCCGTTGCGTCACAATCGCCAACGGGTTGAAAGCCGACCTAGTGGCTCTGATCGGCGACTACGTCGCCTCTGACCCGCAGGCGCAAAGCGAAGTGGTTCAAGCGCTCGCGGGCCTTCGTGCGCCCTACGGTGTTTTTGGCTGCCTCGGCAACCATGAGATCTATACTGAAACCGAGGATTCCATCACGCGACTCTTTGCCGCGGAGGGGATTCGCATCCTGCGTCAAGAGCGGGTGCCCATTCAATCGCGCGGCGAAGTGTTGAACCTGATCGGTATTGACTACCAGAGCGGTCGCTTCTCCAATGATCATCCCGGGCACCTTGTTGACCGGGAACCGAAAAACTGGTGATGCCGGACATGGTCAACATCCTTCTGAGCCACAATCCCAACGTCTTCGATCGCGCTGCCCAGTTGGGCATCGACCTGACGCTGGCCTCGCACACCCACGGCGGCCAGTTGTCGCTCGAGTTTGTCCACCGGGGCCTCTGCCTCGCCCGCCTTGAGACTCCCTACGTCAGCGGATGGTACGAAAAAGCCGGCAGCCAGCTGTACGTCAACCGTGGCATCGGAACCACCGGCCCCCCCGATCCGCCTTGGCGACCGGCCGGAAATTACGGTGCTTGACTTGGTGCGCAGGGTCTGAGATGCGGAAAGTCCCGAGCTTTTAACCATCTCGGGTGCGCTACTCCAGATGTCCGAATCGGAGATTTTCTTATTAAAGGCTCAAAGCAGTTCCTGCCCCAGTACGTGACAATTTTTCTTTACTCCAGCCCCAGTTGGCGACAAATCGCGATTACACTCATTGTCGTTATCAGGCGTTAGCAGAAGCTTGCGCCGTTTGTTCCCTTTTCGAGGTCAATGAGTGTAATCGAGATGTTACATCAGCTGACCGTCCATGGTGTTAATCATCAACAATACTCCGTACCAGAGCGCAGATAAGATTGTCTATCTACTCCGATAAAATTTACCGTCGAACTGATATGTGACCCGCTGTGCTGTCTCGGCACTTTGATTGGCTGCTACGGTCAGGTTCTTGATGCCGTTCGTAGTACCTGGTCCAAATGTAAATGCCTCGCATATCGGTGCTTGGCCTTGAAATAGCGGAATCCATCGATCGTTCACTCTGCGAAATACGAAGATCTGGCAGTTCCCCGTACCGCCACAGAGCAGATTGGTTCCCTCAAGCACGAGCCCGGGGCTGCTGCCGAGGTCGATTCTCTTTGCTCGCAGTTCGGTGTTCCACGAATCTGGAATGTCATACGCTAGCTGCTCCAACGCCGGGATGAGTTGGCTGACTTCTCTTTGCATGAGTTTTGCGGTCGCGAAGGTGTCCGATGTACTAAGAGTCTTCGCAGTGGCAAAGCTAGCCAACATTGACAGTAAGAACAGAGGTAAGAAATTCTTGTTCATGCGCCTCATACGCGATAGTGCTCATTGACCCTTGATGAGTGCTATGGCGATATTTCAACACCTGACACGGCTGTTCGCTTAGTTCGAGTCTTCCCCGTTCGAAGTCTGGGCGCGCACCTACCCAAGAGGGGCGGGCCGAGCAGCTTCATCCCATGCGCTTCGTACCGCTGTGGATCGTTAAGCTTGGCACCAGGCTTGCTGGTCTCTTCGAAATAGCTCTCGATCTTTGCCGCAGGCGAAAAGGCGATAATCATCCGCCCCGGCTGTTCACCAATGTAAGCCCAAACGTGCGGCACGTTGCGCAGAGCCAACACGGAGTCCCCAGGCTTCAACCGCAGCTTTTGTTCGCCGATCTCCATCAACACGTCGCCACCTTCGATCAGATAGAACCACTCCTCCTGCTCGAAGTGTACGTGACGAGGCGGCCCGCCACGAATCATGTTCATGTTTTCCATCACAAACATACCGCCGTTTGTCTCGCGGGTGAGGACTTTGAAGTCTAGATGGCTGCCAGCGCGCACCGCCTTGTGCGGCTGTCCGGTGCGGTCAGCGCCTGCCTGGACAACCTGAACGGCTTGTGTTCCTGTTCCGTCTTCTGCAGTCTCAAGCCAAGAAGCAAAAGGAAGCGCGGTCACTGCCATCAGCAGTGAGCGACGGTCGAGTGAGCGCATAGGTGGCTCCTTCGTGAAGAGCTTTACGGGTGTAATGAACACCCAAATTCAGCGAAGATTGCACACCGGAGTGGTTAGAAAGTCAATCGAGAAGAGGAAGCCTTTGTCGCTACTACTTTAGCCTTGTGGTTCGCAGTCAGTTGACGCTATCAGGCGTTTACACCAGCTTGCGCCGTTTGTTCGCCAAAACGAAGGTCAATGAGTATAATCGCGATGTTACGCCAATTGACAGGCAGACATGAAATCGGGCCGACCACACGCACCGCTTTCCTTCCCGATCGCAAGTTCTAATTTTGGCAGTTCCGCAAAAAAAGAGCCTGGAGGCAACTTCTGCTTGACGACGGGAATATAACTATAATAGCGAGGTGTGCCTATGAAACGGGTCACGGTTTGCCTCGGAATTTTGTTCGCACTTGTCACGAGCAGCTACGCCCAGGACTCTTCGTCCGACACATCGAACCGACACGGACAAACAGCGACGAACGACTCCAGCCCAACTGCCAGCAATGCGTCGCAAATGAAGACACAGACTCGAGATCATGAAGCTACCGCTACGCCGAGCAAACAGCATGACCAGCAGAGCTCTGGGAAGGAGACGCATTTTCGCCTGGGAGGAGGAGGAGTTGCAGTCTCGGCGACTTACGCACATTTCTGGCCGGGCATTTATCCCTCCTATCCCTATGGCTTTCCTTATGGCCCTTTCTACTCTCCAATCAGCGCAGCGCAATGGTGGGACCCATTCTGGGGCTTTTTCCCGGTGGTCTACCCCGCTGGCTATTTCAGCCCGGGAGACGGGAAAGGCGAAGTGAAGTTACATGACGCACCCAGGAACGCGAGCGTCTATCTCAACGGCGGCTATGCAGGTACAGTAGAGCATCTCAAGAGCTTCTGGCTCGAGCCTGGGGTATACGACCTGGTGTTGTCGGCGCCTGATGGTCGCCAATATCAGCAGCGCGTGTATGTGCTAACAGGCAAGACGCTGAGAATCGAGGTGAAGTTGGCCAAGCCGATGACGGAAGGGGAGAGAATGTGAGCAAAATCATTTCCAGCTTCGCCGTTCTGCTTTTTGTTTCAGCGGCGCTTGCAGGTCCTAAGGGAACCGTCCCTCGTTCCTCAGCGGCTCAATATCCGTTACACGCGGAAGAAAACGGCGTCAGCTTGGGTGCAAAGGTGCTAAGTCGTGAGGAAGCTCGGAAGATCTTCGTATCTGATGTGAATCGCTGCTGCATGGTCGTGGAAATCGCTCTGTATCCCGACCAGGCGAGTTCGCTCGATGTTTCACTGAATGACTTTGCTCTTCGCCACAAGAATGCTGAGTCTGCGGTGAAACCTTCGGGTCCAAAAGTTGTGGCTGCTTCGATCCAGCAGAAAGCAGCGAGCGATCGCGACGTCGCCGTTTATCCTTCTACCGGAATTGGGTACGAGTCGGGAACCTCTTATGATCCCATTACGGGTGCACCACGGCGATCGAGGGGTGTCTACACCCAGGCTGGAGTGGGCATTGCTATTGGTGGCTCAAGCGGTCCTGGCGTCAGCGAGAAGGATCGCGACGTCATGGAGACCGAACTGACGGAAAAGGCCCTCTCCGAGGGCGTTACGGCCAAGGCCGTGGCAGGATACATCTACTTTCCCGTACTGCCGAAGAAAAAAGGGGATTATCAACTGGAGTATGTATCCAATGGAAAAAAACTTGTCCTTCCTGTTCGCGTAGAATAAAACCTCTGCTCGTCTCTCCTTTCATTATCGAAATTGTTTGTGATCTCAGCCAGACATGGGCGAGAAATCGTAATCGAAATCGCTAGCCTACGGTGTGTCCGGCATCGATAGCTGTCGTAAACAGGCGATTTCACTCAAAACCCCGCGAAGGTTCTATTTCGGTGTCGTTGAGAACGGTACGGCGTTGCAAGGCGGCTAACAACCATTTACCGTTGCGTTTGACGTACACGTGTGTGAATCGTAGAGTGCCGCTGAAGCTGGCGTTAGGAACGGCAGCCCAAGTATGACTCTGAGGTACCCACCTCGCACCGGCACCCTTAGCCTCAAGGACTCCCATGACGACAGCACAATCGCCATATACGCGGAATTGAAGCTCCTTCTGTTCGTACACCTCCCAGCGGAACTTGCCTACCTTGATCAACTCAGCGACAGGATCAAAATATTCTTTGAACCAAGTGGCTTTGTCCTGAACGTAGCCGGAGATGTCGGTCTGAATGTATTCGTCGGCCATTAAGCTGGCGGCTTTCGTCGAATCTCCTTGTAGGCTGGCTTTGAGGCGTTCAGCCATCGCGGCTCGTAGTTCGGCCTCTGCTGAGTCGGTCGCCTTGGCTATTGGCAGCAACACAAACAGAGCGAACACGCCCAATATCGCTGCTCTCATGTGATCCCCCCGTCAAACGGCGAGAGCATATCACGGCAGGTAATTAGAGAATGATTCCGACTGCTGTAATCAGGCGTTAGCACAAACTTACGCTGTTTGTTCGCCACAACCCGGGTCAATGAGTGAAATGGCGATGTTACGCCAGATATCCCGGTTCAATACCCGAAAAGACCACTGCCGCTTGGATAGTCTCCCGGTTGCCGACGATTCGGGAGTCAGGCAAGCACGAGGCGTCGTACATCGGAACTGGGCCCGAAAAGGTGCTAGACTTCGGCCACAACTTGGACGTTTCCGTGTCGGCCGATCACTCATCACGAATCATCCGTTTCAGCACGTTCGAGGTCAATCTCCACACTGGTGAACTGCGCCAACGGGGGCAGAAAATAAAGCTCCAAGAACAACCGTTTCAAGTCTTGGCGGCGCTGCTTGAACGGCCGGGAGAGATGGTTAGCCGAGAGCAATTGCGCAGCAAACTCTGGGCGGCAGACACCTTCGTCGACTTCGATCACAGTCTGAATGCCGCCATCAAGAGACTGCGCGATGCGCTTGGCGAATCGGCGGAATCGCCGATTTTCATTGAGACACTTGCCCGACGAGGGTATCGCTTCATTGCTCCAATCGTGCAGGAGGCGGCATCACAATCTGGGGCATATCAACGAGAGCCAAGATCGAGTTCGGTTGCGCCCCCGTCGTCGACTGGTGTGGAACTTGCCGATTCTCGTACTACGGCTGGTGACAGAAAGCTCTGGAAGACTGTGTTTCCTGCGGCAGGGCTGGTTAGCGCCCTTGTGGGAATATTTGTTTGGCTCGGTCGGCCTCTTCCTCCACCTAGAGTGCTCAACACGACGCAAATCACCCACGACGGGGTTCCTAAACAAAACGGCTTTCTGACTGACGGTTCACGGCTCTACATCATCGAGACTAACGGAGCGCGTACGTTCCTGGCTCAGGCGTCAGTCACCGGCGGTGATACTTCGATCATTCCCACCCCATTTACAAATATCGCTGTGACCGACATTTCTCCCGATCACTCCCATCTCTTGGCGGCTAATTTTATAGGCACCGAAACTGAAGCGCAGTTCTGGAGTCTCCCCCTCGCCGCAGGCGCTCCCCGACGTCTCACGGATGTTGTAGGTCACTCCGGCGTCTGGTCGCCAGACGGCAGCCAACTAGCCTTTGTTAAGGGCTCTGACATATACATGGCTAACGCGGATGGCACCAATGCTCGAAAATTGATTACTGTCTCCGGCGCGGCATACTGGATACGTTTCTCGCCTGATGGCAGGCGGCTTCGGTTCACGCTCGGGCTACAGGGCAGTTCGTCTTCGATTGGGGAGATTCAAGCGGATGGCACCGATTTTCACGCTGTTCTCAAGGGCTTGAACAGCCTAACGTCGGCGTGTTGCGGCGTTTGGAGCGCGGATGGCCGCTACTACTTATTTGTCAGCAATGTCTCCGACCGCAGATCCGATATTTGGGCCCTGCGTGAATCTCGGGGATTCTTCGACCGACAACCGTCGGCGCCGTTCCAACTGACGACTGGGCCCATGTCTCTGGGTCCTATTGTGCCCGCGCCCGATGCCAGGAAACTGTTCGCGCACGGATTGCTGCCCCGCGGAGAACTCATCCGTTACGAAAGTCGGTCCCGGCAGTTCACTCCCTTTCTTTCAGGAATCTCGGCAGGTGAACTGGACTTTTCCCGAGACGGCAAGTGGGTTGCTTACGTGTCCTACCCCGAGCGTACCCTCTGGCGCAGTCGCATTGACGGAAGCGAAGTTCTGCAGCTTACCTATGCGCCGGTTGTAGCTTTTTTGCCACGCTGGTCGCCGGACGGCACCCAAATCACATACGTCGACTTACAATCAGGCCGGCCTTGGAAAATCTTCCTGATATCGGCGCAGGGCGGAATGCCGCAGGAACTGCTGGCGAAGAAGGACAATTTGTCGGATCCAACCTGGTCTCCCGACGGGAAACGAATCTCTTTTGGGCGGATGCCTTTTCACGCTGGACGAAGTGAAAAAATCGTCATTGAGGTCCTAGATCTGAGTTCAAGGCAGATTTCTACAATTCCTGGCTCGGACAATTTGTATGGTCCTCGCTGGTCGCCTGATGGCCAGCATCTGGCCGCTCTCTCGGCTGACTCCAAGAAACTTCTGCTCTACGACTTCAAGACGGAGAAATGGACAGACTGGATCACGGAAGCCGGTGCCATCGGTTTTCCTACCTGGTCGCGCGACGGAAGGTACATGTATTACGACAATACTTCCACAGAGGAGGCCGCCTTTCTCCGTGTAAAAGTAGGACAGACTCGCCCTGAATTCCTCATTGATTTGAAGGATATACGCCGATATGGTGGCTACGGTTGGGCCTGGAGCGGACTCGCTCCCGACGATTCGGTCCTCTTGGTGCGTGACGTTAGTTCCGACGAGATCTACTCGCTTGACTTGGAATTACCGTAGCTCTAATTTCTGGCATCTTCACCCTGAAAGAAGCCCGAGTGAGCGTGTGAAGCTGAGTGTGGCGCGGCGCGCTCCCGTGAGGAAGCTCTGGCCGGGCGTTCATTGATATAACCAGGCGATAGCGCTCAGCATGCAGGTTAGGCCGCGTCCTCCGCTAAGAATTTGGCGCAAGAACAAATCGCCTTAAGTTTGTCCTCTCGTAAGCTGCGCAGCTCTTCCTCACGGAGTCGCTTTTCGTACAATAGTCTCCCAAACACCTGCGTGAGTCGCGATGAGCGATAGTCGTACTTGCGGTCGATCTCCTTACGATGTTGGGTCAGGTAATTTTCCAAGTCCCACAGATCCGACGGCTGCTGGATTTGGCTGGCCATCTTCTTGGCTTCCTGCATCACCTCGTGAAGCTCGCGCCCCAGGGCAGCGTCGAAGGCTTTGCGGGCGATGACCTTTTCTGACCTCGACCAAATCGGTTCGTTCTGGTAGGGATAGCTGTCGTGAGTCGCAGACGGGCTGGTCATGTTCCGGTCCTCCGTGGCGGCATTCTACCCCTTGCCCAGATGCCTTTTCTACAGGAGCGGACGCTTGCACCGTGGCGGATTCATCATCGTTTTCTTGGAGCTTGTCCGTTCTGAGGTCAAAAAGGTCGTTCACTGGATGTCCGAGATTCTGTTTGCAGCCGAGATAGCGTTCCGTCGTCTGCACGGAGGCATGCCCCAGCAAGAATTGGATCTGCTCCAGTTCGCCACCGTTGCTGTGGCACAGCTTCGCGCAGGTTCTCCGCAAGTCATGCGGTGCAATATGTTCCAAGCCCGCTCTCTCGCAGCAACTCTTGACTACGTACCACACGACATTCTGCGAGATGCCTTTCCCCCACACCTTGCCCGTCCTGGCGACGGCTCGAAAGATCATTCCCTCCGTGACCCTGGCTGCGACTGTCCACTGATCGAGCGCCGACTTTACCCAAGTTGGAACGGGTACGGTGCGGATGTGGCCACCCTTGCCGATCAGGTCTACCACCGCCCAGTGCCCCTGGCGCACCTGGATTTCATCCAACTCCAGGCCTACAAGTTCCGATCTGCGAAAACCACACCCAACCAGCAAGGCCAGCATGGCGTAGTCGCGCTTCGCTCGCATCCCATTTCCACGAGCACACTTGAGTATTTCCGAACTCTCCTCTGCGCTTAACCAGTTGCCAGAGCGAAACCCGAGTTGCTTGACTCCTTTCACTCGGCTGATCCCTGCGGCCAACTCGGGACTGAGCAAGCCTGAGTCGGCGGCCTCGTGTGCGAGGCGGCGCACGGCAGCCAATTGCTGGTTGATGGTGATCTCGGTTGCCGTGATGGATGCTCAAGGCAAGCTGATCATGGAATGCCTGCTGGAGACCAAAGCAGCCACGATCGTTGAGTTCATCCAGGGACTGCAGGGAACTCTGTCGCTGACCTTCGAGGAAGGAACGTCCGCTGCCTGGTTACACGACCTTCTGAAACCCCACGTCAGCCGATTGGTGGTCTGTGATCCGCGAAAGGCTGCCCTGTTGAAAGATGGCAACAAGAGTGACCGGATCGACGCGCGCAAGCTGGCGGAGCTGTTACGCACCAACCAACTGAAGCCGGTCTACCACGGAGAGCATGGAGTGCGCACCTTAAAAGAGCTGGGGCGCAGCTATCTGACCCTCACCCAAGATGTCACGCGGGTGATGATTCGGATCAAAGCCCTGTACCGCAGCTGGGGCATTCCCTGTAGCGAAATCTCGCCTCCGGTCGAGGCAGAACTTTTTTCTTGACGTCCTTTTTATAGAACTCATTGACCCCCGTCAGGAGGGGTTTTAAGTGTAATGGCGATTTATCACCAGTCGAGTGTCCTCCCGAAGGTCAAGAGTCATCGAAAGGGAAACCTGTGTCCGTTGTCTACTGCTGTTGCCGTACGGCTAGTGTGAACGTCGGGGAGACTGCCTTCTTGCGGCCACTTGGACTATCGCAGGCGTTGATATCGTCTCCGATCCAATAGTACAGGACGAATCTTGCCTTACCACTTCCGCTCGTTTGCAATTGGTACTCTTCTGACTTGCGCGGTTCAATTGTTAACGGATAGCGCAATGGATGCCCCACGTCCACACCGTTGAGGACAGTAACCCACTTGCCATCCCTTTGCCCCTGCAGTAGCAGAGGAGTAGTGGCAACGCCGACATCGTCATTTGGTTTTGAAATCCACTGCTGTGAAAGGCACACCGAAATGGCCCGCGATCCCCGATTGATGGCGGTAACCTTTATCGGTTCGTAAGCATTGAAGTGGAGAGAATTGAGGTGCAAGACCACTTGGCTACGCGCTGAAACCGACATGGCAGCGAAGAATACGAACGAAATCGCAATGCGATTCGGATGGTTCACGCCTCTGTAGCTTACAGTAACCTGCTTCCCAGCGTAGCTGTCGTAAACAGGCGATCACACCACTACCCAGGTAACTGAGCGTAATTGGGCTTCTGGCTCACTTTTTCTAAATTTTTTCCAAATCGGAGAGACGGAAATCGGTCGGTGCGTTTGGCCACACGCCGGGGCCGGACAACCTCGGTCGGACCCGCCCCACCGGCGACAGCTTCGGAAAGTGTCTAATTTTGGACGACTCGGTTCGACCGACTCCAGGATCCCGGAAGGGCCGGAAGTATAACGCTGGCGAGGGGTTGTTGGTGTAATGATTGGCCACTCCGGGCTAGATGAACACCTCGCACTTCGATCAGCTTTTCCGGAATTTATGCCTTTGACACATACTATCCAAAAAAGCTAGCCTCGGCCGGTCACCCATGCTAGTATGCCGCCGATGCAACCTAGGTCCCTCGTAATCGAAGAAGTGTCGGATCTCCCAAATGGACCGCATATCCTTCGTCTTAGAGGGCCGCTCATTCTAACCACGCTGACTGAATTCCAATCCAGAGTGCGGGCCGACCGGTCGCACAACCTGATTCTCGACTTAACCGAGGTTCCCTATGTAGACTCGGCGGGAATCGGGGCGCTAGTCGGGACCTATGTCAGGCACCAGAGAGACGAAAATGCTCTGTCTCTGGTGGGTGTAAACGACCGGGTTCATGCAGCCCTGAAAATTGCCCATATCGAGCAATTTTTTCGGTTCTTCGATAGCCTAGGTGAAGCTCAAGCTAAACGCGTCTGAAGCTGCTCAGAAATTGTCATCTCACAATTCAAGGACTCGATGGTTATGAGCGACGTGAACTGTCGCTTACACCAACACCTTGGTCAATGAGTGTAATGCGATGTTTCTAGTCCCTCAGCCACCAACTGCGGTGCGGTATTGTGCTACGTCTGCCCAATTACCTGAGTGTTGACCTGAATCCACCAGAAAATCGACTCCGTATAGATACAGGGCGCGATGGCGAACAATCCCGGAAACTCGGACAAGTTCCGTGCTTCGGGGCGGGAGAAATTCGACCTGAATTTGAGATCCCACTTGGAGATTTGCCATGGTAAACAGACACATGCCGACGTCGCTGAGATTGATACCAAGACCATCCAACTGTGCAGACTCGGTGAATACTTGCACGGAGGTGTTCAGCAATTGGCGTTTCCGGCGTCGCCGGTCTGGTTTGAAGCGCCGTTTGAGGATCATCTGTCCACCGGTAAAGACACGGTAGCGAAACGATCTCTGCGGGCAAAGATTACGAACGTTCAGTGGAATGTAGAGCGATTGTTCAACCGTTATCCGGGGTTGTCGAAAACAGGCGGTTATACTCACAAGCAGTCGGTGAGCGTAATTTGCGCTTTCGGCTCGCTTTTCTTAATTTTTTCCAAATCGAGGAGACGGAAATCGGTCGGTGCGTTTGGCGCGACGCCCTGTGTTGGACAACGTGAGTGGACCAGGCTCAGGTCTCGGGAGTTGTCCAACTTTAGACAGCGGGAGTTTTTGGACTGCTAGTACCTAGAAGCTTCGCGGTGCGACTTCTGATACAAAGCGAGTCGAGGTACGCCCTACTCCCTGGCGGATGGCGAGATCGGGATGCGATCCAGCGCCATGTCGGACTTCGACGCGCCCCATATCGATCCAGCGTGCATTCGTTCTTTTGCTGGCGGCGACACTCTCCTCGGAATAATCAATGCCATAGACCTTCCCTTCGGTAGCTCCGGCTAACTTACTGATTGTCCTACCACCACCACAGCCCACATCGAGAATCGTGTAGTGCCTGCCTATGGAGATGTGTGCCAGCCCCCAGTCTGTGACTTCCGAGTGGCGGGCATTCATACGCCACAAGAGAAATCGCCCTAGCCATCCTGTTGGCCGTTGACATTGGCTTACCCGCCCACTGCTGCCGATCACGATAGCTTTCATGCGGACAGTTTAAACGCCCGCATCCCTAGGATTGATGGTTGATGAAAAATCGCCATTTTACTCATTGACCCGGATCTTGGCGAACAAACGGCGCAAGCTGGTGAAATCGCCTGTTTACAACAGTTATTTCCGGAGATATCAATACGTTCTCGTTCGCGGCGGTCCGCTGGTGACCAGCACAGCCGCCACAGCTGCCAGCCCAGCCGAAAGGTAAAACGGAACTCGCGCCCCAAAATGCTTCCACAGCTCGCCAGTGGCGATGCTGGCTGACAACGCCATCACGCTGCTGACAAAGTAGAAGAGGCCCAGCGCTCTCCCCCTTGCATCGTGTGGAGCTGCCTGCACTACCATGGCCTTGAGCACTGGCGTGGTCATGGCATAGTACAAGCCATAAAACGCCATTGCCGCCCAGATTGCTGTCTTCCCCGGCGCGGAGCCAAAGATGTAGTAGACGAAGGCGAAAACCACGTAGCCTCCCGCCACCAGTAGCCGGCGAGGAATCCTGTCGCTGAGTTTCCCTGCGGGCCACGAGAACGCCGTGTAGGTGATGTTGAACACCAGACCAAGCAGCGGGGCGTATTTCGCTGCGATCCCGACGTACTGCGCTCGCAACACTAGGAACATGTCACTGGAATTGCCTAACGAAAAGATCCCCACGGCTGCCAGCAGGTAGTAGAACCTGCTAGAGAGACGAGGTCTGAGCGATGCCCCTAGCTCTTCCGGAACTCGTTTCTTACGACCGGCTCCGGTCTCCTTGGCCCACAACGTCACCACCAGTATGCTCAGGATACCGGGTATAGCAGCCGCCAAGAATACGCCACGCAGGCCAACATGCCCCACTAATAGCCATGCCACTAATGGCCCGGCAATCGCCCCCGCCGAGTCCATGGCCTGTAGAAGACCATAGGCAGACCCAAGCCGCGATTTTTCGACCGATTCCGCGAGCATGATGTCTCGAGGCGCGCCGCGCAGGCCTTTCGCCAGCCGGTCGGCGAATCGAATCCCGAGCACCTGCCACCATGCCTGAGCTAGGGCCAGCAGCGGCTTAACCGCATTCGCCACTACATAGCCAGCTACCACGATCGGCTTTCGCCGATCGGTACGATCAACCAGGTATCCGGAGCACAATTTGGCGACGGAGACAACACTCTCCGAAATCCCTTCGATGATTCCCAATGTGGCCGGCCCCGCGCCAATCGAAACCAGGAATGCTGGCAAGATCCAGTAAGCCATCTCACTGGCTGTATCGTTCATGAACGACGTCAGACCGAAGACGTAAACATTTCGGCCCTTTTCATGCAGTTCGGACTGTCTGGGCACAGCCATGGCGCACATTGGATCACAAAAAGAAACTTGAGCAAATCGCAGTGTCAGATGCGAGTCGCTGATCAGCTTGTAAGTTGTTGCGGGAGTTGGCTGCCCGCAGAGCGCTGGCTTCGCAGATGGTGCCGATGACTGCCGCCAAAAAGGGGCGTTATGGACTTTGCGATTCTTCGCCAAAACCAGTCTCCGCGCCGATGAAGTGATAATAAGGAACCATGCCGCTGGCAACAGTTTCGTTCAACCACATCTCGGCCTCGGTGGGGTTCTTCGAGGCGTTGCGCCAGGTTACGGCGCCGGTCGAATACGCGGCGGTGACATTCACCGCAAATTTTCCGTCCAGCACAGCGTTGCAGACACGGCCCTGCAGACTGCATCCCCAAACGGAAGGAGCCTCATAGGTGCGCCCCTGGTTGTCGGCCTGGAACCACGCGGCGATCTTGCCGAGGCGGTCTAGATTTGGGCCTCCGCGGACATTGCCGCCGAGGTTGGCAAAGAAGAAGCTGTCCGGCTTTTTCTCTTTGGCGATGGCATCGTACTTCTGCCAGAGTTCGAAAACGCGGTCGGTGAAGACGCGCCAGTATGCCGCAGTACCGGCGGCCGGCAGCTTAGCGCAAATCGCGCAGTGGCACTCAGGGAGG
>Ga0310811_10004593_pt1 | contig 17368 bp, 12 predicted proteins | sample YCmetagenome_FD_207642 | JGI IMG/M metagenome (GOLD analysis project Ga0310811, IMG submission 207642) | Soil microbial communities from experimental microcosm in Duke University, North Carolina, United States - YC | ecosystem: Engineered > Artificial ecosystem > Soil microcosm > Unclassified ...
ACGAATGGAAGACCGAGCGTGCCAGGGAATTCGGTGCGACGCATTCGGCGTCGAGCATCGAAGACGGTGCCGAGATCGCCAAGAGCCTGACTAGCGGCCAAGGCGCGGATGGGGTAGTAATCACCATCGGCGTTGTCCGTTCCGAGCATGTGAGCCAGGCCTTTAGCGCGATCCGGAAGGGCGGAACGGTCGCCGTAGTCGGCCTCGCTAGCATGATCGACGAACATCCCGTCGCCATCTCGCTTGCGGAGCTGACCTTCTATCAGAAGCGCCTCCAGGGATCGCTGTACGGAGCCGCCTCACCGCGATACACCGTGACGAGGCTGCTCGACCTCTACCGATCCGGAGAACTGAAGCTCAGCGAGCTGATCACTTCCAGGTACACGCTGGACGAGATCAACGACGGTTACGCCGACATGCATGCCGGCAAGAACATTCGCGGCATCATCCAATTCGCCTGACCGGCTGAACGTACAGGTACGGAAAGAAGATGTCATGGTGACTCAGGCAATGGACGTAGTGCGCCTGCCGCACGACACCGAGTTGTTTATCGGCGGTCGCTGGATGGCGCCGAGCAGTACCGAGAATGTGCAGATCATCTCCCCCTCGACTGAGGAGGTAATCTACGAACTACCCGTCGTTACCCAGGCCGACGCGGAGCGCGCTGTCGTCGCGGCTAGATCGGCGTTCGGGGTATGGAGCGAGCTCGGTTTCGGCGAGCGCCGGGCAATTGTCGTGCGGTTCTGCGACGAACTCAAGAAACGCCTCAATCAGATACGCGACGTGTGGGCCATCGAGGCCGGCATGCCGGTTACGTCCGGTGAGGCGTTCAACGGGGCTATGGCTATGGTCCTCGATGACATGGTGCGGATCGCCGCCACCATTTCGATGTCGGAGACCCGTCAGACACTGGCTGGCCCGGTCGAGGTCCGCCGGGAGCCCATTGGGCCGACGCTCGCGATCCTCACGTACAACGGACCGCACACCGAGATCGCTCTCGCGGTCATTCCAGGGCTGATGGTCGGCAACACGTTCGTGATCAAACTGCCGCCGGAGAACCAGATGCTCGGCTATCTGTTCGCGGACGCCGCGGACGCCGCGGGTTTTCCGGCTGGGGTACTCAGCATCTTCTCCGCCGACGCTGAGGTCAGCCGGTACCTGGTGGCGCACGAGGAGATCGACGCCGTGCACTTCACCGGCGGCACCGAGATCGGCGCGGAGATCGCTGCGGCCTGCGCGAAGCGCATCGCCCGGGTAACCCTCGAGCTCGGGGGGAAGTCCGCGGCGATCGTGGCCGAAGACGCCGACCTGGACGCCGCATTGCCGCATCTCATCGGGGCCATGACCGCATACTGCGCGCAGATCTGCGTCGCCATGACGCGGATCTTGGTTCCGCGCTCGCGGCAGGAGGAGATTGTCGGGAGGCTGACCGCCGCCCTAGCCGAGATCACCATCGGGGATCCGCTTTCGCGAGAGACCGAGTACGGGCCACTCGCGGCGCGGCGCGTGCGAGAGCGCGCTGAAGGCTACATCGAGCGCGCGGTCGAGGCCGGGGCCAGGATCGCCTTCGGTGGCCGCCGTCCCGAGCATCTCGACCGCGGCTGGTACCTTGAGCCGACGTTGCTGGTCGATGTCGACAACGGGATGGAAGTGGCGCAGAACGAGATCTTCGGACCCGTCATCTGTGTTATTCCCTACGACGGAATCGAGCAGGCCATCGCCATCGCGAACGACTCACGTTACGGCTTGTCCGGTTCGGTCTTCACCACAGACAACGCTACGGCGAACATGGTGGCTAGCCGGATTCGCTCGGGGACCTTCGCCGTAAACGCTGCTTTTCCCTCCCTGCTCGCGCCGTTCGGCGGGATGAAGCAGTCTGGGCTCGGCCGCGAGGGCAGCCGGGAGGCTTTCTTTGAGCTGACCAACCTCAAGTCGATCGCAATGCCAGCTGACTAGCTGGCCGGCTACTCGCTGCGCGCGCCGACGAGGCGCAGGGCGAACTCGCTGTACTGCCAGACCAGGGTGTCCTCGCTGTATTCGCCGGTTTCCCGGTACCAGGCGGAGACGCCTATGGCTAATGATCATTTGCCGATCGTAGGAGGTAGCGTGGCCGTCGACTTGGCGCCAGGCCTGCACGCCGCCGCCCTGTGCGAGCGGACCTCGGCGTTCGTTCGTGACGTGGTGATCCCCGTGGAGGAGGCCTGCCGCGGCGTGGTGACCTCGGCGGAGGTCCGCACGGAACTGCAGCGCGCGGCAAGGCAGGCGGGCGTGTTCGCGCCGCACGTGTCGCGGGAATACGGCGGGCACGGGCTGGACATGCGCGATCGTGCCGCAGTGTTCGAGGAGGCCGGGTACTCCCTGCTGGGGCCGCTCGCGCTCAATATCGCCGCGCCCGACGAGGGGAACATGCACCTGCTCGAGGCGGTCGCGACCGTGGAGCAGAAGGCGCGCTACCTGCGGCCGCTGGCGACGGGTGAGGTCCGGTCGTGCTTCGCGATGACCGAGCCGGCCCCGGGAGCGGGGTCCGATCCGGCCGCCCTGGCCACGCGGGCCATGCGCGTGGCGGACGGCTGGCGGATCGACGGGCGCAAGTGGTTCATCACGGGCGCGGATGGCGCGGGCTTCGCGATCTGCATGGCGCGCACCGCCGGAGAGCCCGGCGAGCCCGGCGGTGCGACGATGTTCCTCGTCGACGCGGGCAACCCCGGCATGACAGTGGTCCGGCACATCGACACGCTGGACGAGAGCCTCTACGGCGGCCACGTCGAGCTGGCCTTCGATAACTGCGTGGTGCCTGAGAACGCGGTGCTCGGCCAGGTGGATGAGGGCTTTCGCTACGCCCACGTGAGGCTCGGGCCCGCCCGGATGACGCATTGCATGCGCTGGCTCGGCATCGCCCGCCGCGCGCAGGACATCGCCGTCGCCCGCGTCAGCCAGCGTCGGCTATTCGGCTCACGACTGGGGGACCTGGGCATGGTGCAGCAGATGATCGCGGACAACGAGATCGACATCGCTGCCTGCCGCGGGCTGATCCTGCGGGCCTGCTGGGAACTGGACCAGGGACTGCCTGCTGCCCAGTCCACCGCGATTGCCAAGACATTCTGCGCCGAGGCGATCTACCGGGTGGTCGACCGCGCGGTACAGGCCTGCGGTTCGCTGGGCATCTCGGCAGACATCCTGCTGAGCCGGTACCTGCGCGAAGTACGCCCGTTCCGGATCTACGACGGGCCCTCGGAGGCTCACCGCTGGGCTATCGCCCGGCGTGTCCTGCGCCGCTACGACGCTGCGGTGGCGCGGTGAGCGCGACCCCGGACCCCGCCCTGGACGGGCTGGACATTCCCGCGCTTGAGCGGTTCCTCGCCCAGCACGTGCCCGGATTCTCCGGCCGCCTGAGCGCGCGGCTGCTGCCGGGCGGGCGGTCGAACCTGACCTTCGTGCTCACCGATGGCACGCGGCGCTGGGTGCTGCGCCGCCCGCCGCTGGGCGAGCTGACGCCATCGGCCCACGACATGGGCCGCGAGTACCGGGTCGTCGCCGCGCTGGCCGGCAGCGGCGTCCCTGTCGCCCGGGCCGTGGCCCTGGCGGGTCCCGGCGTGCTGGACGTGCCCTTCTCGGTGGTCGAGCACGTGGACGGGCGGGTCATCCGCACCACCGGGCAACTGCACGCGCTGGCCCCCGCCGACATCGCGCGCTGCGCGCATGCCCTGGTGGACGTGCTGGCCCGGCTGCACCAGGTCGAGCCCGCGGCGGTAGGGCTGGCGGGCTTCGGGCAGCCAGGCGGATACCTGGCCCGGCAGGTACGGCGCTGGCACAGCCAGTGGCGGCTGGTACAGACCCGGCCGCTGGAGGACATCGGCACGCTGCACGCGCGGCTGGCCGAGGCCTGTCCGGCCGAGAGCGGTGCGTCGGTCGTGCATGGCGATTACCGCATCGACAACACCATCCTTGACTATGAGGACCCAGCGGTGATCCGCGCGGTCGTGGACTGGGAGATGGCTACGCTCGGCGACCCGCTCGCGGACCTGGCGTTGCACCTGGTCTACGCCGACCCCGCGTTCGCGCCCGTCCTGGCCGGGGCGGCCTCCACCAGCGACCGGCTGCCGCCAGCCGCCGACCTCGCGCAGCGCTATGCGAGCGCCAGCGGCCGTGAGCTCGCGCACCTGGAGTTCTACCTTGGCCTGGGCTACTTCAAGATCGCGGTCATCGCCGAGGGCATCCACGCCCGCCACCAGCGGGGCATGACCCGTGGCACGGGCTTCGACCACGTCGGTGACGCTGTCGCGCCGCTGGCCGCCGCCGGGCTGCGGGCGCTGTCGAAAGGACTCTAGATACCGTGCGGAACGTGATGGACCTTTTTCGCCTGGACGGCAAGGTGGCTGTGGTCACCGGCGCCAGTTCCGGCCTCGGCGCCGGCTTCGCCCGTGCCCTCGCTCAAGCCGGCGCCGACATCGTCTTGGCCGCGCGGCGCACCGACCGGTTGCGGGAGGTAGCCGCGCAGGTCGAAGAGGCCGGCCGCCGTGCCCTCCCGGTCCGGGCGGACATCGGCGACCCGGAGGACTGCGAGGCTATGGCCAGGGCCGCGATTGCCGAGTTCGGCCGGATCGATGTCCTGGTCAACAACGCCGGCGTCGGCACGGCGGTCCCGGCACTGCGGGAGGCACCAGAGCAGTTCCGGCGCGTTATCGACGTGAACCTCAACGGGCTCTACTGGGCCGCGCAGGCGTGCGGCCGGGTCATGGAGCCCGGCTCCAGCATCGTCAACATCAGCAGCGTCCTCGCCCTCGTCAAGTCCTACGCCCCGCAAGCCGCCTACGCCGCGAGCAAGGCCGGCGTCCTCGGCCTGACCCGCGACCTCGCCCAGCAGTGGTCCGGCCGACGCGGTATCCGCGTGAACGCCATCGCGCCCGGCTACTTCGTCAGCGAGATGACTGCCGATATCCCGGAAGGCGTGCTGCTGCCCTTCATCAAGCAGCACAGCCCGCTTGGTCGGCTCGGCCTTCAGCATGAGCTCGACGCGGCCGTCCTGTTCCTGGCCAGCCCGGCTTCTTCGTACGTCACTGGCAGCACCCTCGCCGTCGACGGCGGCATGTCCGGCCACTGAGCGCGGCCACGTCACCGGCCCGAGGCCCGCGGCTGCTCCGGGGGCCTCGGGCCGCGGATCGCTCAGGAGGAGCGTGACTCTTTGACATCCTCCCCGCCGTGAACGGCGGGGATTCCCGGTCGGCGGCTCATGCCGCACTCCGGGTGGTATCCGCTCCCGCTCGCGCGGTCTTACGCGGACGCTTGTTCCCATGCCCTGGGTTGCGCGCAGGGACAGCCTCGTTATCGATGAGGGCGAGTCCCCGGGCGAGTATGTTACGCGCGGCGTTGGCATCGGCGTGGTCCCCGTGCCCGCATGCAACGCAGGCGAAGACCGCTTGGCTCTTGCGGTTCTCCGGTGCGATATGCCCGCAAGCGTGGCACTGCTGGGACGTGAACCGCGGTTCGACGAGCACCACGGTGACGTTGGCCGATTCGGCCTTCTGTTTCGTGCGGGTGCCGAGGGTGCCCCACGCGGAGGCGAGGATTCCCCGGTTCAGCCCGGCCTTGGCGCGGGCCCGGTTCGGCAGCCAGGCGCCGTCGTTCTCCGGGTCGGGCTTCGGCCGCGGCTTCCTCGTCATCGCGGGGATGGCGAGTTTCTCGAGCACGATCAGGCCGTGCTCGGCGACGAGCCGGGTGGAGATCTTCTCCGCCCAGTCCCTGCGCCGATCGGAGACCCTGGCGGTGACGGCGGCCATCTTCCGCCGGGTCTTGTCCCGGCGTTTCGACCCGGGTTCCTGTCGGGCCAGTTTCCGCTGCAGAGCGAGGTAGCGTCCGGCGTCCCGGCCGCTGATCCGGGGCGCACGGTAGTGCTGGCCGCCGGAGGTGACCAGTGCGGTGCGGACGCCGCGGTCGATCCCCACGGCGGGCCTCGGTCCCGGGGCCCGGCCGACGGCGGGCTGGGCGGCGGGGAACGAGACGTGCCAGCGGCCCGCCCGGTCCAGGGTGACCCGCGCCATCCCCGGGTTCGCCGGCAGGGGCCTCGACCAGCGGAACCGCACCCACCCGCACTTCGGGACGAACACCTCGCCCCAGTGCCGGGACACCCGGCGGGCCCTCACGTCGCGGATGACGAACCCCTGTGCCCGCCTCTTCGACCGGAAGCCGGGCTTCCGCGCGGGGTTCGCCTGGTCGAAGAACGCCGCGAGGGCCCGGTCGTAGTCCCGCAGCGCCTGCTGCTGCACCGACGAGGACCCCTCGCGCAGCCACGGCTCCGCCCGCCGCGCCTCCGCGAGCTGGCGCTGCCGCTCCGCCGCCCCCGGCACCGGGCCGCGGCCGGGCCGCCACCACGACTGCTGCTCCACGGCGAGGTTCCACACGTACCGGGCATGCGCGCAGTGCAGGTCCCGCATCACCCGCTCCGCCCCCCCGTCAGGGTACAGGCGGTACCTGTTCGCCACGGACCACAATCTAAAGCCAGCCGCTGACATTTCAGCGCCCCAGCCCCGGCGCCGGGTGCACGACAGATTTGCGGGTAACCAAATCATCTTCGCGAGATCGCAGGCCAATTGGCATCTGCGTGGTTGTGACAGCGCCCGAAGACGCGCTGCTCCAGGGCGCTATCAACTGTATGTACCGTGTTAACCAGCATGTTTTCGTGCGTCCTGGCGGCCGCACCGGGACTTACCCCGCCGTGAACGACGGGGGCTTGCGTCCCGGATTGGTCACGGCCTGACCGTCCGGGTCCATTACCGCATGGCCTGCCGGGACCGCCACTTCTGGCGCCCGGGACGGTCGGCGGCGGACGCGGGCGACGGCGCTCTGCCGCCACATGGCGAAGGCCACCGCGAGGATCAGGGCAATGCCGTTGAACATGTCATTGAGCCATTGCACGCCGGTCACGTACTCCAGGCCCTGCACGCCGGTCGCGAGCACGTATATCGACAGCAGCGTGCCCCATACGTTGAACCGGCCGGGTTTGAGCTGGGTGGAGCCGAGGAACACCGCAGCGAACGCCGGGAGCAGCAGCCCCGGGCCGTAGGTGAGGGATGGCCCGGACTGCGAGGCGTACAGCACCCCGGCCACCCCCGAGAGCGTCGCCGAGGCTACCAGGGAGAGCCAGACCCAGCGTCCCACCTCGACCCCGGACAGCCGGGCGGCGTCCGCGTTGCCGCCGACCGCGTACATGTACCGGCCCGCCGGCGTGTAGTCAAGCAGCCACCAGGTGACCAGGCCGAGGATCACCAGGTACAAGAAGACGATCTGGAAGCCGCCGACATTGACCTGCGTCAGGTCTGACCACGCCGCGCTGATCGCCGGGACCGGCTGGCTGTTCCCGGAGACGATGCTCTGCACCGCGGCGAGGATGGTGCCCATGCCGAGCGTCGCGATGAACGAGTTCACCCGCATCCTGACGACGACGAATCCGTTGACGAGGCCGATGACGCACGATGCCGCGACGGTCACCACGATGGCCAGCCACATGTTGAGGTGCTCGGTTGCCTGGAGCCAGGTCACCACGATGGTCGACAAGTTGGCCACCGCCCCGACCGACAGGTCATACGTCCCGGTGACCAGAGCGACCAGGACGGCGATGGCGAGGAACCCGCCGACCGCCTGCTCCGATGCAATAGTGTGCGCCGTCGCGGCCGTGAAGAACAGCCCCGGCACCCAGAGGCTGAAGACCAGGATGAACAGCGCCCAGATGTACAGGCCAGAGAAACGGTCCAGTCCTAGCCGGACTGTCCTGCGCCTCGTTGTCACGCCCCCACCTCATAGCTTTCTGCGACGCACGCGTGCGCGATGCTGCCCTGAGTGACTTCGATCCCGGACAACCGGGCCACTACCTTGCCCCACTGGAGCACCACCACCTCGTTGCACAGTGCCGCCAGCTCGTCGGTATCCGCGGAGGACACCAGCACGGCCGCCCCGTCCCTGGCGGCCTGCAGGATCTGGCCGTGCAGGGCGGCCTTGGCGCCGATGTCCACGCCCTGGGTGGGCTCGTCGATGAGCAAGACCTTGGGGCGCGTCCGCAGCCACTTGGCGAAGACCAGCTTCTGCTGATTGCCGCCGCTAAAGGAACGGAAGGCCAGCTCATATCCCGCTGCTGGCCTTATGTCCAGATCGCGAAACCACCGGGCACCTTCCTGGCGCTCTGACCGCTGGCGCACGAGGCCCGTGCGCCAGTGCGGGCGAAGCCCGGTCACCGTGAGGTTCTCCCGGGCGGTCAGGCCGGGGATCCCCCCGTACCGCTCGCGGTCCGCGGGGATCATGGCAACCCCGGCCTCGATGGAAGCGTGTGGCTGACCGCCCGGCAGGGGCGTCCCATCCGCCAGCACCTGCCCCGCGGTCTTCGCGACGGCGCCGAAGACGGCGGAGCAGACGGTCTCCCGGCCCGATCCCGTGATCCCGGCGATGCCCACGATCTCTCCGGCCCGCACTTGCAGCCAGACGTCCTGCAAGACACTGGTGGAGATGCCGCGCACGTCGAGTACGACCTGGCCGTCCGTGCCCGGTAGCGCGGAGGACTGCCGCGAGACCTCGGTCAGCTCGTTCCCGACTAGCTGCTCGACCAGCGCGGGCCGGGTGAGCCCGGCGACGGGGGTCCGGGCGTGTACCCGGCCGTCCCGCAGCACCGTGACGGTCTCCGCGATCTCGAACACCTCATCGAGCCGGTGGGTCACGTACAAGACGCCGACCTCGCGGGCCGCCGCCCGGGTGATCGCGAGCAGCTTCGACACTTCCCGCTCGGGGAGCGTCGCCGTGGGCTCGTCGAGGACGAGCAGCAGGGGAGCTGACCGCGGGTCCCGGGAGAAGGCCCGGGCGATGGCGACCCCGGTGCGCTCGGCCGGGGTCAGGTCACCGACCAGGGCGTCCAGGCTGACGTCCAGTGATACCGCCGCCAGGGCCTCGGCCGCCGCCGCCTCGGCGCCGCGCCGCGAGATCGTGCCCAGGCGGGTGGGGAAGGCGCGCTGCAGCAGCAGGTTATCCAGCACGGACAGCGAGTGGATAAGGCCGAGGTTCTGGTGGACGAAACGCGCTCCCATGGCGTGGGAGGCATCGGGATTGCCGGACGGCACTGCCGCGCCGCCGATCATCACGGCCCCGGAGTCCGGGCGGTGATAGCCCGAGATGATCTTTATGAGCGTCGACTTTCCCGAGCCGTTCTCCCCGACCAGGGCGTGCACATGACCGGGCAGGACATCGAGGTCGACGTCGGTGAGGGCGGCACTGCCGCCGAACGACTTGCTGAGATGCCGGACGCTGAGGGCGGGATCCCGGTGCTGGGCAGCGGTCATGTCGGTCACCTTGGTCCTTCCGGGCAGGCCCGCGCGCTCGCGAGCGCGCGGGCCTGCGGCGCGATCCGGCTCAGGAGCTCACTAGCCATAGCTTCTTGTACTGGGCGGGGTAGTCCGTCGGCTCAAGCAGGCTCTCCTGCGGCGTGGTGAAATTCCCCTTGACCAGTAGCTGAACCGGATTGTCATTGTCGCCATCGGGCACGGTCATGCCCTCGGAGACCCGGGCCGCGGCGTCGATGATGACCCACCCCTCGACGACGCCAGGCCACGGCAAGGTGGCGGATTCGGAGCCGGCCAGGATGTCCTGCTCGTTGACGATGCCCCCGATCGTTGACCCGATCTGCAGGCCGGTGATGCCGGCCGCCTTGGCCGCGCTGGCCAGGCCGGAGATGAACACCCCGTCGGTGGAGATCACGTACTTGATCGAGGGTTCGCGCTGGAGCTGCGAAACGATGGCGGAGACCACGCCGTTGCTGTCTACCTGGGCGATGGTCGCGTCGAACCGGCTCACCTGGCACTTCGGGCACTTGGCGGCGATCTCTGCGGCGACCATGGTCGCCGTCTCCTGCAGTACGGGGAAGGAAGGGATGTCGACCAGGAGCACGTGGCCGCTGGCGTTGGACTGGGCAATGAACCAGTCGGCGATGACCTTCGCCGGACCGGTGTACGCGCCCTGCCCGTCAACGGTGGCGGCGATCGGGTCGGCCACCGTGACCGGGCCCACGGAGGCGGGAATGATGGGGACGCCCGCCTGCTTGTACTCCGGCAGCACGCCGGCCCACAGCGACGGGGAAGTGCCTGCGAGGGAGACGGCGACCGGGTGGTACTGGAGCGCCTGATGGAAGGCCGCGATCAGTGTGTTCGGCTGGGTGTCGTTGTAGTTGATGAGCTTGACGTTCCAGCCGATGGCCGCTCCGGCGGCTTGAACCCCGGTGGCGATGTCATGGCACTGGGTGTTCTCGCATGTCAGGTAGGCGAAGGTCTGGCCCTTCTTGACCGGATGCGCCAGCGGGGTCTGCTGCGGGATGGTCGTCGGCTCGGCCTCGTATTGCTTGACCGTCGCCAGCGCCGGCGAGACAGCGGCCGAGCTACCCGACGATGACCCGGACGACGTCGCGGTGTCATTTCCCTGGCTGCTGCACGCGGCGGCGATGACGACCGCGGGGATGATGCCCGCCGCCAGCCTCACCGCCCGGGAGGATCTGCGGCGGTACCTGATTTGTTGAAACATCATTGTCTCCTGTGGCCTGTGCGAATGGATCGCCCTTGCGGTTACATGGCTGCGGGGGAGCGCTGGCCCGGGATCGTTATGCACTGTGCGGTCCGGTCGCCGTTCTGGCGCCGTCGCTCCCTGGCTTGAAGGGCGGGCAGGGTATGCCTTGCCGCCAGGATCTGGAAGGCCGCGCGATGTCGCTGTGACACTGACAGTTAAGAATTTGTATTGTAGATGCATGATGACTCGCCTGACTTGAGAATGTCAAGCATGTTGTGCACTGTCAGTACAATCTAATGATGGATGTGGCCTTCTGTGACGCAGAAACGTCAGCCTGCGGCCGGCACGTAGCCGATGACGCCATCCCGCTCGCCGCAGGTGAGCCGCCCTTGCGTCGCGAGCAGCCGCAGGTGGTAGACGGCCTCGGTCACCGCCAGCATCTGGTGAAACGGCGCCAGGGTGTGGAACGGCCGGTCCCGGCGGGTCCACAGCAGCACCTTGCTGACGTCGAAGGCCGTGCTCGCGCCGTGCTCGACGGCGTCGACGACCGCCTGGAGCCGGGTGTCGTGGTGCAGCAGCAGCTCGTCTATCCGCGCATGACTGCTGGCGGTGACGGGACCGTGAGCCGGGAGCAGCCGGGCGTCGGGAAGCGACCGGACATCGCGCAGCGCGCCGAGATAGTCGCCGAGGGCCGAGTCGACGGGGGCAGGCTCCAGGCCGATCGAGGGGGTGATGTGGGGAAGGACATGGTCGCCGGCGAAGAGCAGCCTGTCCTGGCGGTCAAAGTAAACGAGATGGCCCCGGGTGTGCCCGGGGGTAGCCCGGGCATCCAGCCGGCGGTGGCCGACCGGGAGAAGGGTGCCTGGCTCGATCCAGGTGTCTGGCTGCTCCCAGGCTGTGTGCGGCACGGTCTCCTTCGCCAGGTACGGAAGGAGCTGGTCGGCCAGTTCCGCCGCGCCGTTGCGGCGCAGGTCGGCTAGCTGCTGCTGGTAGGCCGGCGTGGCCGGGTCGGCCACCACCTTGAGGGTAGGCTGCTCCCCGGCGCCGAGGCCGATCCGGGTGCCGAACTCCCGGCGCACCGCGACGGCCTGGGTGTAGTGATCCCGGTGGGCGTGCGTCACGAGAAACTGCCGCACGTCGGCCAGCCCGGCACCGAGCTGCCTGAGCGACGACTCAAGCTGATCCCGCGCCTCGGCCATCACCTGCCCGGAGTCGATCAGGGTGAAGCCACCGCTGTCTTCGATCGCGTAGACGTTCACCGCGCGCAGCTCGTCGTGCAATGGCAACGGCATCCGGTAGATGCCGGGCGCCACGGCGAACACGCCGGGCTCGAACCAAGGCGCCGACGGGTCATCCTGCTGGACGGGCACCCTGTTACCTCCTCTTTCCGCTCAGCACGATGCCGGCCTTCTCCCGGTCCCAGCTCCCGCTCGTCCCGGCCTTGCGGAGCTGGTGCTTGAGCACCTTCCCGCTGGGCGTCCGGGGCAGGTCGCCGACAATCTCGATGTACCTGGGCACGGCGAAGTACGGGAGCACGCCGATGCAGAAGCGGACGAGTTCCTCGGGCTGGAGCGGCGAGCCCGGGCGGACCGCGACGACGGCCTTGACCTCGTCTTCCAGCAGCTCGCTGGCGACGCCCACGACGGCGGCCTCAAGGACGTCGGGGTGCCGGGCGATGGCCGCCTCTACCTCATAGGAGGAGATGTTCTCGCCCCGCCGGCGGAGGTAGTCGTCCTTGCGGTCAACGAAGTAGAAGTACCCCTCCTCATCGACCCGCGCCAGGTCGCCGGTGTGGAACCACAGGTTCCGGTACTTCTCGAGGGTTGCCTCGGCGTTGCGGTAGTAGCCGTCGAACATGACGTGCGGCGCCAGCGGGCGGATCACGACCTCGCCTACGGTCCCGGGAGGGACCTCGACGTCATCATCGTCGAAGATGCGCAGGTCGAAGTATTCTGACAGGACTTTGCCCGAGGAACCAGGGCGCAACGGGATGTCGGGCCCGCTGCGCGTGACCGGGGCGGCCTCGCTCAGCCCGTAATTGCTCTGGAACGCGCAGCTCCAGCGATCGGCCATGGTCTTCTGCAGCGCCGGCGGCGGGGCGGGGATGCAGACGACGGTGTCGATCCCCTCCTCCGGGGACGGCTCGCGCGTCCACAGGAGCATCGCCATCGACCCGAGCATGAGCGTGGCGTTGCAGTTCTCCTGCCGGACGCGGCTCCAGTACGCGGAGACGCTGAACCGCTCGTCCTGCACGCATCGCACGCCCCGGTAGATCGAGCCGAGCACGCAGATCCCCTTGGCCGCCAGGTGGAAGAGCGGACCGCATGAGTAGAACGTGTCCTCCGGGCCCCGGTACCAGATCGAGGACTCGATCCGCGCGAACGAGCACAAGTAGTTCTGGGACAGCACCGCGCCCTTCGACCGGCCAGTGGTGCCTGAGGTGAACTGGATCGTCGCCGGGTCGGTCCACACCGGATCGGCTAGGTCCGTGATCGGGGCGCGGGAGTGCGCGTGCAGTTCTGCGATGTCCACCGCGGCGACCCGGCCCAGGTCAGGCACCGCCCCAAGGCCACCGCGGAGCACCACGTGGCGGATCGACGGGACGTCGCCGATGACCTCGAGCACGGTTGGCAGCAGGTGCTCGTCCACGACGATCAGCCGGGGCTCGCTCACGTTGAGCTGGTGGGTGAGGAAATCGCCCCGGTAGGCGGTATTGAGCATGACCTCCACGGCGCCCAGCCGCGCGCAGGCAAACTCCAGCAGCACCTGGTCGGCGGAGTTCTCGGCCAGCGAGGCGACGGCATCGCCACGTCCCACGCCGAGGGCGCGCAGGCCGCGGGCCATCGCGTCCGACCTCGCGACCAGGTCGGCGTAGGACAGGTTCTCCCCGACTATGGTCACGGCCACCTTGCCTGGCTGGCGCTGTGCCTGCTCGATGAGCATCCCGGTCAGGGTCTGCTTAAGAACCTCGGTCATCGGGGTGCCCCCTCCGGCAGCCCTGCTGCTCCCTGGATCGCGCCCGCGCGGCGCAGGTTGTCACGGACCTCCGGGGCGTAGCCGAGCTCCGTGAGTACCGAGTCAGTGTGGTCCCCCGGCTGGGGCATCCAGTCGGAGGAGGGGACACTGCCGTCGACGGTGATCGGGGTAGCCAGCTGGGGTATGGCCCCGAGAGTCGGGTGCGTGACCTCGTTGACCATGCCCCGCGAGCGGATGTGCTCATCGCTGAGCAATTCCTCCAGGCCGAGAACCGGCGAGATGCCGACGTCCTCGCTCGCGTTGAACGCCGCCCATTCTTGTCGGCTGCGGCCGGCGAAGATCCCCGCGAGGCGCTCGCGGATCGCCGCCGCCCGGTCCTCGTCAATGGTGAATTCCTCGCGCAGCTCATCCGCGCCGAGGCGGCGGCAGAGCTTGTCCCAGGCCCACGGCTCGACGGCGCTGAGCTGGACGGCGCGGCCGTCGGCGGTCTCGTAGACACCGATCCCGGGATGACCGCCGAACTCGCGGATCGTCCGTGGCTGGGTGATGCCGTGGCGCCAGTAGTAGTTCGCGTTGTAGCCGAGCAGTGACAGCACGGCGTCCTGGATCGAGATGTCGATGCAGGCGCCCTGCCCGGTCGCGTCGCGGCGGCGCAGGGCGGCGAGCACGGCGATCACGCAATAAAGGCTCGACACCGAGTCAGCGATGGGGGCCGGGGTGACCTGCGGGGAGACGCCTGGCCCGGCCGTCAGGGCGGTCAGTCCGCCCATCGCCTGGTAGTTCTGCTCGTGGCCGGACAGGTGGGCGTATGGTCCCGCCTGGCCGAAACCTGAGACGCTGGCGTACACGATGTCGGGCTTGCGGGCGCTCAGCGTCGCGTAATCGATCCCCAGCCTCGCGGCGACCCCCACCGCGAACCCCTCGACAACGACGTCAGCGGTTGCCAGGAGGTCGTAGAAGACAGCGCGCCCCGCATCCTGCTTGAGGTTGATGACCACGCTTCGCTTGTTGCGGCTGTGCCACAGCCACCTCGGATGCTCGGCCGAATCGAGTAGGTCGAGCGGGCCCGCCGGGCGGGCCGCGGCTGGCTTGTCGATCTGGATGACGGTTGCCCCCAGGTCCGCCAGGACTGTCGTCCCGAACCGTACCGGGGAGTACGTGGATACGTCGAGCACCCGCACTCCGTCGAGCAGCTTGCCCACTCTGGCCGCCTCTTCTCGTACTGGCAGGCGGTGCCGGGCCGGCTAGGTCCCGGCACCGCCCTGGACTACTTGCGTCTATTCATTGATTGGGCTGTGCGCACGCTGGGTAGCGGTCACAGCTGGTCAGGGTGGCCCTCGCCGGGCACGGGACTGACCGCCCCTTGCCTCGCGAGCTCGCGAACCCGGCTCTCCGGTATGCCCCAGGCGAGCAGGCCCTCGAGCGTGTGCTCTCCCGGCCGGGCGGGCGGGCTGGACAGCCGCCCCGGCGTCCGGCTGAAGCGAGGCGCCGGAGCGGGCTGGAGGAGGCCGGCGTTGCGCAGGAAGGTCCCGCGTGCGCGCAGATGGGGGTCGTTGGCGACCTCGGTCGGCGTCAGGACAGGGGCGATGCATGCTTCCCGGCCTGCGGCTAGGGCGCACCACGCGTCCCTGGACCGCGTCCTGATCACGACGGCGAACTTCTCTTTCAGCTCCGGCCAGGCGTCCCGGTCGTCCTGCTCCGGCAGCGCGGCCGGGTCCAGTCCGAGCAGGTCGAGAAGCGTGCGGTAGAACCGCGGCTCGACCGCCGCGACCGCGATCCAGCGCCCGTCGAGTGTCTCGTAGGCGTCGTAGTACGGAGCGCCGCCGTCGACCATGTTCATGCCACGCTCGGGCAGCCACTGGCCGGTCTGCGCCCACGCGAAGAACGGCGCCGCTAGCAGCGCCGCCCCGTCGATCATCGCCGCGTCGATCACCTGGCCCTGGCCCGAGCGCTCCCGCTCAAGCAGCGCCGCGACCAGGCCGAACGCGAGAAGGAGGCCGCCGCCGCCGATATCGGCGACCAGGTTGAGGGGTGGCGTCGGCGGCTGCCCCCTGCGGCCGATCATCGACAGCACGCCGCACGCCGCCAGGTAGTTGAGGTCGTGGCCGACGACCTGGGCGGACGGGCCGTCCTGGCCGTAGCCGGTCATTCGGCCGTACACCAGCCGCGGGTTCCGCTCCAGGCACGCCTGCGGGCCGATGCCGAGCCGCTCGGCGACCCCTGGCCGGAACCCCTCGATCAGGATGTCCGCCCGCGCGACGAGATCGAGGACCAGCTCGACCGCGGCCGGGCTCTTCAGGTCGGCACCGACCGAGGGCCGTCCCCGGTTCAGCAGCTCGACCTGGTGGTCGGAGCCGGGACCGACCGGTCCAGCGCCGGTTACCCGGTCGATCCGGAGCACGTCGGCCCCCATGTCCGCCAGCATCATCGAGCAGAAGGGCCCAGGTCCGAGCGACCCGATCTCGATGACGCGCACGGACGTCAGCGGTCCGCTCCGGTGAAGGTCCTCGCCGGTCATACCGCGCTCACCCGGTGGCCCGCGCCCGGCGTGCCCGGGCGAGCTGCGCGAACTCGCTGATCGAGCCGGGGTTTGCCAGCGTGCCCGCGCTGGTGACCGCGTCGACGGACGCGCCCTCCAGGATGCGCCGCACCGGGATCTCCAGCTTCTTGCCGGTCAGGGTCTTGGGGATGTCGGCCACGGCCACCAGCTCGTCCGGGACGTGCCGGGGGGACAAGGCGGAGGCGATCGCCTTGTCGATCCTCTGGTGCAACTCGTCGTCAAGCGTCCAGCCCGCGGTCAGCACGATGAACGCCCAGATCTCGCCCGCCTCTATGTTCCGGTCCTGGAGGTGAACGACGAGCGCCTCCTGCACTTCGGGCATGTTTTCCAGAAGGGAGTAATACTCGGCCGGGCCGAGCCGGACGCCGGCGCGGTTCAGCGTGGCGTCTGAGCGCCCGATGACGCTGGACGAGCCGTCCTCGTAGAAGATCGCCAGGTCATGCTGATCCCATACCCCCGGGAACGTCGCATAGTAGTTCTCGTGCAGGCGCTTGGCGTCGCTGTCTCCCCACAGCGCCTTGGGCATGGACGGCAGCGGCGTGGTGACCACTAGCTCGCCCGGCCTGCCGATGACCCGATGACCCGAGTCATCCCAGGCCTCTACGTTGACGCCTAGGTAGGTACACGCGTGGCGCCCGGAGCGCACAGGCACGAGGGGTGAGCCGCCGATGAAGGTCCCGGCGACATCCGTCCCCCCGCAGGAGCAGCCGACCATGATCTCCGGCCGGACCTCCCGGTAGAACCACTCCCAGCCTTCCGCGGGCCATGGCGACCCGCCGACCAGCCCCACGCGCAGGCTCGAGAGGTCAAAGGCGCTGGCCGGCCTGAGGTCCGCCCGCATGCACCCCATGAGGTACGCCGTCGAGGCACCCAGGTGCGTGATCTTGAGCTCTTCCACCAGCTGCCACTGGCGCCGCAGGTCCGGATAGATCGGGCTGCCGTCGAAGGTGACCGTCGCCGCGCCCGTGAGCAGCGCCGAGACCGCCAGGTTCCAGACAATCCAGCCGGTCGTGCTGAACCAGAAGAAGGTGTCACCCGGGCCCAGGTCAGCCTGCAGCCCGAGCCACTTGTGGTGCTCGAGCAGCGGGCCGCCGTGCGAGTGCGGGATCGCCTTCGGCAGCGCCGTCGTCCCCGACGTGAACAGCACGTACAGGGGATGGTCGAAGGGGACGGGTGCGAACTCCAGGCCGCCCTCGGCTCCGAAGGCGTCCCGCCACCGGAGGGCCCCGGCGGGCGGGGCGCCGTCCGTCAGGTAAGGCAGCCAGACCAGCGCCTGCACGCTGGGCAGCGCCGCGCGGACCG
>Ga0310811_10004594_pt1 | contig 17366 bp, 16 predicted proteins | sample YCmetagenome_FD_207642 | JGI IMG/M metagenome (GOLD analysis project Ga0310811, IMG submission 207642) | Soil microbial communities from experimental microcosm in Duke University, North Carolina, United States - YC | ecosystem: Engineered > Artificial ecosystem > Soil microcosm > Unclassified ...
CTACTGATGATGCCGAATACGGGTTCGACGGTGGTTGCGCTTCTTGCATCGGTCTCGATCAGGGCAAAGCTTCCCCAGGTCGTCCGCGGCAGTTCACAGGGGGCAGTCTGGCTTAGGTTGTATGAGTACCATATCGCACTTGTCAGAGGTAGAGACGGCTGGTGGTGTAAGAGAACCACACACGACGCGTGCGGAGCAGGTCTTGCCCTATCAGGACGTCCGGCATGTGATCTCCCCCTACCAACGCCGGCGGGTCGCCGGGCACAACTGCGAGGGCCACGTCGTGGACGGTCACTGGGCCCACCTGCACAGTGTGGAACTTGTGGAAGTACACTCGTGTGTCGGTGCCGTTCACGATATGAATCAGGCGCGAGGGGTCGGTGGTGAGCGCGGCGTCAGTCAGGCCGAGACGGCGCAGGGTAGGTGAGCGGATCGAGGTAAGCGACGCGCCCGTGTCGATCACCCCCAGTTCCTGCACTCCGTCGATCGTGAGGGGTATCGCCAGCCATGGAGTCTTGACGACGCCTTCCACGAGCGTAGCGCCTGCCCAAGGCGGGGCAGCCAGGCAGTGCGCGGGGTAGAGACGGAGGGTTCGGTTCGGCCCGTCGATGTCCAGATCGTAGTGCGTGGCCACATCGTAACCGATGAAACCATCCACCTGGCTGTCAGTGTAGCCCATCACATTCAGATACCGCTCCGGAAGGCGGATCTCACCCAGCGACATATTCGCGACGTCAGCGAGAGGACGCATACCACCGCCGTTGTAGCCGACAGTCACAGAGAGCTCGCCGCTCCGAGGGATATGTCCGCGCTCCACACCGGCCTCAGTCAAGGCCGTGATGCCGCCGGTATCCAACAGCATCTGCAGGGTATGACCATTCACTGTTACCGGCACCAGAAAGGAACGCCCGTGTGGTTGAAGAGCGACTTCCACAGCCCGGGGCGGAGAAGTGCAGGCAATACTCGGGGGATCGGGCGCGCAGCCGCTAATCGCCAAGAGGGTCCACACACAGCCAAATCGTACCACTGCGGGATACTCCAAAAGTCGGAGCGATCAGCCAAAGCTGTGCGCGTCGGTTCAAATATCGGGTGAATGCGGGATGATCAAGGCAGTAGGGATACGTCCGCCTCGTCCGCGTGCCGCCGGCGCCCGTGCAGGCAGCGCCGGTCGCGGCGGATCGAGCGGGCCACCCATCGCGATATCGCGGAGCGTTTCATCGCTGCCAATCTGCATCCCGACCACGACACGATCGCCGTGTTTCGGCGCATCAGCAAAGCCGCGTTTGCGGCAGCCTTCCCGCTGATTTTGTTGCTGGCGCGCCAGAGCGGGCTGCTACGCTCGGCACGGCATCGATCGACGGTACCAGAGTCGATGCCAACGCCTCGAAGATCCGTCGGTGCGCTATGACCGTGCCCAGGAACTACGCGCCAGGCTCGCCGCCGATATCCTTGCACAGACCGCGCGGGCCGAGGCAACCGATGCCACCGACCACGATCCCCATCCGACCGTCCCAATCAGATCAGACGTTTCGGGTACCCCCAATCCGACAGGCTGCTGCAGCTTGATCAGGTGTGGTTGACCTTCATCAAGCTCTGGCTTCTTTTTGTTTGATCGCGTGATACAGACCAACGGCGAACCCGCCTCCGGTCATCACGCTCTATCCGGTGCGGCGAATAGGTTTCTGGATCTGCGAACCAAGCGTGCGATAGCCCGCACCCGTCGGATGCAGCCCGTCGGGACCGGCGTGAGGCGCGCAATCGATCATCCGATCGCCGAAACGCGTGGCGACCGTGCGGATCGCCACACGCGCATATTCATGGTGCGGCGGCAGCAGCCAGTAGACAGTGCGGCCCCGCACCGTCTCCCGCACGCGCTGCAAATTAGGAATCGTATAGGCGGATGGACCGTCATTGACGCCGAGGCTGATGACAACCGTGTCAGCCTGCTGCGGAGTTAACAGCTCATGAATGAACTGACGTGAATTGATTCCGACGCGAGCCTCGGTTCTGCACTCTGGAAGCGTATGTCCGACACCCACTGCAATACTGTCACCAATCACCAGACACGGAATCAACCCAACCTCCTTTTGAGGCACCTGCTGAAAAACGCCGAGGCATCGCGTCGTGTGTTGGGTATCACGGCGAGATGAAGGAACATCTAATCACGTCCCGGAAAGCGCGCTGCTTCAGCATCCCGGATCGCATGCCGCAACACATCGTAGGGACGCGTCACACCGATGCGTTGCAATCCATCCGACCAATCATCGACAGCGCTCTGCACAAACGTGCCGCTGACCAAAGATGCATCCACCCACGCCGCAAACGGCTGCGCACCAAGCGTTGCCGCAACGACACAGGCAAGCACCGCGAGCATCAGCAATCGCTTTGGAGTGGCAACCGCTTGCATCATCAGAACTGGAAGTAGATGAACGGCGCCACGCCCTCAGGCCCCAGCGCATCGATCATGGCAATGCCAACGCCCGCAGTGACCCCCCACACCCAACCAGGCATTGCAGCGAACCACTGTGCCAACCGCGCCGGCATGTCTCGCGGCACCGCATGCAGCGACAGGCCAAGCACGATCAACGCCAGCGTGAACGGCGTTATCTGGCTTTCATCGCCCTGCCCCGACAGCATCGTCCGCAGATAGATCACCACGGTCTGAAAGCTGTCGGCGCGGAACAGGATCCAGCCTAGGCAGACGAAGTGGAACACCAACACCACGACGACCAGCCGGCCAAACCGCGTGCGCGCCCATGCCCCATCCCACGGCTTCAGGAACCGCTCTCCCACCAGCCCTGCGCCATGCAGTGCGCCCCAGCCAACGAACTTCCACGCCGCGCCATGCCAGATGCCGCCCAGCAGCATCGTGATCATCAGGTTGCGGGCGGTGAACCAGCGATCGCCGCGGCTGCCGCCCAGCGGCTTGTAGAGATAATCGCGCAGCCACGAAGACAGCGAGATATGCCAGCGCTGCCAGAAATCGCGCAGGCTCCGCGCGCGATACGGCTGATTGAAGTTGATCGGAAAGCGATAGCCCAGCAGCGTGGCGAACCCGATCGCCATGTCGGTATAGGCGGAGAAGTCGCAATAGATCTGCACCGCATAGCCATACGCCGCGAGCACCAGGTCCAGCGGCCGGTAGCGCGACGGATCGAAGAACACCGGATCGACCAGATCGGTTGCCAGATAGGTCGCGATCACCACCTTCTTGAACAGCCCGCCCAGGATCAGCAGCACCGGTTCGGCGATCGGCACCCGCTCCAGCGGCGGCCGCGCAAGCTGCGGCAGAAAGAACGACGCCCGCACGATCGGCCCGGCCACCAGCTGCGGAAAGAACGAGAGATACAAAAGTATATCCACCAACCGCCGGCACACCGCGACGTCGCCGCGATACACGTCCACCAGGTACGAGATGCCGTGGAACGTGAAGAACGAGATGCCGACGGGGAGGATGATCTCCATGAACGGCAGCTCGCGCCCGGTCCCCAGCGCATGCAGCAGGTGGTTGGCCGACCCCACCAGGAAATCGAGATACTTGAAGGTGGACAGCAGCAGCAGATGCCCGCCCACCGTCACGCCGACGATCCACTGTCGCGTGCGCTGCACCACTGCGCGATCGATCAAGATCCCACCCGCATAGGTCAGCAGCGAACTGCCCGCCAGCAGCAGGCAGTAGTGCCAGTTCCACTGCGCGTAGAAGAAATAGCTGGCCGCGGTCAGCAGCAGTTTGCGTAGTTCATGCAGCCTTGTGCATGGCGCCAGCATCGCCAGCACCACGATGAAGAACAGCAGGAAGTCCAGCGTTGGGAAAAGCATCAGGCGCCAGGCAGCAGCGACCGGTAGCGCGCGTAGCCGTCCATGATCGTGCGGAACAATGCCTCGGCGGTTGCCTGGTAGCCGGGCGCGAACATGTGCACATGGTCCGGCGCGGCATAAGGCGGATTGGTCGCCGTCCAGCGCATCATGGTGCACGCGCCACCCATCGCCGCCTGCCAGTCCCAGAACCAGGCATGCTCGCGTGCTGCCACGCTGCGCTCCGCCGCGCGGATCGCGCCCAGGTTCGGCGGTTCGGTCCACTTGGGATCGCCGCAGGCGATCGGCGCCCCGCTTCGCTTTGCGCGCCGGCGATAGCCATCCGGCGGCCCGAGCACCACCAGCGCGGCACCTGGCGCCGCCGCACGCAGATCGCGCAACCGTGCAGCGAAATCGGCTGCAAATTCGGTCGGGTCGGTACTGTCGCGGAACCCCTCGTTGGTGCCGAACGCCACCACGATCATCGAGGGGGCCAGATGCGCAATGTCCGCGTGCAGGATCGATTGGTCCCACTGGTCCATCAAGTCGGCGCTCGCGCCGATGGTCCCGAGGTTGGCGTAGATCACCCCCGGCCGTCCGCGGCCGACGCTCCAGGCCAGCAGATCGACCGGCCCATCGCCGCGCGCACTCACCGTCAGCGTGGTCGTTCCCGGCGCCACCGGGACCTTCAGCCACACGGCCTGCGGCGCCGGCGCGGCCGTCGGAATGGCCGCGCCATTCACATCCAGCGTGCCACCACCCGGCTGGCGCAGCACTTCGATCTCGGCCTGCGCCAGTTCGCCCGGGTCATCCACCGACAACGTCATCTGCGCCGGCAGGTCCGCATGCTGCCGCAGTCCGGTGATCCCGTATGGCCCCGGCTCGCCGTGGTAACTGCTGACCACGCTCCAGCCCTGCGTGTACACCGAGACCCGCGCCGGCCGGTAATAGGGATGCGGCACGCCGGGCGGCAGCACCCCCCGGCCCGCATCGCCGAACTGTGCCTGGAACAGCTCTCGCAGCCGCCCCGAGAAGCTGTCGTTGGCGGTATGGCTGTCGCCAACCTGGAGAATGACGACGGGAGCGCTGCGCTGCCCCCGTTGCTCGGACAAAAGTGCCTGATACAGCGGCGCCAGCGGAGCCATATCGCCCAGGGCGGCAGCGACGTGGGGGTCGGGAGGCGCAGGTGTCGGGGCTGGGGCACAGCAAGCGAGCAACAGCGCGATCGCGCTGGAATGAATCAGGCGACGGCACGATGACAACAAGGCTTTGGTTGCTCCCGCGAATCCGTGCTGTTAATTTAGCACGATCAAGCCGCTGAAATTCTACGGATCCCGACCATGCAGCGACGCCGCCTGCTGTTTGCCCTTGGCCTCGCCGCGCTGCCGGTCCGTCTGGCATCCGCCGCCGACACCAGGATGCGCATTCTCGTCGTGGGCGACTCCCAGGCCCAGGGCCTCGCCGCCGGCCTGCAGCGGCAGTTCCGTCGCGACACGACCTGGCGCGTGGTCGACCGCTCGCGGATCGCAACGGGCCTCTGCTCCCCTACCCGCTTCGACTGGCCGGCCGCGGCGCCCGCGATCGGTGAGGGAGAGCGTGGCGCCATCGCCGTCGTCATGTTCGGTGCCAACGACCGCCCGCCGATCCGCATGCATGGCCAGATCAACGAGAAACTCGCGGCGAATTTCTGCTCCACCTACGGCGCCCACGTGCACGCCATCGCCGCGGCGCTGAAGCGCTCCTGCGCCGGCGTCATCTGGGTCGGCCATCCGATCGTGCGCGACCCGGTCTATGCCGACGACATGGCGCTGCTGAATCGTCTCTACGCCGAACAGTCGATGGCGGCCGGCGCCGACTGGTTCCCGTCCTGGTCATTGTTCACCGACTCAGCCGGCAACTTTGCTCCCTACGGCAAGGGGACGGACGGTGAGACGACCCGTCTGCGGGCCGATGATGGCGTCCACCTCACCGGCCCGGGCTACGACGTGCTGGCCGAGGCATTGCAGCCGGTCATCGAGCTGTACGAGCCCGTCGCCTCGCGCGCGCCCGCGTAGCCACTTGCTCGACTGTCTCGTTCTCGGCGACAGCATCGCCGTCGGCGTGGGGCAGGCCCGGCCCGACTGCCAGACAATCGCGGTCTCCGGCATCAGCTCTGACCATTTCGTGCAGATGTTTCCCGGCACGCCTCAGGCCCGCACCGCGGTCATCAGCCTTGGCGTCAATGACGGTGACGGTATCGCGACTGCCGACAACCTCGCGAAGCTGCGGGGGCGAGTGGCCGCCGATACCATCTATTGGCTGGTGTCCGGGACAAACCAGCACATCCGCGACGCGGTCCGCGCGATTGCCGGCCGCTTCGGCGATCGGCTGATCGACGTCTTACCGCTGGCCGGCGCCGACCATATCCACCCCGACCGCACCGGCTACGCGCGGCTCGCCGCCGAGACCGGCGGCACGGGCGCCGGCAGTGCGGCCTCCGGCACTCGCACCGCATACCAGGACTTCCAGCCGCAGGATCAGGTCTACCGCGCCTTCCCGGGTCTGAAAGTGTGGAATGGACCCGCAAATCTGAATGGCGTCCCAGTCAGGCAATAGGTTTGCCCGGCCGCTACCGCGCGGCGGTCGTCATCCCGCAAGCGGAGCCGCCCGCCGATGCCGCCTGCTCACCCGCCCTCACCAGGCGTGGATAGCGGCCTGCCGCCAGCGCATCCAGGCTGGTCGCCGGCAGATGCATGGCGGCAGCGTACTGCCACGAATACACCAGGGAATCCTGGATGAATTGACGCGTGCCCTGCGCGGGGATTGCCTCGACGAACATCAGCGGATCACCGTTGTCGCTCACGTTGTCGACCCATTTCCGCAGCGCCCCCTGCCCCTGGGCATAGCCGGCCATCAGGCGGATCAGGTCGCCATCGATCACGTCGTCGTCCGCCAGCGTCAGCATGTACTTCTGGCCGATCGACAGGTTCACGGCCGGATCCTCCAGCCGTTCGGCAGCATTGCCGGCAACGGCATGCGCCGTGCTCGGCATGATCTGCATCAGGCCGAGCGCGCCTTGCGACGACACCGCCCCCGGATGGAAGTTCGACTCATGCCGCACCACGGCATAGACCAGCGGCGGATCCACCAGGAAACCGCTGGCAGGCTGGAGCCGCGTGGGCATTCCGACAGTGCGCCGCGCGGCGCTGCTCTGCTCGACCTCGGCGGCCAATTGGCCAAAGCCAAGGGCTCCCGCAGTCAACGCGAGCGACCGGTGGAAGACACCATCCTGTTTCGTATCCACCCACAAGGCGCGCAGTTCGGCCTCGGCCCTGCGCATCTCGCCCACCTGGATCAGCGCGAAGGCCCGTTTGCCCTGCGGCGTGGCCAGCAGCGCCTCCACGTCGGCGTTGCCAATCGTCGCGCCGGACGCGCAGGCTGCCGAAGGACTCAGCGCGCGCCGTGCGATCATGGCGTAGAACGCATCGCCCTCCAGCGCGGCACGACGCATCCACACGGCAAAGGCGCCCCGGTTGCCCAGGCGCTGCTGCACATGACCCGCCCAGAAGGCACTCGCCGCACGCAGCGCCGGTGAGGACGCGCCACGATAGGCAGCATCGAAAAAGGCCGTCGCGGTGTCGCTCTTGTCCTGCCGCCAGGACGCGAGGCCGCCAACGAACAGCGCCTCGGCATTGGCGGGCGTCGCGCGGGGCAGGAGGGCGGTAGCCTCCTGCAAAACCTGCGCGTCGCGGTTCTGCACGAACTGGGCACGCACCTGGGCGGGCCCGGCGCCGCCCCTGCGGGCCGCCGTGGTCCCACGTCCAGTCACCCCGGCCGCGGCGATTGTGGCACCGGCACTGGCCGGCGACAGCCGATCCAGCAGATCCCGGATGCCGGTCGCCTCAGGTTGGTCGCCAAATCGCGCAAGCCAGGCGGTCAACTCCGCCGGCGTGGCGTGGTAGGACGTGTGCAGATAGCGATCCGCCAGGATCGACCCCTGCAGGAGGTTGCCCTCCAGTCGAGCGGAATCCCGGATCGCATCGGATAGATTGCCGGTATCCTGGAGGGAAAGAACCTTCCGCGCGAGGATCGCCTCGCTCGGCGAAAGCGGTTGCGGCAGCCCCACACCTGCTGCGCCGTGCAACCCCAGCCGCGGCACCGCCATTGCTGTCTGGTCGCCTGTTTCGCCCGTTCCCGGCGTCTGGGCAAAAGAATAATGCCCCGATGCTGCAAGAACAACACCGACCATCCCCGCCCAATTCGCCAGAGCACGGGTCCGTAGTGACCCTCGCCCTTGCATGAATGTCCAATACACACCGAATTCCTGATTGGCAACACTGCCTCAAAATCTGACAGAATGATGGCAGACCGCTTGCGTATCCACATGCTCTGGCAACCAGTTGAACTGACTACGGTGGATCTTGGGGGTTTTATTTGGAATTACTTTAGCGCCAAGAACTTGTGCCGACGGTTCGTAAACCGCTGTGGTAATCATGCGCTGCGGGAATTGACCTTCCGGGTACCGTGACCGCACATCGGGACATGCGCCTGCTCCGCCTGACGCTGACCGACTTCCGCAGCTATGCCGCGCTGACCTGGCGCCCGGCGGCGCGCATCGCTGTGCTGTACGGGCCGAACGGCAGCGGCAAGACCAATCTGCTGGAAGCCGTGTCCCTGCTGGTCCCCGGGCGGGGCCTGCGCAATGCCCGCACGGCCAACCTGGCGCGACATGGCGGCGCCGGTGGCTGGGCCGTCGCCGGGCGCTTCGCCACAGCCGATGGCGACGTCGATATCGGCACCGGCAGTGCTCCGGACGGTGCATCGGATCGGCGCGTGTTCCGTTTGGATGGCGCAGCGCCACGCGGTCAGGCGGAGATCGCTGCCCGCGTCTCCGCCGTCTGGCTCACCCCGCAGATGGACAGCCTGTTCCAGGAAAGCGCCTCCGGCCGCCGCCGCTTCCTCGATCGGCTGGTCTGGGCACTGGAACCGGGCCACGCGCGCGAGGTCGCCGCGCACGATGCCGCCATGTCACAGCGCAATCGCCTGCTCGCGGGAGATCGCGCGGACCCGTCCTGGCTCGCCGGCCTCGAGGATGCGATGGCCCGCCACGCCATCGCGGTCACCGTCGCCCGCATGACCCTGGTGGCGCGCATGAACGCCGTGCCCCCCATGCCCGGCTTTCCGGCGGCACGCATGACACTGGCCTGCCCCATCGTCGAACAGTTGGAAACGATGCCGGCGCTCGCTGTGGAGGATTGGATGCGCGCCAGCCTGGCCGCGGCGCGCGCCCGCGATGCCGCCGCAGGGTCCTCGTCGACCGGCGCGCATCGCTGCGACATGGTGCTCGCCGACGCGGCCACCGGCGTGCCGGCGTCGCTGTCCAGCACGGGCGAACAAAAGGCCCTGCTCACCGGCGTCATCCTGCGGCACGCCACCCTGATCACCGACGCCCGCGGTTTCCCGCCCCTGCTGCTGCTGGACGAACCCGCGGTGCACCTCGATCCGGACCGCCGGACCGCCCTGTTCGCGGCCCTGGAGAAACTGCCCGTCCAGACGTTGATCACCGGTACCGATGCGGACACGTTCCTGCCTCTTGCAGGCATCGCCGAAGGCTTTCGCGTGCATGCCGGAAAATTACTGCCGGATGCGCGTTTTCCGGCGCCAAAATCGGCCGATGCCCCTGTGCCGGACACGCCATAGCAGCTATATAGCTAGAGTATCCAAACAGCTTCCTGGAGTCGCCCGTCGGCATGTCCGAAGACACCGAGCCGCAGCCTGATTCTGATGCCTATGACGCCGCATCCATTTCGGTCCTGAGAGGCCTCGACGCGGTCCGCCGCCGTCCCGGCATGTATATCGGCGACACCGACGATGGTTCAGGCCTCCACCACATGGCCTTCGAGATCATCGACAACGCCGTCGATGAGGCACAGGCCGGGTTCGCCTCTCACTGCGAACTGGTCCTCAATGGCGATGGCTCGGTCACCGTGCGCGACAATGGCCGCGGCATCCCCACCGATATCCACGCCGAGGAAGGCGTCTCCGCCGCCGAGGTCGTGCTCACCCGCTTGCACGCGGGCGGCAAGTTCAACCAGAACTCCTACAAGGTGTCCGGCGGCCTGCACGGCGTCGGCGCCGCAGTGGTGAACGCGCTCTCCGAATGGATGGAAGTGCGCATCTGGCGTCACGGCGACGAGCACCTCATCCGCTTCCGCAACGGCGACGCCGAGGCGCCGCTGGCGATCGTCGGCCACTCCGAGCACCGCAACGGCACCGAGGTCACGTTCAAACCCAGCCCCGTCACCTTCACCCACACGGAATTCGACTACCCCACGCTCGAACGCCGGCTGCGCGAACTCGCCTTCCTGAACTCCGGCCTCACCATCGTGCTGCGCGACGAACGCCATGCGCCGGCGGTGGAAAGCGTGATGCACTACGAAGGCGGCCTGATCGCCTTCGTCGAATGGCTCGACCGCGGCAAGACCGCGCTGTTCACACCGCCGATCGATCTGCATGCCGCCGAAGGCGCCGAGGGCATCCGCGTCGAGTTCGCGCTCTCCTGGAACGACAGCTTCCACGAGACCATGCTGTGCTTCACCAACAACATCCACCAGCGCGACGGCGGCACGCATCTCGCCGGCTTCCGCCAGGCGCTGACCCGCGTTGTCACCAAATACGCCGAGGGCATGGGCAAGAAGGAGCAGCTCCAGCTTGTGGGTGAGGACATGCGCGAAGGCATGACCTCGGTGCTGTCGGTGAAGGTCCCCGACCCGAAGTTCTCCTCGCAGACCAAGGACAAGCTGGTCTCGTCCGAGGTGCAGCCCGTCGTCCAGGCGGCCGTCGCCGACGCCGTGGCGCACTGGTTCGAGACCCACCCAAAGGAAGCCAGGAACGTCGTCCAGAAGGTGATGGACGCCGCCGCCGCCCGCGAGGCCGCCCGCAAGGCACGCGAACTCACCCGGCGCAAAGGCGTGCTGGACATCTCCACCCTGCCCGGCAAGCTCGCCGACTGCCAGGAGCGCGATCCCCGCAAGTCGGAGATCTTCATCGTCGAGGGAGACAGCGCCGGCGGCTCCGCCAAGCAGGGCCGCGACCGCAAGTTCCAGGCGATCCTGCCGCTCAAAGGCAAAATCCTGAACGTCGAGCGCGCCCGCTTCGACCGCATGCTGGGCAGCCAGGAGATCGGCACGCTGATCACGGCCCTCGGCACCGGCATCGGCCGCGGTGAACCGGACCAGGGCGGCTTCGACATCAACAAGCTGCGCTACCACCGCGTCGTCATCATGACCGACGCCGACGTGGACGGCTCGCATATCCGCACGCTGCTGCTGACGTTCTTCTTCCGCCAGATGCCCCAGCTGATCGAGCGCGGCTATCTCTACATCGCCCAGCCGCCGCTGTACCGCGCCAAGCGCAGCGGCGACGAACGCTATCTGAAGGACGATGACGCGCTCGAGGCGTTCCTGCTCGACAAGGCGCTGGCCGAAGCGCGCCTGACCTATGTCGACGGCGAGGTGTTCGAGGGCGACGAGCTGCGCGAGCACGTCCGCTGGCTGCGCAACGTCGCCGGCCTGCTGCGGCGGCTCTCGGTGACGGCGCCGATCGCCTATCTGGAGCAGGTGGCGATCGCCGGTGCGCTCAAGAGCGATCCGCAGCGCGCGATCGAAGCCGGCCCGACATTGGCGGCACGACTGAACGGCGTCTCGCTACCCACCGAGCAGGGCTGGGTCGTCAGTGCTGACGGTGGCCTCACCATGTCGCGCATGGTGCGCGGTGTGGCCGAACGCTACACGATCGATGGCGCCGCCCTGCGCAGCGAGGACGCGCGGCGTCTGGATGGATTGGCCGCAGAGCTGGGGCGGCGCTTCAGCGGACCGGCGAAGCTGAAGCTGGACGCGCAGGAAGTGAGCATCGCCGGCCCAGCCAGCGCCTACGACCGCATCATCGCGCACGGCCGCCGCGGCCTGACCATCCAGCGATTCAAAGGTCTGGGCGAGATGAACGCCGACGAACTGGGCCGCACCACGCTCGATCCCGGCGAACGCACGCTGCTGCAGGTGAAGGTCGGCGATACCGAGGACGCGGCGCAGGTGTTCTCCACCTTGATGGGCGACGTGGTCGAGCCCCGCCGCGACTTCATCGTCGGCAACGCCCTGAAGGTCGCGAACCTCGACGTGTAGTCACCTTTCACCTCGCCCACGCAGTGGGAGAGGTCAGCACGCACAGTGCGCCGGATAAGGGTTCGACGCGTCGCGCTTGCCTCTCTCGCGGTTGGCGAAGCGAGTCTGTCCCCAAACGGACGCGGAACGACCGGCTCCAACGCATCTGCATCGCTCGCGTGCCACGGGCAACTCGTCGAGGTCGGTCTGGCGGCATGTTTGCGTCGCTGTCAGCAAGCGAGCGAAGTCACTCACATCGCGTTGCCTCTATCAACGATACCGTTGAAAAACTGGGCTACCGCCAAGGAACCAGGAGATCGATGCGTTGACTGAACCTGGAGGAACCAATGATTGATGAGTCTCATATCAGGGTCGCGAGGGTTGCAGACTTCGATGCCACCGGTGCCTTGCTCGCAGCCAGCTATTCCAGCTTGCTCGCAGTTCGCTATGACCACCACCTGCTGCGCCGTGCTCTGCCGCACATCACGCGTGCTAATCCGGCCTTGCTGGCGTCCGGCACTTATTATGTTGCGGAGATAGAGCCTGGCAAACTTGTCGGCTGCGGCGGTTGGACGACAGCGAACCCAGAGAATGGCGAGATCATTGATGGCGAGGCGCACATACGGCACTTCGCAACCCATCCCGGGTGGGTGCGACAAGGCGTCGGAACTTCCCTGCTTTCCCGTTGCTTCCGCGATGCCCGGTCACTCTCGATACACCATCTGCACTGCTTCTCGACCTTGAACGCTGAGCGCTTCTATCGAGCGTCGGGCTTCGAGACGGTCAAGGGAATCGACATTCCGGTGGAACCCGGCCTGACATTGCCGGGTTTTCTAATGGGCCGCGAGCTTACGTAGTGGGCCTTGTGGCGTCTACTGCACCACATCGCAGAACTCGAGATTCATGCAGCGCGCGGCAGAGTGAGAAATGTCGATCAATCGAGTATTGAAAGCCACGGCCAACGGGATTGATAGCTCTCGGCCTTTTGGCGAAAGAGGACGGGATCGCGATTGAGAGGGTTCATCCTGAGCACGCCATTGGCGAGATCGGTCAGGCCATTGGGCGCGTAGACGGCGTCGCTGCACACTTCAATGCCGACACAGGTGCAGGAGATCAAATAGCGGTCGATGCCCTCCGGCGCAGATTGTAATGGCGGATACGCGCGTCCGAAGCGCTCGTGATACCAAACATGAACCCTGGCTTGGTTTTTGACCTCGACGGTGATTGGCAAGTCTGAAGTCGTGGCGGCAACCTCACGAATTGCACGGTCTTCAGCGTCCCAGGATGTATCGGCGTCAAAGTAGAAGACGTCATAGTCTTTGATGCCCCACTCCGGAGGTTGGCCGGATTTCGTGTTCCAGACCGTCTGAAAAAGGCAGCCCGCCGTCAGGTAGCAATCGGGCAAGCCGACGCTGCGCAGTCGCCTCAGCAGCTCCGTGTTGGCTCTGTTCGTCAGTGCGCAGTCGAGAAACTCGGCCTCGGTCATACAGCCAACCTTAGTGTCGCCGGCCCCGAAAGGCGCCCTCTTCTTTCGGTGCAAATCTCAAGAATTTTGCAGCGCCTCGGGATGGCGGAAAAATGCCACGTCGCCGCCGCCCATGCCGATGACTGATATCTAGTCGCCGGAGGCGTGGAACATTGCCTGCCATCCTTCGTAGCCCGAAGAGTTGTTGAACACGTCGAGGCGCATGTTGCCATCAAACAGCAGATGGAAATGGGCTGTCATGCGATCGAACTTCAGGCGCTCAAGACGCTTCCCCTGCAACAGCCCGTTCACCCGTTCCTCACCATTCACTGTATGCGGCAGGCCAGCTACTTGCCGCCAAAGGAGGGCACCGCCCACCTAATCCAGTTGCGCAAGGAGTGCGAAACTTAAGGTATTTGCAACGAGGAGATTGACTGCGTCGAAGCGATTTGGCCGTGTCCGGGGAGCCATCTGCTGGCCCCCCAGGCCGGGGAGAATCTCAGAGCAGTCAATTCCAGGGTTCGCCCCTGCCGAACGACCAGTCCTCCTGTTTGACGAACACCATGTTGATGGTGAGGTCGTCGGGGCGCACGCCGAGCTTGCTTTCGAGTTCATCCGCGATCTGACGGTAGAAAGCCAGCTTCTGGTCCTTGGTGTTGCCGACGGTGCTGGTGACCTGGATCAGCATGAAGTCGGGCGAGCGCTGCATGCCGAGGAAGGTAGGATCGTAGATCAGGTTCTCGGGCTTGTGCTCGTTGACGACGATGAAGCGGTCACCATCCGGAGCCTTGAGGACACCGACAATTCCTTGATAAACGATGTCAGCGACAGCGGCGCGATATTCCTGGGTCTTTCCTTGAGCCAGATCGATGCGTGCAAACGGCATGATAATCTCCATTGTTTTGGTTGGTTCGGCCGGGGCAGGGATCGTTGCTCAGCCCGAGTAGGCTACCAATCACTTGGTAGGGACGCTACTAGGCCATCAAATCCGGGCTGTCAATGGCTACCTTCCACTTGGTAGGATGGTCGACGAAAACGTGAGATGGTGCAATGAGTGCAGGATCAAAGGAAGAGATTCTGGCGGCAGCGAAGCGCGCCGCCATGGCGCATGGCTACAATGGCCTGAACTTCCGCGACATCGCCGGCGAGGTCGGCATCAAGGCGCCGAGCATCTATCACCACTTCTCGACCAAGGCCGATCTCGGCGCGGCCGTGGCCAAGCGCTACTGGGAAGACATTGTCGTCGATCTGAATGCAATCTCTGACGCATCAGCCGATCCGTTCAAAGCGCTGCGCCGCTACCCGGAAATTTTCCGCAAATCGCTATTGAACGACAACCGCATGTGCCTGTGCAGCTTCATGGCGGCAGAATATGACGATCTGCCGGATGCGGTGAAAAAGGAAGTGCAGAGCTTCGCGGACGTCAATGTGACTTGGCTCAGCAAACTTCTGTCGGCCGCCGGCGTCGCCAAAGGCAAGGAAAGCCAAACGAGGGCTCGTGCGATCTATTGTGCCGTCGCGGGCGCCCAGCTTTTTGCCAGAAGTCGCTCGGATATCTCAATCTTCGACGCGATGATCGACAGCTATCGTTCGGTTGGGCTTTTGCCGGCGTGATCGACGATCTGACCAGTCCTGATTCTGGTGCAAAACTCAAGAATCTTGCTCGCGTCGCAAGCCCAATCCATAGGGTCGTCGTCCACTCGCGAACGCTGTCATCGCTGCGTATGTTCATTAAACTACTCTTCCGGGCTCCACTCCATGATCTCGCAATTTCTCAGATTTCGGCCCGTCAATCGACGAAAGAACCCGCCGTGACCGACGACCACTACAACGTCTTCGGGGCGTGCTCTAAGCCAGCGAGAGAAGTCAGTCACGCGTTGCGCAAACAGGTGGTCGGGTTCCACTGCCACACCCCGATTATCTTTTTGACCAACATGCCACCAAGGGTCGTTGAGATGGTCAAAGGTCAATATCGGAAACTCGGTAGATAGTGCCGATGGCGACCTGCCAACATCACAGCTGTTCTCGAGCAGTTCCCTGTGGAGGTCTGTTACGACTATCGGTGCCGTCGCCTCACCAAACAGTCCCATCGCTGTTTGGACTGCGCGCGTGAGTGGCGACACCACGACTAAATCGACAGGTATTTCTGAAACTGCTTGTCGCGCAGCAGCGACCTGCTCGATGCCGATCTCAGATAGGCGTGCATCAAAATGCAAAGGGTCAACGCCGCTCAATTCAAAGATTGCATTGAACGTGGATTGCCCATGTCTGATCAGATAAATGTGTTCGGGCATGGGTTCGGTCTTTCTGAAAGGGTCACCATGACGGGTCTCCAATCTCGACAATGACGGATGCCCGCCCGCCTGCCTACCTTGCGCATATACCTCGCCCTTGGGCGACGTCGGCGCAACTGTCACCGGACTTGAGCACGGAATGGGATTTCTCCTCTGGCTCCAAGATGGTCGCATGCATCGGCTGGAAGGGTATTCTAACGGGGAGAGCACATCTGGGCTCGATTTTGAGCGGGTTGCCTTTGGAGCGATTGGCCCTCGCGCCTAAAACGGATGCAAAAGTCAAAAGATTTTCGCACCGCGCTCCGGAGCCAATGCAATCATTAGTTTGCCTGGCGCGAAAGTCCGGTGCGAATTGGACCGCAAGAAACTTGCCGAGCGGCGCGGTCTGGCCCTGACCTATCGGGAAGCTGAGCGCACTGCTTCCTCACCCGATACGTTATGAAACTCCAGGCGAAACATGACCGAGCTGGCGGAGCCATTCGATCGGTAGGAGCCAGACCTCGTCGCCGCGGTACCGCACGCACGGCCTCCCTGACTTTCCACATCCAGACAGCCAAACGGAAAATAATCCTGGACTCACCGCCGCCGTTCTGTTAGTTAGTCACACCAACATGCACCACGCGCCCGACACGTCTGCCGCCTCCCCTCCAGATCCCCAACAGGACCACTGCGCCCGCGCCGTCCCCCACAACATCACCGTCATCCTCCACGCCGTCCGCATCCTGCTCGACTACGGCCGCCACCTCATCGACACCGCCCGCCAGCGCGCCGCCGCACCAAACTTCGAAGCCATCGCCGCGTGTTTCGGCACCAGCAACCTCGCCACCATCCTCGCCCACCTCAACCGCGGCATCCTCCGCGCCACCGCGCTCGAGCGCGTCCTGCTCGCCCGCGCCGCCACCGGTCGCGACATCGATTTCGTCCAACGCCGCACCACCACCACCCCGGACGCCGAGCCCACCGCATTCGACCCCCAGCCCGAGCACCCACCCCGCCGGCGCACCCCACGCCCATCCCGCCCCGCCGGCTGGAACGACCCCGAGCTCTTCATGCCCACATTGGAAGACCTGGAAAGCCAGGCGCGCCGCCGCCCGATCGGCCGCACCATGCTCGACATCTGCCTCGACCTCGCCGTCGTCCCAGGCTTTTGCCACAGCGCCTTCTGGAACGAGCTGTTCGAGCTCATCACCTATTTCGGCAGCGGCGTGGACAAGCTGATGCGCGAGAAAATCCGCCGGCGCCGCGCCTTCGCCACCGAGCAGGACCGCAAGCCCGACGCCAACTGGGACTGGATCAACCCAAGCCGGGACGCGCTCCGCAACATCCTCGGCTTCTTCATCGGCGAGCCGCCCATCAACCCGCTCGACCCCGCCGCCGCCATCGCCACCGCCCCGCCCTGACCCACCGCCATTTGCGTCTCTTGCGTCTTTTGCGGTTCCATTTTCCGTCCGCCCGCGCCGCGGCGCCGCGCGGCCAGTGCCGCACCACGTCACCCCGCCACCGCTTGTCGCCCCGCGCCCGCCGCGCCAAGCTGACGCGCAGCGACAGCGATCGGAACCGCCGTGGCGACCACGCCCCCACGCCAGCTGCACCTGAATCTCTTCATCCACGGCCGGGGCCACCACGAAGCCGCCTGGCGCCACCCCTCTGCCTCGCCGCTGCCGCTGACCGACC
>Ga0310811_10004595_pt1 | contig 17361 bp, 5 predicted proteins | sample YCmetagenome_FD_207642 | JGI IMG/M metagenome (GOLD analysis project Ga0310811, IMG submission 207642) | Soil microbial communities from experimental microcosm in Duke University, North Carolina, United States - YC | ecosystem: Engineered > Artificial ecosystem > Soil microcosm > Unclassified ...
AGTTGCGGCTGGAAACCTCGCAGCGTTTGAATTTTGAGTTGCTGAAGCAATAAGCGCCAGCGCCCTCGGTTCCCACCCAGAGCGATCCATCCGCGGAGGCGAACAGGCTGATAATCGAAGGTTGGGAAGAATCCTCGGAAAGCTCCACCAAGTGAAATTGTTCGCCATCGAACACGGCCAACCCCTCCCGCGTGCCCACCCAAATATATCCATCCGCCGTCTGGGCAATCGCCTGCACGATGTTGTTCGGCAAGCCGTCCTCCGCCTGCCAAAGCCGGACATTGAAATCCGTTTGCGCGGGATTTTGCTGGCCTAAAACTGTGAGGCAGAAAAAAAAGAAAACCAACTGCAGGAGATGCCGGGCGCGTCTCACAGGTCTTTCTTAGTCGGAATCATTGGGCGTGGCAAGGAGAACTCTGTTTCTATTTTGGAAAACCAGCCAGCGCCGGACGGTCCGCAGTAAACAATTTTGATTTCGAGAAATGTTCCACCCGCATCATGCCCACATTGTAGTCGTGAAAACCGCCGTAGAAAAAGAGAGTGTCGTTTTCAGGTTCGTAATAGAAAGCCGTCCCAAAATTCGGCCCCTGATACCAAACATTTTCGCGCGAAACCGGCGCATCGGGGAGGATTCCACATTTCAAAACCTTCCAGGGCTGTTTGCCGTCCACAATCACCGATACGTTGCTCGGCTCTGGCGCACCCGTGTATCCCGCAAAGGTGCACGAACAGGAGGCCAAAAGGATATCGCCGTCCGGCAACACGATCGCGGAACCAATGGCGTTCCCCTTTTCCCCCCAAAAATTCGTGCCCGGCGGCAAGAGCGGTTCAGGATCAGCCAAAACCCAATTCGTCAATGTATTGGAAAGCAGCACAACGGTATGAGGTTGAGGTTTTTTCACCCAATTTTCCGTGAAACCAATGAAACGATAATCGGCTCCTTGAAAATGAATCGGCTCCATTGCCGCATTTTTTTTCGTGTCGATGATTTCCTGGATCCGGCTGTTGCCAAAAATATTTCCCACCGTGCGTCCGCTATTTTTCCAAATGGTATAATCCGCGGAACCGTCGCTCGAATACCACGCCATATTGTTTCCACCGCCAGTCACATACGCCAACCCGTCCCCGAACGGATCCAGCACCACGTTCATGTCTCCCGTGCATTTCAGGACAGCGTCGTTGACCCGCGTCCATTGCACACCATCGGCAGAGGAAGCGATGCCATGGAAAGTGTCCTGCCCAAACTTGCGCCACATCATGTAATACTTGCCGTTCGTGCCTTTCCAAACGGCGGGATTGCAAACGTCCGAAGTGAGAATGGGAACTTTCTTCCATTGCCAGGCAAAATTCCATCCATCAATGGTCGGATCGAAAACGAGATTATCAAAACGAGCCGCACCGCCGGAACACGCCATGAATGGATGCCGTGCTGCGGGCAAATCAATCACCGTCCGGAAATCCGCGAGCACATTGCCGCGCCCGTCTTGCAGAAAAACAATTAATCCATCGGAATACGGCGACCAATTCAAACGCAGCCGGTACCGGAGGTTTAATTGCAGTTTTACCTTCGCCGCCAGGTCATACTCCTTGATCAACGCCGCGGATTCCTGGTGCACATTCCGCCACACTTGAATGGAATCGCTTGCGGCATTCAGCATCACACAAATATTTTGCCGACCGTCCTTGGACGCGAACCCGATCCCCGGTCGCGCGGCTGATGAATCAATGGCCAACTCCGCCGTAAGCGCAGCCTCGGCGAGCGAACGCCATTCACCGCCGGTGTCGGTCTTGTTGATATAAACGTGCGGCGCAATGGCAAAATTGAAATTGGTGCCGCGACTCTCGACGGAAAAATGTTTATCCAGCGCCTGCGCGGTCGCAGCAAAGCCCGTCGCATTCCAGTGGCTCAGGTGTCCGTCTTCGAAGTCATCAGAGAAACCATTTTCGGGCATGCCCCAGGAATTTGTGGATTGCACTTCTCCGTCGAGAACGTCTAGACGCTCTGAAAATCCAGGTTGCTTCGGCTGCTCCGGAATGGCCATGGATTTCAAGAAGCGGAATGACCGCACATTGACCAATGATTTTTTCGCGTTGCCGTGGAACACCAGGAAAAAATCCCGAACCCCGGCTTGAGAGTTATCAACTTTGCACGTGATATCCTGCCACATCTGCCATCCGCCCGTATTTTTATATTGGAAGGAACCGAGCAGCGGCCCCTTGAGGCCGTCCAACCTGATTTCCACCGAACCACTCACCGGCGACGCTATTCGAGCCTTGAAGCCAGCCACTCCACTGTCAAAATCGAAGTTTTTGTATTCCACAAAATCCCCGTCGTGAATGGAACAAATATTCCTGCCCCCCTCGTCACACGCCTCAGTTTTGACACCGGAACTCTGAGCACTAAAACTATCCGCATTCACAGTGCGAAGCGGATTATTCGCGGCCTCGAGATTTCCGCTCCATAAAACAGACATCAAAAAAGCAAGCCCCACTCGCGCCCCGGTCCCAACTGATAAAAATTTCACGTTCATTTTGAAACGGACGATTCTTGAATGTAAAACGCGGAAGTTATAGTCGTATGAACCTACGACGCCTTCCCTCTCAATGCGCTTTTGGCAGCGGTTCCAGCAACTGACCATCTGCCCGCAGCCTGGTTTGCAATTTGGAAACGTTCACTTTCTGGACCGTCACGCCATCGTCGATCGCCATGCAGCCGGCTGTGGCGGCCGATTGAGACAATATCATAAAAACCGGCTCCATTCGAATCGATCCAAAAGCGATATGAGTCGCCGAGAGACACCATGGCACCAAAAGATTTTCACACTCACTCGCCTTCGGGACAATGGAGCGATACGAGATTGAGTAAGGCGCAGGCACATTGACCAATCCGTAAGTATCGCCTTCATTTTCCACCCGGCCATGCACCACCATGCGCTGGCAGTTGTGCGAATCCATGGCGTAAGCGCCGAGCCCAATGGAATCAGGCGCCACCACCTGGCCCAGGCAATTGGACTCGGTCATGACATAATCCGACACCATTCGCCGGGCTTCGCGCACATAAAGTTGATGCGGCCAGCCACCCGTGTCCCTGAACTCATCCTCGCACGCGCCGTAGGATGACATCGACTCGCGCACATTGGCAGGCACACGCGGGTCAGTGGCGAGGAAATACAAGAAACCCTGCGTATATTCCTTATGCGCATCCCACATTCGCTGTCGTGTTGCCGCATCCGCTTCCACGTAAGGCGTACTTTCACCGATGAAATCCGTGGATACCGGACCATTATTATTGATATCCGTCTTGCCGTTCGGCATGGACGCAATATTCATGAAAGTCGCGAGCGAAATTTTTCGACCGGATGCCCTTAAAGCCTGAATATACCGCGCCAAAAGCTCATAACGGTTCGTGGAATAATTCGCTGGTGCGGTCAGAGGAATTTTATTGGTGCTGACTTTGGTCAAACAGAGACGAAAATTGTACGCCTGAATGAATCGATCGCCGGCTCCCGGGGTCGAAGGCGATTCGGACGATACCAAAGAGATCAAACCGCTCACCGGATTTCCCGGCACGTGATAAGGGCTAATGTCCAGAGTGCCGAATTGATGGCTGCCGGTATTGGGAGGACGAACGCCATTGAAATTTTCATGAAAGGCACTCGCCGCTTCCCGTCCAATGACATAGCTGACTTTTGCGCCCGCCATCAAATCTCCTTCGTAACTTGCATCAATAAAAACCTTGGCCGTAAAAACCGTCCCATCAGACATGACGGCAGCCGTAATTCGTTGCCCGCTCATTTTTACGGATGCGAGAGATTGATTGGTGAACCAGGACACTTTGGCTTGCTGCACCATCGCTTTGAAAACGCTCTCTGCCACATGGGGCTCGAACGAAAATTTCGCTCCGGAACCATACGCATGTCCTACGCGCACATAAAACTCACGGGCCATTCCCTGAATGTAGCCATTTCCCAATTTGCCCACGTCCGTTTCGCCCAAACCGCCCGAAGTCATGCCACCCAGGTGATTGTTAATGGAAACCAGAGCGACACTTTTCCCCATTCGCGCTGCCTGTACTGCCGCAATAACGCCGCCGGACGTGCCGCCGTAAACGCACACATCCGCATCTACCACTCGCCCACCATGAGCGGCTGCGAAAACCGCCGTCAGGAGCAACAGCGCCAGTGCGCACACAACACGCGGGTAAACTGGTTTCAGCATAGATGAATAAAACGAAAAAGTAGGTCGCCGGGCAGTTTCCTGCAATTCACACGGTGCATATGCAAAAGGTTGAACGGCCCCACTCGGAATTACCATGACCAAAGCGAACGGAAAAGGTCACATAAGTATTTGAATCCGCTTTTCATCCCTTCCAGAAATTGAAATATCAGCGGGACGAAGCGGCTCGATATCGACGCCCAAAACCGTGTTTCAGGAATGCGGACGGCCCTCAGAATATGCGATTCCTCCTCCTGCCGGACGAGGCGCCTATCAGGCGATTCCGCCCTCGCCTCCAATTTTATTTTCGCACCGAAACTTTCTCCCCACGCTAGAAACTCACGCTGAAACCACCGCTGCCACTTTGTGAGGTGTAACTCTGGCGCAGGTAATCTCCGTGATACGCAACAAATGTGCTCACTGTCCGGGTCCAACGCACCGTCAATCCCGCATCCACCGAAAGACTGTCGCGGCCAATCGACGGGCTGTGCACTTCAAAGACGCTTCCCGCGCCACTGGCCAGGCGCGAATCAATGGCGCGCGTGTCGTCCATGGATTCATGCTGCCACGCGAGCGCCACTTCCGGACGCACCAAAACGTTTCGCACTTGCCATTCATAAGCCGCGTGCCCGCCGAATTGGGTCAACAAGGACGAGCTGTCATTGTTCATGAAGCGCAAGGGAGCCATCGAACCCGTCTCCGCAAATTCGTTCACGCGCACATAGGTGTAGTGCACGTTGCCTTGCGGTCCGAACGCGAAATGATGGCAGTGCAGATCATAACCACCCCCGATGAGCGCATCGACATTGTATCCATCGGTCTGGCCAGATGCATCGCCGCCTAGCCCGGTGCGTCGCGTGGCATAATGATTGTAGCCGGCGCCGAAGGAGGATTCCACGTAGTAGTTCGTTTTAAACCACGTCGCATACATTCCGGCGCGACCACCGTCCACATTCACGTAGCCATTGTCGATCAGGCTCGCCTTCGTGCCCGCGTAATCAAGGGTAAAGCCCACACCCAGGTTGTCGCTTACCATGTTGTCCAAGCCGAGCGTCATGCCGCCGCTTTCAAAATGATACCCCGCCGCGCCGCCCGAACTGTTGACATCGACGTATTGGCCGTTGCCCGCCACAAATACGCCCCACCCTTTGTCGTCCTTGGTGGTGTCAGAGATGTGCGGCAATTCGTGCCCGGCCGAGGCGATTTGAATGTAGCCACCACCATGCGAATCAAATGACGAAAGGCTGCCGCTGCCCCAACGATTGCCGGCCCGAATATCTGACATGCGCTGATGGAGATTCTGCGCCTGCAAGTTGATGGACGCGAAACCGAGATCGAACATCGAACCCAATTCATCGGGTGACATCAAGTCGAGATCATGCGGCAGTTCCGCGGCGCTTTGCGTATTGAGAAACGCCACCAAATTTGTCGCGCGCGGATCCCCACCCGTCGTGCCGACACCCGAAATCGCATTCAAATTTTTCGTCAGCGATCTCTGGTTCGCGGTGTGCGCGAATTGTGCGAAGCTGTCCTGCACCACCTGCAAGGTGACATTCGTGGGCGTATAAATGGTCTGCAACTGCAGCGCGTAGTTGCCCTTGTATGGATCGAGCAACGAAGCAAACTGCCCGCTCACATTTGTCGCGCTGAAAACCGTGAAGGTGTTTCCCTTTACCGGTAAATAGTCGTTAAAGCGAGCCACAGCCAGGGTCCCATCCAACGTGGCTGAACCATTGACATTCAACGCGTCGTAGACCGTAGCCGAGGCGAGCTTCGTCTGCAGAAGACCGTTGGTGCTTTGTGAAAAATTTCCATTCAGCGCCGTCACCTGAATATTATCCGCATCGCCCAGCGAAATATTGCCGGAATTGGCCAGAGTATTTCCCGCTCCGAAATTCAGCGAACTACCCGCAAACAAAATTCCACCCGCCATGTTATTTAGCGCATTGCCGCCAGCCCCCAGATCCACGGAACCGACGATCTGGCCATAGTTATCGATGCGCTCATTGGCTCCCGTGCCGGAAACGGCGGTGCCAGCGAGACCGCCGACACTGGTAACAGTGCCATAATTAACCAGCGTGTTATTGACGCCGTCCGCGAAGCGCACTCCCACTCCACTGCCAGTGCCCCCTTGCACAACGCTATTGGTCGCAATCGTCACCATCACGTCGCCATTGGCGCTGATGCCGCGAGGCAACGCGTTCGGCGCCGTCGGAATCGGAGGCGTCACCACGGTAAAGCCACCGCCACTCTGTGCAAAAATACCGTCGGCATCCACGCCGTAAGCGCGTGCGGAGCCATTAAGCGTAACGGTAATATTTCCGCCATAGCCATTCGTGCCACCGGCGCTTTGGGTAAAAATAGCAGTCGCGTTCGTGCCGTACGTCCAAATGTTGCCCGTTTGAGAAACGGTCACGTCACCGCCCGATCCGGCATGCCCGACGCTGCCCGCAAAATCCGTCAGTGTGGAGATCACCGGAACATTATTTCCCAGGTCCCCGACAAGGCCGCCGCCGCCGCCAACACTTTGCGCAAAAATTCCGTAAGCGCCATTGCCACCCGTGGTGATATCACCGACGTTGATGACACTTACCGCCTTTCCGTCACCGGCAGAACCACCATCACGTCCGAAGGCAAAGCCTTTGCCGACATTGACGCCGAGATCTGCAAAAGCGCGGTCGACATTGCCCGCCACGCCCCCGCCGCCGCCCACGCTTTGCGCAAAGATGCCGGCCGATCCAGCGCCGGCCGTGAGAATATTTCCACTATGAATCACATCGACCTGGCCACCATCACCACTCGCGCCGCCACCACCGCCAATGGCAATCCCGCCATTATCGCTAAGCGTGCCGTTGCCGCCCACGCCACCGCCGCCGCCAACGCTTTGTGCAAAAATGCCATACGAACCGTCGCCAAGTGTGGTGATATTGCCCGTGTCACTGACAATGACATGACTACCGAAACCATTGCTACCGCCGTTCCCACCCACCGAAATCTGCAATCCCTTGGCATCCACGAGCAGCGCTTTGCTGATCAAACCTTCGACGCCGGGAATCGGAATGTTCACCAGATCATCCGAACTCGCGTGTGAGCTGCCGCCCGAACCGCCGCCGCCGCCAATGCTTTGCGCAAAAATGCCGTAGGCGTCCTGGCCGTGCGTCATGATGTCGCCGTTGTTCGTCACCGTGACTTCACCGCCACCGCTGCCACTGCCGCCCGAACCGCCAATGCTGAGACTGTAGGATTTGCTGCTGGTTTTGTTTTTCGATTCATTACCTTCACCACCGCCGCCGCGAGTAAACAGCGACATGGACCGGGCCCCGCCCCCGTCGCCACCACCGCCGCCAACGCTTTGCGCGATGATGCCATAAGAACCATCCCCCGTCGTTTCAATGCCACCGCTGCGATTCACGAACACCGAGCCGCCGATATTGCCATCGCCACCATCGCCACCCATGGCAAGCGTGTAGGCGCGATTCGTTCCCTGGTTCGCGCCGAAAACCCCGGTCGCGGAGAGAGCAAATCCGCCCGATCCACCACCACCGCCAACGCTTTGTGCAAACACACCGTAAGCATCCTGTCCCGCAGTCGTAATAATATTACTGCCGCTCAAGAAAACATTTCCGCCTTTGCCACCGTCATTGCCCGAACCGCCCAGGCTGATCGCGTATTGATTCACCCGGCCCGTGGTGCCCAAACTGAAATCAACCGCCACGGCAAGCCCGCCATTGCCGCCACCGCCACCGACGCTCTGCGCAAGGATTCCGTGCGCGCGATCGCCGCTGGTGGCAATATTTCCAAACGCTTGAACATCTACGGAACTGGCGTCTCCGCCCGCTCCGCCATTGCCGCCGAGGGAGAGTGACGCATTTTGCGAATCGCCTTTTGAAAATGTTCCCGCCACAGCCATTCCGCCATTACCGCCGCCGCCGCCAACGCTCTGCGCTAAAATTCCGATCGAATCATTTCCGTGAGTCATGAGCGTGGCCGTGTTACTGACGGTGACCGTGCCCGCGAGATTACCCATGCCTCCGTTGCCGCCAAAGCTCACAGCAATCTGAGTTGAATTAGAACCGACTCCGAACGAACCCGCGCCCGCGAACCCGCCGTTGCCGCCGCCACCGCCGATGCTCTGCGCGATGATCGCATCCGCGTTGGTGCCGAATGTTTCAATGCCGCCGAAATTCGCCAGCGAAACCGCGCTCGCCACACCACCGGTACTGCCATTGCCGCCGAACGAAAGCGACCCGGCTACCGAGTAATTGCCCTGGCTGATGCTGCCCGCGAGGCTGAAACCGCCATTACCGCCGCCGCCGCCAACGCTTTGCGCCAGGATGCCCTGAGAATCGTTGCCGTAAGTCGTGATCGCTCCCGTATTTGTCACCACAACTCTGCCGCCCGTCGCGCCATAACCTCCGGAGCCGCCGAAGCCGAGTGAGAGCGCCGCAGATTTACTGAGCGAACCCGCAATGGCAAAACCGCCGTTACCGCCACCGCCACCAACGCTTTGCGCCGTGATCGCCGCGGAGCGGTCGCCGCCCGTGATGAGAGTTCCGGAGTTGAAAAGAGAAACGGTGTCCGATTGCCCGGCACCTGCACCCGAACCGCCGAAGCTCGCGCTGAGTGAACCGCCCGCAGCCGCGCCTGCAATGCTGAATCCACCCGAACCACCACCACCGCCCACGCTCTGCGCCAGAATCGCGCCGGAGTCACTTCCAATGGTCGTTACGTCGCCCACATTCATCAAACTGACCGCGCGCGCCACTCCACCCGTGGCTCCTGATCCGCCAAACGCCAGCGACGCCGCGACGCCGCTGCTCGGAGCGGCCGCCCCGGCAATTGCAAACCCGCCATCGCCGCCGCCGCCGCCCACGCTTTGTGCCAGGATGCCATACGCGTGAACACCGGTCGTTACGATCTTGCCCGTATTGGTGGCATTAACAATTCCACCATTCCCGCCGCCGCCGCCATCTCCACCCATGGAAAGCGCGATGGCAGAATCACTGCCTCCCGCAAAAGAAACGGCAAATCCTCCCGCGCCACCACCACCGCCGATGCTTTGGGCAAAGATGCCATGCGAATTCGTCCCGACCGTCGTGATGGCGCTATCACTGGAAAGGTTCACGGTGCCGGAATTACCGCCGCCACCAGCATGTCCACCGACCGCCACGGCAGCCGAAACTCCTTTGCCCACCGCTACCGAAATCGCGTATCCACCGTTGCCACCACCGCCACCCACACTTTCGGCATCGATGCCGTATGAATTCGCACCCGCGGTGAAAATAGTATTCGTGCCGGAAACAACCTGGACATCGGCGCCGTCGCCGCCCTTCCCGCCGTTGCCGCCGATGGCCAGGCTGCCAAAGAGTCCGCCGCTCACGCTGCTGCCGCCGTTACCGCCGCCGCCGCCCACGCTTTGGGCGAGCAACGCGCTGGAATTGGCTTCGGAAGTTTGCAAATGGCCCAGGTTGGTGACCGTCACCATGGCAGCATTACCACCTCCGCCGCCATCGCCACCGATGGAAAACCATCCCTTGCTGCTGCCGCCGTTACCGCCGCCGCCGCCGATGCTCTCCGCGAAAATTGAATTGGCGGAAGAATAAATATCGCCGGAGTTAAAAACAGAAACCGCACTACCCTGGCTGGCCGTTCCACCGCTGCCACCCACCGGAACAAGGCCGTCGCTATCCCCACCGTTCCCACCGCCACCACCAAGGCTTTGCGCGAAAATTCCCATGGAAACTTGACCGGCCGCAGTGAGCGTGCCCGTGTTGGAAACATGGACTGCACCGCCATCACCGCCGCCGCCACCGCTCGCTCCCAACGCCGCCGCGCCCGACGAACTGCCGGCGTTACCGCCGCCACCGCCGATGCTTTGCGCAAGAATCGCGTACGAATTGGAGCCGAATGTGGAAATGATTCCTGTATTCTCCACCCGCACGACCGAGCCCGTGCTTGCCGTGTCGCCGCTTCCGCCGAGTGCCACGAATCCGCCCGCATTGCCGCCATCACCACCGCCGCCACCGATGCTCTGCGCCTCGATGCCGTGAGACACTGCGCCGTAAGTCAAAAGCGTTCCGAAATTTGTCACGGTCACGGCGCCCGCGTTACCGCCCGCGCCGCCACTCGATCCGAGCGCCACAAAACCGCCGCCATTTCCCGCGCTGCCACCGCCGCCGCCAACACTCGCGGCGTAAATCGCCTCTGACCCGTCTGCTTCAGTCGTAATGTTGCCGCTGTTTGAAACCACCACCGCGCGGCCCGCGCCGGCGCTGTTGCCGTTACCGGCATTTCCATAAAAAGGATTGTAAGAATTACCGCCACTGCCCGCGAAACCGCCGAGACTGCGCGCATAAATTCCCAACGAATTCGTCCCGCGCGTGTGAATATTTCCCCCGCTGATCACCGTGACCGTGCCGCCGTCACCGGTGCCGCCGCCATTTCCACCGCCGAGATCCACGAAGTGCGAACCATCGCCACCACTGCCACCAAAACCACCCAGGCTTTGCGCCACGATGCCGCTCGAGTTGGTCCCAAACGTATCGATGTTCCAACTGCCGTTGACCACCACGTTTCCGCCTTTCCCACCGGTTCCGCCGCTGCCGCCACTGCCGTAAACGCTGCCGCCATTCCCGCCGTTGCCGCCATTACCAGCCTGGCTCAAGGCAAAAATCCCCGAGGAATTATTCCCGCGGTTGGTGATGGTGCCAAAACCAGTGATAGCGATATTACCGCCATCACCGCCCGCGCCACCATCATTGCCGTCACCGCCAGAGCCGCCGCTCTCGCCACCGACGTTATTTCCGCCTCGGCTTTGCGCCATGATGCCATCCGAACTGTCGCCGGAAGTAGCGATCACTCCACCCGCCGTCGTGACCGTGACCCCCACGCCATTTCCCGAAGTGGGACTATTTTCCGGGCCATCGCCGCCAATGCTTTGCGCAAGAATCCCGTGCGAGCCCAGCCCGAGCGTGCTGATGTTACCGCTGTTGAAAACCGACACTGGCCCGCCGTCACCGTAACCGGGGCTGATGGTTTGTCCGCCCAAGGTATAAGTGATTGTGCCGGGCAACGATTCGGCAAAAATACCGTGCGAAAGAAGTCCGGCGGTGGAAATGTTTCCCCGATTGATCACCGTCACGCCACCGGATGGAATGGATCCGTTCGGCTGGCTATCGAAACTGCCGGAGACGTTGGTCGTGGTAACAACGTTGTAAAAGTTATTGGTGAAAAAGTTAGTGGTAGTGAAGCCATTCGGGGGCAGCGTGTACGAACCCACCAGCACATAATTTGTGCCGGTGATGGAATTGCTCGAAATAAGAAAATTGGGCGGAGGAGGCGTGTAGCCCCCGGCGGAGCCGCCGCTATTGGCAACATGAATGCCCGAGGAACTTATGAAGCCGGTCGTGGAAATGGTCACATCGCCATTGATGATGGCGGTGAGATTTCGATTGGTCTCGGTGCCGGTCAATTCAACCCCGGGTCCGAATCCCGGTGCAATAGCGGCCGTAAGATTCGAAACAATAATCGTTGCGGGGCTTGACGCTGAAACCTGCAAGCCCACTCCCGCTGACTGGTTGCCTTGAAAAGTCACCGCTGTTGCGTTGGTGACCCCCGCGTCCGGACTCGCCATGGCAGATGGGCACAAGCAACTCGCTGCCAATAAACCCACCGACGAAATCCAAAATCGGTTTTTGAGAAAAAAAGAAAACCCGTTTCCCGACACAAATAATCCATTCATGTTAAGTGTGCTGCGCCAACAGCATTGAAATACCGTTTCTCCCGTCGTCGGGAGTCACTTGGGAATAAGCGCTGCTACTCTGAAGACCCGGCTCGCTTTCGTCAAGCCCCCCGAACAGATAGAAGTTTTACGAATTCTTTATGGCGTGCCTCTCCTGGGTAGTTAATAAGCCGCAGATCGTAAAGCGAAGGGCCAAAACCGGGGTTAGCCCGGACGTCGAGCAATTGCCAAGGTCTTCCTCTTTTGCTATTCACGGAAATGATTTCGAGATTGCCTCGGTGGTTTTGGTTCTGCACCTGGTTACTGGCATTCGTTGCCGGCACCCTCAATGTGGCAGGCGTGCTCGGATTCACTCACCAGACAATCTCTCATCTGACCGGCAGCACTTCCATGCTCGCGGTCGCCCTTGGCACTTCGGATCTTTCCGCATTTTTGCGCTTTGGGATGGTCATCGGTTCCTTCCTGATGGGAGCTGTCTTAAGCGGGTTCATCATTCAAACCAATGCCCTGCAACTGGGCCGCCGTTACGGCGTTGTTTTGTGGTTGGAAACAATTGTCATTTGCGCGTCTGTTCCATTATGCCGCCATGAATCCTTGTATGGAGTTTACTGTCTGGCATGTGCCTGTGGCCTCCAAAACGCGATGGTCAGCACCTACAGTGGCACGGTCGTCCGCACCACCCACGTTTCCGGAATGTTCACGGATCTTGGCATTTTTCTCGGTCACACTCTCCGTGGCTTGCCGATTGATTTTTTGCGTATGAGGATGAGCGTCCTCGTAATTTCGGCATTTCTCTGCGGCGGGTTTTCCGGAACGATTCTTTTCCGCCATCTGGGATATCTATCGCTTTTTGTACCCGCAACGATAACCGCAGGGGCGGCGATTGGTTACGAAATCTACCAATTTCGTAAATGATCGAAGCAATCCGAAAATGCCAATTCGCCAGCAGCGGCTCCCCGCCTCTTGCCGCTCCGCCGCTAAAACCCGCCACGCCGTTCTCGCTCCAACGCAAGCGAAATCTCGCATCTCCGCACCTAAAATTTTCCCTCGCTGATTGCCATTCACCCCGCGGCTTATTATAAAGAAAATGGCATGACCACAACCGACCGCAGTGAATCCAGCGCGCCCAGCCGCGCGATTCGTCCATTTAAAAAATTGCTCGCCGCCAACCGCAGCGAGATCGCCATTCGTATTTTCCGCGCCGGCACCGAACTCGGACTCCGCACCGTGGCCATGTATGCGCAGGAGGATCGCTTCTGCCTCCACCGCTTCAAAGCGGACGAAGCCTATCTCGTCGGCCAGGGCAAAGGCCCCGTCGCCGCCTATCTCGACATCGACGCCATCGTCACCATGGCGAAGGAAAAAGGCGTGGATGCGATTCACCCCGGTTACGGCTTTCTTTCCGAGAACGCCGACTTCGCCCGCGCTTGCGCCAAGGCCGGAATCACCTTCGTCGGTCCGCGTCCCGAATTGCTCGAAATGATGGGCGATAAAACGGCCGCGCGCTCGCTCGCTCAAAAAATCAAAGTGCCCGTCCTGCCCGGCAACAAGGACGCCATTTCTGATCGCGACGAAGCGATGAAAGCCGCCAGGGAAATCGGCTTTCCACTCATCATCAAAGCCGCGTTCGGCGGTGGTGGCCGAGGCATGCGCGTTGTTCACAAAGCGAGCGACCTCGCACCCTTGCTCGATGAGGCGCAATCGGAAGCCGAGCGCGCCTTCGGCAATCCCGCCGTCTTTCTCGAAAAATATATTCCGCGCGCCAAGCACATCGAAGTGCAAATTCTCGGCGATCAACACGGCAACGTGATCCACCTGCACGAGCGCGATTGCTCAGTGCAACGCCGCCACCAGAAAGTCGTGGAAGTCGCGCCGAGCTTCGGCTTGCCGAAGAACATCATCAAGGAACTCTGCGACGCCGCCGCCCGCATCGCCCGTGAGATTCGTTACGACAACGCCGGCACCATCGAATTTCTTTACGACCTCGACAACCACGAATGGTTCTTCATCGAGATGAACCCGCGCATCCAGGTCGAGCACACCGTCACCGAAGTCATCACCGGTCTCGACCTCGTCCGCGCGCAGATTCTCATCGCACAAGGTTATCCGCTGCACGGCCCGGAAGTGAACATGCCGCAGCAACCGGACATCCCGCGCAACGGCTACGCCATCCAATGCCGCGTCACGACCGAAGATCCGGAAAATAAATTCATGCCGGACTACGGCAAAATTCTCGCGTATCGCTCTCCCGGCGGTTTCGGCATTCGCCTCGACGGCGGCATGGGTTACTCCGGCGCCATCATCACGCCGTTCTACGATTCGATGCTCGTCAAAGTGATCGCCAGCGCGCACACCTACGAAACCGCGATTCTCCGCATGCACCGCGGGTTGTCGGAATTCCGCATTCGCGGCGTGAAGACGAACGTGCCCTTTCTCGAAAACGTCATCCACCACGAGAAATTCCGCACCGGCCAGACAACCACGACGATGATCGACACGTCGCCGGAATTGTTCAATTTCCACACCCGCCGCGATCGCGCCACGAAGCTGCTGAACTTCCTCGGCAACGTCATTGTCAACGGCAACCCGCACGCGAAAGGTTACAAACCCGAGAAACCGTTCGCGCAACCGACGCCCGTGGCATTCAACCACCAGGCCCCACTTCCGAAGGGCACGCGCAACCTCCTCCTCGAACTCGGCCCGAAAAAATTCGCCGAATGGACGCGCAAACAGAAGCGCCTGCTCGTCACCGACACAACGCTGCGCGACGCCCACCAATCGCTCATGGCCACCCGCGTTCGCACGCACGACATGCTCGCGGTCGCCGACGCCCTCGCGCATCGCTCCTCCAATCTGTTCTCATTGGAAATGTGGGGCGGCGCGACCTTCGACACCACGATGCGTTTTCTGAATGAAGACCCGTGGGAACGCCTGCGTCAATTGCGCGCGCGCATTCCGAACATCTGTTTTCAAATGCTCTTCCGCGGCTCCAACGCCGTGGGCTATTCGAATTATCCCAACAACGTCGTCGCCGGTTTCGTGAAACATGCGGCGGCTTCCGGCATTGATATCTTCCGCATTTTCGATTCGCTGAACTACACGCCGAATCTCAAGGTCGCGATGGAAGCCGTGCAGGAAACGCACGCGATTTGCGAAGCCGCGATTTGTTACACCGGCGACATCCTCGATCCCAAGCGCACGAAATATTCGCTAAAATATTACGTAAAGCTCGCGAAGGAATTGGAAAAAATGGGCGCGCACATCCTCGCAATCAAGGACATGGCCGGCCTTTGCCGTCCCTACGCCGCCTATCAGCTCGTGAAGGCGCTGAAAGACGAAATCGATCTGCCGATTCATTTTCACACGCACGACACCGCGGGCGCTCAGTCGGCGGCGATTCTCGAGGCCTGCGACGCGAACGTCGACATCGTCGATCTCGCCATCGCTTCCATGTCCGGCTCCACGAGCCAGCCAAACATGAATTCCGTTGTCGCCGCGCTCAAAAACACAAAGCGCGACACCGGCCTCGATCTCGCGGCGCTGAACGAATTTTCGGATTACTGGGAAAAGGTGCGCGAGTATTATCACCCCTTCGACACCGCGCCCAAGACTGGCAGCGCCGAAGTGTATCTGCACGAAATGCCCGGCGGCCAATACACCAATCTCAAGGAACAAGCCAACAGCATGGGCGTGGCGCATCGCTGGCCCGAAATCGCCCTCACCTACGCCGAAGTAAATCAACTTTTCGGCGACGTTGTGAAAGTGACGCCCAGCAGCAAAGTCGTCGGCGACATGGCGCTTTTTCTCTTCAGCCGCGGCATCAAACCCGCGAACGTCGTGAATCTCGAACCCGGCTCGCAGGGCTTTCCCGAATCGGTTATCGATATGATGAGCGGCGGTCTCGGCTGGCCGGATGGCGGCTGGCCCAAGGACGTGCAGCGGGTTGTGCTCGGCGAAAAACGCGCCGCCGAAGCGATCAAGAATTTCAAAAAAGGCGTCGTGCCCGGTGCCGTCACCGCTCCGGCGAACCTCGAAAAAATCCGCAAGGAACTGACCGAAACATTGAAGCGTGAAGCCACCGATGACGACGTCTATTCGCACCTGATGTATCCGCAGGTGTTCGCGGATTTCATCAAGCACCGCCGCGAATTCAGCGATGTCAGCGTGCTGCCCACGCCGGCGTTTTTCTACGGCCTGTTCCAACGCGAGGAAATCACGTTCGCCATCGAACCAGGCAAAACGCTCATCGTTCGCCTCGTTACCGTGAGCGATCCAGACAAGGACGGCCGCCGCACGGTCACTTACGAACTCAATGGCCTCACGCGCGAAGCGTTCATCAGCGACAAGAAAATCGCACCGCAAGCGAAGGCGCGCCCGAAGGCGGATCTTACGGATCCATTGCAAGTCGCCGCGCCGATTCCTGGCTTGATCGCCGCCATCTCCGTCACCGTCGGCGCAAAGGTTGCCAAAGGAGACAAGCTGCTGATGATGGAAGCCATGAAAATGCAAACCACCGTCTACGCCGCCGCCGATGGCATCGTGGAATCCATCAACATGCAACTCGGCGACACCGTCCAGAGCAAAGATCTCTTGATGCGTTTGAAAGCTGTGTAAGATCGATAGGAGCGCGACCTTTAGGTCGCTTCAACGTATAAACGAAAGGAGTTTGGGGCTTCCAAACGGCTCGCCAATTTCACGCTGAAGCGGCCTAAAGGCCGCGCGCCAAACCCACTCTATATTTGACACCCGCCCCACTCTCAGGCACAAGCACCTCGATTGACCTTGAGCTTACACAATCACCGCTCCACTCTCGCTGAATCGAAACCCAGACGCCTTCGGCTGGTGGTTCTGTTATTTTGTTTTGCTCTCGTTGCGCACCCCTCAATCGCGCAAACAACGAACGAACTCACCACCGTCGCCGCCATTCGCGGGCTGACGGTTGAACAAACCCAGCAAAAACTTCCCGTCCACCTGCGCGGCGTCGTCACGTTTTATGACGAAACCCTGTTCTCACGCTTTATCCAGGACGACACCGCCGGGATTTATCTTCAATTCCCCGCCAACGTCGGCCCGCCCAACCTCACGCCCGGCCAGGTCGTCGACGTCACCGGTGCCGCCAGTCCCGGCGAATACGCGCCTGTCGTCGTCGTGCAAAACTTAAGTGTCATCGGCGCTCAACCCTTGCCCGCGGCAAAATCCGTCACCTACCAGCAGCTCGCCAGCGGCGTCGAGGACAGCCAGTTCGTGGAAATTTCCGGCAACGTCCGCTCCGTGCGCGCGCTCGACAATTCGCCCTATCACCAGATCGAAATCACTACTGGCGGCGGCCGCCTCCTGATTTTCGCGCGCTCTCTGCCAGTCCAGCGCCCCGAAGAATTGCTCGACAGCACCGTGCGCGTGCGCGG
>Ga0310811_10004596_pt1 | contig 17361 bp, 14 predicted proteins | sample YCmetagenome_FD_207642 | JGI IMG/M metagenome (GOLD analysis project Ga0310811, IMG submission 207642) | Soil microbial communities from experimental microcosm in Duke University, North Carolina, United States - YC | ecosystem: Engineered > Artificial ecosystem > Soil microcosm > Unclassified ...
GCCGGACTGCATCGCGGCGGCTTCGGCGTGCATTACGAGGTTGAAATCCTGCGCGGGGAAGCAACGGCAAGCTTCGTGATGGATCACGGCCGCTTCGGCCCACCGGGCGCCCTGGGCGGCCAGGACGGTGCGCCCAATATCGTGCGCGTCCATCGCAACGGCGCGGTCTATATCCCGGAACATCTGTCCAAGGATCAGAATATCCGAGTCACCGCCGGCGATCGGGTGGAGGTCATGACACCGGGCGGCGGCGGCTATGGCGATCCGCGGACACGCCCGTCCATCCTTGTGGAGCGGGATATCGCCCGCGGCTATTACACGCGGGAAGAGGCAGAAAGACTCTGGCCGGGAGTCTTACCCAACTGAGCCTGGCCGGGTCAGCTCGCCACCAGAACCTGCACCCGCTGGCCGGCGGCCCGCGCCATGCCGTATTCCACCGGCCGGCCCGCCTCGTCCTGATCCACAGTCTCCATCACCAGGATCGGCTCAGCTGTCTTCTGGTGCAGGAGCACGGCCTCTTCCGGCGTCGGCAGACGCGCCCAGATCCGGGTGGAGCGCCGCGTATAGTCGGCAACGCCGAATTGGCGGAGTGCCGCCGTGAGCGAATTGGTCTCGCGAAAGGCCACCTCGATGCCCCGAAAGCGCGCGCTCGACAGATGCGCGGTCTTGAGGCTGACCGGCTGACCATCCGCCCGTCGCAGAATTTCCAGAATCGTCACCGGATCCCCGGCCGCGATGTCGAGCGCCTGGGCCACCTCGGCACTCGCAGCGCTTTCCCGAACGGCGAGAAGTTCACCTTCGGCAAGCCGGCTCTGCTGAGACAGGATTTCGCTGAATCGCGTGCGCGTTCCCACCGGATATTCGATGACGGGCGCTGGCCGGACGAAGGTGCCGCGGCCATGTTGAACGCTGACGAGCCCGGCATCGGAAAGCGCGCCCACCGCCTGGCGCAAAGTATGCCGATTGACACCAAAACGCTGGGCCAGTGCCGTCTCGGTCGGCATGCGGCTGGCCGGAGGATAAGTGCCCGCGCTGATTTCGGCCGCCAGGATCTCGGCGATCCGCTGCCACATGACAACGCGGGGTAGACGCATGGATTCTCCTGCCGATGGGCGATTCCGCAGCCCATCAACAAGCGGCTAAGGCAATTGAGCAGCAAAAACAACAGCCCCCGGGCGAAGCCGCCCGGGGAGCAGGGCCGCGCAGTCGAAAACCATTCAGAATGGTCCGGTTCACGCTGCGGATTGAACCGCCGTTGCAGTGCAATCTGAACCGATCAGACCCGAGAGTGAGAGACCGGTTCAGACTAGGGCCGAGGCGACCAGGAGTCGTCGGGCTCTAGCCGGCGAGATACTTATGGAAGAAGTCCACGCTACGGCTTTGCGCAAGATCGTAGGCCGCCTGGTTGAAGCTCGCGCGCTGTTCGCAGCCGAAGCCATGGTCCGCACCTTCATAGACGAAGATTTCGACACCCGGTTGGGCGGCGCGAATGGCATCGACGTCGGTGAGCGGAATACCGTGGTCCTCGGCACCAAAGTGCAGCTGCACCGGGCAATTGGGCGTCTCGCTGCGGGTCGGTGCGATGCCGCCGCCGTACCAGCCGCAGGCCGCCTTGAAGCTCTTGGAGCGGGTCGCGCCCCACCAGGCGATCGTCCCGCCCCAGCAGTAGCCGATGATGCCGATGGAGGTGAGGCCCAGCGCTGCCGCGGAAGCCTCGATGTCCATCATCACCTGTTCCTCGGTGATGCCGGCGCGCAGTTCGAGCCCCTTCTGCACGGTCTCGGATGTATAGCCCAGTTCCACGTCGCGCTCGACGCGGTCGAACAGAGCCGGGGCGATGACGGCGAATCCGGCGCGGGCCAGCGTATCGCTTGCAAAGCGCATGTGGCTGTTCACGCCGAAGATTTCCTGCACGACGACCAGACCCTTCGTCGCACCTTCGGGACCGGCCTTGTAGGCGGAGAATTGATGGCCGTCGGCCGCCGTCAGTTTCACAGTGTTCATGATGATCAGTCCTAGAGTCGGGGGTCAGGCTGGAATGGCGAAACGCGCGAAGGAGGTCGCGAGCACGCCATAAATATCCCGCTTGAAGCCGACCGCAAGTGACGGGAGGTTTGCAAGATCATCCCAGCGCCAGGCATCGAATTCCGGATGAGGATCAAGATCGAGTCGAATATCCTGGTCCTCTCCCAGAAAGCGCAAGGCGAACCAGCGCTGGCGCTGCCCGCGATAGCGGCCCCCCAGGGCGCGGCCAATCAAATCTGGTGGCAGGTCGTATTGCAGCCAGTCGGGATGCTCGCCCAGAATCTCGGCCCGGTCGGTGCCGATCTCCTCACCAAGCTCGCGGAAAATGGCGACCGCCGGATCCTCCGCCTCGTCGATCCCGCCCTGGGGCAGTTGCCAGCCCCCTGCGGGCCCCTCCGCATTGGGGAAATCCGCCCGCCGCGCCACGAAAATGCGGCCCGCGCGGTTGAACAGCACCGCGCCGACATTCGGGCGGTAGGGCAGATCCTCGGCGCGCATTGGCAGTCCTTTCGCGCGGTCGTCAGTTCGCCGCGCTGCTCACGGGCTTCATCGCGTCCACGATCTTGATGGCTTCCTGAAGCTGGAAGTCGGTCGTGGGCTTGGAGGCGTCGAATTTCGGCCAAGTCGCGGGCGGCTGCTTCGGAATGGACTTGGCGATCGCCGGCAGATCAGCGCGTGGCGGCAGCGGCGGCAGCTTCTTGCTGTTCGGATTTTCCATCGCATGCTGCAGGTCACTCTCGCGCAGCGGTTGCATGGCATTGGCCTCGCGGTCGGATTCCGCGACCTGAATGTCCGGCGTGATGCCGAGATCCTGGATCGAACGACCGGAGGGAGTGAAGTAGCGCGCCGTGGTGAGGCGCATGGCGCTGTTTTCAGGCAGCGGAATGACCGTTTGCACGGAGCCCTTGCCGAAGCTGCGCTCGCCCATGACGATGGCGCGGCGATTGTCCTGCAGCGCGCCGGAGACGATCTCCGAAGCCGAGGCCGAGCCCGGATTGATCAGCACGACCATGGGCAGATCGCCGGCGACGTCGCCATCCGGCTTGGCGCTCCAGACTTCGCTGTCTTCCGGGTGGCGCGCCCGGGTGGAAACGATCTCCCCCGTGCTCATGAAGTCGTTGGCGACCGACACTGCCTGGTCGAGCAGGCCGCCCGGATTGTTGCGCAGGTCGAGAATATAGCCGTGCAGCTTGCCATGCGCCTGGGCCTGCAGCTTCTTGATCGCGTCGCGCACACCCTGATCGGCGTTTTCGCTGAAGACCGAGAGGCGGATATAGCCAATGTCGCCATAGAGGTCCGAATGCACCGAGGGCACGTTGATGACCTCGCGCGTGAGCTTCACGACGACCGGCTTGGTCTTGCCGACCGGCTTGATGGTGAGGGAAATGGACGAGCCGGGCGGGCCACGCATCTGATCGACCGCGGTATCCAGCGCCAGGCCCTGAACGGATTTACCGTCGATCGCGATGATGAGGTCGTTCGGCTTGATATTGGCCTTCGCCGCCGGCGTCCCGTCGATCGGGCTGATCACCTTGATGAAGCCGTTCTCCTGGCTTACCTCCAGACCGAGGCCGCCGAAGGCGCCGTCGGTCTGGGCCTGCATGTCGCGATACTGCTGGGCATTCATGTAGGCGCTGTGCGGATCAAGCCCGGCGAGCATGCCGTTGATCGCATTCTCGACCAGCGACTGGTCATTCACCGGCGTCACGTAATCCGCCTTCACCCGCTCGAACACATCTCCGAACAGGCTGAGCAGCTTATAGGTGCTCGAAGCATTATCTTCGGCCGCCATCGCCTTCGTGATGCCGAACTCCCCCCCGAAGCGGTGGAGGAGGACATCGGAAACCGGAGCCAGTGCGAGACCGGCAATGAAGGCGGAACCGAGCAGCAAGCCAGAGCGAAACTTCATCCGAACTTTCCTATAGCCGCCCCAAGGGGCGCGATCGAGGGGGCGGAGAGACAGTATAGTGGCCCATCAGGCGGGCTGAACATGCGAAAGCAGCGCCATTGTGAGAAGCAAAGCGGCCAACAATCAACCCTGCGCGCGCAGCCATGGCGTAGGATTCACCGGATTCCCATCCCGGCGTAACTCGAGATACAGCTTCGGCCGCTGGTTCGGCTGGCGCGGGGTCCACCCGGCCATGACGCCTACGGGCTCACCCGTCTGCAGGCGTTGTCCGACGCTGACGTCGAGCCGGTCAAGCCCCGCGAGGACGAAGTCGTAGCCGCCGCCGCAATCGACGATAAGGAGAAGCCCATAACTGCGGAAGGGCTGGCCGAAAACAACCGTGCCACCGCAGGGCGAGATCACCCGCGCCCCAGGGGGCGTCGCGTAGGAAACGCCGGTCGCGGGCCCTGCCAGGGTCTGGTCCCCCCAGCCGCGCACGAGCTTGCCTGCGACCGGCGCCAGGATATCGCCGTGCGGGGTGCCCAGACCTGCGCCTGTCGGCGCAGAAAGCGAGGCCTCCTGGGCCTCGGCCGAAGCTGCACGGCGGGCTTCCTCCGCGCGGCGCGCAGCGCGGGCGGCCCGCTCGGCCCGAACAAGAGCCGCCTGCCGTGCCGCCGCAATACGGGCGAGTGCGTCCTTGAGCGTGCGGGCGCGGGCCGCATCCTGGGCCGCCGCCTGGTCTGCCGCCGTCGCCGCATCCTCCGCACTCTGACGGCTGGCCGAGGCATTGGCGATCTCGGCATCAAGCGCGGCCTCCTGCTGGGCCTGGACGGCCTCGGCCGCTGCCAAAGCGGGCGCCGCCGCCTTCATCTGCGCGGTCAGATCGTCCAGCTGCGCCTGTTCCTTCTTGAGCTCGGCTGCCTGACGGCCGATTTCACGCGAAAGACCCTGCAAGACGAGCAGGCCGCGCAGCGTGTCGCGCGGGGGCGCCGGCACGGCAAGCAGCGTTTCCGACGGGAAAAGCGCCAGCCGTTCGATGAGAGGGAGCATGGGCGCGAAGGCCGCCGCGCGCGCGGTGAGTTCGTCCGATACCTTCTTCTTTTGGGCAGCGAGATCGGCCATGCGGTCAGCGGCGGCGGCGGTTGCGTCCTCGGCCGCGCGCAGCTTGGCGGCGGCCTCCACGCGCTGCTGAGCGAGGGTCGCCTGCATGGCGCTGATCGCGGCGGCCCGGGCGCGGGCGGCCGCCGCCTGAGCTTGGTGCAGGGCACGCTGAGCCTCCGCCTGCTTCAGCTGCGCGGCCGAAGGCTTTTCCGCTGCCCGCGCGGAGCCGCACAGCGAGGCCGCAACCAGCAGTGCGAGTACCAGGCCCCAGGCGGGACGGTGCCGATGAGAGCTAGGCCTTGGCAGCAGCTTGCCCGCTCCTCAGCAGGCTCACGCCGGTCATGGCAGCAGGCTGGGCAATCCCCATGAGGGCGAGAAGCGTCGGCGCAATATCGGCGAGCCGCCCGTTCGCGATGCGCGTGCCGGCGGGCGCCCCCATCAGCATGGCGGGCACCGGGTTCAGCGTATGCGCGGTATGCGGCACATGGGTCTTGGGGTCGCGCATCAACTCGCAATTGCCGTGGTCGGCCGTGACGAACAGCGCGCCGCCCTGGGCGGAGACAGCATCCGCGATCCGTCCGAGGCCGGTATCGACCGTTTCGACGGCCTTGATCGCCGCCTCCAGAATTCCGGTATGGCCGACCATGTCGGGATTGGCGAAGTTGAGAATGATAAGGTCGAAGCGGCGGCTGTTGATCGCATCGACCGCCTTGTCGGTGAGTTCTGGGGCCGACATTTCCGGCTGCAGATCATAGGTCGCGACTTTCGGCGAAGGCACCAGGATACGCTCCTCCCCCTCGTTCGGCACTTCCTCGCCACCGTTCAGGAAGTAGGTGACATGGGGGTATTTCTCCGTCTCGGCCATGCGCAGCTGGCGGCGGCCGGCGCGCGCCACGACCTGGCCCAGAAGGTCTTCCATGCCGATCGGCGCGAAAAGCGTCGTCTGGAACTCATCGAGCGCGCTGCTGTATTGGGTCAGGCCGGCGGCGGCGCTGAGGGCCGGCACCGCCTTGCGTGCGAAGCCCTCGAAGGCCGGGTCCAGCATGGCCATGAGGATTTCGCGAATGCGGTCAGCCCGGAAGTTGAAGGTCAGCAGCGCATCGCCCACCGCCATACCCCGATACGCCCCGATCACGGCGGGCAGCAGGAACTCGTCGCCGAGATCGGCCGCGTAGCCGGCGGCGATGGCCTCGGCCGCGGTCGCGAAATGCGGCCCCTCGCCCGAGACGATTGTGTCATAGGCGCGGGAGACGCGCTCCCACCGGTTGTCGCGATCCATGGCGTAGTACCGGCCGCTGACAGTCGCGATGGTGGCGCCCTCAGGCAGGGCTGCCTCGAAGCTGGCGACGAAACCGGCGCCCGAGCGCGGCGGCGTGTCGCGCCCATCGGTCACGACATGAACCAGGACGCGCAGCCCGGCAGCGGTCAGGATTTTGGCCAAAGCGACCGCATGATCCTGATGGGCATGCACCCCGCCCGGGGAGACCAGACCGAGAAGATGGCAGGTGCCACTGCCGGCACGGGCCTTCGCGATCAGCGCGCCCAGCACGGTGTTGGTGGCGAGCGAGCCGTCACGCGTCGCGCGGGTGATGCGCGGCAGATCCTGCATGACGACCCGGCCGGCGCCGATATTCAAATGGCCCACTTCGGAATTGCCGAATTGCCCCTCCGGCAGGCCGACATCCTCGCCCGAGGTGCTGAGGAAGGCATGCGGGCCATTGCCCCAAAGCTTGTCGAACGTGGGCGTATGGGCAAGACGGACGGCATTGTCCTCGTTCGACTCCCGCCAACCCCAACCATCCAGGATCACCAGCATCACTGGGCGTTGCTGTTGTTGGGTCATGGCGCGCGTCTCCGTTCTCAGCCTGACGCTGCTGGTATCACGGTCGTCCCTCACGATGGTAGGGGTGGCCGGTCAGGATGCCATGGGCGCGAAACAGCTGCTCGGCCAGCATGGCGCGGGCCAGGAAGTGCGGCCAGGTCATGGGACCGAGTGAAAGCGTGGCATCCGCACGGTCGATAACGGAAGCGTCCAGCCCCTCGGCGCCGCCGATCAGGAAGCAAATCGGCCGGCCGAGACCCTGCCAACTTGCCACCATACGAGCGAGGCCCGCGCTGTCCGGCGTCGCTCCGCCCAGATCCAGGGCCACGACATAGGCCTGGGCCGGCAAGGCGCCGAGCAGCGCCTGCGCCTCTCGCCGCTTGATCTCGACCGGGGCGCCGCGGCCTTCGGGCAGTTCGGTCAGCGCCAGCGCCGGGCGCAGCCGCCCGGCATAGCGGGCGAAAAGCTCGGCCTCCGGCCCCTGGCGCTGACGGCCGATGGCAATGACGCGCATCACGGCGCGACAGCCCCGGCCCTCACCGGCCTCAGCCCTCGCTCGCCTCGCTCGCCTCGTCCAGCTCCGCGCCCCACATCTTCTCGAGGCCGTAGAGCGCGCGCGCATCCGGCTTGAAGAGATGGACCACGATGTCGCCGGCGTCGATCAGAACCCAGTCGGACCCGCCTTCACCTTCGACGCGCGCGCGGCCGAAACCCTCCTCGCGCAGCTTCTCCTGAAGATGAGTCGCCATGGCGCTGATCTGCCGGTCGGCGAGGCCGCTGGCGATGATCATGCGATCGGCGAAGCTCGCCTTGCCGGCAAGGTCCAACGTCACGATCTCTTCGCCCTTGTCGTCCTCCAGGCTGGTGACGATGAGCGCCTGCAGCCGATCGAGATCGGACGGCTCAGCCTGGGTCTTGCGGCTTTTGGCGCGGGGGCCGGAGATGACGGCCTTCTTGCGGATGGTCGCTGGCGCGACGGGCGCGCCTGCGGCGGCGGGCTTGGCGGCCGGTGCGGCCCGGCGGCGGGGCGCAGCCGGATCGGTGGTCGGTTTGCGGGCTATTGACCTTCTCCATTCGTGGCGCTGCATGATGCAGGTGGACTGATGACCCCCGCACTGACGGGAGCCGATGATTTCGCCGCCCTCAGCGCGGTCGCGGACAGCGCATTCTGGGCGGCAGGCAGGAAAATCCAGGCCGGCGTCCGGGCCGAGGCAAGCAGCGGTGCCTGGCGGGCCGGAAGCCTTGCAGGCCGCAGCCGGTGCGCGGCGGGCCCGGCCAGTGCCGCCATATTATGCTCGGGCCGAGGCAGAACGCCCAGCGCCGTTTTGGACACGATCTGGCGCCAGCGCTGCCAGCGGTCAAAATGCTCGAGATTGTCCGCCCCCATGAGCCAGACGAATTCGGCCCGGGGAAACAGGCGGTGCAGCCGGCCGAGCGTCGCCCAGGTATGGCGGGTGCCGATCTTGGTCTCGATCGCGGTCGCGACGATCCGCCGTCCGTCGGCAATTGCCCGTGCGCTTGCCAGCCTTTCGGCGAAAGGCGCCATGCCCCGCGCCGGCTTGAGCGGATTGCCTGGCGAGACCATGAGCCAGACCTGGTCCAGCGCGAAGCGCCGGCGGGCGAGTTGCGCCACATGCCGATGGCCGTCATGGGCGGGATTGAAGGACCCGCCCAGCACGCCGATGCGCATGCGCCGGCGATCGCCGCGCCGCGGCAGAGGGTCGGCCGTGAACCGCATAGAGGCTGGTGTCAGCTCCGCACCTGACCGTCGCCCCGCACCTGGTAGCGAAAGATCGTGAGTTGCTCCACGCCCACCGGGCCACGGGCATGAATACGGCCGGTGGCGATGCCGATTTCGGCACCGAAGCCGAATTCACCGCCGTCACAGAATTGGGTGGAGGCGTTCCACAGCACGACGGCGCTCGGCGTGCCGTTCAGGAACAGCTCGGCCGCCGCCGCGTCCTCGGTGATGATCGCCTCGGTATGTTCGCTGCCGAAGCGTTCAATGTGAGCGATGGCGCTCTCGACACCGTCCACCACCGCGATGGAGAGCACGCGATCCAGCCATTCGGTGTGGAAATCGGCCTCGGTCGCGGGCGCGAGGTCGGGCAGGATCACGCGCGCCCGCGCATCCGCCCGGAAGTCGCAGCCCTGCGCGGCCAGATCGGCAACGATCTCGGGCAGCAGCGTCGGCGCGATGGCGGCGTCGATCAGCAGCGTCTCGGTAGCGCCGCAGACATCGGTGCGCCGCATCTTGGCGTTCAGCATGATGGCGCGCGCCATGGCAGGGTCGGCCGCCGCGTGAATATAGGTGTGGCAGAGCCCTTCTGCATGCGACAGAACGGGCACGCGGGCCTCCGCCTGCACCCGGGTCACGAGCCCCTTGCCGCCGCGGGGGATGATCAGATCGATAAGGCCCGAGGCCTTCAGCATGGCCGCGACGAAGGCGCGATCACGCCCGGGCGCGACCTGCACCGCCGCTTCCGGCAGGCCGGCGGCCCTGAGACCGTCCGCCATCGCCGCATGGATCACCTGGGCACTATGAAAACTGTCCGACCCACCGCGCAGGATGACGGCATTACCGGATTTGAGGCAGATTCCGGCCGCGTCGGCGCCGACATTCGGCCGGCTCTCGTAAATCATGCCGATGACGCCGATGGGCGTGGAGACACGCTGGAATTTAAGGCCGTTGGGCCTCGTCCATTCGGCCAGGACATGGCCCAGCGGATCAGGGAGGTCCGCAATCTCCTCCAAGCCCACGGCCATACCTTCGATCCGGCGTTCATCGAGACGCAGACGGTCGCGGAGGGACAGAAGACCTTCATAAGCATCGAGGTCCTGGGCATTGGCGGCAAGAAGCTCCGGCATGCGGGCACGCAATGCCGTGGCAGCCGCACGCAGCGCCACCTGGCGCTGAGCATGGGGAGAGCGGGCGAGGACACGGGCTGCGTCCCGTGCTGCGAGGGAAGCGGCGCGCACCTCACCGGCGGCAGGGTCGAATTCGATATTCATCGGCAGGGCCTGCATGGCGAAGATCAAGCTTTTGAAAAGTTTTGCCCGCCCCGCGCCGCCAAGGCAATGGCAGTCGGCGCGCGGCAGCTTCCCACGCATCTCGCGCGGGCCGCTACCGCAGTTGCGAAGATGCGGTGAGCATTCCCGACATCGTTGACTAGTCAAAATACACAATAAGGCAAATTGCCACAATCAAGGCAGAAATGTGGCAAGATCATTGAGTCCTTTTGAAAGAACAACTTAGCCGGCACCACGGCGTTACTGATCGGATTTACCAGCAAGACTCACCCACTAAGGCTTGCAATGGCCGACGGATTGCGGTTTATCGAGATTGTGACTGACATAAATCGTCTATCCCAGCCTCGCGTTTTGTTTTCTACTCAAAGCCTTAGCGAGGTTCCCTTCGATGCGACCTTCATGAGTCGCAATAGATTGAAACCTGGTTCCGCAGCTTTTCTCCGCGGCCAGGGTTCGAACGGGGATGTGCGAGCCCATTCCGCAGCATCCCCCAACAAAGGGAGAGCCCGGATGAAGTCGCGCATCGCTCTGTCGATCGCTCCGATCCTGCTCCTGGCATTGGGCAACCACGCCGAAGCCGCGACCAACAAGTCCGACGTGCACCACGGCGCCCAGGGCCGCACCGCCGCCGCCGCGTCCCGCCACGCCAAGACCCGCACCGCCCTCCGCACCAGCCATGGCGTCAAGGTTCGGCACGTGGCCGTACGCCACGTCGACGGCCGCCACATCGCTTATGGCAAGCGCAGCCACGGCCTCACCGATGCCGATGGCTGGAACCCCATTACCGCCGGCATCTCCTATCCCAAGGGCATGAAGCCGGTCGGCGCCTCGGTCCAGCTCACCAGCTATACCGAGGGGCCGGATGCGAGCGCCAGCGGCGCTGATGCCGGCGATTTCGCGGATGCCACGCCCATCCAGCGCGGCATCGCGTCTTATTACGGCGGCCGCCACAATGGCCGCCGTACCTCAAGCGGCCGTATTTTCAACCAGCATGAGATGACGGCAGCCCATGCCACGCTGCCCTTCGGTACCAAAGTGCTGGTGCGCGTCGCGGGGACGGACCGGACGGTCGTCGTCACTATCACCGACCGTCTGTTCGAGCCGCATCGGATCATCGACCTCTCTGAGGGTGCCGCCAGCAAGCTCGGCATTGTCCACCAGGGACTGGCCATGGTGACCCTGACCCGCGAGAATTAAAGCGCCGGCAGCGTCAGCCGGTCGCCTCCTTTCCATCTACACACGCCTGTGAAGACCACGGACGCGCCCAAATCTGCGCGGATGTTTCCACGCGCTCCCTTCCTATGTGATAGGAAGCATGAGGATTTGGAGGCTCGCCGCGTCCCCTGCGGGCGGCTCCGACCCCATGAAGATTGCGCGAAACCTGCCCCCCCGGTTTCAGAGCGGCCCGAGCCGTGCCATACCCATCTGCGTGGATGACCTCGCGAAGAAGGATATCTTGACCATGGCAGACGTTACCCCGGGCTCAGCGGTGAAAACCGTACCGGCCCCGAAAGACCAGCACCTGCGCGACCTCGCGGATTGCATCCGCTTCCTTTCGATGGACGCCGTCCAGCTGGCCAAAAGCGGGCACCCCGGTGCCCCCATGGGCATGGCCGACATCGCGGTCGTCCTGTTCAAGGACTTCATGAAGTTCGATGCCGCCGCCCCGAAGTGGTTCGACCGCGACCGCTTTATCCTGTCCAACGGCCATGCCTCGATGCTGCTCTACAGCCTGCTCTACCTCCTCGGGTACCAGGATATGTCGATCGAGGATCTGAAGACGTTCCGCCAGGCCGGTTCCAAGACCGCCGGCCATCCGGAATACGGCCATGCGAGCGGCATCGAGACGACGACCGGCCCGCTCGGGCAGGGCATCGCCAATTCGGTCGGCTTCTCGCTCGCCGAAGCCATCATGAGCGCCAAGTTCGGCAAGGATCTCGTCAATCACCACACCTATGTCTTCCTCGGCGACGGCTGCCTGCAGGAAGGCGTCAGCCAGGAAGCGATTTCGATTGCGGGCCACTACAAGCTTGGCAACCTGATCTGCTTCTGGGATCACAACTCCATCACCATCGACGGTGATACCAGCCTCTCGACATCTGAAGACGTCATCAAGCGCTTCCAGGCTGAGAACTGGCACACGCTGGAGATCGACGGTCACGATACGGATGCGATTCGCGAGGCGATCAAAGCCGCCCAGGCCGTGACGGATCGCCCGACGCTGATCGCCTGCAAGACGATCATCGGCTTCGGCTTCCCGACCAAGGCCGGCACCCACAAGGCGCATAGCGACGCTCCCGGCGAAGAGGAAATCGCCGGCGCCCGCAAGATTCTGAACTGGACCGCCCCGCCCTTCGTCATCCCTGAGGAACTGCTGAAGGCATGGCGCGAAATCGGCGCCCGTGGCGCGAAAGAGCGCGCCGCCTGGGAAGCGCGCTTCAAGGCAGCCCCGGCCGAGTTCCAGCGCCGCATCAATAACGAGTTGCCGGCCGACTGGCGGAATGCCATCGCCGCCGCGCGGAAGGAGTTCATCGACAGCGGCAAGGAACTGGCGACGCGTGCCGCGAGCGGCGCCGTGCTGAACCATCTGTTCGATGCGATCCCCGAAATGCTCGGTGGCTCGGCCGACCTCACGCCGTCGAACAATACCAAGGCCAAGAATCAGACCGAGATCCACCCGGGCGAGTTCGACGGCTCCTACGTCCATTACGGCATCCGCGAGCACGGCATGGCGGCGGCGCTGAACGGTATCGCCCTGCATGGCGGCCTGATCCCCTACGGCGGCACCTTCATGTGCTTTTCCGACTATTGCCGCCCCTCGATCCGTCTCTCGGCCCTGATGGAGATCCGCTCGATCTTCGTCATGACCCATGACAGCATCGGCCTCGGCGAAGACGGCCCGACCCATCAGCCGGTCGAGCATCTCGCCGCCATGCGCGCCGTGCCCCATCTCGGCGTCTATCGCCCGGGCGATCCGATCGAGACCGCCGAGTGCTGGGAAATGGTGCTGGAACAGCCGCATCGCCCGGCCTTCCTCGCCCTCTCCCGCCAGCCGATGCCGCTGCTCCGTAAAGAGGCCGGCACCGAGAACAAGTCCGCGAAGGGCGCCTACGTCCTGCTCGAAGCCGAGGGTGGCGAGCGTAAGATGACCCTCTTCGCCACCGGCTCGGAACTGCATCTCGCGGTCGAAGCCCGGACGGTGCTTCAGGCGGAAGGCATCCCCACCGCCGTCGTCTCCATGCCGAGCCGCCTGCATTTCGAACTGCAGGACGCCGCCTACAAAAAGTCGGTGATCGGCACGAACAAGGCCCGCGTCGCGGTGGAAGCCGCGGTGGAACTTGGCTGGGAACGCTATATCGGCGATTACGGCCGCTTCGTCGGCATGCACGGCTTCGGCGCCTCCGGCAAGATTGGCGACGTCTACAAGAAGTTCGGCATCACGACCGACGCCGTGGTGGCCGCGGCGAAGGAAAGCCTGGCCGAAGTCGGCTAGGCGCCCGCGCTAATTTCTTGTTTGATCGAAACTAAAAAAGCCGGCGGGATCGCTCCCGCCGGCTTTTTTAGTGCAGCGCTCTTAGGCGGTGACGGCCCGAACAAGATCAGCCAAACTGGGCAACGCCGCCCAGCCGCGCGGCAATGATCTCCGCATCCTCGGCCTCACCTTCGCCGGCCCGATCAGTTTCTGTTTCAGTGTTCTTTTCCCGGCAGACGGGCTGGGCAAGGGACGGCGGCAGAACCACATTCCGAGCAAGGCTGCGCCCTCTCGCTTCACACTGCGCCATAGGCGTGCTCCCCCAGTCGACAGAACGCCTATAGGCCTCTTCAGCTTTCGTTCACCTTACAGGATGTCGACTTCTCCGAGACATTTCCCCCGACAGACCCTTCATCAGACGGTGACCTCGGCCTGCCCTATAGAGGAATGCGAATGGTGTCAGGTCACGGTAAGTTGCCCCTGCCATCACCGGTCTCGCCCGAGCGTCGCGATGCGAAGGGCGGCGCAGGGGGCGGCATGAGAGAACGGCGGATACACCAGATTTTCGAGGCCGGCATGCTGCTCAAGGGGCTGCATGGGCTGGTCGAATGTATCGGTGGCCTGACGCTCACCGCCATCAGCGCTCATGCGGTCATACGCCTCGTCGGGCTACTCACGCAGGGAGAGTTGGCCGAAGACCCGCATGATGTCATCGCGACACACCTGATGCTCTGGGCGGATCATTTCTCGGGCGGAAGCAAGACGTTCTTCGCCTTGTATCTGCTGAGCCACGGCCTCACCAAGATCGTGCTCGTCGCGGCACTCCTGCGCGGCAAGCTCTGGGCCTATCCGGCGTCGCTCACCGTGCTCGGTCTCTTCATCCTGTACCAGCTTTACCGTTTCCTGTTGTTGCCTGGTCCGGGCATGATTCTGCTCACGATCTTCGATCTCGGCGTCATGTGGCTGATCTGGCACGAATACCGGGTCATGCAGGGCCATGGGCTGCGCGCGGTCTGGCCCGATCGGTTCAGACTGAACCGCGCAAGCGAGTCATCTGAACCGTGAATCAGACCTTATGGACAATCTAGAGGCCGAAGCCGGCGGCCGTTATTCCCCGGCTTCAGCCGCCGGCGCCATTTTTTCGGCCAGACGCGGTAGGCGCGCCTGCCGTTTGGGAGAGAGCCAGTGCTGTAGCCGGTCGAGATAAAGATAGATCACCGGCGTCGTATAAAGGGTCAGGATCTGGCTCAGAATCAGCCCGCCCACCATGGCGAAGCCCAGCGGCTTGCGCAGTTCGGACCCAGCCCCACTTGCCAGCATCAGCGGCGCGCCGCTCAGAATAGCGGCCATGGTCGTCATCAGGATCGGCCTGAAGCGAAGCAGGCAGGCCTGCCGGATCGCCTCCAGCGGTGGCAAACCCTGATTCCGCTCCGCATGAATGGCGAAATCCACCATCATGATGCCGTTCTTCTTGACGATGCCGATGAGCAGGATGATGCCGATGAGCGCGATCACCGTCAGCTGGTAACCGAAGGCCATCAGCATCAGGAGCGCGCCGACGCCGGCCGATGGCAGGGTGGACAAGATCGTCAGCGGCAGGATGTAACTCTCATAGAGAATGCCGAGGATGATGTAGACGGCGATGAGAGCGGCCAGCACCAGTATCGGCTCCGAGCTCAAGGAAGCTTCAAAAGCCTGCGCCGTGCCCTGGAAATTGCCTTGCACCGTCTCCGGCACGCCGAGCTGAGATTTCATACGGTCGACGGCGCTCACGACATCGCCGAGCGAGGCCTCGCCGCGCAGGTTGAAGGAGATCGTCACGGAGGGGAACTGGCTCTGATGATTGATGGCGAGCGGCTGCACCGGCACCGTCGTCTCGTGCACCATGGTGGACAGCGGCACCACCGCCCCGGTCGATGACTTCACATAGAGCTTGTTCAGCGTATCGAGACGGCCGAACTGATCGGGCTTGGTCTCGAGGATGATGTAATACGCCTTGTTGCCGGTAAAGTACTGCGCAACCTCCCGCTGGCCGAAAGCATCGTAGAGAATAGCGTCGATCGTCGCCGGCTGGATGCCGAAACGCGCCGCCCGTTCGCGGTCGATCGTCAGCGTCTCGGTCGTCCCCGCGTTTTCCTGGTCCGAGGTCACGTCCTGCAACTGAGGAATCTTCTGCATATGGGCGAGGATCCTGGGTGCCCAGCGGTCCAGCTCCTCCTGGTTCGAATCCTGAATGGTGTACTGATATTGGGTCTTGGAGAGGCGCGCGCCGACCCGCACGTCCTGCGCCGGCTGCATGAACAGACGGATACCCTCCACCTGCACCGTGGCGGCATCCAGTTGCGCGATCACCTGCGTTACGTTGCTCTTGCGCTGATCCCAAGGCTTCAGCGTGATGTACATGCGCCCGTTGTTGGCCGTCTGGCCACCGACACCCGATCCCACGACAGCGGTAACGGTGGCGACCGACGGGTTCGCCATGACGATTTTGTTGATCTGTTTCTGCAGGCGCGACATCTGATCGAAGGATGAGTCTTGCGCGACCTCGGTCACGCCGATGACGATGCCGGTATCCTGGGTCGGAAAGAAGCCCTTTGGGATGATGACATAAAGCGCGATGGTCAGGCAGACCGTGCCGATGAAGACCATGAGCGTGATGAACTGGAAGCGCAGTGCCACATCCAGCGTGCGCCTGTAGAAGGCGAGCATGCCGTCGAACATGCGCTCCACGCCGTTGTAGAGTTTCCCGTGCTTCTTCTCCTCGTGGCGGAGGAAGCGCGCCGCCATCATCGGCGTCAGCGTCAACGAGACCACGGCCGAGATCACGATGGTGATCGAGACCGTGATCGCGAATTCGCGGAACAGCCGCCCGACGATGCCGCCCATCAGCAGCAGCGGAATGAAGACCGCGATAAGCGAGAAGCTGATGGAGACGATGGTGAAGCCGATTTCGCCGGCGCCCTTGAGCGCCGCCTCCACCGGCCGCATGCCCGCCTCCATGTGGCGGACGATATTCTCCAGCATGACGATCGCATCATCGACGACGAAGCCGACCGCGATGGTCAGGGCCATGAGGGAGAGATTGTCGAGGCTGAAGCCCGCCGCATACATGGCGGCCAGCGTGCCCACCAGCGCCACCGGAATGGTGATGCTGGGGATGACCGTCGCCCAGACATTGCGGAGAAAAGCGAAGATCACCATCACCACGAGGCAGATCGCGAGGATGAGGGTGAATTCCACATCGTCGACCGAGGCGCGGATGGTGAGCGTGCGGTCCGAGACCACATCGAGATGGACGTTCGGCGGAAAATACGCCCTCAGTGTCTGGAGCTTGGCTTTCACCCCGTCCGCGGTCTTGATGACATTGGCGTTCGGCAGCTTGAAGACCAACAGCAGCACCGCGCGCTTGTTGTTGACCCAGGCCGCGAGTTCCCGGTTCTGCGGCCCGGCAACCGCCTGGCCGATATCGCGGATGCGGATCGGCGCACCGTTTTTGTAGCCGATGACGATGTCGTTATAAGGCGGAGCCTGTGTCAGCTGGTCGTTGTCATAGATGGTGTAGGCGCGGTTCGGCCCGTCGACGCTGCCCTTCGGTTTGTCGACCGTCGCGTTGGTCAACACGCTGCGCACGTCTTCCATCGTCAGGCCCATCATGGCGAGCCGCGCGGGATCGACCTGCACCCGGATCGCCGGCGTCTGCTGGCCACCGACCAGCACCTGCCCCACGCCCGGAAGCTGAGAGAGCTGCTGCTCGACGATGTTCTCGGCGTAGCGGTCCACCTCCGTGATCGGCGCCTGGTCTGAATGCATGGCGAGGATCATGATCGGACTGTCGGAAGGGTTGATCGCCCGGAAGGTTGGCGGGCTTGGCATATCGGCTGGCAGAGATCCCTGCGCCGCGTTGATCGCCTCCAGCAGCAGGGTCTCGGCATTGCCGAGATCGGTGCCAAGGTCGAATTGCAGCGTGATCTGGGTGGTGCCTTGCACGCTGGTCGAGGTCATCTGCGCAAGGCCCGGCAGCAT
>Ga0310811_10004597_pt1 | contig 17358 bp, 17 predicted proteins | sample YCmetagenome_FD_207642 | JGI IMG/M metagenome (GOLD analysis project Ga0310811, IMG submission 207642) | Soil microbial communities from experimental microcosm in Duke University, North Carolina, United States - YC | ecosystem: Engineered > Artificial ecosystem > Soil microcosm > Unclassified ...
ACCAAGGTCGTCGTGAACATGGGTGTCGGCGACGCCGCCCGTGACTCGAAGCTGATCGAGGGCGCCATCCGCGACCTGCAGGCCATCACCGGCCAGAAGCCGGCCGTGACCAAGGCCCGCAAGTCCATCGCGCAGTTCAAGCTGCGCGAGGGCCAGCCGATCGGCACGCACGTCACCCTGCGCGGTGACTACATGTGGGAGTTCCTGGACCGCCTGGTCAGCATCGCGCTGCCGCGCATCCGCGACTTCCGCGGCCTGTCGCCGAAGCAGTTCGACGGCAAGGGCAACTACACCTTCGGTCTCAACGAGCAGTCCATGTTCCACGAGATCGACCCCGACAAGATCGACCGCGTCCGGGGCATGGACATCACGGTGGTCACCACCGCGACCACCGACGACGAAGGCCGCGCGCTGCTCAAGCTGCTCGGCTTCCCCTTCAAGGAGGCCTGATCATGGCGAAGACCGCGCTGGTCAACAAGGCGAACAAGAAGCCGAAGTTCAAGGTCCGGGCCTACACCCGGTGCCAGAAGTGCGGCCGTCCGCACTCGGTGTACCGCAAGTTCGGCCTGTGCCGCGTCTGCCTTCGCGAGATGGCCCACGCGGGCGAGCTGCCGGGCGTGACGAAGTCGTCCTGGTAGGCTGACCTGCAGCTGCCGGGTCGTCAGATCCGGTGGCCGCGAGCTGTCATACAGCTGTCATAGGCGATTGCCCCCGCACGAGAGTGCGGGGGCAATCGCTTTTCTGCGCAATCACCGGGAAGCAGGTGATATGCCCCTACACTGCACCGTGTGACTGATATCGGTGGATTCGCCGATCGATACCTCTCCGGCCGCGAGCTGTGGGGGGACGATCTCGGCGCCGCGGAGATCGAGCAGTGGTTCGCCGACGAGCGGGAGGCGTACGCCGACCTCGGCGCATCGTCGGGCGGCGCGGACGAGTACGGCTACCACGGCTACAACCGGTACTACGGATTCAGCCGACTGCCGCGGCGCCGCTTCGAGCACGCCCTGGGAGTCGGCAGCTCCTTCGGCGGAGAGTTCACCCCGATCCTGGACCGGCTCGGCGACATCACGATCCTCGAGCCCTCGGCGCAGTTGCGCTCGGCGTCGCTGCGCTCGACCCCCGTGCGCTACGTCGAGCCGGCCGCGTCCGGAGACATGCCGCTGCCCACCGGGCGTTTCGATCTGGCGCTGTGCCTGAGCGTGCTGCACCACATCCCGAACGTCTCCAGGGTCCTGCACGAGCTCGGCCGCGTGACCGCTCCCGGCGGCTGGCTGCTGGTGAGCGAGCCCGTGGTCTCGATGGGCGATTGGCGCGATGCCCGGCCGGGCCTGACCAAGCACGAGCGCGGGATTCCGCGCCGCCTGCTGGAGCAGGCGGTCGAGCGGGCCGGGTTCCGGATCCGCTCGAGCCGGTTCGGCGCCGCGACCCTCACGCCTCGGATCGCACAGATCCTTAAGCGCAACCTCTACGCGTCGCGAGGCGGCGCCCTGCTCGACCGGACCCTGTCGATCGCCACGTCCTGGAACTACCGGTACCACGCCGATGCGGCCTGGCACCGGGTGCGCCCGTCCTCTGTGTTCATCGTCGCCGAACGCGATGTCTCGGTGCGTCCTTAATTCGTGGTCTCCGGTTCCTCGTTGTTCCCGGTGCGGCGGCGGGCGTGGCGGAGCACGGCGCCGGCGAGCAGGGCCGAGGGGCTGCGAGGGCGGAGCCACTGCTCGTCGTAGCGATCCTGGGCGCCGAAGGACCGGTATTTGTACGACTCGGCGCCGCGCAGGAAGTCGAACGTGGTGACGCCGAGTTCGGTGACGACGGCGATGGCCCGGTTCAGCAGGACGGTGCCGAGGCTCATCTTCGCGTAGGCCTGTTCCCAGCCCCCGTTGTAGTAGGCGAAGACGTCCTGCCAGAGGAAGCCGTACAGGGCGCCGACGGGAGCGCCCTCGTGCTCGGCCAGCAGTACCGCCGGGCCGCGATCGCGGTCGGCGCGGGCTTGCAGGCGCAGATGGAAGCCGCGGCGATGGGTGCCGAAGGCGGTGGTGTTCCCCATCTCGTCCTGCCGTTTGCGGTGCAGGGCGACGACGGTGTCCAAGACATCAGGGGTCATCAGCTCGGGAGGGATCCAGCGGAAGGTGACGCCGGTCTGGGCGAGCTGACGCTCTCTCCGACGCATGAGCGACCGGAAGCCGGCGGAACCTACGGCGGCGTCCGAGGCGAGCGTCAGCCTGGGGCAGGTGCTGGCTGCCAGGCGGCGGGTGCCGGCCGGCAGCAGCGCGTGATCCGCGTCGGCGTCCATGGCCGGGAACCAGAGGCTGCGGCCGCGAGTTCGGGCGACGAGCCAGCGGCGGACATCGTCGCGACGATGGGGGCTGGTGAGCAGGAGACCGTGATCCGCGGCGTCGGGCTCGGAGCCGAGCAGCGTCCAACTGGTGACGGGGACGGGGATGCGCGGATGCAGTCGCGCCGTCGCGCGCCTGATCGGGACCACGGCTTCCACCGAACCATCGGCTGCCGACCACGTGGCGATCTCCGCGGACTCGCGTGCCCGCATCGTCTCCCAGGAGGCCAGTACCCAATCGGGCGTCGTGAAGTAGGAGGAGCCCGGGGTCGCTGACGCGAGCATGCGCCAGCCGGCCTCCCATCGGGTCAGGCTTCTCGCCGTGCGATGGATCTCGGGGCCGGTCATCGGCTGCCGTCGCGGAGCAGTCGGTCGAGGCCTTCGGCGAAGCGTCGGCTCATCTCCTCGACGGTGTATCGCGCGGCGGACGCGTGGCAGGCGCGGCGTAGCTTGGCGAGCCGATCCGGATCGGCGAGCAGGTCCGCCACGGTGCGCGCGTACCGGGAGGGGTCGTCCGGGGCGACGATCGCATTATGGCCGTCTTCGAGGTACTCGAACTCGGGCGCGTGCCAGGGCCACGGCGTCGTGACGATCGGTGTTCCGAGTGCGAACGAGTCGACCGCGCACAGTCCGACCAGCCCCGGCATCAGTAGCACGTCGGCTGCCGCGCCGAGCAGCGCCTTGCGCTCGCCGAACGCCTGGCCGACGGGGACGACGGCGGTCGTGCGCGCCGCAGCCTGCTCGACCAGCCCGCGTTCCGGTCCGGCGCCCACGATGAGCAGCTTGAATCCCGGCAGCTCCAGCGCGATCCGCTCGGCCGCTTCGATCAGGAAGGGGAGCCGTTTGCTCGGGCTCAGGGCCCCGAGGAAGAGCCCGGTGCGACCTGGCGTCAGGCCATACGTGTGGCGGATCTCGGTCAGCTGACGCACTGTCACCCGTTCGGCGGCACGTCGCAGTTCTGCGGTGTCGACGGCGTTCTGCACGACGGTGATCCGCTGCCGGGGGAAGCCGTGCTCGGTCACGGCCCGCGCGCCGCCGTCGGTGTAAGCGAAGAACCAGCTGGCCCGGCGGGTGAGCGCGTATTTGAGGGACTGCTCGATGCTCGACTGGGGCCGCGTGTACGTGCGGCCGTGGTCCCACATCGCGATCTTGGGTCCGCGGCCGGCCGTCCGCCGCAGGAGCAGCGGGTAGAGCTCGAGGTTGCGCAGGGATTGGTCGACGACGAGGACGTCCGACTCCGCGACCAGGCCGCCGAGCCGCTTGTGGACGAGCGGACGCCCGGCCAGCCACAGATGGACCTGGCGCAGCCGCACCGCGCCGTCGATCTCGACGACGTCCCGCCGCTCGCTCTGGTCCCTGCTGTAGGGCTCTCCGTGAGCGACCACGAGGTCGATGTCCCGCGCCGCGAGATCGTCGGCGAGCCGGCGGAAGAGCGGCCGCCGGAACTCGGACAGGAACGGCATCACCAGCGTCACCTGGCTGCGACGCCCCGCAGGGCGTGTCCGCAGCGACATTCCATCCACTCTGGATAAATTGCCATATACAGTCTGAATAAGGCGTCAAGCTTCGAGTGTCCGATCCCGAACGTGACCCATGAGGAGCAGCCGTGCAGCACAGCTCACTCGCTCGCCGCATCGCCGCGAGCCCGCTCGCTCCCGTCGCCGCTTTCCCGGTGCGGCTGACAGCCGTGGCCCGGCACAATGCCCGCCACCTTCGGATGTCGGCCTCGTGGCTGCTGACGTCGCGGGAGCACGTCTACTACACGTACGACCTCGAGCCGCTCAACCTGGAGCACCTGGCGTGGTTCATCGCGACGGTCGCCTGCCACCCGGTGGACGCCGTGCGCGGCTACTTCGCCGAGTTCCAGACGGACGACAAGCTGCGCGGCGTCGTCGGCGAGGGGTTGCGGCGCAGCAGCCGGAGCGCGACGACCGACCCGGTGGTCCGCTACGGGCGACGGATCGGGTGGTACGCGATCGTGCGCGCGTTGCAGCCCGAGTTCGTGGTGGAGACCGGCACGAACCGTGGGCTGGGCAGCGCCGTCATCGCCGCCGCGCTGCTCCGGAACGGTCACGGCAGGCTGACGACGGTGGACCTCGACGATCGCTCCGGGGAGCTGATCCTTCCACCGTACGACGCGGTGATCGAGCATGTCGTCAGCGACAGCCTGAAGTTCCTGGCCTCCCCCCAGGCGCGTCAGGCGCCGATCGACCTCCTGTTCGTCGACACCGGATACACCGCCGAGCACGAACGCGCCGAGCTCGTGGCCGCTGGACCGCTGCTCTCCGCCGACGCCGTGGTGGTGGCGACGAAGACGTACTGCTGGCCCGAGCTGCAGCGCTGGTCCGAGGAGCAGGGCCGCGGGTTCCTGCACTTCGGTGAGAAGCCCAGGGACCACTGGTACCCCGGCGTCGGCATCGGCGCCAGCTTCCCGGCGCTGGCCAGAGTATGAACCCTGAGGTCAGGGCGCTGCTCGCGGGCTGGTACGCACGCTTTGACGGCTGGCACGGCAGCGATCGCGTGCTGCGCGGTTCACCCGTCCAGGCCTGGTTCCGGCGCCGCGCGGCACGCCGCCTGGCCGTGCTCGGGTACCACGGCATCGACGATCCGGCGGGCTTCGCGGACCACCTCGACCGCGTGCAGCGCGGGTTCCGGCCGGTGTCGCTGCACGAGGTCGAGGAGGCGGTGCACGGCGGGCGCGCGCTGCCGCCGCACAGTGTGCTGATCACGTTCGACGACGGCGATCGCAGCGTGCACACCCACGCGCTGCCGCTGCTGGCCGAGCGCGGGCTGCCGGCCGTGTGCTTCGTGATCCCGAGCCTGATCGGCACCGACACGCCCTACTGGTGGGACGAGGTCGAGCACCTGGCCCGGCACGGCGGCACGACCCGCCTGGTGCCGCCCGCGCCGCCCGGGATCCTCGTGCACACGGTCAAGCTGCTGCCGGAGAAGGACCGGCAGCGGGCGCTGCAGGAGCTGCGGGGCACGGCGACGGTTCCGGCTCCCCGCCGCGCGCAGCTGACGGCGGCCGAGCTGCGGGAGCTCGAGGCCGGCGGGATCACCGTGGGAAACCACACCCTGACCCACCCCTGCCTCGACCGCTGCGAGCCCGGCCAGGCCCGCGCCGAGGTGCTGCACGCGCACGAGGCGCTGACCGACATGCTCGGCCGCCCGCCCACGTCGTTCGCCTATCCGAACGGCAACGAGGACGAGCACGCCCACCGCGCGATCAAGGAGGCGGGCTACCGGTCGGCCTTCCTGTACAACCACCGGCTCGCCGCACCCGGCTCCTGCCACCCGCTGCGGATCGACCGGCTCGTCGTCTCCAGCAGGACCAGCACCGACCGCCTGGAGACGATCATGTCGGGCCTGCACCCGACGGTCTTCCACTCGCTGCGCTCGGCGGCCCGGGCCGCGGCCCCGGCCGTCCATCTGATCAAGCGCCGGTTCTGACCCCGGCCGCCGTCAGCACGGCGGCGACGCGGCGGACGGCCTGGTCGATGCGCACGGCGCACCAGTGGACGGCGTCGGCGGGCAGCCCCTGCGGGTCGGCGATGTCGTCCGCGCCCGGCGGCGTCGGCGCAAGTCGGCCGCGGTCCGCGGCGGCCTGTCGTACCACCTGCGCCGGATCGGCGTCGACCGTCGTCGCGCTGAGGCGGACGAACTCCTCGAGCGTGAAGCAGCGCCGCAGGGCACCCGGATACAGCCGGACGGCCGACTCGCGGTGCTCGCGGGTGAGGCCGAGCACCACGTCGGCCGCTTCGACGAGGGCCGCAGTCAGCCGCCTGCTCGCGAACGATTCCGTGGAGCCGCCGAGTTCCGCGATCACGTCCGCGGCGCCGGGGCCAAGCGCCGTGCCCGGGCGGGCGACGGTGCCGGCGCTGCCGACCTGGAATCGCTCGGCGTGCGGGCCGAGGTGCGCGCGGAGCAGGCGCTCGGCGATCGGGGAGCGGTACCGGTTGCCGCTGCACACGAACAGCACCCTCGTCGGGGTCATTCGTAAGCCTGGGAGCCGGAGCCCGCGCCGCCGGCGCGCACGGGGATGTAGACCGGCGCGGAGATCTCGCCGACCTCGCGGGTGGGGTTCGGCCCCGCCGTCGGCTCGGGCTTCGCCGTCGGCTCCGGCTCCGGCGCGGGCTCCGGCTCCGGCTTCGGCGGCTCGTAGCCGTGCCCGTATTCGTATCCGTACCCGTAGGCGCCGGCGCGCAGCGTCGCCATGCTCAGCACGCTGCCGAGGATCGGTGCGCCCACCGTGCGCAGCGCGTCGACCGCCGCGCGGACCCGGTCGCCGCCGGTCCGGGCCGCGCGCACGACGAGGATGGTGCCGTCGGCCTGCGGCGCGAGCCCGAGCGAGTCGGCGACCGGCAGCACCGGCGCGCTGTCCACGATGACGGTGTCGAAGCGCGCGGACAGGTCCGTGAGCACGCGGCGCATCTGCTCGGAGGCGAGGATCTCCGCGGGATTGGGCGGGATCGGCCCCGAGGTCAGCACCGTGAGCCCGCGCTCCCCGGCGCTCTGGAAGACGTCCTCGACCCGCGCCGCACCGATCAGGACGGTGGTGAGCCCGGCGTCCTGGACGAGCCCGAGAGACGCCGCGACGGACGGGCTGCGCAGGTCGGCGTCGACCAGGCACGTGCTGCGGCCGGCCTCGGCCAGCGCGAACGCCAGGTTGGCCGCGGTGTTGGTCTTCCCCTCGCCCGCCACCGCACTGGTCACCAGGATCACCCGCGGATGCTGGTCCACGTGGGCGAACTGGAGGTTCGTGCGGACCAGCCGGTAGGCCTCGGCGCGCGGGCTGCGCATACCCGGGCTCAGAGCGATCGGCGCTCCGGGCGCGCCGCGGTCGAAGGGCACGACGCCGAGCACCGGCAGCCCGCTGGCCTCGGCGAGGCCTTGGTTGTCGCGGACCGTGGTGTCGAGAACCTCGCGCAGCACCGCGAGGCCGACGCCCAGCAGCAGGCCGAGAAGCAGTCCGGCGGCCGCGTCGAGCGAGGGCCGCGGCGAGACCGGCGCGGAGGGCGCGGCGGCGATCCGGGTGACGCCGATCTCGACGGGGGAGGGCTGCCCGGGCGAGCTCTCCAGGCCGACGATCTGCCGACTGGACTCCGCGGCCACCGCGTTGGCGATCTGCGCGGCCCGCTTGGCCTCGGTGTCCCGGACGGTGATGTCGATCAGCACCGTGTCGAACTCGACGGAAGCGCTGATCTCCGAGGCGAGCTGGTCCGCCGTCAGATCGAGCTTCAGCTCCGCGACGACCGGGACGGTGATCCGCGGGCTCGAGATGATCTGGGCGTAGGACTGGACCCGCGCCTGGGTGAAGGAGCTGCCCTCGTTGAGCTCGGCGAGGCTCGCGGTGCCGCGGGTGGAGACGAAGATCTGGCTTCCGGCCTGATACCAGGGCGTGGAGGCCGCGGTCAGCAGCAGGCCCGCGCCGAGTCCGAGCGCGGCCAGCAGGAGGACCGACAGCCAGCGCCGCGTCACCGCTCGGAGAAATCCACGTAGGTCCACCAGTTGCATCCCTTCGGGGGGTTCCGGCCGTGGCACCCGGGCCGGCGGGAGGCCGCCGGTAGATTGAGGATGCCATCTTTGCCCGAGTTTAAGCGCCTTGAGACCGCTTTCGCGGGAAGCCGTCCTGGGCCCTGGCCGAAGGAGTGAACACGTGCGATGCGGCGCCGCCTCGACGGCGGAGCGCGCGGCCCTCGCCGCGCTGTGGGCGATCGGGCTCAGCCCGGCGGTCTTCTCCCTGCTCGTCTGGGACCGGCTGCCGGAGGTCGAGGGCGTGCCGCTCGATCCGGGCGGCGCGGTGGCGCAGACGACGCCGGTGGCCTGGCGCGTCGACCTCGCCCTGGCCTACGCGGCGTTGACGATCGGGCTGCTGCTGGCGACGGTGATCACCGGTCTGGCCGCGGCGGATCGTGCGCCGCGCCACCGGATCGGCGGAGCGCTGTTCGCGGGTGCCGCGGCGGTCTACTTCGGGCCCCTGCTCTCCGCGGCGGTCGGCGGGCACGGCGGTGTGACGTCGGTCTGGCTCTGGCTCGGGCCGCTGTGCGTCGCGGCGATCTACGTCGCGCCGGTGACCTCGTTCGAGTCCTTACTGCGCCGGCTGCGGGTGATCTTGCGCGTCTACACGTGGGGGAGCCTCTGCTCGCTGGTGGTCGCGCCGAACTGGGCGTTGACCCCCAACGACATCGTCAACTTCCGGCTGCCCGGGGTCGGGGCCGCACGCCTGGTCGGGCTGACCGACCACCCGGTGCCGCTGGGCGTGACGGCCGCCGCGGTCCTGGCGCTCGAACTGACGCCGCTGTACCGAACCCGGCTCTGGCTCCTGCATTCGGGCGCGGCGGTCGCCGTCCTGCTGATGGCCCAGGCGCGCACGGGATGGATCGCGGCGCTCGCAGGCCTGCCGCTGCTCTACCGGCGTGACCCGGCGCGGCGGGTCAACCCTCTGCTGGCGCGCGGGCTCGTCGCCGGGATGGTCCTCTGCGCCGCCGCGCTCGTGCCGTCGCTGGCCACGAAGTTCGGCGTGGTCATGGCCGACCGCGAGGTGGACACGCTGCACGGCCGCACCACGGTGTGGGGCCTGGCGATGGACGCGTTCCACGCCGACCCGCTCTTCGGGTACGGGCCCACGCTCTTCACCGACCCGTCCTCGCCGGTCCACGGTGCGTATCAGCACGCCCACAGCCAGATCTACCAGACCCTCAGCACCGCCGGGCTCGTCGGCCTGGTCGGCCTGGTCCTGTTCGTCGCCGCGCTGCTGATCACGGCCGTCCGCACCGGAGCGGCGACCGCCGGACTTTCCTGGGCGCTCGTGGCGATCACGCTGGTGACCTGCCTGGCCGAGGCGCCGTTCCGCAGCCTCGAGTTCAGCCCGTTCCTGCTGCTGGTGGTCGTGGACCTCGTCGTCCTGCTGGCCGCGGACCGCGAGGCGGCGGCCGTCCGCCTGCCGGCGGCTCAGCTGCCGGTCACCGAGGCCGGGTACGGCCGGTCCGCCCGCAGCGCCGCGAACATCTGATCCGCGGCGGGCTGGACGAGCACGTCGCGGTTCGGGTCGACCGGATAGGGCTGGCGCGGGATTGTGCGGAAGTCCACCTGGCCCGCCGGAACCGCGCGGAGCTGTTCGACGAGGCCGTAGAGCTTGCTCAGCGAGTCCAGGCCGGGATCGGCGGTGATCGCCGAGGTGGCCGCGTCCAGTACCCGGTAGAGGCGGACGGGGTCGAACAGCACGCCGTCGCTGCGCATCTTCGCGGAGACGATGCGCATGAACTGCTGCTGACGTGCCATCCGGTTGGTGTCGCTGCCGTCGCCGACGTACTCGCGCGCCCGCACGTAGGCCAGAGCCTGTTGCCCGTTCAGCAGATGCGTTCCGGCCGTGAGGAAATCGCCGACGTTCGGATCGTTCTCCGCCGTGCTCAGCGTCACCGGCACGCCGCCGATCGCGTCGATGATCTTCGCGAAGCCGTCGAAGCCGAGCACGATGTGGTGATCGATCCGAATGCCAGTCAGCTGTTCGAGCGTCAGGATCGAGCAGGCGGCCCCGCCGAAGTCGAAGCTCCAGTTGAACTGCGCGTACTGGGCCTTGGTGTAGCCGCCGCCCGAGGTCGGGCACGCGGGGATGTTCACCATCAGGTCGCGGGGGATGTTGATCACCTGGGCCCGGCGGCCGTCGCCGGACAGGTGGATCAGCAGGACCGTGTCCGAGCGCGCGCTGCCGAGCTCCGGACGGTAGTCAGAGCCCATCAGCAGGATGTTCTCCGCGTTGTCCGCCGCGGGCTTCGGCCGCTTGGCCGCCTCCTGCGCGAGGGCCTGCTCGGCCGCGGTGTCGGTGTGGATGTTGCCGTCCAGGTGGAGGTAGAGCCAGAAGCCGGCCGCCGACCCGAGCGCGATCACGACCGCGGTCGCGAGGGCGAGGATGCGCAGTTTCCGATGCCGGGCACGCGGTTCGGGCGGCGCCGGGGTTTCGTCGAGCATGGTCTGCCTTTCGCTCTTTCGGCGCATCCGGCGGTGCGTCGCGACATGTGCCGAGCGCGGGAAACACGGTCCTGAGTAATAAAGTCGCCAGCGGCCACATCGCCTTATCCCTTGCAGACCATCTTTCCTGAAGGAGTGGGAATTGACGATCTCGGCTGCCCGGAATTCGCCTGATTGGGTCTCCGTGCGACGGCGGTCCAAGTGGATGATCGACATCCCCGTCAGCGTGCTGCTCGCCCTGCTGGCACTGCCTTTCGCGCTCATCGTCGCCGTGCTGATCAAGGCGACCTCGCGCGGTCCGGTGCTGCTCCGGCAGTCGCGCACCGGGCACTACGGAAGACCGTTCCGAATGTACAAATTCCGCACGATGTACTGCGACGCGCACGGTGAGCGCGCGGCCCTGATCCCGTTCAGCCCCACCGGAAGGCACCTGTTCAAAATTCGCCATGATCCGCGCATTACTCCGGTCGGACGAATTCTGCGCCGCCTCTCGCTCGACGAGCTTCCGCAGCTTCTCAATGTTCTGTGCGGCGACATGGCGCTGGTCGGCCCGCGCCCGCTGCTGGTCGAGGATTCCGACTACGAGGGCCAGGCCAGGGACCGCCTCCTGGTGCCGCCGGGGCTCACCGGGCTTTGGCAGGTGAGCGGGCGCTCGGATCTGACGTTCGAGGAGATGGTCCAGCTCGACCTGCACTACGTCGCGAACAGTTCGCTGCGGCTGGATCTGACGATCTTGCTGCGGACCGTGCTCGCGGTGTTCACGGCACGCGGGGCGTACTGATGACGGTGCTGCACGGAGTCCGCACGGCCGTTCGACGGCTGGGAATCGACGTGACGCGCTATCCGGTGGACACGCCCGAGTTCCAGGTCGCGCTACTCCTGCGCCACCATGGCGTGGACAACGTGCTCGACGTCGGGGCGAACGCCGGGCAGTACGCGGCCGGCCTGCGCGCCTGCGGGTACGGCGGGCGCATCGCATCATTCGAACCGATCAGCGAACCGCACGCCCGGCTGGTGCGGCAGCGCGCGGACGATCCGCTGTGGACCGCCTGGAAATGCGCGCTCGGCGAGCGATCCGGCCCGGCGAAGATCAACGTCGCGGCGAACGCGGGCGCGAGCAGTTCGCTGCTGCCGATGCTCGCGCGGCACGTCGAGGCCGCGCCCGACGCGGTGTACGTGCGCACCGAGGAGGTCGAGGTGGAGCGCCTCGACGCCGTGTGGGAGAGCGTGGTGGCGCCCGGCGATCGGGTGTTCCTGAAGCTCGACGTCCAGGGCTTCGAGCGCCAGGTTCTGGCGGGCGCGGGCTCGCGTGTGGACGACTGCGTCGGGCTGCAGCTGGAGGTCTCGCTCGTGCCGCTCTACGACGGCGGAATGCTGTACCGGGAGGCGATCGACTGGGCGGAGTGGCGCGGGTTCACCCTCATGCACCTGCTGCCGGGCTTCACCGACGCCCGCTCAGGCCGGATGCTGCAATGCGATCTTGTATTTTTCCGTATCCCGTAGCCGGGATCGGCGTGTCGAAGCCGCATCGGCCGACGGTGACCCGACCATGGGACCGTGAACCAAGTGCCGAGTATTTCGGTATTGATGACGTGTCACAACCGGCGGGACAAGACGCTCGCCGCGCTCGGCACGCTCCGCGCACAGCGCGGACTGCCGCCCGGGACGGAGATCGCCGTGCACCTCGTCGACGCCGCCAGCGTCGACGGGACGGCGCGGGCCGTGGCCGAGCGGTTCCCCGAGGTGGACGTGCACTCCGTCGGCCCGGATGTCTTCTGGGGCGAGGGAATGCGGCTCGCGGACGGCCGGAGCCGGTCAGCCGGTGCCGGTGCCGACGGCCGGGCCCGGCACCACCAGCTCTGGCTGAACGACGACGTCGAGCTGGCCGACGACGCGCTCGCCTGCCTGCTCGCGACGCTGGAGCAGGTCGGCGGCTACGCGATCGTGGTCGGCCCGGTCAGGTCGCGCGACGGAACGCGCACCACGTACTCCGGGCGCCGCCGGGTGCTGCCGCGCTGGCATCCGCGTTGGCACGCCTTCGATCTCGTCGAGCCGACCGGCAGTCCGGAGCGGTGCGACACACTCAACGGAAACGTCGTCCTCGTGCCGCGGACGGTCCGAGACCGGCTCGGCGCGATCGACCGCAGATTCAAGCACTCCATGGGGGATTTCGACTACGGCCTGCGGGCCCGCGGCGCCGGCATCCCCGTCTACCTCGCGCACCGGCACGTCGGCACCTGCGACGCCAACACCCCCCTCGCCGGCTCCCGGCAACCGGGCATCGGCGCGCGTGAAGCTCTGCGCCGGCTGACCTCCCAGCGGGAGCTGCCGCCGCGTCAGTGGTGGGCTTACTGCCGTCGTCATCTCTGGCCTTGGGCCCCGGTGCTGATGATCTGGCCGTACGTCGCAACTCCGCTGCGTGCCGCCTCGCTGCGGGTCCGTCGAGACTCGACATGAGCGACGCTCCGGGCACCCGCGGAGCGCTCACCGCGCTCGCGTGGAACTACGGCGGAGCAGCGGTCAACACCGTCATCCAGCTCTGCTACACGGCCTACACGGCAAGGACAGTGTCGAGCAGCGCGTTCGGCGCGCAAGCCACCGCACTCGCCCTTCTCACCGTGCTGACCCTGTTCGCGAATGCCGGACTGACAACCTGCATTCTGCGCGCCGAGCGACTGACGCGACCGATGCTGCGCACCTCGTTGCTGGTCGCCGCGGCCAGCGGCGTGCTCAGCTGCCTGGTCGTCCAGGCCACGGCGTCGATCTGCGCCGAAGTGTGGCGCGTGCCGTTGATGGAGCCGCTGCTGCGCATCCTCGGTCTGCAATTCCTGGTTCTGCCCGCCGCGGCCGTCGCCACCGCCGCGCTCCGCCGCAGCGGGCACGCCAGGATCTCCGTGGCGGCCGACCTCGGCGGCCAGGCGGCCGGCTTCGCGACCGGCGTGATCCTGCTCGCCTCGGGCTGGAACCCGTTCGGATTGGCCGCGTCCTTCCCGGTGTCCTCGACCTGCACGCTGATCATCGGCCTGGCCGGACTGGCGAAGGCGGGGCTGATCGAGGGCCCGCGCGTCCCGACCCGATCCGTGATCGGCATCTCCGGCGCCTTCGTCGGCTACGGCCTGCTGCAGACCGCAGGGCTCAACGCGCCCCTCTGGCTCATCGCGAGGTTCCTCGGCCCGACCGGCGCGGGCCAGTTCTCCCGCGCCGCCATGGTCGTGGGGATCCCGCTCAACCTGCTCTGCCAGGGCCTGCACTACGCGGTGACCCCGAGCCTGGCCCGCGCGCACGGCAGGGGACTGCCGATGTCCCGGCCCAGCCGGGACTACCTCACCGCCGCCTCGGGCCTGGCATTCATCCCGTTCGGCATCGCCGCGGGAATCGGGCCGGCCGCGGTCGGACTGCTGCTCGGTCCCGGATGGGAGACCGCGTCGAGCCTGGTTCCGCTGCTGGCACTGAACTCCGCGCTCTACTTCCTCTGCTCGATCAGCTACGCGATCGACGAGGTGCGCCGCTCGTTCCGCGCGCTCCTGGTCTGCCAGGCGGCGCTCGCCCTGATCGTCGCCGCGGCCGTCGGATCCACGGTCCGCTCGCGCGATCTCGCGCTCGTCCCGGCCGCGATGGCACTGGGTCCCGCGATCGGCCACGCCATCCAGCTCACGTGGTGGCATCGCGCCGGGCTCGTCGCGGCAGTCCCGATGCTGCGCGTCCACGCGGTGCACGCGGTGATCGGCGGCACGTTCTTCCTCGCCGGACGGACCGGATCGCACTACGGAGACGGCCCGCTCGGCGCGACGCTGTGCGGTCTGCTCGCGGTGATTCCGGTGGCCGTCGGGTGGTTCGCGGTACGCCGCTTCGTCCCGGCCTTCGCCACTGCCGCGGAGCGCGGCCTGCTCGTCCGCCCGGCCGCCGTCGGCGGATCCTGACAGGGGGTTACGATGCACATCGGCTTCGCCGGACCGATCTCGCTCACTCCGCTCGTCGAGCGCCTGGGCCGCACGCCGCCGCCCACCTATTCCTTCCCGTACACGGGCCAGCTCGTAAGTACCTGGCTGGAGCAGGGCCACCGGGTCACGGTATTCGCGACCAGCCTCGAGACGACCGAACGCTGGGTGCGCGAAGCCGGCCCGCTGACGGTGGTCGTCGTCCCGGGGCGCGCTCACGCCCGGCATTACCTGCGCGATTTCTTCGCCGTGGAACGCGCCGCGCTCGTCGCCGCGATGCGTGAGTGGCCGTGCGATGTGGTCAGTGCGCACTGGACGTACGAGTTCGCGTTGGCGGCGATCCAGAGCGGGCTGCCGGCGTTCGTCACCGCGCACGACGCGCCGCTGCGCTGCGCCTGGGAAGAGGGACTCAGCCCTTTTCGCTGGCTGCGCAATTCGCTCGCGCTGCCGGTCGTCCGCGGGGCTACGGCGTTGAGCGGGGTGAGCCCGTACGTCGCGGGCCACCTGCGCGGCGTGCTGCGTGCTCCGGGGCCGATCCGCGTCATCCCCAACGGCATCCGCCTCGCCGGCCTGCCGACCGCGGCCGCCGACGGTCCGACGGACGCGCCGGTCTTCGTGACCGTCCTCAACGGCTGGGGACCGCTCAAGAACGGCGAGGCGGTGCTGCGCGCATTCGGCCGCGTCCGAGCGGTGCTTCCCCGGGCGAGGCTCGTGATGTTCGGGTCCGGATTCGAGCCCGGCGGCTCGGCCGCCGCCTGGGCCGAAAGCCGAGGGCTCGCCGCCGCCGTGGAGTTCGCCGGCCACACCGATCACCGCGTGCTGCTCGACCGCATCGCCACGGAGGCGACCGTCCTCGTGCACCCGTCGCGGTCGGAGTCGTTCTCGATGATCCTGCTCGAAGCCATGGGCATCGGCGTGCCGGTCGTCGCCGGACGCCGCAGCGGGGGCCCGCCCTGGCTTTTGGCCGGCGGCGACGCCGGGATGCTCGTCGACGTCGGCTCCGTCCCGGATCTCGCGGCGGCCATGACGCGGCTCGGCACCGACGCGGGCCTGCGCGCGCGCCTCGCCGGCCGGGCGCGCAGCCGCGTGCGCGGACGTTTCGAGCTCGCCGAGGTCGCGCGGGAGTACGTGCGCTGGTTCGAGACCTCCGTACTAGCCCGAATGGATGGGCTCCAGGGTCGCGACACGGACGACAGCGGTCTCCGTCTCGCCGAGGAAAGCTAACTTTTGTCCTAGTTCATCATCATCCTGCGAAGGAGAAATCCGTGCCATACGTGGATGCTGTCGTCACTGGAGCCGGTGGATTCATCGGCGGATATCTGACCCGGGCGCTGCTGGGCGAGGGTAAGACGGTCCGCGCCGTCGACCGCAAGCCGCTGGACGAGTGGTGCCAGATCCATCCCGAAGCGGAGAACCTGGTGCTCGACGTGTCGCTGCGCGAAGCCTGCGCCGAGACCGTCCGGGGAGGTGCGGCCGAGGTCTACCATCTGGCCGCCGACATGGGCGGCATGGGCTTCATCGAGAACAACAAAAGCGCCTGCATGCTCTCTGTGCTCTCCAGCACCCACATGCTGATCGCCGCCAGGGACGCGAACGTCGGCCGGTACTTCTACTCGTCCTCAGCCTGCGTATACGCGGCCGGAAAGCAGGCCGAGACCGCCGCGCCGCCGCTGCGCGAGGAGGACGCCTACCCGGCGGCGCCCGAGGACGGCTACGGCTGGGAGAAGCTGTTCAGCGAGCGCATGGGACGCCACTTCCGCGAGGACTCCGGCCTGGCGACGCGCGCCGCGCGGTACCACAACGTCTACGGCCCGCACGGAACCTACGAAGGCGGCCGGGAGAAGGCGCCGGCCGCCGCGTGCCGGAAGATCGCCACCGCCGTGCTCACCGGCGAGCGCGAGATCGACATCTGGGGCGACGGCGAGCAGACCCGCAGCTTCACCTACATCGACGACTGCGTCACCGGAACCCTCAAGCTGACCCGCAGCGACGTTCTCGACCCGCTCAACATCGGCTCGGACCACCTTGTTTCGATCAACGAGCTCTTCGCGCTCATCGAGGACATCGCGGGCACACGGCTGGCCCACCGCCACGTGCCCGGCGCTCTCGGGGTGCGTGGCCGCAACAGCGACAACACCCGGATCGTCAAGGAGCTCGGCTGGGCTCCGTCGACCCCGCTGAGGGAAGGCCTCGAAGCCACCTACCGCTGGGTCTACGACCAGGTGAGCGCGAGCATCGGGGCCCGCCGGACCGTGCACGCCTGATGCGGGCGACACCGCGGGTCGACGTCCTCGGCGTCGGGATCAGTGTGGTGGACACCGGCTCGGCGCTCGAGACGATCGGCGGATGGATCGAGCGCCGCGAGCCGAACTACGTGTGCGTGACCGGCGTGCACGGCGTGATGGAGTGTCAGCGCGACGCCGAACTCCTCGGCATCCACAACCGGTCCGGGCTGACGGTGCCGGACGGGATGCCGATGGTCTGGGCCGGCCGGCGGGCCGGGGCCGACGGAATCGGCCAGGTGCGCGGATCCGACCTCATGCTCGCGGTGCTGGCCACGGCCGCCGTGCGCGGCTGGTCCTCGTTCCTGTACGGCGGAGCGGCCGGCGTGCCCGAGCGCCTCGCCGCCCGCCTCGCCGAGCGCTTCCCCGGAATCCGGATCGCCGGCGTGCACTCGCCGCCGTTCCGTCCGCCGACCCCGGACGAGGACGCGGCGATCGTCGAACGGATCGACGGGAGCGGCGCGGATCTGGTGTGGGTCGGACTGTCCACACCCAAGCAGGAGCGGTGGATGGCCGCGCATCGCAGCCGGCTGACGGCTCCGGTCCTGCTCGGGGTCGGAGCCGCGTTCGACATGCACGCCGGTCTCCTTCCGCAGGCGCCCCCGTGGATGCAGCGCCGCGGGCTGGAGTGGTCCTACCGGGTCGCCAGGGAGCCCCGTCGCCTGGCGCGTCGGTACCTGCGCAACAATCCCGCCTACCTGGCCCGCACCGCGATCCGGCGGCCGTTCCTGGTGGAATCGGAGTGAGTCCCCTGCGAATCGCACTCGTGCACAGCTTCTACGCCTACGGCCAGCCGAGCGGCGAGAACGAGGCGGTGCGGGACCAGGCG
>Ga0310811_10004598_pt1 | contig 17358 bp, 18 predicted proteins | sample YCmetagenome_FD_207642 | JGI IMG/M metagenome (GOLD analysis project Ga0310811, IMG submission 207642) | Soil microbial communities from experimental microcosm in Duke University, North Carolina, United States - YC | ecosystem: Engineered > Artificial ecosystem > Soil microcosm > Unclassified ...
CGCGCGCGATGCCGGCGTCGCCGTGCCGTTCGTCCAGAAGCTCGACGACGTGCTGTGGACGGCGCTGCTGCTGGCGTTGATCTGGCTGTTCAACCTCTACAGCGATGTCGAGATCGCCGGCGCCGCCTCGACCGCCTTGCTGCTGGCGCTGCGCTTCTGGCGCGACGAGCGGCCGGACGGCGCACGCCTCGCGGCGGCGCTGCACGCCCAGGCGCCCTATGTCGCGCTCACCGTGGCGCTCTGCGCCACCCGCCTGGTGCCGCCGCTGCGCGATCTCCTGAAACCCTTGTGGGCGCTGAAGCCGTTCGACAACCAGCCGGCCTTCGCACCGCTCTATGCGCCGGGCTTCTGGCTGGTCTCGATCGGCCTCGTCGTCGTGGCAATGGCGCGCGCGCCGCTCGGCCGCGTGGTCGGCGAGGCGGCGCGCGGCGCCTGGCGCTCCTGCGCCGTCACCCTGCTGTTCGTCGTCATGGCCGAGTTCTATGTCGGCACCGGCATGGCGCAGGCGATCGCCGAGGCCCTGCGCGCGACCGCCGGGCGCGACGCCGTCGTCGCGGTGCCGCTGTTCGCCGGCGTCGGCGGGTTCCTGACCGGCGGCGGCTCGGCGGCCAACGCCATGCTGATGCCGATGGTGACGGCGCTCGCCCGCGCCGTCGCGGTCGATCCGGCGTGGATCGCGGCGGTCCAGAACAGCGTCTGCACCAACCTCACCATGCTGTCGCCGATCCGCGTCTCGATGGGCGCCGCCATCCTGGCCCTTGCCACGTCGGATGCCGTGCTCTATCGCCGCGCCTGGCCGCTCGCGCTGCCTGCCCTGCTGACCGGTGTCGCCGCCATCGTGATCCTCCTGGTGCGCTCATGAGACTGTCCCGTCGTCGCGCCCTCGCCGGCCTGATCGCCGCGCCGGCCATCGTCCGGCCGGCCGGCGCCGTCATCATCCTCGACAGCACCTGGCAGGCCGAGGGAGGCGGTCCCGACAAGGAGAGCGCGGGCTTCCGCGCCCACGTGGCACTCGCCAGCCAGCCGCAATTCGCCGGCGTCATCGCCCTGTCGGACGACGAGGGCGAAACCTGGGGCGCCGCCTCGGGCACCTGGCTCGGCAATGTCGCCGGCCGCGCCCACATCTTGACCGCGGCCCATATCTTCGAGCGCGACGGTTCGGCCGAGCAGTATCTCTACCGCACGCCGGGCGGCGCCCTGCGCCATGGCGCCAGCATCGTGTTCCATCCGCTGTTCACCTGGGACAGCGACCAGCGCACCGGCTACGACATGGCGATCGTCCGCCTCGACGGGCCGATCGACGATGGCGGATTGCAACCGCCCCTCTATGGCGGCCGGCGCGAGAAGGACGCGCGCATCGTCATGGTGGGCTTCGGCAGCCGCGGCATCGGCTCGGCCGGCGAGGATTCGATCTATGACGGCCTGCCGGGCAAGGCGGCCGCCGAGAACGTCGTGGCCGAGGTCATGGAGGCGATCCAGCCGCCACCCGCCAGCGCCGATGCCGGCAACTGGCTGAGCGTCACCTTGCGCCGCGAGGACGAGGGCGCCGGCCGGCTCGACGGCATCCTGGGCTCGGGCGACAGCGGCGGCTCGGCGTGGCTGCTGACCGGCGGCCTGTGGGCGATCGCCGGCGTCAACGCCAACGGCACCGGCGACACCTACGGCTCGCAATCCTTCTTCGCCCGCGTGTCGGGGACGCAGGACTGGCTGCGCAGCACCGTGCCGGGGCTGAGCTTCGTGAGCTAGAGCTCATCCTCCTCCCCAGCTCCGCTGGGGAGGTGCCCCGTCTTACGGGGCGGAGGGGTCATGAGTTACAAAAGACTGCGTGGCCATGACTCATGACCCCTCCGTCGGCGTAAGACGCCGACGCCTCCCCAGCGGAGCTGGGGAGGAGGACATAGAGGAGCGTTCCCTGCGCTGGCATCGCGCCGGTTTGGCCCTATGATCCGGCCGCAAACATCTTTGCGGGAGCAGACAATGGCCAAGGTGGCGTTTCTCGGGCTGGGCGTGATGGGCTTTCCGATGGCGGGGCATCTCGCCGCCAAGGGCCATGACGTCGTCGTCTACAACAGGACCTTCGCCAAGGCCGAGGCGTGGACGGCCAAGCACAAGGGCACGGCGGCGAAGACTCCCAAGGAAGCCGCGGCCGGCCGCGAGATCGTGTTCTGCTGCGTCGGCAACGACCACGATGTGCGCGCCGTCGTGACGGGCGAGAACGGCGCCTTCGCCGGCATGTCGCCGGGCGCCATCCTGTTCGACAACACCACCGCCTCGGCCGACATCGCGCGCGAGCTGCATGCCGAAGGCAAGAAGCGCGGCATCGACTTCATCGATGCACCGGTGTCGGGCGGCCAGGCCGGCGCCGAGAACGGTCAGCTCACCGTGATGTGCGGCGGCGAGCAGGCGCCGTTCGACAAGGCCAAGCCGGTGGCCGACGCCTATTCGCGCGCAATCACCCTGATCGGCGGGCCGGGCACCGGCCAGCTCACCAAGATGATGAACCAGATGTGCATCGCCGGTATCGTCCAGGGCCTCGCCGAAGCGATCAATCTCGGCCAGAGGAGCGGGCTCGACCTCGAGAAGGCGATGAGCGCCATCTCCAAGGGCGCGGCGCAGAGCTGGCAGATGGAGAATCGCTGGAAGGCAATGGTCGAGGGCAAGTTCGAGTTCGGCTTCGCCGTCGACTGGATGCGCAAGGATCTCGGCATCGCCATCGCCGAGGCCAACCGCGCCAAGGCGCAGGTGCCGCTGGTCGCGCTGGTCGATCAGTTCTACGCCCGCGTCCAGGCGCGCGGCGGCAACCGCTGGGACACGTGCAGCCTGATCGACCTGCTGCAGAAGGCCTGACATGACCTACAAGCTCTACGGCCGCGATGGCTGGGGCTCGGCCATCGTCGAAGCGCAGCTCACCTGGTACGGGCTGCCCTTCACCATCGAGCCGGTCGGCGACCTGATCCGTTCGCCCGACGCCCGCGCCAGGCTCGAGAAGGTCAATCCGCTGGCCCAGGTGCCGACCCTGGTGATGCCCGACGGCAGCGTGATGAGCGAGAGTGCGGCGATCACGCTCCTGCTCGCCGACGTCACCGGCAAGGATTCGCTGGTGCCGGGGCCGCAGGCGGCCGAACGAGGCAAGTTCCTGCGCTGGCTGGTGTTCATCGTCGCCAACATCTATCCGACCTTTACCTACGCCGACGATCCGGCGCGCTTCATCTCGGTCGACGCCGCGCGCGATCCGTTCCGCGCCGCCACCGACGCCTACGCCCAGCGCCTGTGGCGCCAGGTCGAAAGCCAGGCCGGCAGCCCGTGGTTCCTGGGCGAGCGCTTCTCCGCCCTCGACATCTACATCGACATCATGACCCGCTGGCGGCCCAAGCGCGGCTGGTTCGAGAGCGAGGTGCCGCACCTGTTCGCCATCGCCCGCCGCGCCGACCAGGTGGCGGAGCTGCGCCCGGTGTGGGCGCGCAACTACCCGGCCTGATGCTCTTCATGCAGCGCCGTCGCGCTCTCACGCTTTCGGCTTCGGCGCTCGCCGCCGCCGCACTCGCACCCGGAGCCCGCGCACAATCGAGCTATCCCGACCGGCCGATCACCATGGTCGTGCCGGCGCCGCCCGGCGGCGGCACCGACATCGTCGCCCGCCTGTTTGCCGAGCCATTGTCGCAGGAGCTCGGCCAGCAGGTCATCGTCGACAACAAGGGCGGCGGTAACGGCAATGTCGGCACTGCCACCGTCGCCCGCGCCAAGCCCGACGGCTACACGCTCTTGATGCAGTACTCGGCTTACCATTCGGCCAATCCGGCGCTGATCAAGGAGCTCAACTGGAAGCCCGATGATTTCATAGGCGTCGCCATGGGCGCCATCGCGCCGCATGTCGTCGTGGTCGCCAGGCAGGTCCCGGCCGACGACCTGAAGAGCTTCATCGCCTACGCCAAGGCCAATCCCGGCAAGCTCAACTACGCCTCGGTCGGCGCCGGCTCGGTGCCGCATCTCGGCGGCGTGCTGCTCAACAAGGCAGCCAGCATCGATCTCGTGCACGTGCCCTACAAGGGCGCCGGCCCGGCGACTGCCGACCTGGTGGCCGGCCAGGTCGAGCTGATGGTGGTGACGCCGCCGTCGGTGTCGGCGCACATCCGCAACGGCACCGTGAAGGCGCTGGCCCTGGCGAGCGACCAGCGGCATCCGGCCTTTGCCGACATCCCGACCACGGCGGAAGCGAGCCTGCCGGGCTTCAAGCTCGACGGCTGGTTCGCCCTGTTTGCACCCGTCGGCACGCCGCAGCCCATCATCGACAAGCTGAACGCCGCGATGCGCAAGGTCGCCGGCACCGATTCGGCAAAGCAGCGGGCCAATCAGCTCGGCACGGTGCTGGTCGACTGGAGCCCGGCCGAGATGGATGCCTTCGCCCGGAAGGAAGTCGCCGACTGGGGCAAGGTGATCCGCGACAACAATATCACTATCGACTGAGCGGCGGGAGCATCGCCATGGCATGCGTCGGCATCGTCGGCGGTCTCGGTGTCGGCGCCACGGTCGACTACTACGAGCGCATCACCACGCAGTGCAAGGCGCGCGGCGTGGTGCCTGATCTCGTGTTCGTCCATGCCGATGTCGACAAGGGCCAGGGGTTCGTGCGCGCCGGCCAGCTCGACGCCTTGGCCGACTATCTGCTGGGTTTCATCGAACGTCTGGCGCGGGCCGGCGCGACGGCCGCGGCGCTTCCCGCCGTGACGCCGCATATCTGCATCGACCGTATCGTCGCCCGCTCGCCCCTGCCGATGATCGACATCGTGGCGACGATCGGCGCCGACTTGCGCACCCGCGCACTCCGTCGCGTGGCGCTGTTCGGCACGACCTTCACCATGGCAGGCAGCCTGTGGGGCCAGCTGGCGCGGCACGCGGCCGACGTCGAGATCGTGAAGCCGCAGCCGGACGAGATCGCCTTCGTCGGCCAGGCCTATCAGCGCCTGCTCGACACCCAGAAAGGCAACGAGGCGGACACCGCGGGCCTGCGCCGTATCGCCGCCGACCTGCAGCGGCGCGACGGCGTCGAAACCATCCTGCTCGCCGGCACCGACCTCGCCGTGATCTTCGACGAGGCGAATGCCGGATTTCCGGCGATCGACGTCGCCCGGCTTCACATCGACGCCATCGTCGAACGGCTTGCGGAGGACTGAATGGCCAAGGGCTACTGGATGTTCCACACGACCATCAACGATCCCGAGACCTACAAGAAATACATCGAGCGCGACGGCGAAGCCTTCGCAAAGTACGGCGCCCGCTTCCTGGTCCGCGGCGGCGAGCACAAGGCCGTCGAGGGCTCGGCTCGCGATCGCCATGTCATCATCGAGTTCGACAGCTACGAGCGGGCGCTTGCGTGCTACGAGTCGCCCGAGTACCAGGCCGCCTCTGAATTCCGCCTTGCCTCGGCGATGACCGACCTGGTGATCATCAAGGGCGTCGAATAAGACTGCATCCGTCTTGCCGGACCGCGGGGCCTCCAAGCCTGCGGTCCGGCAAGATCAAAGAGCCTTGATCATGTCCAGGACCGCCAGGTTACGGCCGCCGCGGCGCACGGTGGAGCGGGCCTGACGCATGTAGCCGTGCTTGCGGTAGAACGGTACGGCGTTCAGCGTCGACTGCAGCGACAGGATGGCGGCACCTCCCCGCCGCGCCTCGTCTTCCGCCGCCTGCAGCAGCGCCCATCCAGCGCCGCGACCTCGCGCCGGATCGACGTAGAGACCGAACAGCATCGCGCCCTTGACCGATGCAAAGCCCGCGACCACGCCATCACGCTCGGCCACCATCATGGTTTCACCGCCTTTGGTCATGGCGTCGCTGAAGCAAGCGGGCTCGCGCTCGCGCAGCCACGCCTCGATCTCCTCCGCCGTGTAGGCGCCGAGGCACAGGCTTCTCACCGCATCCTTGTGCAAGGCGCACAGCGCTTCGGCGTCGGCAAGCGTGGCCGGCCGGATCGTGAAGGCAGCCATGACGGCGACCTCAAAAGATCTGCCGGACACCCACGATCTGCGACAGGCAGCGACCGACATGGTCGGCGACGTCGCTCGCGAGGCCCTCGACCTCGATCTCGACCGACAGAAGATCGTCATCGGCCTGGGCGAAGACGCGGACCGGCACGAGGCCGCGCTTGGCGAGCAGCTCGAGCGCGCGTGGCAGCACGGCGGGCTCGGCGTCGGCTTCGAAACAGTAGCGGACGGTGGAGTGATTACGCTTGAGCGCCAGGACGGCGGTAGACGGCGCGGAGGCCATGGAACATCTCCCTCGAGGACGGACGATCAGCATCAGGCCGGTTTGCAAGGCAAACCGGGGTGCTAATTCGCCGACCAAGGAGGTCCCGTGGGGCCATCTGCGTACTATAGCGTCGCGTCGGGCCTTCTTGCTACCCTCCTCGCGCGTTACCCATCGGGAAGGAAACATTAATGCGTTCGACACCCATCTATGAGGTGCATGCGATCAAATATGCCCACCTGCCACGCAAGGCTTGGGAAGTGCAGATCACCCCGGACCCGCACGACGCCGACTTTCCGATGGACTATTTCGTCTGGGTGGCGATCCCGCTCGACGAGAGCGGCAACCGCGCGATCGGCGGCAAGCCGGTGGTCATCGACACCGGGTTCAACGCCCAGGTCGGCAAGAAGCGCGGCCGCGAGGTGAAGACCAACCCGGCCGACCTGCTCGGCCATCTCGACATCGACGCCAAGACGGTCGAGGACGTCGTCGTCACCCACCTGCACTACGACCATGTCGGCAACTGGGACCGCTTCCCCAAGGCGCGCTTCCATCTGCAGGACAAGGAGATGCAATTCGCCACCGGCCGGCACATGTGCCACGACCCGTTCCGCCACGCCTTCGAGGTCGAGGACATCGTCGGCATGGTGCGCGCCGTCTACGGCCAACGCGTGGTGTTTCACGACGGCGACGAGGAGATCCAGCCCGGCCTCTCCGTGCACCTGATCGGCGGCCACACCATGGGCATCCAGTCGGTGCGGGTGATGACACGCAACGGCTGGCTGGTGCTCGCGTCCGACGCCAGCCATTACTACTGGGGCATCCGCGACAGGAAGCTGTTCGCGATCGTGTTCTCCGTCGCCGACATGCTGGCCGGCTACGACAAGCTCGACAAGCTGGCCGACGGCCATATCGACATGGTGATCCCCGGCCACGATGCCGAGGTGATGAAGCGCTTTCCGGCGTCGAAGCCCGGCCTGGAAGGCATCAGCGTAAGGCTGGACTAGGCATTCGCACATCATGTTGCCCTCCCGGCGCGAAGCGCGGGGAGGTGCCCCCGCAGGGGGCGGAGGGGTCGAGAGCCTCAGTCGAAGCCTTCGTCCATCTTCTTCCGTGGATATGACAGATAGTCAATCCACACGTGTGTTGCTCATGATCCCTCCGCCCCCTGCAGGGGTACCTCCCCAGCAAAGCTGGGGATGACTACTTCTTCTCGATGTTCCAGAACACCAGCGCCGGGGCGGTCAGCACGCCGGTGACGTTGGCGCGGCGCGCCGTCGGGCTGGTGAACTGGCCGAGCGGCAGGTGCGTCGGATACTCGGCGACGCGGCGCTGCAGGGCGACGGCGATGGCACGCTGGCTTTCGACGTCGCCGGCGCGGGCGTACTGATCGCGCAGGCGCTCGATCTCGCTATCGCACGGCCAGCCGAACTGCGCCTTCTCGCACGACGCGTTGATGAAGAAGTGCGCCACCGGATCGGGGACGCTGAGCGCACCCGACGAGGTGAAGAAGGCGTGCCAGCCGCCCTTGTCGGGCGGATCCTTCTTGGTGCGTCGCGTCACCAGGGTCTGCCAATCCATCGCCTGCAGGTCGACCTTGAAGCCGGCGCGCTCGAGCTGCGGCTTGGCAACGGTGGCGAGGTTGCTGTGGCCGACCACGTCGGTCTGGTGCAGCAGCACCAGCGGCGTGCCGTCATAGCCCGCCTCCGCCATCAGCTTCTTCGCCTTGGCGAGGTCGCCCGACCAGCGATCCTCCCAGCCGATCGCCGATTCGAGCGGCAGGCCGCACGGGAACAGCGAGCGGCATTCGCGGTAGTAGCGCTGATCGCCGATATTGGCTTCGAGGAACTCGCGCTGGGTCAGGGCATAGGTCACGGCCTGGCGGATGCGGACATCGTCGAACGGCTTGGCCAGCGTGTTGAACCGCATGATGTACTGGCGGCCCGGCCGATCGACCACCTGCGTCGCGACCTCCTTCGACTTGTCGATCAGCGGCAGCAGGTCGTAGGGCGTGAGCTGGAGCAGATCGATCTCGCCCTTCAGCAGCGCATTCACCTGAGTCTGCGAATCGGCGATCCAGATCCATTCGACGCGATCGACCTTGGCGACCTTGCCGCCGGCCAGGCCCGACGGCGGCTCGGGGCGCGGCTTGTAGTTGGGATTGCGCAGGTAGACCGCCTTCTCGCCCGCCTTCCATTCATCCTTCTTGAAGATGAAGGGGCCCGAGCCGGTCGCATCGCCGATCTGGCTGTTGGGCGGCGTCTCGGCGATGCGCCGGGGCATCATGAAGGGGATGTTGGCGCCGGTCTTGCCGAGCGCCTGCAGCACCAGCCCGTACGGCTCGCGCAGCACGAGGCGGATGGTGCGGTCGTCCGGTGCGGTGAGCTCGCTGGTGAACGACATCAGCATCTGGCCCATCGAATCGCGGGCGCCCCAGCGCCGGATCGAGGCGACACAGTCGGCGCCCGTCACCGGCGTGCCGTCGTGCCAGCTGAGGCCCTCGCGCAGGGTGAAGGTCCAGGTCAGACGATCGGCCGACACCTGCCAGGTGTCGACCATCTGCGGCTTGATCGCGAGGTTCTCGTCGAGCGAGAACAGCGTGTCGTAGACTAGGTAGCCGTGATCGGCCGAGATCAGCGCCGTCGTCCAGATCGGGTCGATGATCTTGAGATCGGAGTGCATGGTGACGCGCAGCACCGTCTGGGCCGCCGCCGGGGTCGCGACGGCGAGCCCGGGCAGCAGCGACAGGGCGGCAAGGAACGCAGCGGCCGCGCGGCGGCCCTGCGCCCACATCGCCATTACCCCATCACTTTTTCTCCAGGTTCCACAGCGCCAGCGACGGCGTGTGCAGCAGGCCGTTGAGGTTGGCGCGGATCGCCGTCGGCGTGGTGAACTGGCCGAGCGGCACGAAGGTCGGATACTCCAGCAAGCGCAGCTGGACCTGCTCGGCGATCGCCTTCTGCTTGGCCGGATCGGACTCCGTCGCAAAGGCGTCGCGCAGCTTCTCGAGCCCTTCATCACACGGCCAGCCGAACGTCGCCTTGTCGCACGAGGCATTGATGAAGGCAGCCGACACAGGGTTGAGGATGTCGGGGGCACCCCACGAGGTGAAGAAGGCGCTCCAGCCGCCCTTGTCGAGGGGGTCCTTCTTGGCGCGCCGCGTCACCAGGGTCTGCCAGTCCATCGGCTGCAGGTCGACCTTGAGACCGATCTTCTCGAGCTGCGCCTTGCCGACGGTGGCGAGGTTGTTGTGACCGGCCGTGTCGGTCTGGTGCAGCAGCACCGCCGGCGTGCCGTCGTAGCCCGAGGCGGCGAGCAGCTCCTTGGCCTTGGCGATATTGCCCGAGACCTTGTCTTCCCAGCCCTTGGTCGATTCGAGCGGCGAGCCGCAGGGGAACACCGACTTGCACTCGCTGTAGAATTCCGGGTTGCCGACATTGGCCTCGAGGAACTCCTTCTGCGACAGCGCCTGGAGCACCGCCTGGCGCACCTTGGGATTGTCGAACGGCTTGGTGAGCACGTTGAAGCGCATCTCGTACTGGCGGCCCGCCTTGTTGACGACCGTCGTCTTGATGTTCTTGTCCTTGGCGATCAGCGGCAGCAGGTCGGGCGGCACGATCTCGACCAAGTCGACCTCGCCGTTGATCAACGCGTTGATCTGGGTCTGCTGATCGGGAATCGTGATCCATTCGACCCTGTCGACCTTGGCGACCTTGCCGCCGGCCAGGCCCGACGCCGGCTCGGGCCGCGGCTTGTATTTCGGGTTCTTGACGTAGACCGCCTTCTCGCCCGGCTTCCATTCGTCCTTCTTGAAGATGAAGGGGCCCGACCCGGTTGCGTCGGTGATCTGAGTGTTGGGATCGCTGCTGGCGATCTGCCTGGGCATCATGAACGGCACGTTCGACGACGACTTGCCGAGCGATTCGAGCACCAGCCCATAGGGCTGCTTCAGCACCATCTTGATGGTCCTGGCGTCGGGCGCCGACAGGTCGGCAATGACACCCATCAGCTTCTGGCCCATCGAATCCTTGGCGCCCCAGCGCTTGATCGAGGCGACGCAATCCTCCGCCGTCACCGGCTTGCCGTCGTGCCATTTCAGGCCGTCACGCAGGGTGAAGGTCCAGGTGAGCTTGTCGGGCGAGACCTCCCACTTGTCGACCATCTGCGGCTTGACCTCGAGCTTCTCGTCGAGGGCGAACAGCGTGTCGTAGACCATGTTGCCGTGATGGGTTGAGATCAGCGCCGTGGTCCAGATCGGATCGACGATCTTGAGATCGGAATGCAACGTCACCTTGAGAGTCTGTTGCGCGGCGGCCGGCGCGGCAAAGGCCAGCACGGCGGCAAGCGCAAGAACGGCACGACGACTCGGAAAAACCATGAACCCCTCCTGTCCCCCCGGACTGGAGCGACAATAAGGGCCTGTGACCAAATAATCGATCCACAATCGCCTGATCGTTGTCATTCCGAGCAGAGCGATCCCGGATCGATCATCTGGGCGCAGGCCCGGGCGCTCAGTCGCCCTGCGCCACTGCCAACAGCGCCGGCCAGTCCGTCAACTTCACGCGGGGACGGCCAAGCGACGCCCCGGCGGCGACCTCGCGCTTGTCGATGCGATGCCAGCCCGCGGTATCGACCGCCACCGGCAGGATATCGGGGCCACTCTTGGGATCGCGCGCCTCGAGCCAGGCAAGCACTTCCTTGGCAACGGCATGGCTCTCCGCCCGGTTGGTCGGAATGGTGCCGGTCGGCCCGCGCCGCGCCCAGCCGACGGCGAAGACGCCTTCCTGTTGCGGGAAAGGCGCGCCGTCGTAGCCGATGCAGGTCACGACCAGGTCGGCCGGCAGCGTGCCGGTGGTCAGGTCGATCGCGCCCGGCCGAATGGCGAGAGGTGCCGCCGTGAATCGGAAATGCACGGTGATCGGCTTCGAGTCGGCCTGGCGGGCGGCAAAGCCTTTCAGGATCTCGAGGTTCTTCGCCTTGCGCAGACGCTCGGGCGTCGGATCGGAGGCCGCTGGCGCGACGGTCAGGAAACCAGGGTCGGTTACCGCCACGGCGCGCGCCAGCCGGCCCATCTCGGCAAGCTCGTTGCCCGTGAAGGATGCATTCTCGGGGCCACGCCGTCCAATGACGTGGATGTCGGTGAGCGGCGCGGCGGCAATCGCAGCCTCGGCTTCCGGCACGATGTCGCTCTTGGCCATCTCGGCCGCGCTCTTGGCCAGCACCCGCGCAACATCGAGCGCGACGTTGCCGTTGCCGATCACCGCCACGGACTTCACCTGGGAAAGATCGGGCCCATGACGAAAATCGGGATGGCCGTTCAGCCAGGCGACGAAGCGCCACGAGCCCCAGACATGCGGCAGCTCCTCGCCCGGCACGCCGAGCTTGCGATCGATCACCTTGCCGGTTGCGACGATCACGGCGTCGTAAGCCGCGCACACCTCGTCCCAGCCGAGATCGCGGCCGATCTCGACGTTGCCGGCGAAGCGGACGTCGGGCAGGGCCAGAAGGCGCTCGAACTGGCGGACCACTGCCTTGGTCCCCTGATGGTCGGGTGCTACGCCGGCGCGCACCAGGCCGAACGGTGTCGGCAGGCGCTCGATGATGTCGACATGCAGATCCGGATGGGCGCGCAGCAATCCGTCGACGGCATACAAGCCCGACGGCCCGGCGCCCACGATGGCGACGCGGTGAGTCATGGCGGCCCGCTTAGCATATGATGGCGCCATGTCTAAATACCCCCACCTGCGACAGCTCGGCCGGCCGGCCATGCTGCCGGAGTCGCCGGACAAGGCGGTGCTCGAGACGGTGCCCAACCCGATGAAGCGGGCGCTCTATCTCGTGCGCTTCACGGCGCCGGAATTCACCACGCTCTGCCCGATGACAGGGCAACCCGACTTCGCCCATCTCGTCATCGACTACGCGCCAGGGCCCAAGCTGGTGGAGAGCAAGTCGCTGAAGCTTTTCCTCGGCAGCTTCCGCAACCACGCCGATTTTCACGAGGCGTGCACGCTGGCGATCGGCCAGCGCCTGGCCAAGGTGCTGGCACCACGCTGGCTGCGCATCGGCGGCTACTGGTATCCGCGCGGCGGCATGCCGATCGACGTGTTCTGGCAGACCGGCCAGCCGCCCAAGGGCCTGTGGCTGCCCGATCAGGGCGTGGCGCCGTATCGTGGGCGGGGATGACGCGGGCTCCGCCGACACCGAAACGCCCGCCGCGACCGGCGACACCGGCCGCGCTGCGCGATGCGATTCACGCCGAGGCCCTGCGGCTGGGCTTCGACGCCGTGGGTTTCGCGCCGGCAAGCCTGACCGCAGACGCGCGCCGCGAGCGGCTGGGGCGGCTCATGGCGTTCGTCGATGCCGGCTGGCAAGGCGACATGGGCTGGCTCGGCGAACGCACCCACGCGCGCGCCGATCCGCAGCACCTGTGGCATGACGCCAAGACCGTGGTGTCGCTCGCGGTGAACTATGCGCCCGAGACCGATCCGCTGAATGTTCTCGAGGCACGCGAGCGCGCGGCAATCTCGGTCTATGCCCAGGGCCGCGACTACCACGAAGTGCTGAAGAGCAAGCTCAAGGCGCTCGGCCGATTCATCTGGGACAACTACCGGCACCGCCTGAAAGTGTTCGTCGACACGGCGCCGCTGATGGAGAAGCCGATGGCGCAGGCCGCCGGCCAGGGCTGGCAGGGCAAGCATACCAACCTCGTATCGCGCCAGTTCGGCTCGTGGCTGTTCCTGGGCGAGATCCTGCTGTCGGTCGAGCTGCCGGCCGACACGCCGGAAACCGATCATTGCGGCACCTGCCACGCCTGCCTCGACATCTGCCCGACACGGGCCTTTCCCGCGCCCTACCGGCTCGATGCGCGGCGCTGCATCTCCTACCTGACGATCGAGCACGAAGGACCGATCGACCGCGAGCTGCGGCCCCTGCTCGGCAATCGCATCTACGGCTGCGACGATTGCCTGGCGGTCTGCCCGTGGAACAAGTACGCGCGCCAGGCCCGCGAGACCGCCTTGGCCCCGCGCGCTGCCCTGAACGCGCCGCCGCTCGCCGAGCTGGCGACGCTGGACGACGCCGCCTTCCGGCGCCGCTTCGCGGGCACCGCGATCAAGCGCATCGGCCGCGACCGCTTCCTCCGCAACGTCGCCTACGCGCTCGGCAACAGCGCGGCACCGGCCACGGCGCTGCCGGCTATCGAACGTCTGCTCGCCGATCCATCCCCTCTGGTGCGCGGCGCTGCGGTGTGGGCATTCTCACGCCTTGCGCCCGACCAATTGGCCGAGCGACGGCGTCTTAGTCGGGAAAGTGATCCGGCGGTACGTGCCGAATGGCAGGCCGCCGCTTGAGGCGGAGGAGAAGAAGAGCATGAGATCCCTGTTTGTCGCGCTGGCAGCCGGCGTGGCTCTCGTCGCGGCAATGACCGCCAACGCGCAGACGCTGGGCACCGAGCAGGTCGGCGCCATCATCGCCAGCCCCGATCGCAGCGCGGCCGATCGCACCAACGATCTGCGTCGCAAGCCGGAGCAGATGCTGGTGTTCATCGGCATTCGCCCGGGCATCACCGCGCTCGATCTCAGCGCCGCCGGCGGCTACACCACGGAGCTGTTGGCCCGCGCCATCGGGCCCGACGGCGCGGTCTACGGCCAGAGCCGGCCTCGCAATCCCAACCAACCGGCGACGCCGCCGCCGGCGCCCGAAGGCAACAGCCATCCGACCATCCCGCCAGCCGCCACGCCGCCCGCGGCTTCCGGACCGCGGCCGTCACCCGTCGCCTTGGCCGAGCGCACGGCCGCAATGAAGAGCGCCGGCATCAAGGCGGCGCCGATCACCGCCCTCTCCCGTCCGTTCGAGGACCCGGTTCCGCCGGAGCTCGCAGCCGACCGCTTCGATCTCGTGACCTTGATGTTCAACTATCACGACCTCGGTCATCTCGGGATCGATCGCGCGGCCATGAATCGTGCCGTGTTCAAGGCGCTGAAGCCGGGCGGCTTCTACGTCATCGCCGATCACTCCGGCCGCCCGGGCACCGGCATCTCGGAAGCGGGCACGCTCCATCGCATCGAGGAAGCGTTCTTGCGCCAGGAAGTCGAGGCGGCGGGTTTCAAGCTGGCTGCAGAAGGCAACTTCCTGCGCAACCCCAACGATCCGCGCGACAAGAACACGCCGGATCCACCGCAGCCGAAGGACGAGTTTGTCCTGAAGTTCGTCAAGCCCTGAGGAAGCGCCGCCTCAAATCGACGCGGTGTACGGTGTGCATCATTCGCCGAAAGAATGAGTCACAGATGAACACGGATGAACGCAGATACTGATCATCATCTGTGTGTATCTGTGGCTGAGCATCATGGAACGCCCAGCCGCGATCGACCGTCGAGTACACCAGGGCAACATAGGCGACGCTCGCAAGCATCCGCGACAACGGCATTGGGCCACGCGCACCTGCGCAAGACCTCGAGCAGATCGGCGTTGGCATAGAGCAACCAGCCGACGGCGAAAGGAATGGCGTAGGCCGCGACGATGCACGGTTCCGGCATGAACGATGGCGGATCCTCGAGGCCCGCCAATTTCATCGGCACCAGGGCGAGGTACGAGACGGCCGCGAAGGGCAACGGCGCCAGGGGGCGACAGCACGATCGCCCGGAAGCCGACGGTGAACCCGGCCCGCATGCCTTGCGGCAGCAGGCGGCAACGACAGCGATCGCCAGCACGTACAGCCTCGTCGCAAAAAATGTCGGCAGCTACCTTGTTTTACAAGGTACCATGTTATATATAGCAGCCAGGATGACTGATTCACTGTTGGTGCAGCTGCGCAAAGGCGTGCTCGATCTGTGCGTGCTCGCCATGCTGGCGCGCAGCGATGGCTATGCCTACGACATCGCGAGCCGCCTGGCCGAGGAGATCGGCATGGGTGAAGGCACGATCTATCCGCTGATGCGGCGCATGCAGGCCGACGGGCTGGTGAAGACCTATCTCGAGGAATCGAGCAGCGGGCCACCGCGCAAATACTACCAGCTCACCAAGGCGGGCCACGCCGCGCTGGTCGCGCAGAAGGCCGAATGGAACAGCTTCACTGCCGCCGTCGCCCGCGTGCTGGCGGCGGGCGGGACGCCAACCAAACTCTCAGGAGCAGGCCGATGACCAAGGCAGAATTCCTCGACACGCTGCGCCGTCGTCTCGCCGGCATGCCTCAGGACGACATCGATGACGTGATCATGGACTATGCGACCCACTTCGCCGAAGGCTTTGCGGCCGGGCGCAGCGAAGCCGACATCGCCCGCGCCCTCGGCGATCCGATGCGGCTCGCGCGCGAGCTGCGTGCCGAGGCAGGCTTCCGGCGCTGGGAGTCGGAGCGCACGCCGTCGAGCTTCTTCGCCGTGCTGTTCGGCCTGCTGGCGCTGGTCGCCGTCGACTTCGTGTTCCTGCTGCCGCTGGTCGGCGGGCTCCTGCTGTTCGGCCTGATCGCCGGGCTGGTCTTCCTCGGCCTCTGCCTCGCCGGCCTGGCGGTGCTCACGCACATGTTCAGCTGGCACAGTCTTTTCGCATTTCCCTCGATCACGCGGGCGCTGAGCGGGCTCGGCCTGCTCGGCATCGGCATCGGCGGCGGCGCGCTCCTGATGCTGATCGTCGACTACGTCGTGCGCGCGCTCGGCCGGTTTGCGCGCCTGCACTACGCGCTGATCGAGCGCGCCAACCCGGCAACCTGACCGTTCGTTTCGGAGGATTCCCATGATCAGAGGTCTCGGCTGGGTGGCCCTTGCCGGCTTCGGCGTCGGCGCCGCCTGTCTGTCGCTGGCCTTCGCCATCGGCGGACCCGAGCTCGACGATCTCCGACTCGACCTGCCGCTCGGCGCGTCGTGCGAAGGGGGCGGTCCGGCCAGCAGCGGCCCGCGCGAGAGACAGCTCGCCTGGGACGACGGCGACAGCCTCGAGCTGTCGCTGCCCGGCACGATCCATTTTCGCGGCGGTCAGGGCAACGACGTGACGGTGCGCGGCCCCGGTGATCTCGTCGACCATGTCGAGATCAAGCACGGCCGCATCGCCCTCCATTGCCGCAGCCGGGGCAGGACGCGCGATCTCGACGTGACGCTGCCCGGCCGCGCCTTTCGCAGCATCCGCATCGCCGGATCGGGCAAGCTGGTCATGGAGAACGTCGACCAGCCCGAGCTGGCGCTGCGCATCAGCGGCAGCGGCTCGATCCGCGCGCAGGGCAGCGTCGATCGGCTCACGGTCAATGTTTCCGGGTCGGGTGACGCCAGGCTGGGCGAGCTCGCCGCCAAGCAGGCCACGGTGCACATATCCGGCAGCGGCAAGGTCGAAGCCTCGCCCAAGGATTCGGCCGACGTCACCATCTCCGGCTCGGGTGACGTAAGGCTGCTCACTCGTCCGGCGGAGCTGCGCAGCAAGATTTCGGGTTCGGGACGGATTACCAGCGTCCCCTGACGATCCAACGAGGGCCCGGTACATGCCACCAGTCGCCCGGTAACGGGCGACCTTGCGACTGCCGCCGACCAGCGCATTATAGGACAATGCGCCGGAAGAACCGCCGTCCGCTTGCCGATCGCGTCGCCGAAGCTGCCGAGGCCTGCCTGGCGGCTCAGCACTATGTCAGCGCCATCGACGTCCTCGTTCGAATCGGTTGGCTCGATCCGGGATCGCTGAAGCGCTGGCAGTTTGGGCAGGTCCCGTTCCTGGAGAGCCTCATCCAGACCAATGTGCTGCGCATTTCCGAGGCCATGAAGCTCCTCCAGTCCTGGGCCACCCGGAAGGGCCTGTCGCCGAGCGAGACCGACTACGTCGCGCGGACGCCGCAACGCCAGACCTTGCACTTCAGCCAGAGCGGCGACCCCGCGATCGAGAGATTCTACCGAACGCATTGGCTATCGAGCGGTCTTTCGGAGAAGAAGCGCGAGCGCCTGCTGGAGAAGGCGAACAAGCCGCCCGAGCTGGTGGTGATCCAGCCCCGGAACCGCGACTGGACCTGTCACCGCTGCGGCGGTTCCGGCGGGTTGCTGGTCATGGAGAATCCCGGACCGGCATGCCTGCGCTGCGTGGGGCTCGACGATCTCGAGTTCCTGGCGGCAGGCGATGCACTGCTGACACGCCGCGTCAAGGCGC
>Ga0310811_10004599_pt1 | contig 17357 bp, 16 predicted proteins | sample YCmetagenome_FD_207642 | JGI IMG/M metagenome (GOLD analysis project Ga0310811, IMG submission 207642) | Soil microbial communities from experimental microcosm in Duke University, North Carolina, United States - YC | ecosystem: Engineered > Artificial ecosystem > Soil microcosm > Unclassified ...
CGTGAGTTACAACGCTGCGATTCCGTCGGGTGGTAGTACGAGTATCGGGTTCCAGGCGAATCAGTCCGGCAACGCTGCGGCGCCGACGGGCTTCGCCCTCAACGGAGTCGCCTGCACCCTCGGATAGTCGAGGAAACGATGGACGAGGCTCGCGGCCTGTCAGGCGCGGGCCTCGTCCGGCGTCATCGGCTCGCCCCACACGATCGTCGCCACGACATCCATCGTGAGCACGCCGTCGTGCGCGTTCCGGCGTACGACCTCAGTCACCGCCTCGTCGAACGCCGCCGCCTCGTCCGCCGGCATCAGTTCCCGGGCGAGGCTGGCGGTGGAGTGGAACTGCTCGACGTAGTCGGCGACGGTCTGCTGGAAGGTCAGCGGCAGCGTGCGGTGTTCGCCGACCCGCCGGAACAGCCCGCGCGCGACGAGCTCGTCGGCCACGTCGAACCGCGGATCGAAGTCGGGATTGCGGGAGTGCCGTGCCATGATCGCCGCCACCTCGTCGCCCCACGGCAGCCGGTGGTATCCGTGTTCGACGATCGCGAGCAGGCCGTCGTCGCTGAGCACGTCGCGCAGCCGCGCCATGATGCGCTGCCAGGGCAGCCAGTGCAGGCTCGCCCCGGCCACGGCCAGCCCGTACGGGCCGGCCTCGCCCAGCGGCACCTCGTCCGCCACGCCGTGCAGCCAGCGCAGGCCCGGATGCCCGCCGCCCGGGCGTTCCCGGCCGGCTGCGATCATCGCGGCCGAGGTGTCGACCGCGTCCACCCGCGCCACCCGCCCGCGCGTGATCAGGGGCCTGGCCAGCGCCCCCTCGCCCGCGCCGAGGTCGAGCACGTTCGCGGGCTCGTCCCGCAGCAGACCTTCGAGCACGTCGAAGACCTCGGCGGGATAGGGCGGGCGGAACCGGTAGGCGTGCGCCACGCCCGCGTGCTGGAAGCTCGTTGCGAGCTCGGGCCGCAGGCCGGAGCCGGAGCCGGAGCCCGGGCCGGATCTCGGGCCAGAGCTCGAGCCGGAGCCGGGGCTTGAGCTCGAGCCCGGGCCGGGGGACGGCTCGGGGAGCCGACTGACCGTCATAAGGTCATCATTCCCGCGGGGGTCGCCAAGAGAATCACATCGCGACGAATTCATAACCGCGCTCCAGTAGCCGCGGTATGAAGATCTTGAGCGCGGCCACCGTGTTGCGGCGTACGCCGCCGCCGTCGTGCTCCAGGATGATCGAGTGCGCGTGGGTGTTCGCGAGCACGTTGTTCACGATGTCCCGGGTGTCCACGTGCGCGGTGTCCCAGTCGTCCGGGTCCACCGACCAGGCCACCGGCTTCAGGCCGCGGGCGGCGCAGGACCGGTAGATGGCCGGCGTCCAGTAGCCGTAGGGCGCGCGGAAGATCGTCGGATGCTGGCCGGCCGCGGCCAGCGCCTCGTTGCAGCGGTCGATCTCGGAGAGCGTGCGCGCGTCGCTGAACTTGCGCATGTCCGCGTGGTTCCAGGTGTGATTGGTGATGGTGTGGCCGGCCGCGGCGACCTCGCGCACCAGCGACAGGTTGGCGCCGACCTGCTCGCCGATCATGTTGAACGTCGCCCTGACCCCGTGCGCGCGCAGCACCTCGAGCACCTGCGGCGTGTAGACCGGGTGCGGACCGTCGTCCATGGTCAGCGCTATCGCGTGGGGACCCGCGTCATCCACGTAATACTGCGGCGCGGTCGCGATCGGGGCGGTGTGCGACGGCGTGGGCGACGCGGTGGCGCGCGGTGAACGCGAAACGCTCGCGGACGGCCGTGTCGAGGGACGCGCGGACGCGGTGCGCGGGCGAGGGAACCCGTCTGCCGCAGCCCCCTGCGATGCGCCGTGCTCGTACGCGGCGGCCACCCCGGCCGTCACCCCGCCGCCCGCGACGATGGTGATCGCGCCGAGCACCGCCAGCACCCTGCGCCGCTGCAGCCACTCCGCGGGATCCAGGGGAGCCGCGGGGTCGACGGCCGCCGCGGGATCCGGAAGAGCTGCGGAATCCGCCCGGCTCACCGTCGGATCCGCGTCCCGCTCGTTCTCGATGTCGTTCTCGCTCACGCAGGGGTAGACGCGAGACGCCGCCGTCCGGTTGGCAGGGTCTTCATCTTGATTTAAGGAAGTTTGTGCGCTAGGCGCCCCGGCGGCAGTGTGACCGCTCGAGCGCTTGCCGGGCCGGGCGGAACGCATACCCTACTCTGCATGACTGACGACAAAGCGCCGGTGCCCGAGATCAGGGTGTCGCACGCGGATCGCGACCGCATCGCCGAACAGCTGCGGGTCGCGGCGGGGGACGGCCGGCTCACCATGGAAGAGCTCGACGAACGTCTGGAGAAGGCGCTGAACGCGCGCACCGGCAGCGAGCTCGCCCTGCTGGTCAACGATCTGCCGGCGACGGGCGGGGCGGCCGCCTCCGCACTGCCCGCCCAGGTCAAGGAGCTGGCCCAGATCGAGGTCAGCAGCGGCTCCGCGCGTCGCGAGGGACGCTGGGTGGTGCCGCGGGGCCTGGACGTGAAGGTGGGCAGCGGCAGCGTCCGGATCGACCTGACCGAGGCCGTTTTCACCGGTCCGGTGCTGCAGATCCAGGCGCAGGTGCGCAGCGGCAGCCTCAGCATCATCACCCGGCCGGGCGTCGAGGTCGTCCTCGACGACGTCAGCGTCAACAGCGGCGCGGCCAAGGTGCGACGGCGCAAGGGCGACCCGTCCGCCCCGACCGTGCTGCGGGTGGAGGTCTCGGGCTCGGTGCGCTCCGGCTCCATCGTCGCGAAGCCGCCGGCCCGCGGCTTCGTCGACTGGCTGCTGCGTCGTCCGTACGTCTACCAGCCTCGGAGCTGACTGCGTCCGAGTGCCACGGAGCCCCGGTGCTCGCCGGTCGCACGAATGCTTCGGCGACCGTTCGGGTGGCACGCCCTCGCTACCCGCCGGTCGCACGAAAAGACCGTCCGAGTGGCGTGCCCGCCGCGCCGCGGGGGACAGTGGCTCGGTGGATTCGTATGCCGGAGCGCCCCCGCCGCTGCCCGCAGGGCGAACCTTCGCGCCCGAGGAACTCGTCTTCCACGCGGGCCGCGGCGAGAGGAGCCTGGAGGACGCGCTCACCGAGGCCGACCTGATCGTCTCCACCCCGCACGCCGGCGCCGCGCTGCCCGAGGAGCTCGAGCCCTACCTCGACCCGGCCTTCGCCGCCGGTGCCCGGCTGCGGCTGGACTTCACCGACGTCACCACCCTCGCGGTCACCCGGCGCTGGGCCGAACTCGACCCGCGGGTGGTGCTGGTGGAGAACCCGCACCCGCGGCTGGTGCGCGACCCGAACCGGCCGCGGCCCGACGACCTCGAGGCGCAGCTCGCCGAGGCCTTCGCGCGGGTGGAGGCGCACGCGCGGGCCGCGGGTGACGGGCCGTCGATCGGCGCATCGTCCGTCCCCGACCTCACCGGAGCCGACGCCGTCCGCCCGGTGACCTTCGCCGGCCTGCCCGTGTTCGTCCCGCCCGCCGACGGCGAGGGGCTCCACCGGCTGGCCGAGACGCTGCGTGAAGTGGCCACGCGCGGCGTGGACGTGTACGAACGCACCCGCGACAACCTGTTCGACCGGCTCGTGGCCAAGAAGCTGCGCGGCGCCACGGTCGAGTCGGGACTGTGCTTCTTCCTGTCCTTCCACGACACCATGGACGCCACCGCGGCGCCCGACGGGGCGATCGCGGGGGAGCGGGACCCGGTCGCGCGGATGCCGCGCGTGCTCGCGCTCTCGAACCGCGGCGACCCGCACGGCGAGCGTCGCGGCCGCGAGCCGGTCACCATGTGGCCCGCGCTGCTGCGCCGTCTCGGCGACGCGCACCGCAACGCGTTCGACGCGCCGGGAGCGGACGACGTCGTGCTCAACCGGCCGTTCTTCGGCAGCCACGAGGTCACCCGTTTCGGCGAAGCCTGCCGGGAGCTCGGCGACGGTATGTCAGGGCCCGGTTTCGTCTTCGGCGCCGTGCAGGCGGAGTTCCGTCGCGAATACCTGCTCGGCGAGTCGGCCGCGGCGCACTTGGCCGAGCCCGGCACCGACTGGCCGGAGGTCGACCCGGCGTGGGTCGACGAGGTCGCCGGGCGGCTGCGCGCAGCATGGGACGAATTCCGCGAGCCGCTGCCCGGCACCCGTTAGCCCCGCTACCCGTTAGCCGCTGCACGCGTCAGCCCCGGCGGTCCGTCGCCCCCGTCCCCGCGCGCACTCCGTGGTCAGCCGTGCGTACAGAGTTGCGAAAGCTGAAGCGAACCCAGGAAGATCCTGAAAATTCCCGTGCGCAAGCCCATCTTCAGACCGATTGAAGATGAGCTTGGGGGACTATACCCATGACGTATCAGCCCCAACCCGCCCTGGGCTCTCCCGGCGTGGCCGCGACCGTCGTCCCGGACGATGTCGTCACCGCGGCAACCGCCTCTCCGACCCCCCAGCGCAAGCGCCTGGCCACTCTCGACCTGATGCGCGGCTACTACGTGGGCGTCCTCGCCGCCATCCACCTCGACTACGTGCCCTCGCTGCTGGGCCTGGTCGACGGACGCGGCGCACTGCTCGTCTCCGAGGCCGAGGGCTTCTTCATGATCTCCGGCCTGCTCGTCGGCATGCTGCGCCGACGTGACCTCGAACGACACGGTGTACGGCGGATGACGCTGAATTCGTGGAAGCGCGGATTCCAGCTCTACATCGTCGCCATCCCGCTCACGCTGCTGTTCACAGTGATCGGCCGGGTAGCCCTCGAGCACGGCCACCACCAGGTGAAGGTCGGACTCGACCACACCTCCTCGCCGATGGTCGTGCTCTGGCACGCGCTCACGTTCCAGTACACGTACGGCTGGGCGGACTTCCTGACCTCCTACGTGCCCCTGTTCTTCGCCGCACCGCTCGTCGTCTGGCTGCTGTCGAAGAAGCTCTGGCCGCTGGTGCTGCTGGCCGCGTACGCCGGCTACTGGATGCCCTCGCACTACGACACCAAGTTCTACAGCCCGTTCCTGCAGTGGGGGGTGTACTTCCTCATCGGTGCGACGGCCGGCTACCACCGGGACGACCTGCGCCGCTTCATGGCGCGGCTCAGCCCGGTCTGGAACCTCGCGGTCCGCCTCGCGTTCGTCCTCGCCGCGGCGCTGATCTACGCCGCCGGCATCGTGCTGCTGTTCCACCCGCACCTGGTCTCCAGCCACGGGATGTACGCCGACTTCTTCCAGAACAACCGGCTCGGCGTGCTGCGGCCGTTCGCCGCCCCGATCAGCGTCGCGGGGACGTACTTCCTGGTGCGCAGGTTCGAGGAGCCGATCGTGCGGACCATCGGCAAGGTGCTGATTCCGTTCGGGAAGAACTCGCTGTACGTGTACGTCGCGCAGAGCTTCGTGGTGTTCCTGGTGCCGTTCGCATTCGGCCCGAAGAACTTCTGGTTCAACACGGTCTTCGACCTCGCCGTGATCGCCATCATGTGGCTCGGCGTGCGGACGAGGTTCCTCGCGTTCCTGATACCGAAGGCCTAGGTTTGCACCACGCGTACGTGACTGCAGTGCGAGTGCAGCACGAGTGCCGACCTGAGGAGCCGTAGGTGATCCGCTGGCTGTGGGCCTTCGCCGACCGTCCGCTCGGGCGGTTCGACGAGGCCGCGGAGTTCTGGTGCGCGGCGAGCGGCACGACGCTCTCGCCGCGGCGGGGCGAACACGGGGAGTTCGCCACGTTCCTGCCGGACGACGCGGATCCCTGGCTCAAGCTGCAGGGCGTGCGCGAGGGCGACGGGGGAGCGCACCTGGACATCGACGTGGACGACGTCGACGCGGTCACGCACGCGGCGCTCGAGGAGCACGGCGCGACGCTGGTCGGACGCGAAGGCGTCGACCTGTCCGTGCTGCGTACGCCCGGCGGGCAGCTGTTCTGCCTCACCCGGTGGGAGGGGCGCGAAAGGCTCGCGCCCGCTCCCGCCGCCGGACGTGTCGACCAACTGTGCTTCGACATCGCGCCGGAGCACTTCGAGCGCGAGAGCGCTTTCTGGTCCGGGTTCACCGGGTGGCCGCTGGAGCGGTCCCCGGAGTCCGAGTTCACCCGGCTGGCCGTACCGGGCGCGATGCCGATCCACATCCTGCTCCAGCGCCGGGACGCCCCGGGCACGCCGGCCACCGCCCACCTCGATCTCGCCTGCGGCGCCGAGGTCGGGCGGATCCGGGCGGCCCACGAGGCGCTCGGCGCGCAGTGGGTGGCGGACGGCAGGGACTGGCGGGTCATGCGCGATCCGGCGGGCGGGCTGTACTGCCTCACGGAGCGCGACCCGCGCACCGGCCGGCTGGCGCGCTGAGCGCGGGCGCCGCGGGCGGTTCGGCAACCACCTCGGTCGTGCTCTGATATCAGATGCCGATGATTACGAAATATAGCGCCAGGTCAGCGAAATCGAGCCGTTGATCTGACCGAACTTCGCGAGCTGGTGGAACAGCTCAGGGCTGAGCGCGACGTCGCCGCCGGTGCAGTTGGCGCACTTGCCGACGACGGTCGCGGTGACGGTGGTGCCGCTGCCGTTGGACACGGCCACCTGCCTGCCACAGCCGTAGTTGCCGTCGAGCAGAGTCGCGGGCACCGAGATCAGCGGCGCGGTCCAGGAACTGTCGGCGTTCTGCGGGTTCTTCCGCGCGCACACGCCCAGGCCGAGATGGTCGCCCAGAGCGTCGAGCACGACGCGCGGATCGTCGGTGCCGTTGCCGCTGAACGTGCCGGTGAGCTGCTGGTCGCCGGACCTGTCGGCCGCGGAGCCGCCGCCCGAGCACGCGGCGAGGATCAGGGCCGCCGCGACCGCGCCGACGAACGAGGTCGTCAGCACGATGAGCGGCCGCGGTCGCGACCTGGGCATGATCTTCCCTTCGTGACGGGCCCGCGGGGCCTCGGGCTCATCAAAGCCCGGCTTCCCCGCCGCCGCGCGGACTGCTAGGCCGCGCAGGTGAGCCCGCCGCGTGCGCAGGAGCCGTGTGTCGGAGCCGCGTGCGCCGGAGCCGGCTCGCCTCTGTCTCGAGCCGGCCGCGTCTCGCCCGCCTCCCCTTCTCACCGGCTGAAATCCGCGTGCCGCGGATCGGCCGGGCCCGCTAGAACTACCGCATGAGCTACCGACTCGAAGGCCCCGTCCTCGCCGGCCGCCTCGTGCGCCTCGAACCCCTCGACCACCGCCACGTGCCCGACCTGGCCGAGGCCGCCGAGCAGAGCCGCGGCAGCTACGGCTTCACCTGGGTGCCGACCGCGTCCGAGGTCGCCGGCTACGTCGAGCAGCAGCACGGCCGCGCCGCCACCGGCCGCCTCGCGCCCTACGCGCAGATCGATCTCGCCACCGGTCGGGCCGTCGGCGCCACCGCGTTCTGGGACCCGCGGGTGCTCGAGGACGGCCGGCTGTTCGCCGTCGAGATCGGCTTCACCTGGCTCGGCGCCGCCGCCCAGGGAACGGGGATCAACACCGAGGCGAAGTACCTGCTGTTCCGGCACGCGTTCGAGGTCTTCCGCGTCAACCGCGTCGACCTCAAGACCGACGCGCGCAACGCCCGCTCGCGCGCGGCGATCGAGAGCGTCGGCGCCCGCTTCGAGGGCGTGCTGCGCAACTGGTCGCGCTCCTGGGCGCCGGGTGAGGACGGCCGGCTGCGCGACTCGGCGATCTTCTCGCTCGCCGACGCCGAGTGGCCCGAGTGCCGCCGCATGCTCGAGGACAAGCTCGACACGCGAGTCGCCTCCCGTGCCACACTGGATCAGTCCACCGTATTGACAGATAAATAACCATCGGAGGCGGCGATGGAGCTGCGGCACCTGCGCTACTTCGCCGCCGTCGCGGAAACGCTCAGCTTCACTCAGGCCGCGGCAGACTGCGGCGTCGCGCAGTCCGCGCTCAGCCAGCAGATCGCCCGGCTGGAGAAGGACGTCGGCGCCGAACTGTTCACGCGCTCCAGCCGGCAGGTGCGGCTGACCGAGGCCGGCGCCGTGCTGCTGCCCTGGGCCCGCCGCCTGCTGGCCGACGCCGAGCAGGCCGAACAGGCGGTGGCCGCACTCGCCGGGCTGCGCCGCGGTCGCTTGCGTCTCGGCGTCATCCAGACCGCCGCCAGTGCCGTCGACCTCGCCGCGGTGCTCGGCGACTACCACGCCCGTCATCCCGGCATCGAGCTGTCCCTGTCCTACGACACCAGCACCGCGCTGCTCGCCGCCGTCCTCGACGGCGCGCTCGACCTCGCGCTCGTCGGCCTCGGCCCGGAACGGATCCCGCCTGGGCTCGACCACCGCGTGCTCGACGAGGACCGGCTCGTCGCGGTCGTCCCCGCCGGGCACCGGCTGGCCGGGCGGCGGCACGTCGACCTGGCCGAACTGTCCGGCGACGAGCTCATCTGGTTCAGCCGCGGCACCGGGCTGCGCGCCGCCGTCGAGGCCGTCTGCGCCCGCGCCGGACTGACACCGCCCGTGCCGCCGCGGCTCGAGGTCGGGATGGTCGGCGAGATGGTGCGGCTGGCCGCTCACGGCCTCGGCGTGGCGATCGTGCCGGGCTCGGCGGTCGGTCTCGCCTCCGACCCGGCCGCGGCCGACACCGCCGAGACCGCCGACACTGCCCATACGCTGCCGACCGGTGCCCGCGTGCTGCGGCTGACCGACCCGCAGGCCGTCCACCGCGTCGCCCTCGTCCACCGCGCCGACCGGCTCTCCGCCGCAGCCGCCGCACTGCTCAACGCTATCGATCGGCAAAAGCAATCGTCGCCATCGCTCTGATGTCTTTGACAGATGGGCTCGCCGTGGTCAGCCTGGAATCGCAACAGCCCGCCCTCCTCCGCCCGTGGAGCATGCGATGTCCGAGATCCTGAACGAGGCCTGGCGCACCCTGGTGCCCGAACGCGATTCGCGCCACGGGCCGCTGCCCCCGCTCCTGCTCGTGCTCACCGTCGTCACCGGCTTCGTCGACGCGTACAGCTACCTCGTGCTCGGCCGCGTCTTCGTCGCCAACATGACCGGAAACGTGGTCTTCACCGGCTTCGCGCTCGCCGGCGAGAGCGAGTTCTCGCTGCCCGCCTCGCTCTGCGCGCTCGCCGCGTTCTCCCTCGGCGCGCTGGCCGGCGGCCGCATCACCCGCGAGACGAGGGAGCACCGCGGCAAGATGCTGCACACCACGCTGCTCCTCGAGTTCGCGCTGCTGGTCGTGGCGTACTTCCTCGCCCAGCTAGGCCCCTCCACCAGCCACCCCGGGATGCGCTACGTGCTGATCGTGCTGCTCGGCCTGGCGATGGGCCTGCAGAACGCGGCCGCCCGCGTCCTGGCCGTGCCCGACCTGACCACGACCGTGCTCACCCTGACGATCACCGGAACCAGCGCGGACAGTCGCCTGGCCGGCGGTCCCGGCGCCAGGAGCGGACGGCGGTTGCTGTCCGTCCTCGCGATGTTCGTCGGCGCGCTGTTCGGTGCGCTCGCCATCGTGGAAGGGCACTCCGGCGTCAGCCTGCTGTGCGCGATGCTGCTGCTGGCCGGCGCCCTCCTCGCCGCTTCACGCACAGTGCACTCCCAAGAGGCCTGGACCCGGCGCTAGGCCAGCGGTCGTCGGGTGGTGGGCGGGGCGGAGCCGGGTGTGTCGGCGGAAGCAGCGTAGACGAGATTCACCGTTCAGGGTGCGGGGATGGTCCGGCGGGCCGCCGCGGACTCAAAAGCGCACTTCCGGACCAGGAGCGGCGCTCGACGGCCGGCTGTCGGTGATCGACGGGCGACGGTCGACGGTCGACGACGACAGCACGGCCCGCCGTCACGATCATCCTCCCGGATGACGGCACGCTCCGGTGCCCGTAATAAGGTCGCGGGCATGAACGCAGCGCCAACCGGACAGAGCGTCCTGGTGGTCGAGGACGATCCGGGCATCGCCGGCTCCCTCGTGCGCGGGCTCGAGCGGGCCGGCTACCACGCCCGCTCGGTCGGCACCGGGTCGCAGGCGCTGACCGCCGAGCCCACCGACGTGGTGCTGCTCGACCTCGGCCTGCCGGACGTCGACGGCGTCGACATCTGCCGCCGCCTCGCCGCCCGCGGCACCAGCGCGATCCTCGTCGTCACCGCGCGCGGCGAGGAAGGCGACCGTGTCGCAGCCCTCGACGAAGGCGCCGACGACTACCTGGTCAAGCCGTTCGGCCTGGCCGAACTGCTGGCCCGGATCCGCGCGGTGCTGCGCCGCGTGCAGCCCGCCGCGCCCAGCAGCGTCCGCCACGGCCCGCTCGTCGTCGACTCGCGCACCCGCAAGGTCACGGTCCGCGGCGAGGAGATCGCGCTCACGCCGCGCGAATTCGAGATCCTCGAATGCCTCGCCGCCGACCCGGGCCGCGTCTTCACCCGGCAGTCGCTGCTCGAGCGCATCTGGGACGCGCACTGGTACGGCCCGACGAAGGTGCTCGACGTCCACGTCGCCGCGCTGCGCCGCAAACTGGGCGTGCCCGGGCTGATCGAGACCGCGTACGGCCGCGGCTTCCGCCTCGCAGAGGTCGCAGATCCGCTGCAGTCCCCGGAGCAGTCCGCGGACCCGGACTCCGCGGCGTCCGCCGCCCCCTCCGGTCCCGTTCCCGCCCCCTCCGCCTCCCGCCCGCACCCGCCCCTTTCATGACCCGGCGCATCACCCTCACCTTCTTCGCCCTGATCACCGCGCTCCTCGTGCTCGCCGTCGTGCCGCTCGGCGTGACCAAGGCAGACAACCAGCAGGCGTCCTTCCGCTTCGACACGAACTCCGCCGCCCGCGTCGTCGCCTCGGACGCCGAGGAGCACCTGTCAGACCACCACTCGACCGCCGAGCTGACGGACGGGCTCGCGGCGGCGGCGGCGTCCGGCGACTGCGCAGCCGTCTACGACGCGAACGGCTCGCTGTTCGCCCAGACGACGCGCTGCACCCGCGCGTCGGGCAAGCAGGCGCGGGCGCTGGCCGACCGGGTGCGCGCAGGCGAGCACGGATCCGACCCGAATCAGGACCTTACCGCGCAGGACGGGCAGTGGCTGCTGGTGGGAGTGCCGGTCGGTGACGACGGGCAGCTCACCGGCATCGTCGTGTACGCGCGCAACGGCGACCCGATGGACGACCGCATCGACGCGATGTGGGGCTGGCTGGCGCTGACCGGGATCGGCGTCCTGGCGTTGGCCGGATTGCTATCGGTGCGCTTGGCGCGCTGGGTCAGCCGACCGCTCGCCGTTCTCGGCAACGCGGCGTCGCGGCTCGGCGAGGGGGAGTTGGAGGTGCGCGCGAGCGTCGCCGACGGGCCCGAGCAGGTGCGACGTCTCGCCGAGACGTTCAATTGGATGGCGGAGCGGATCGAGACACTGGTGCACGGCCACCGCTCATGGATCGCCGACGTCTCCCACCAACTGCGCACCCCGCTCACCGCGCTCAGGCTGCGCCTGGACCTGCTCGGCCCCGACGTCGCCGACGAGCACGCCGCAGCCGAACTGGCCGGCGCGCAAGAGGAGATCGCCAGGCTCTCGCGCCTGGTCGACGGCCTGCTGGCAGTGGCCCGCGCCGAATCGGCGTTGCCCGCCAAGATCCCCGTCCGCGCCGACCTGATCGCCGCGGAGCGCGTCGCGGCCTGGGAGCCGGTGGCCGCCGAGCGCGGCGTCGCCCTGACGCTGCGCGCCGACGCTCCGGTCACGATTCCGTTGGGGGACGGCGATTTGGAGCAGATACTCGACAACCTCGTCGCCAACGCCATCGAAGCCGTCGGCTCCGCTTCGGGGTCATCTGCCGGACCGTCGCCCGACGCCGCTACTGGCGGTTCTCCCGTCGGCTCCGGCAGCGTCCTCATCGAAGTCTCCGATTCCCTTCTCCGTCCCCGCGCGTCCATCCGCGTCATCGACGACGGCCCCGGCATGAGCGCGGAACGCATGGCCGCGGCGTTCCACCGCTACGGCCATCCCGAGCCGCGCGGCAACGGCCTCGGCCTCGCGATCGTCCACCGCCTCGCCGCTGCCAACGGCGGCCGCGCCGAACTGCGCGACACTCCCGGCGGCGGCCTCACCGTCGACCTCGAATGGCCCCTCCACGCATCCTGATACGCCCTGAACGCAACCCGCGTGGACGCCGGACACCGCCCCCCGCCCCCCGCCCCCCGCGCATCCGCTTCCGCAGCCTTGCCCTACCCGCATCAGCCCCCTTACCTTTACCGCTTCTGAACGACTTCCTGCCCGTTTCGAAACCGCGGGCTCGGCAGGATCGGGATTTGCGCCATCGACTCCGCGACCCCACGGCGAGGGAGCCCCCGTGTACAGATCCGAACCGCCGCCCGCGTCCGCGTCCGTGTCCGCGTCCGCCACCACCCCACGCGACGGCGATGAGGCGCCCGCCGGCCCGGAAGGCAACGAGCGCCTGACGGCGACGACCGGGGCGGTGCTGCTCATCCTCTTCGCTGCCGAAGGACTGACGATCCTGTCTGTCAGCAGGCTGCTGTACTGGCACTACCTGCTCGGCTTCGTCCTGATCGGCCCGATATGCGTGAAGCTGGCGTCGACGATCTACCGCTTCACGCGGTACTACACGGGCAACGCCGCGTACCGCCGGAAGGGCCCGCCCCAGCAGCTGCTGCGCGTCCTCGGCCCGTTCGTCGCGCTGTCCACCATCGCCGTCATGGTCACGGGGGTGCTGCTGGCCGTCGACGGCACATCGCCGCGGATCGAGGTGGCCGGTATGGCGGGCGTCACGCTGCTGATGCTGCACAAACTCAGCTTTATCGCGTGGGCGGGCGTGATGACGATCCACGTGCTGGCATACATTTGGCGTCTGCCACGCCTGATCGCCGCGGACATCGCCCCGTCCCCGCGCGGCCAGCGCGCCGCCCACAGCGTCGCGCGCGCCACCGCCCACCACGTCGTCGCCGGCCGCGGCCTGCGCTGGTCGATCACCGTCCTCGCCCTCGGCGCCGGCACAATCCTGGCGCTGGCCTGCGTCCACCTCTCCACCTACTGGTCCAAGTGACCGGCGGCCACCAACATCGCCCAGCCACCCACCCCGCAGCACAGGTAACAGGCCCCCAGCACCGGGTGGCCGCGCGCAGTCCCTACGCCGCTCCCCACGCCACCGCCGCGTCGTTGACCACCACCCGGCACCCACAAGAAGCCCGCACGTCCCCCCGGCATCGCCCACGTGAACGCCATGCGCCCCAACACGCCTCCCGCCACCACCGCCCACGCCCGCCTCCGTGCCCGACACCCACCCCGCGCCAGCCCCCAAAACTGCCGCTGACCTGCACGTCGGCCGCACCGTCGACACAACCCCAAAGCGTGGTGCGAAGCCCGCCTGATCTTTGGTATTGTTCTCACGTCGCCGAGGGGCGCGCCGGAACTCCGGCCCAGCCCGCCGGCCGACGACCCAAGTCCGGGTGGCGGAATGGCAGACGCGCTAGCTTGAGGTGCTAGTGCCCGTTAAGGGCGTGGGGGTTCAAGTCCCCCCTCGGACACATAGTTTCCCCACGGAGAGTTGCTTTCGAGCACCTCTTTTTGGCGTCTGAGCGTGGTTCTCCATCTCAGGCGCTGCGTCGTTTCGGGCAGGGTTTCACCTCCTGACGTGATTCTTGTGCGGCGTCGATCGCCGTCGGCCTTCGTGCCTCTCCTCTCGGGGTCCCGTCGTGGCTGTGTCGTGGTGGTGCGGTGTGGTGTCTGGCGCGTGTGTCCGGGACGCGGTCAGACGGTGATGCGGATGGGCAGCTTCCCGCCGTCGACCTGGAGGGTCTTGGTGGGGTGGTGGTAGGTAAAGGTGCGCGTGGTGCGGCGTAGTTCGTCGATCACCTCCTCCGGTGTCGGGATCACGGTCTTGAGCGCTACGGCGCGCTGAGATAGAGCGCGTGCCGAAGGTCCCGTTTTAAGTGGATGGCGGAGTGCGCGTCGCCCGAAGTGCATCCGATGCTCCGCTATAGCCAGGGACGACAGAATCCTTGAGTGAAGCCTGCTCAGTGCCTGTCGGCAATCGGGCAGTGCACAGCCGCCGGACCGGTGACATCGTGGACTAGCCAGAGGGCCGGCGCATGGGCCGACAAACTGGGCGCGGGATACCTTCGGTGGAGAGGACAGCACTGCGAGTGAAGCGAGCACGTACTCGACCGGGGGTGGGGGGACGGTTCTCCGCGCCCGTCCGCGAACGCCGCAAGCACAGGGGCGTCGACCGCAGGTCGAATGAATCGCTCCTGGATCCGTCCACCGTCCCGGGCATGCAGCGGCTTGCACTGACGGGAAGCTGCGTGCCCTGTCGTGCGAAATCTTCCCACGGGCTGTCGCAGGCCAGGTGTAGCGTAGTCGTCTGCTGCTTCGAACCTTTGACCTGGTTTTCAGCCAGCGAGTCGGAACGCTCGGAGCCGCCTCTTTGTCCCTGGTGGTGTGAGGTCTGATTCATGGCGCGTGTCGGTACCACAGCTCGTGTAAGCAGCACGTCCGGCGTCCCCTTTCAGCGCTTCTCCGACCAGTTGGCCGGGGTGCCGACGGATGACACCTTGTTTGAAGGGATGCCGCCGCACATCGAGGTGCCGCTCAGAGAGTGGATTGCTGAGTCGATGTACGACCAGCTCGCGTTACGGGTGTGTCTTCGCCTGAAGTACTCCAGGTCCTCACCAAACGACGTCGCGGCCAGGGCGAACAGCGGGGAGCTGCTCGACGTTGTTGCCGCCATGCTGTGGGGCGGCCTCAAGACGTACCGCAGGACAACTAACGGGCGATATGGCGACTTCGTCACGCCAAGTTCACAGCTCGCCAGGTTGTCGACGATCTTAAACGACGGAGGATCCGCCTACCGCGTTCGCGACGATAAGCGTGGCCTTGAACGGAGAACTGATGCCGTGGTTTCTGCCTCCGCGAAGCGGGTGATCGACGCCACCAAGGCTTCCGGCCGGGACAAGGCTGCCCAGTTCCTTCGCGATGCATGGACAAGTACTTACGGGCTCCATCCCGAACCCGGCGATGCGTACGCTGATGCGGTTCGAGCCGTGGAGGAGGTGTCCATACCGCTCCTCCTCCCGAGGGCGTCCGCACCGACTCTCGGTGCCGTGCGATCGACCCTTGATCAGGGACGCGCTAACTACGAGCTCGTCATCGCAGACAAGGACGCCAAGCCGTCGAGCATCGACATGGTGGTCGGGATGATCTCGACGTTGTGGTTCGGTCACCGTGACCGCCACGCAGGGCATCCGACATCGATCTCAATTACCCAGGAGTCCGCAGAGATGGCTCTGCACACGGCGATCACGCTCGTCCACTACTTCAACAGTGGCGCGATCCGTCGTGCCGGTGGCGCCACGCTCTGACACGTGATCGAGAGCTCGATCAGTGGCGGCCTGAGTAGGGCGTAAGCCGACCCCACCAAAGGGGTGCGGCCGGCAGGGAGTTTGGTGAGGCGGATCTACCGTCGACCTCGTCGAACGCCGGGACCCGGTCGCGCACCTGTGCCCGCACGGCTCCCGATGGGTGCCTGACGGCCTGCGCGCCGCGCGTCCGAGCTCTCTGATGCGCGCCTGCACGCGCCCGGCCCTGCTATGTCAGAATTCGATGAGCTATCGCCTTGATCAACCAGGGGAGAAATCAGATGAGCGGCGATCGTCCGCACGCCGTGGTCTTCGTGGCCGGGGAAGACGAGCACGCGGAGCGCCTGACGCGCAGTCTGGGCGGGGAGTTCGAGGGCGTGGATGGGCTCGAGGTCGGCTACGCCTACGAGGTCGCGGACGAGTCGGCCCCGGGAACCAAGGGTCCGGGGGCGCTCGGCCTGCTGCACCTTGCGCTGGATTGGGGGTGGCCGGTCGTCGCGCCGCTTATCGCGACTGTGATCGACCGATGGAGCAGGCGGTCTGCCGGGGAGACGGTCGTCGTGCGGGTCGGCCGGACCGAGATCCGGATCGAAGGCGGGATCACCGCCGAACAGGCGGCGGAACTGGAGGCGGAGCTCGGGAAGAACGACGAGTGAGCAGGCCTTCCCGCCGCCGCGCACTCCTGATCGGCACCAGCGGTTATGAGAGCCCGGGGTTCGCCGCGCTGCCGTGCGCGGCTTACGACGTCCGCGGCGTCGAGCGCGTCCTGAGCGCCCGGAGCATCGGCGGCTTCGAGCAGGTCGTTCCCGTCACCGATCTCGATGCGGAGTCGTTCAAGCAGGCTGTCCACGACTTCCTCGACGCGAGCGAACACGACGAGCAGGCGCTGGTCTACATCAGCGGGCACGGCATGCGCCACGCCGTGACCGGCGAATTCCACTTCATCGCGCGCGACTCCGACCCGCACGATCTGGCGCGCACCGCCGTCCCGGCCGGGTTCCTCAACGACCGGCTGCTGGAGTGCCGGGCCCGGGAACGCGTCGTCATCCTGGACTGCTGTTATAGCGGTGGATTTGCCGTCGGGCTCCGCACGAAGGGCGAGCGGCGCGCGGCCGCGGCGCAGGAGGACGAGGTCGAGTTACGTCCCCTGCGGACCAAGGGCGTCGTGGTGATTTCCTCCTCGCAGGCGTCCGAGGTCTCCTACACCGGCACTGAACCAGACGGACCGTCGCTGTTCACCGAGGAGCTGATCCGCGCCCTCGCGACGGGAGCTGCGGACCGGGACCGCGACGGCCGGGTCTCCGCGATGGAACTCTACGAGCACCTCAGCTCCAAGCTCCGTGCGCAGGACCATAGACGCCGGCAGGCTCCGGTGATCTCGGCGGTCGGCGTCGACGGCCCGATCCACCTGGCCGCGGCGCCGCAGACCCGCGGTCGGCGCGGCCCGACGCCGGGCGCATCCCCGCAGACCGCGGGCGCCGGGCCCGGCGGCGGCCCGGCGGCGAGCGCGGCCCCGGGGCTCAGGGAACTGATCGGCTACTACCGCGACTGCGTGCAAGGCGAGGCGGAGCTCGATGCGAGACTCGTCTTCGAGCCCAGCGCGGCGCACTACGTGCCGCTGTCCGGCTCGGACCGGCTGCTGAGCGCCGCCGGGGCTGAGGCCGACGGCTTGCTGCCGGTGCCGGAGGAGTTGCGCGAGCTGGCGGCGCGCGCAGTCGCCGAGCGAGGTGAGCTCGTCTACGGCTACCCCGTCGTCGTCCTGCACGCCGACCGCGCGGGACAGGCGCTGCGCACCCCCCGGCTCGCGCCGCTCCTGATGCGGCGGCTCGAACTCGCCCAGGCCGACGACGGCGAGATCAGACTGCGCCCCTACGGAGAGGTCGAGGTCAATGCGCAGTTCGCCAAACTGTGGGTGGGCGGGGAGGAGGCCGAGAGCCTGCGCGCCTCCTACCAGCCCGCCTGGACGACCGGCGACCTGCACACTATGGCCCGGGACATCAAAGCACTGCTTCGTGACACGTTCGAGCTCGAATGCGTGGAGGAGCTGCGTCCAGAACGATTCGAGCCCACCGTCGAGACGGCCATGCCGATCAGCGGCGCGCGCAAC
>Ga0310811_10004601_pt1 | contig 17355 bp, 13 predicted proteins | sample YCmetagenome_FD_207642 | JGI IMG/M metagenome (GOLD analysis project Ga0310811, IMG submission 207642) | Soil microbial communities from experimental microcosm in Duke University, North Carolina, United States - YC | ecosystem: Engineered > Artificial ecosystem > Soil microcosm > Unclassified ...
TGCCCATGCTTTCGCTCGGCAACGGTTTCGAGGACGAGGATATCGTCAATTTCGACCGCCGCGTGCGCGAAGGCTTGAATCTCGAAGGCGATGTCGAGTACGCGACCGAACTGAAGTTCGACGGCCTCGCGATCAACCTTCGCTACGAGAACGGTATCCTGGTCGAAGCGGCCACGCGTGGCGACGGCTTCACCGGTGAAAACGTCACCGCTAATATCCGCACGGTGCGTGCGATTCCGCTGCGCCTGCATGGCGACAAGCTGCCACATGTGGTCGATATCCGTGGCGAAGTACTGATGTACAAGGCCGATCTGCTGAAGCTGAACGCGCGGCAGCGTGAAGCCGGCGGCAAGGAGTTCGCCAATCCACGCAACGCGGCAGCCGGCAGCTTGCGCCAACTTGATTCGCGCATCACCGCACAGCGCGCGTTGCGCTTCTTTGCCTACGGTATCGGCACGCTGGAAGGTGCAGACATGCCGCCTTCGCATTCAGCACTGCTTGACTGGTATGCCGAACTCGGCATGCCTGTGTGCGAGGAGCGCGCCGTGGTAAAGGGTGCGCAAGGCCTGCTTGATTTCTATCGACGCACTGGTGCCAAGCGGGCGCAATTGCCGTATGAAATCGACGGCGTCGTCTACAAGGTCAACAACGCGGCGCAACAGCAACAGCTAGGATTCGTGTCGCGCGCGCCGCGCTTTGCGATCGCCCACAAGTTCCCCGCGGAAGAAGCACTGACGACCGTACAGGACATCGAAGTGCAGGTCGGCCGCACGGGCGCAATCACGCCGGTAGCACGCCTGACACCGGTGCTAGTCGGCGGCGTGACAGTGACGAATGCCACGCTGCATAACGAAGACGAAGTGCGCCGCAAGGACATTCGGATCGGCGATACCGTGGTCGTGCGCCGCGCCGGCGACGTGATTCCGGAAGTGCTGAGCCACGTGCCGGAACGGCGTCCTGCGGATGCGCGTGAATTCGTGATGCCGGCCACATGCCCGGTGTGCGGCTCACCGGTGGCACGCATGGAAGACGAAGCTATTGCTCGTTGCACCGGCGGCTGGATCAAGTGCGCTGCGCAACGCAAGGGCGGCCTGCTGCATTTCGTGTCGCGCCGCGCAATGGATGTCGAAGGCTTCGGCGATCAACTGGTCGAACAACTGGTCGACAAGCATATCGTGCACACCGCGGCCGATTTGTACAAGCTCGGTTTCCGCTCGCTGGCCGAGCTCGACCGCCTGGCGGAAAAATCGGCGAATAATCTGTTGCAGGCGCTGGAGAAGTCGAAGTCGACGACGCTCGCGCGTTTCATCTACGCACTCGGCATACGGCATGTCGGCGAAGCGACTGCCAAGGAACTGGCGAGGCATTTCGGCAACCTCGATGCGCTGCTGGAAGCGTCAGAAGAACATTTGTTGGAAGTGGCAGATATCGGCCCCGTGGTTGCCCAGTCGATCAAGACCTTTTTATCCGATCCGATGAATCGTGAACTGATCGAGCAATTGCGTGCAGCAGGTGTGAACTGGCCGGAGCATGTGGTCGAAAGCAGGCCACGCCCGTTTGTCGGCAAAACCTTCGTGCTGACCGGCACCTTGCCGAATCTGAGCCGTGATCAGGCGGCAGAAAAGATTGAAGCGGCCGGCGGCAAAGTCGCCGGTTCGGTCTCGAAAAAGACCTCTTATGTCGTGGCCGGCGCAGAAGCTGGCAGCAAGCTCGCAAAGGCGGAAGAGCTCGGCATCACGATACTCGATGAAGCAGCCTTGCTGCAATTACTGGAAGAGAATGAATAAGATCAGAAAAGCCGTATTTCCCGTGGCCGGCATGGGCAGCCGCTTTCTGCCTGCGACCAAGGCGCAGCCGAAAGAAATGCTGCCCATCGTCGACAAGCCGCTGATTCAGTACGCGGTGGAGGAAGCGGTGGCTGCCGGTATTACCGAGATGGTCTTCATCACCGGCCGCAACAAGCGCGCGATCGAAGACCACTTCGACAAAGCGTACGAGTTGGAAACCGAGCTGGAAGCGGCGAAGAAGCACGCCTTGCTCGACCTCGTGCGCAACGTCATTCCAAAAAATATCAATTGCATCTACATCAGGCAGCCGGCGCCGCTCGGGCTCGGTCATGCAGTGCTGTGTGCGCGGCCGATTGTTGGCAATGAACCTTTTGCAGTGCTGCTGGCGGATGACTTCATGGACGCGCCGGCCAACGGCAAGCCGGTGCTGGCGCAAATGGCGGATGTGTTCGATCGCGAGGGCCACACCATACTCGCGGTACATGATGTGCCGCGTGCCGAAACACGGCAGTACGGCATCGTCAGCGCGACGCCATACAAGGACAAGTTGGAAGAGGTCAATGCAATTGTCGAGAAGCCGCAACCTGACGCCGCGCCATCGACGCTGGCGGTGGTCGGGCGTTACGTGTTGAGCGGCCGCATCTTCGATTATCTTGAAAATATCGGCAAAGGCGCCGGCGGCGAAATTCAGTTGACCGATGGCATCGCCGCGTTGATGCGTGACCAGAAAGTGCTGGCTTACCGCTACGACGGACAGCGCTATGATTGCGGTTCCAAGCTGGGTTATCTGAAGGCGACCGTAGCGATGGGACTCAAACATCCGGAGACCGGTGCCGGTTTTGCCGACTTTTTGAAGACCGTTAAATGACAGTAAGAGAAATTCTGAAGATGGGCGACCCGCGCCTGCTGCGCGTGGCCGAGCCTGTGAAGGAATTCGATACGCCGGAGCTGCATGCATTGATTGCCGACATGTTCGACACTATGCATGCGGCCAACGGCGCGGGCTTGGCCGCGCCGCAGATCGGCGTCAATCTGCGCGTCGTCATCTACGGTTTCAAGCAAAACACGCGCTATCCGGATGCGCCGCAAGTGCCGGAAACGGTGCTGATCAATCCGGTGATTCGTCCGTTGTCGGCTGATCGCGACGACGCGTGGGAAGGCTGCCTGTCGGTGCCTGGCATGCGCGGCGTGGTGCCGCGTTTCAGCGCGTTGCATTACGAAGGGTTTGATCAGTACGGTGGCAAGATCAGCCGTGACGCAGACGGCTTTCACGCGCGTGTTGTGCAGCACGAATGCGATCACCTGGATGGCATCCTGTATCCGATGCGAATCGAGGATTTTTCGAAATTCGGTTTTACCGAAGTGCTGTTTCCGGACCTAGACCCGAACGACGACGATTAAGCCGTCGAACGATCAAAACTGCTCGTCTTCGCGCAAATAACGCCACTGGCCGACCGGCAGATCGCCCAGCTTCACGCGGCCGATACGCACACGCTTGAGGCCGATCACTTTCAATCCCACCATGTCGCACATGCGGCGAATTTGGCGCTTCTTGCCTTCGCGCAGGATGAAGCGCAGTTGGTCCTCGTTCTGCCAGCTGACTTTGGCAGGCAACAGTTTTTTGCCGTCGAGCGTCAATCCATGATTCAGGCGCTTGAGTTCGGCATCCGGCAGCTTGCCCGGCTTCGTGTACTGCACCCGCACCAGGTATTCTTTCTCTACCGACGTATCCTCGCCGATCAGATGCTTGGCGATGCGGCCGTCCTGCGTCAGTACCAGCAGGCCGACCGAATCGATATCGAGACGTCCGGCGGGTACCAGGCTGCGTAACTGTGTCGGATGGAATTGCGTCGGCGCCTTGTCGTCCTTCCAGCGCGTTTCCGCATTGACCAGCGCGACCGCAGGCTTGTAGCCGTCTTCCGCCTGGCCGCTGACATAGCCCATCGGCTTGTTGATCAGGATGGTGACGCGCTTGGATTGCTCAGCCGCTGCCTGGCGCTCCACTGTGACGCGCTGCGTCGGCAGGATCTTGATGCCGAGTTCGGACACCACTTTCCCATCCACACGTACCCAGCCTTTTGCGATCCACTCGTCGGCTTCGCGGCGCGAACACAGGCCGAGTTCAGACATGCGTTTGGAAAGGCGTAGTGGTTCTGTCATGGCGAAAAAATCTTGATAGGGGTCAGACGCGCAGCGCGTCCAGCAAATCCGACTCCAGCTGGATCTGGCTGCGCGGATTATTGAGCACCGGACCGTCGATCAGGAACACGTCTTCGACGCGCTCGCCCAGCGTCATCACCTTGGCGGTATGCAGGTTGAGGCGGTATTTGGTCAACACGTTTGCGATCGAGTACAGCAGGCCGTTGCGATCGTTGGCGGAAATAGACAACAGGTAATACTGGCCGCGTTCGTCCGGACGCAGGTCGACGGTCGGTGTTGCCGGGAAATTGCGGGATAGGCGCGACAGGCGTGCCTTGGTCGGCGGCGGCAATTCACCCTGCGATACCAGTACTTCGCACAGTTCATGCTCGATCAGGCTGATCAGGTCGCGATAGCTGCCGGCGAATGCCGGCTCTGTGATCAGGAAGGTGTCGAGCGCATAACCGTGATGTGTCGTGTGAATCTTCGCATCGAGAATGCTGAAGTTCTTGCGGTCGAAGTAGCTGCAGATGCGTGCAAAGAGATCGGGCTGGTCCTTGATGTAGACAACGACTTGCAAACCTTCGCCGATCGGCGACAGGCGGCTGCGTACAACCGGCGCTGCACTGTCTAGCTTGTCGAACAGCATGCGGGTCTGCCAGGCGATATCGGATGCGTCGTGACGCAGGAAGTAGACAACATCGAGCTGTTTCCAGAACGGCTGGTGCACGCTGTCGGGCAAACCGTACAGGCGCAGCGTCTTCAGGGCTTCCTCCTGCCGATTTTTCAACTCTCTGTCGGCCGATGGCGCATCGCCGCCGAACACGCGCAGCGTCATCCGATACAGGTCTTCCAGCAGCTTGCCTTTCCAGGCATTCCATACTTTCGGGCTGGTGCCGCGGATGTCGGCTACCGTCAACAGGTAGAGCGCGGTCAGGTGGCGCTGATCCTTGATCGTTTCGGCAAAATGACGAATCACGTCGGGGTCCGACAGATCCTGTTTTTGCGCCACCTGCGACATCGTTAGATGGTGCTCCACGAGAAAGACCACCAGTTCCGTCTCGTCTTCTGCCAGGCCGTGGTCGATGCAGAAGTTGCGCGCATCTTCCATGCCAAGCTGCGAGTGATCGCCGCCACGCCCCTTCGCGATGTCGTGGAATAACGCTGCGATGTACAGCAGCCAGGGCTTGTTGAAGTTCGCCGCAAGCTGGCTGCAAAACGGGTATTCGTGCGCGTGTTCGCTCATCATGAAACGGCGCACGTTGCGCACGACCATCAGGATGTGCTGATCGACCGTGTAGACGTGGAACAGGTCATGCTGCATCTGGCCCACGATGCGACGAAAGTTCGGTAGATAGCGACCAAGAATGCTGGTCTGGTTCATTCGGCGCAGTGCATGCGTGATGCCTTGCGGCGCCTTCAGGATGGCGAGGAAGAGCGCGCGGTTTTGCGGCTCGCGTCGGAAATGATTGTCGATCCTGAAGCGCGAATGCCATAGCGCGCGCAAAGTTCGCGCGGTCATGCCTTTCAATTCCGGATGCAGGGACATCAGTAAAAACACTTCCAGCATGGCCGACGGCGTTACCTCGAAAGTGTCGTCGCTGGCGATATCGATGAAGCCGTTCACTTCGTTGAAGCGGGCATTGATTGCGACCGGCGAGGTCATCTGCGGGAACAACTGCGCTTCGATGTTCTGTAGCAAGATCGCATTGAGCTGCGTAACCATCTTGGCGGAACGGTAGTAGCGCTGCATCAGATATTCACTGGCGCGGCGCGTGGGCGAATTTCGGAAGCCAACCGATTCCGCGATCGTGGTTTGCACATCGAATACCAGCCGGTCTTCGCGCCGCTTGGCGATGATGTGCAGGCGGATGCGCACGTCCTTGAAGGCGCGTTCCTTGCGTTTCAGCTGGCGCGCTTCGGTGTCCGTGATCAGACCGTGTTCTGCCAGTTCGGACCAGGAATTGCCCAGCCCCGCCGCTTTCGCCACCCACAGAATGACTTGCAGGTCGCGCAGGCCGCCCGGGCTTTCCTTGCAGTTCGGTTCCAGGCTGTATGGGGTGTCTTCGTACTTGGCGTGCCGCTGATGCAGCTCCAGCGTCTTTGCTTGGAAGAACGCTTGCGGGTCCATCGCGGCGTTGTAGCGTTGCTGCAGCAGCGCAAACTGCGCCTGGCTGCCTGTGACCAAACGCGCCTCCAGCAGGCTGGTCTGCACCGTGATGTCGGCAGCGGATTCGGTCAAGCACTCGTCGATGGTGCGGATGCTGTGTCCGATTTCCAGGCCGATATCCCAAAACAGTTGCACTAACTCTTCGAGCTTCGCTTGCAAGCTGGCGTCCGGCGCCGCAGCTAGCAGGATCAGTACGTCGACATCTGAATAAGGGGCAAGCTCGCCGCGGCCGTAGCCGCCGACGGCAATCAGCGCCGCATCGGCCGGCAGACCGAATGCATGCCAGGCCTGGCTGAGCGCGGCATCGACGTTGTCCTTCAGCTGCGTCAGCAACTGCTCGACTTTGCCATCCTGCTTGAATTGTTCGGTTGCGGCCTGGTGTTCGGCCTTCAGCCTTTCCTTCAGTTCAATCGCGAGTGAAGGCATGTGGGGCGCTTAGACGGTAACAGTTTGCGGTGCAGTAGCGGCGGTAATGAAAGCGGGCGGCGGCGGGCTGCCGGCCGACAGGGTCAGCACTTCGTAGCCGGTTTCCGTCACCAGCACCGTGTGCTCCCATTGCGCGGACAGGCTGCGATCCTTGGTTTTGATGGTCCAGCCATCACCCATTTCGCGGATTTCGCGGCGGCCGGCGTTGATCATCGGTTCCACCGTGAAGATCATGCCTGGTGCCAGCTTGTCCAGCGTGCCAGGGCGACCGTAATGCAGCACCTGCGGCTCTTCATGGAAGACCTTGCCGATGCCGTGGCCGCAAAATTCGCGCACGACGCTATAGCCGGCCTTTTCTGCGTGCTGCTGGATCACGTAACCAATATCGCCCAGATGCGCACCGGGTTTTATCTTCGAGATGCCGAGCCACATGCATTCGTACGTAATGTCGGTCAGGCGCTTGGCCAGAATGGACGGTTCGCCGATGAAGAACATGCGGCTGGTGTCGCCGTGGTAACCATCCTTGATGACGGTGATGTCGAGATTGACCACGTCGCCGTTCTTCAGCACCTTGTCACCCGGGATGCCATGGCAGATCACGTCGTTGACCGAGGTGCAGATGGCTTTCGGGAAGGGCGTATAGCCGGGCGGGCAGTAGTTCAGCGGCGCCGGGGTCGTGCCCTGTACATTGACCATGTATTCGTGGCACAGGCGGTCAAGTTCGCCGGTGGTAACGCCAACCTTGACGAACGGGGTGATGTAATCGAGTACCTCGGATGCCAGGCGGCCGGCGATGCGCATGCCGTTGATATCTTCGGGGGTTTTGATGGAAATGTTGCCCATGAGAAAGCCAATGTCGCCGATTCAGGCGGAAAAATGAAGGGATGCGGCATTATAGACGAGGGCCTGTATCCACGCAGGAAGACAATGCTGTGCTTGAAAAAAATGCCGGAACCGGGTTAAAATCTCGAGCTTGCCCGAATTAACGTTTGAGCAAACTTTTGTTTTAAATCGCGAATCCGCTCGACAAGGGTGCTGAAACGGCTTACGCCGCCAGGTGACCGAACGGATTCCAGACCTTAACCCTGGAGAAATTCAATGTCCGTAACCATGCGTGAAATGCTGGAAGCCGGTGTCCACTTCGGTCACCAAACGCGCTTCTGGAACCCAAAGATGGCCCCTTTCATTTTCGGCCATCGCAACAAAATTCATATCGTCAATCTGGAAAAAACCCTGGGCATGTACCAGGAGGCGATGAAATACATCCGCCAGTTGTCCGCGAACCGCGGCACCATCCTGATGGTTGGTACCAAGCGCCAAGCGCGCGACATCATCGCGGCTGAAGCGCAACGCGCCGGCATGCCTTACGTCGATCAGCGCTGGCTCGGCGGCATGCTGACCAACTTCAAGACGATCAAGACCTCGATCAAGCGCCTGAAGGAAATGGAAGCAGCGATCGAAGACGGTTCGGTTGAAAAACTGAGCAAGAAAGAAGCGCTGATGTTCTCCCGCGAAATGGAAAAGCTGCAAAAATCCATTGGCGGCATCAAGGATATGGGTGGCATTCCTGACGCAATCTTTATCGTTGACGTCGGCTACCACAAGGGCGCGATCACCGAAGCAGCCAAGCTCGGCATCCCGGTCATCGGCGTGGTCGATACCAACCACTCGCCTGAAGGCGTGACTTACGTCATTCCAGGCAACGACGACTCGTCCAAGGCAATCACCTTGTACGCACGCGGCGTGGCCGATGCGATCCTCGAAGGCCGCGCCAACGCGACCAACGACCTGGTCGAATCGATCAAGGGCGGCGACGACTTCGTCGAGGTCGAAGAGCAGGCCTGATTCCCGGCCGACTGATGGTTTAAACGTCAGGGAAAAAGGGGCAACAGCGGTTCGCCCCTTTTTTTCGAGCAATTTTTGAACGCAACGAATAGCAGAACGTCCGATGGACGTTCGGTTTTAGGAGATGGTTATGGCAGCAATTACAGCAGCAATGGTGGGTGAGCTGCGCGCACGCACCGACGCACCGATGATGGAATGCAAGAAGGCATTGACGGAAGCTGACGGCGATCCGGTCAAGGCAGAAGAAATCCTGCGCGTCAAACTGGGCAGCAAGGCATCGAAAGCCTCGTCGCGCGTGACCGCCGAAGGCGTGGTTGCCGCGTTCGTTGCAGGCAAGGTAGGCGCGCTGGTTGAAGTCAACTGCGAAACTGACTTTGTGACGAAGAACGACGATTTCCTGGGGTTTGCAAACGACTTGGCCAAACTGATCGCGGAAAAAAATCCGGCGGACGTCGCTGCGCTGTCGGCACTGCCGTTGAACGGCAAGACGGCCGAGGAAGTGCGCGCTGAGCTGATCGGCCGCATCGGCGAAAATATGTCGATCCGCCGCTTCAAGCGTTTCGAAACGAGCGGCAAGCTGGCGTCGTACCTGCACGGTACGCGCATCGGCGTGATGGTCGAGTTCGAAGGCGACAACGAGCAGGTCGGCAAGGATGTGGCGATGCATATCGCTGCAATGAAACCGGTTGCGTTGGCTTCCAGCGATGTGCCGGCTGACCTGATCGCCAAGGAGCGTTCGGTTGCCGAGTTGAAAGCTGCCGAATCGAACAAGCCTGCGGACATCGTCACCAAGATGGTCGAAGGCTCGGTGCAGAAATACCTGAAGGAAGTCTCGTTGCTTAACCAGCCGTTCGTGAAGAACGACAAGCAGACCGTGGAACAGATGCTGAAGGAATCCAAAACTGCGGTGAAATCCTTCGTGATGTTCATCGTCGGTGAAGGCATCGAGAAGAAACAGGATGACTTCGCTGCCGAAGTGGCAGCGCAAGTTGCAGCAGCAAAACAGGCGTAATCGAAAACGGGCCGCAAGGCCCGTTTTTTTAAGCATCATTGAGAAGGCTTTCTCTTTGATGCGCTAGAAGCTAAGATTTCACCTGGCCCGTACGTGTACGATGTACAGGTGAAATCGCAATACTGAATCCCGCACAATACGGACAAAACCAAGGAATCCAGCCTATGACGACCCCAGCTTACAAACGCGTGCTTCTCAAACTTTCGGGCGAGGCGTTGATGGGGGACGATTCATATGGCATCAATCGGGCGACGATCGAGCGCATGGTGGCCGACGTATCCGAAGTCGCCAAGCTGGGTGTGGAACTGGCCATCGTGATTGGCGGCGGCAACATCTTCCGCGGTGTGGCGCCTGGCGCGCAAGGCATGGATCGCGCCACGGCCGATTACATGGGCATGCTGGCGACCGTGATGAATTCACTGGCGCTGGCCGACGCGATGCGCCAGGTCGGCATGACGGCACGCGTAATGTCGGCGATCGGCATCGAACAGGTGGTCGAGCCGTACGTACGCCCGAAAGCCTTGCAATATCTGGAAGAGGGTAAGATCGTCGTGTTCGCAGCCGGCACCGGCAACCCGTTTTTCACAACGGACACGGCAGCGGCCTTGCGCGGCTCCGAGATCGGTGCGGAAATCGTGCTGAAGGCGACCAAGGTCGACGGCGTCTACAGCGCCGATCCGAACAAGGATCCGTCGGCAACGCGTTATTCGACCATCAGTTTCGACGAGGCGATCTCCAAGCACCTGCAAGTGATGGACGCGACCGCTTTTGCGCTGTGCCGCGACCAGAAACTGCCGATCAAGGTGTTTTCCATCGTTAAGCCCGGCGCCTTGAAGAACGTCGTTATGGGCATGGACGAGGGTACGCTGGTTCACGTATAAGTCGCGGCAGGATAGCCTGCCGCTGTTTCAATTTCCATCAGTTTCACATCAAGCTTCACCGTAGCAGGAGGAAAACAATAATGACCGTCGCAGATGCAAAAAAGACCGCCGATCAAAAGATGCAAAAGTCCATCGAGACCTTGAAAGCCGATCTCGCAAAGGTACGCACCGGCCGTGCACACGTCGGCATACTCGACCATGTGATGGTCGATTACTACGGAGCACCAACCAGTCTGTCGCAGGTCGCGAATCTAACGCTGATCGATGCGCGTACGATCGGTGTGCAGCCCTATGAAAAGAAAATGGCGGCCGTCATCGAGAAAGCCATCCGCGAGTCGGATCTGGGCCTGAATCCATCGGCGCAGGGCGATCTGATCCGCGTGCCGACACCGCCGTTGAACGAAGAGCGCCGCAAGGAAATGGTCAAGCTGGTCAAGAGCGAGGCAGAGGACGCCAAGATTGCGATCCGCAATATTCGCCGCGATGCGAACGAAGCGCTGAAAAAGCTTGTCAAGGAAAAAGCCTGCTCGGAAGATGAAGAACGCCGCGCGCAGGATGAAATCCAGAAGCTGACCGATAAATTCGTGGCTGAAGTCGACAAGATGGTCGCCGAGAAGGAAAAGGAAGTCCTGACGGTATAAGCTGTCGGGGATTGCTTGACCCCGCGTTTGATTGTCCCCTTATCGCATTGACTTAGTCCCTATCATTCATGGCTTTAGCAAGTTCAACCCAGACGGTGCCCGACGTGTCGTCGGTACCACGGCATATTGCCATCATCATGGATGGCAATGGCCGCTGGGCGACCAAGCGTTTCATGCCCCGCGTGGCGGGTCACGTGCGCGGCGTGGAAACCGTGCGCGGCGTGGTCGAGGCATGCGCCAAGGCCGGGGTCGAGTACGTGACTTTCTTCGCCTTCAGTTCGGAAAACTGGCGGCGGCCTGAAGAAGAAGTGTCGGTGCTGATGCGCCTGTTCGTCACGGCGCTGGAGCGCGAAGTCTCCAAGATGCATGCCAATGGCATCCGCCTGAAGATCGTTGGCGATCTGAGCCGTTTCGACGACAAGCTGCAAAAAATGATCGCCGCGGCCGAACGCAAGACTGCCGCTAACACGCGCATGACGGTGACGGTGTGCGCCAATTACGGCGGTCGCTGGGACATCATGCAGGCGGTCGGCAAAATGGTTGCAGCGCATCCGGGCGCCACCGATTTCAGTGAGGAGCAACTGGCCGCCTATCTCGCGCTGTCCTATGCGCCGGAACCAGATCTCTTCATCCGCACTGGCGGCGAACAGCGTATTTCAAATTTTCTGCTGTGGCAGCTGGCCTATACCGAGCTGTACTTCACTGATACCTATTGGCCCGACTTCGATGCCGAAGCGCTAGGTCTGGCCATCGCCTCCTATCAAAAGCGCGAACGGCGCTTTGGCCGCACCAGCCAGCAGGTGGCGGAGCAGGGCGTCGAACCGGCAAACGCGGCGGTCAAATGCTGAAGACGCGCATCATCACGGCAGTCATTTTGCTCGCCGTGCTGCTGCTGGCGATTCTGTCAGGCTCGTTTTACGTTTTTGCCGGCCTAGTCGTGATCTTCTTCGCCGGCGCCGCATGGGAAGCCTTGCGCCTGTTTCGCAATCGCTATGCCGTGGTCGGTGCGCTGATCTGGAGCGTGGCGCTGGTTTGGGTGATTTTCAGCGGCAGCTTTCGCCAAAGCGTGCTGCTATGCGGCCTGTGCGTTGCGATCTGGGTCTTGCGCCTGGTGCCGGCACTGGCGATTGGCCTGCCGCAGTTGCAGGGCCTGGGCAATCGTCTGCTGACAGGCATCTACGGTGTCGCCATTCTCGGCGCCTTCATCGCGCTGATGATGCTGTATCAACGCTCGGTGCTGTATATGTTCTCGGTGATGGCAATTGTCTGGATTGCCGACATCGGCGCCTATTTCTGCGGCAAGGCCTTCGGCAAACGCAAGCTCGCGCCGAGCATTTCGCCGGGCAAATCCTGGGAAGGTGCGATCGGCGGTTGCGTCGCCGTGCTGGCGATCGGTGCGGTGACAGTATTTATTCCTGCACTGCACGATACCTTTGCTGTGCAACTGCAGGGAAAATGGGGCTGGCTTGGCCTGGTTGCCGGCCTGACTGTGATGGCGGCCGCCAGTGTAGTTGGCGACCTGTTTGAATCGCAGTTGAAGCGTCGCGCCGGCATGAAGGACAGCAGCAACCTGCTGCCAGGCCATGGCGGCGTGCTCGATCGCATCGACGCGCTGATTCCCACTCTGCCTCTCGCCGTTCTCATCGCTTACTGGATGTAACACTTCATGCAGCAAATCACCATCCTGGGTTCTACCGGGTCGATCGGCGTATCCACGCTCGACGTTCTGGCGCGCCATCCCGATCGTTACGCCGTCTATGCATTGACAGCGCAGCAGCGTGTCGAAGAGCTGGCGCAGCAATGCATACGCCACGCGCCGAAAATCGCGGTGGTGGGAACCGCCGAGGCGGCACAAACGCTGAAAGGCTTGCTGGCGGCGCACGGTTTGCAAACGCGCGTTGAATACGGTGAAGCAGCCTTGTGTGCCGTGTCGAGTGCTGCGGAGTGCGATGCCGTGATGGCGGCCATTGTCGGCGCGGCGGGGCTTGCTCCGACGCTCGCAGCGGCACACGCCGGCAAGAAGATACTGCTTGCTAACAAGGAAGCTCTGGTCATGTCTGGCCCCTTGCTGATGCAGGCCGTCGAAGTCAGCGGTGCGGTGCTGATGCCAATCGATAGCGAACACAATGCGATTTTCCAGTGCATGCCGTCCGACTACCGGCGTTCGCCAGAGCAATGCGGCATAGAAAAAATCCTGCTGACGGCATCCGGCGGGCCGTTCCTGCATCGCGAGGTCGACACGCTGGATCGCGTGACGCCGGCTGAAGCCGTCGCCCATCCGAACTGGAGCATGGGGCGCAAGATTTCGGTCGATTCCGCCACCATGATGAACAAGGGGCTGGAAGTCATCGAGGCGCACTGGCTTTTCAACCTGCCGGCGGAGCGAATTGAAGTTGTAATTCATCCGCAAAGCGTGATCCATTCGATGGTGTCCTACGTCGACGGCTCGATGCTTGCACAGCTCGGCAACCCCGACATGCGCACGCCAATCGCGCACGCCCTGGCCTATCCGGAGCGCATCGTGTCCGGCGTCGGCGGCGTCGATCTGACGGCGATCGGAAAACTCGCGTTCGAGCGTCCCGACCTGCAGCGCTTTCCGTGCCTGAAACTGGCGTATGATGCGCTGAACGCGGGCGGTTCGGCGCCGGCAATATTGAATGCCGCCAACGAAATTGCGGTGCAGGCATTTCTCGATGGCCGCATCGGCTTCCGGATGATCGATCAACTGATCGCACGCGTATTGAATGCACTGCCTTCCTGCCCAATCGCGAATATCGACGCTGTATTCGAACAGGATCGGTGCGCACGCGACCTGGCACTTTCCTTTATCGAATCATGACCCTGCTGCACACCATTCTTGCTTTCGGCGTCGTACTCGGCGTGCTGATCATCGTGCACGAACTCGGCCATTACCTGGCCGCGCGCTGGTGTGGCGTCAAGGTGCTGCGCTTTTCGGTAGGGATGGGCAAAGTAGTGTGGTCCCGTCGTTTCGGCCGCGACCAGACGGAATGGGCCGTTTCCATCCTGCCGCTAGGCGGCTACGTGAAGATGCTGGACGCCCGCGAAGGCGATCTGCAGGGATTGCCAGCGGAAGACCTGAGGCGTGAATTTACGCGGCAGTCCGTATGGCGGCGCATCGCGATCGTGGCCGCTGGTCCGCTTGCCAATTTTTTGCTGGCGATCGCCGTATTTGCCGGTCTGTATTGGCACGGCATTCCGGAGCCGGCAGCGGTGCTGCGTGCCGCGCCCGAACATACGGCCGCCTATCAAGCCGGTCTGCGTGGTCCTGCACGAGTAATTGCCGTCAATGGCGAGCCGGTGCAAATCTGGACTGACTTGCGCTGGCAAGCGATGCAGTCGGTGATCGACAGAACACCGATACGGTTGACGACGGAAGCCGCTGGCCGTGGCACGCAAATGTTCGACGTGCCATCGAGTGACGTATCGATCGATGATCTGGAAGACGATTTTCTCGGCAAGCTCGGCATCGAGTTGGCGCGGCCGCCAGCCGTGCTTGGCGAGGTGGCGCCTGATGGCGCGGCGATGCGTGCAGGCCTGCTGCAGGGCGACCGTATCGTTGCCGTCGATGGCAAGCCGATGACGGACGGTCTGGAATTCGTCGAGACGGTGCGTGCATCCGCCGACAAACGCTTGAGCATCGACTTGCTGCGCGACGGCTGGCCGATGCGCATTGAAGTTATGCCGGAAAAAATCAGCAAGGACGGCGAAACCTTTGGTCGCATCAAGGTAGAGGTGCCGATGGCGCCCGAGATGGCGACCGTCGCCTATGGCCCTTTAACAGGCCTGAGCAAGGCGGTGAAGCGGACTTGGGATACCAGCGTTTTGACGATCAGGATGGTCGGCAAGATGATTATCGGCGAGGTGTCGTGGCGCAATGTTACGGGCCCGCTGACCATTGCCGACTACGCCGGCCAGACGGCACGCATCGGTCTGATCAGTTACCTCAGCTTCATTGCGTTTGTCAGCATTAGCCTGGGCGTCATGAACCTACTGCCTATCCCTGTTCTAGACGGGGGGCATTTGCTGTATTATGCCGTGGAAGTTTTGACCGGGCGGACGGTTTCCGAGCGCTTCGGGGCAATCGCCCAGCGCGCGGGAGTCGGCATTTTGATGACCTTGATGCTGGTCGCGGTCTTTAACGATATCAACCGGCTGATGTCCTGAAAACAAGCCGGTTTTCAGTTCTCGAGTCTGACAGTCAACGATAGCCAATGAAATTATACCCAGAGCATTTTTCAGTGCCGACTTTCCCCCGCCGTCTTATTGCTATCGCCGCCTTCGCCGTTTGTTCCGGCCACGCACTGGCAGTTGAACCGTTCAAGGTTAAAGACATTCGCATCGAAGGCATCCAGCGCACCGAGCCGGGCACTGTGTTTACGTATTTGCCTGTGCGCGTTGGCGACACCTTTACGGACGAGAAGGGCGAGACCGCGATCAAGGCGCTGTATGCCACCGGTTTCTTCAAGGATGTGCGTATCGAAGCCGAAGGCGATGTGCTGGTCGTGTTCCTGGAAGAGCGCCCCGCAATTGCGAACGTGGAGTTTTCCGGCACCAAGGAATTCGACAAGGACACGCTAACCAAGGCACTGAAGGAAATAGGCCTGGGCGAATCGCGCATCTACGACAAGGCGCTGCTCGATCGCGCTGAGCAGGAACTGAAACGCCAGTACCTGTCGCGCGGGTATTACAACGTGCAGATCACCACGACCGTCACGCCGCTCGAACGCAATCGCGTGTCGATCAGCTTTGCGGTCGATGAAGGCGATGTCTCCCACATCAAGAACATCAATATCGTCGGCAACAAGGCATACGGCGAAAAGGATTTGCTGAAGCAGATTACGCTGCGTACGCCGGGCTGGTTCACCTGGTATACCAAGACCGACCAGTATTCGAAGGAAAAGCTGGCTGGCGATATCGAAGCGCTGAAATCGTATTACCTGAATCGCGGTTATCTGGAGATGCAGGTCGAATCGACCCAGGTGTCGATTTCGCCGGACAAGAAGGACGTCTACATCACGATCAATATCAGCGAAGGTGACAAGTACACGGTTTCCGACGTCAAGCTGGAAGGCGAGATGCTGGGCCGCGAGGCGGAACTCGCTTCGCTGGTGCAACTCAAGAAAGGCGATGTTTATTCCGGCGAGAAGCTCAATGCCAGCGTCAAGGCCATCTCGGAACGCATGGGCAATTTCGGCTACGCGTTCGCCAACGTGAATGCCAACCCGCAGATCAACCGCGAGAAGAAAGAGGTTGCCTTTAATCTCCTGATCGATCCAGGTCGTCGCGTCTACGTTAGGAATATTAATATTTCGGGCAATACGAAGACGCGAGACGAGGTGATTCGTCGCGAATTCCGTCAGTTTGAGAATTCTTGGTACGACGGTGAGAAGATCCGCCTGTCGCGCGATCGCGTCGATCGTCTAGACTACTTTACCGATGTGAAGATTGAGACGCCGGATGTGCCGGGCAAGACGGATCAGGTTGACGTCAATATGGCCGTGACCGAAAAACCTACTGGCAACATTGCCTTAGGCGCAGGATTTTCCAGCACCGATTCAATTTCGCTGACCGGCTCGATCCACCAAGCGAATGCCTTCGGCAGCGGCAATACGATCGGTGTGGACGTCAATACCAGCAAGTTCTACCGGACAATTGCGGTGTCCAGTACCAATCCGTATTTCACGGATGACGGCATCAGCCGCAGCTACGAGGTATTCCTGCGTACAACACGACCACCTTCAATCAATACCGGTGATTATCGCGTCCGTACCATGGGCGGTAATGTGAAATTCGGCGTGCCGTTCACAGAACTCGATACTGTGTTTTTTGGTGCAGGCGTCGAACGGACAGAAGTCGAGGTGTACCAGAATATTACGGGTGATTCGGACAAAGAGACCAGTCCGCTACGCTATCGCGAATACGTGCATGACTTCAATTCGGACTTCGATATTGATTCCAGCACCGGTACATTCTCTGCAACCACGACCGGCGTGCCGCTGACCGCCGCGTGGCAGCGCGACAGCCGTGACAGCGCGCTCGTCCCGACCAAGGGCCGTTATCAACGTGCGAACTTCGAGCTTTCGGCGCTCGGCGATCTGAAGTATTACCGGGCGAGCTACCAGCACCAATACTTCCAGCCGCTGGGTAACACGACGCTGGCACTGAACGGTGAGGTCGGTTACGCGAAGGCATTCGGTAGCAATCCGTATCCGATCTTCAAGAATTTCTATGCCGGTGGTATCGGTTCTGTGCGCGGTTACGAAGGTTCGTCGCTGGGACCGAAGGATACGAATGGTGACGCCATTGGTGGTACCTCGCGTCTGGTAGCTAACGTCGAATGGCAGTTCCCGTTTCCAGGCTCCGGCAACGACCGGACGCTACGTTGGTTCACCTTCTTTGATGCCGGTAACGTGTATGGTGAAGGCCAGAGTAT
>Ga0310811_10004602_pt1 | contig 17355 bp, 16 predicted proteins | sample YCmetagenome_FD_207642 | JGI IMG/M metagenome (GOLD analysis project Ga0310811, IMG submission 207642) | Soil microbial communities from experimental microcosm in Duke University, North Carolina, United States - YC | ecosystem: Engineered > Artificial ecosystem > Soil microcosm > Unclassified ...
GTGGTGCGACCGCTCGATATTCAGCGCCACGGAATTGTCCCCGAGCAGCGGACGCAGGATGCGCCAGCCGAGGACAGGGTGCGTCATGATGTGCTCGTACTCGTCCTTGGTGAGCGGACCCGGCTTGTTGAGCACATCCTCGCGCACGCCAATCTTGCCGATGTCGTGCAGCTGTCCGCCCAACTCGATGTTCCGGATCGTCGCTTGATCGATGCCGAGCATCCGGCTGATCGCGACGGCGTATCGGCTCACGCGAATGGAGTGCCCGCGCGTGTACGGATCCTTGAGCTCGAGCGCTTCGGCTAACGACTGCACGCTCGCGAGGAACAGATCCTCGAGACGCTGCGCCTGCGCTTTGACCCGCTCCTCGAGTCGCTCCTGATAGCCGCGGTTCTCGAGCAGCAGCCGGCGCTTCTCGAGCGCCTGCGTGACGCGCGCTTTGACTTCCTCGAAGACGAACGGCTTGGTGATGTAGTCCATCGCACCCGCCGCGAGACACGACACCGCCACTTCCACCTCGGCCACGGCGGTGACCATGACGACCGCGACGTCGGGATGTAGTTCGCGTATCCGTCTGAGCAGCGACGCGCCATCCATACCCGGCATGCGCATGTCGGACAACACGAGCTCGAGCGGCTCGCGGTCGAGAAGAGACAATGCGTCCTGTGCAGAGCCGGCCTCGAAGCATTTGTAGCCGGCGCCCTGCATGAGGCGCACGAGCGCTTGACGGAGTCGCGGCTCGTCGTCGACGACGAGACAGCGAGTCCCGTTCACGCTGTTGGCGTGCGTCACTGGATTCGGGGAGTTATCTTGCGCGAACTGATCAACGGGCCTTGGCATGACGCGCATATTCGACGACGATTTGCAGTCCGGGTTGGGCACGCGGGCCATCCACGCCGGCCAGCGGCCGGAACCACTGGCCGGCGCCATCATGACGCCGGTCTATCTCACGTCGACATACGTGCAGGAGGGGCTCGGCAAGAACAAGGGGTTCGAGTACGCGCGCAGCCGGAACCCAACGCGTGACGCGCTCGAGCGGAATGTGGCCGCGCTTGAAGATGGGCGACATGGGTTCGCTTTCGCCAGCGGCACGGCGTGCGTCGACTCGATCATGAAATTGTTCCAATCCGGCGACCACATCATCTGCGGGCGGAACGTCTACGGCGGCACGTTCAGGCTTTTCGACAAGCTGCTCCAAAAGTTGGGGCTGCAGTTCACATATGTCGATACGCGCGATGCCCAACGGATCGCCGACGCGTGCACACCGCGCACCGTGGCTGTGTTAGTCGAGACGCCGACGAATCCGCTCATGTGGATCACCGACCTCTCGGCCGCCGCCGAAGCGGCGCATCGCGCCGGTGCGCTCCTCATCGTCGACAACACGTTCGCCACGCCGATCTTCCAGCGCCCGTTCGAGCACGGTGCTGACATCGTATTTCATTCGACTACGAAGTATCTCAACGGGCACAGCGACATGATCGGCGGCATGGCCGTGCTGCGCGACGACGATCTTGCCGACCGCCTCGGATTCATCCAGAACGCCTCTGGGGCCGTCCCGGGCCCATTCGATTGCTGGCTGGCCCTGCGCGGCACGAAGACGCTTCATCTCCGCATGCCGAGGCACGACGAGAACGGCCGCCGCGTCGCAGCCTGGCTGGCGGAGCGCGTCGGCATGGAGCGGGTCATTTATCCGGGACTCCGGTCGCACCCGCAACACGAGCTTGCCTGCCGGCAGATGCGCGGATTCGGCGGTATGATCACCGTCGACTTGGGCACACGCGACCGCGCTGCGCGCGTACTGGAGCGGACGAGAATCTTTTCGCTGGCGGAATCGTTGGGAGGAGTGGAGAGTCTGATCAGCCACCCGGCGTCCATGACGCACGCGTCCGTGCCCCCTGAGCGCCGCGCCGAGCTCGGTATCACCGAGGGAATGGTACGGCTGTCGTGCGGTGTCGAAGACATCGGTGACCTGATCGCGGACCTCGATCACGCTTTCGCCACGTAGCTGCGACCTCCGACGAGCGACCGCCCATGCCTAACCAACTGATCCAGATCGCGCCCGTGTCGTGGGAGCACCCCGCCGACCGCGCGGCATTGAACACGCTGCGTGCGCTACCCGGATTCGACGAGGTGCTGCGCAAGGTGATGAGCCTGTTGGGCGAGCGCGGTGTCCGCAGCCTGTTCACCGCCAACGCCGTGCGCGTGGGACCGCGTCAACGTCCGCGCTTGAACGTGTTGCTCGACGAGGTGCTGCACACCATGGATTGGCCCGATCGTCCAGACTTGTTCGTGTCGCAGTCGCCCATCGCCAACGCGATGGCGGTGGGCTTCGACAAACCGTTCATCGTCGTCAATTCGGCGGCCGTCGATTTGCTCGACTGGGACGAGCGCCGCGTGCTCCTTGGTCACGAGCTCGGCCACGTGATGAGCGGACACGCGACCTACACCACGCTGGCGCTGATCATTCTCAACATCGGGTTCAACAACATCCCGGGGCTCGGTCTCATTGCATTGCCCATTCAGCTCGCCCTTCTCGAGTGGGCGCGCAAAGCCGAGCTCTCGTCCGACCGGGCCGGGCTGCTCGCGACGCAGGATCCAAAGGCAGCGATGGGGCTCTTCCTCAAATTCGCCGGAGGCATCACGACCGACGACGAGTCGAACCTGGATGAGTTCCTAACGCAGGCCCAGGAGTACGAGGAACGCGGCGGCGCACTCGACGCGATCTTCCGCGTACTGAACGTCGCCTTCCGAACGCACCCCTTCAACACCGTTCGAGCAGCGGAGCTCCAGCGCTGGGTTGGGACCGGAGCGTACGACCGCATCGTCAACGGCGACTACCCGCATCGCGGCGAGGACGACCGGCCGCTGAGTGACGATTACGCGGAAGCCGCCGGCTACTATCGCAACGAAGCGCAGTCGGCGGTCGAAACGATGAAGGATGCGCTCCGCGGCGCGCGCGACGCCTTCAACAACGCCTACCGGAACGCGACATCCAAGTGAAGGTGTTGCTCGTCGGCGGCGGCGCACGAGAACACGCCCTCGCCTGGAAGCTGATGCACGACGATCCATCGCTCGAGCTGCTCGTCGCGCCCGGTAACCCGGGCATCGCGGAGCTCGGCCGCTGCACCGCGATCAAGGCCATGGATCTTGCCGCGCTGGTCGACCTCGCGCGCGCCGAGCGTCCGGATCTCACCATCGTCGGCCCCGAAGCGCCGCTCGCGGCAGGATTGGCCGACGCCTTACGCGAGCATGGCGTGCCGGTGTTCGGACCCGGCGCGGCCGCGGCGCGCATCGAATCGTCCAAGACGTTCGCCAAGCAACTGATGCTCGACGCTGGCGTGCCGACCGCGCGCGCCGAGCGCCATGTGCGGCCGGGCGACGCGAAGCGCGCGGCGCGATCGTTAGGCGCGCCGCTGGTGATCAAGGCATCGGGATTGGCGGCCGGCAAGGGCGTCCTCATCGCCCGCACGTTAGGCGAGGCGGATCGCGCCATCGACGAGATGCTCGTCGGCCACTCGTTCGGCGAGGCCGGCAACGAGATCCTGGTGGAGGAATTCATGGACGGCGAGGAACTCTCGCTGTTCGTGCTCACCGACGGGACGCGCGTGGTGCCCATGCTGCCCGCGCAGGACCACAAGCGCCTGCTCGCCGGCGACACCGGGCCGAACACGGGCGGCATGGGCGCGTACGCGCCGCTCTCACTGGCCACACCGGCCCTGGTCGACGAAATCATCCAGCGCATCGTGCGCCCGACGTTGCGCGCCATGCGCGCCGCGGGGTCTGCGTTCAGCGGGCTGCTGTACGCCGGAATCATGGTCACGCCCGACGGTACCTCGCCACGCGTGGTGGAATTCAACTGCCGCTTCGGCGATCCGGAAACCGAAGCGCTGCTCCCGCTGCTCGCGGAGCCGCTGCTGCCCCGTTTGTTAGGCGTGGCGAGCGGCGAGGCGGACGAGTCGCCGCTCCGATGGACGGGCCGTCACGCGGTCACCACCGTCGTCGCGGCGTCGGGCTACCCCGACACGCCCCGGTTAGGCGACGCGATCACGCTGCCGTCGTCGGCCGGCGCGGATGTGCACATCTTCCATGCGGGAACCGCGCGTGCGAGCCATGGCCGCCTCATGACGGCGGGCGGACGCGTGTTCGCGGTGACGGCGGTGGCCGACACGCTCGCCGGCGCCCAACGCTCGAGCGTCCGCACGGCAAGTGCGATCGAGTTCGCGGGCAGCCAGTACCGCGCCGACATTGCGTGGCGGGAGCTCGAGCGCCATGCCGGAGCTGCCTGAAACCGAGACCATCGCGCGCGACCTCCAGCGCGCGCTCGCGGGTTCCTCGATCACCGGCATCACAGTCACGCACGCCGACGTCCTCCGCGAAACGACTCCCGCCAAACTGCGCCGAGCACTTGTCGGCGCCACCATAGAGCGCTGCTGGCGGCGCGCCAAGCTCGTCGTCCTCGATTTATCCACCGGAAGCCGGCTCGTCGTCCAACCGCGGTTCACCGGCGCACTGTTGATCGATGCCGGCGCACTGCCGGAGCGCGAACGCGCATACTCGACGCTCGCACTGCGGCTCGCCGACGGACGCACCCTGCACTATCGCGACATCCGGCGACTTGGCACCGTCACGCTCATGTCGCCCGAGCGTTGGACACGACACTCGGCGACGCTCGGCGTCGAACCGCTTGACCCTGCGTTCACCATCGCGCATCTATCGGGCGCTCTTCGGGGTTCCTCTCAAGCGGTGAAGAAGTTGGTGATGGACCAGCGCCGGCTTGCCGGCATCGGCAACATCTACGCGAACGAAGCGTTGTGGCGCGCGGGGATCGATCCGTCGCGCGCCGGCCGATCCATTCGCGCGGATGAAATCGCTCGACTTCACGACGCCATCCTGAGCGTGCTGCGCGAATCGATCGACGCCCGCGGCACGAGCTTTCGCGACTATCGCGACGCGTCGGGCGAGCGCGGGTCGTTTGCCGCCTTGCTCGATGTCTACGGGCGCGGCGGCGAGGCGTGTCACCGCTGCGGCGGACGCCTCGTGGCCACCGACGCCATCGATGGCCGCACGACCGTGTTGTGTCCCCGCTGTCAGCGATGAAGCGGCGAGCCCTCCTTCCGCCTTGCACCGACGACGACCAACTCGCGCGCATGCGCGCCGCCGTGACCGCCGACGCACGGGACCGACCAGGCGTCTACCGTATGCACGGGAGTACGGGCGAGGTGGTATACGTCGGCAAGTCGAAGCGGCTGCGAACGCGGCTCCTCAGCTACTTTCGCGGCCGATATCCCGAGGACAAAGGCGCGCGTATCATCCGCGAGGCCGTGCGCATCGACTGGGACTACACGCCGAGCGAGTTTGCCGCGCTGTTGCTGGAGATGCGGCTCATCAAGCGGTTGCGCCCGCGGCTCAACGTTGCGATGAAGCGCGACGACCGGCATTTCGCGTTCATCAAGATCTCGCGCGGACCAGCACCCAAGCTCACCGTGGTCCGCGGCCCAACGGAAGACAGCGCCGCGTACTATGGCCCGTTCCAGGGCGCGCAGCGTGTGGCCGAATCACTGCGCGAGCTCAACGACGCGCTCGGCCTCCGCGACTGCACGTTCGAGCGGACGATGCACTTCTCCGATCAGAGCGAGCTCTTTCAAATCGCGCGCACGCCGGGATGCATCCGCTTCGAGATTCACAAGTGCCTGGGCCCGTGTGTCGGCGGGTGCTCCGAGGGGCAGTACGATCAACGCCTCGCGCTGGCGCGCGCATTTCTCGACTGCACCGATGACACGCCGCTCGATACGCTGCGGCGCGAGATGGAAGCGAGCAGCTCGCGCCTCGAGTTCGAGCGGGCCGCGGCGCTGCGCGACAAGGTGCAGCGTCTGGAGGAGCTGCGCGTGCAGTTTCTCCGGCTGCGCTTCGGCGTCGAATCGCTGACCTTCGTGTACACGGTGCCCGGTCATGGCGGCGACGACCGCGTGTATCTGATCCGGCGCGGCCGCGTGCGCGACGAACGCCCGGCGCCGCGCACGCCTAACGACGAAGCGGCCCTCGAACGTGCCATTGCCGACATCTATGGCCCGGTCGAGCGCCCCACGACCCGCGTGCCGACCCACGAGATCGACGAGATGCTACTCCTGACCTCGTGGTTCGGCCGCTTCCCCAAGGAACTGGAACGCGTGAAGCACGTGCCTCACTTGAGCGTCTTGTCCAGATACGACACGGTCGCGCTGTCGGCCGCGAGCCAGGAGGCGTAGCGCAGGAAGCCGTGTATCTCGTCGGGCAGCACGAGCTCCTCGTACTTCACGCCCTGTGCATCCAGCCGTCGTGCGAGGTCCACCGTCTGGTGAAAGTGCACGTTGCGGTCGTCGTCGCCTTGTATGAGCAGTACGGGCGACTTCCAGCTCGACATGTACGCGACGGGCGACGATTGCCACGACACCTTCTCCGCCGAGTCCAGGTCGGCCTTTTCGTACTGCAGCGCGCGGCGCGCGAAAAATTCCTGAACGTCCGACAGCCAATCGTGTACGCCGTGCATGTCGACGCCAGCGGCGAAGAGATCGGAATTCTTGGCGAGCGCCATTGCGGTGAGAAAGCCGCCGTACGAGCCGCCCCAAATGCCGATCTTCGCGCCGCCCACCTCGGGCAGCGTGCGCAAATACTCCGCGCCCGCCTTGACGTCCAGATACTCCGATGCCCCAAAGCGCCCCGCGTGCTCGGGATGGTGAAATTCGTGTCCGTAGCCGATGCCTAACCGATAGTTCACGGCCAGGACGACATAGCCGCGCGACGCGAGGTACTGGTTCACCGCGTACGAGTTCGAGTAGTAGTCCATGTAGTGCCAGCCGAGCATCATCTGGCGCGGCGGGCCGCCGTGGACGAAGATCACGCCCGGGGCGTGCGAGAGGCCGGGTTTGGCGAACAGGTCGCCGTGCACCTCGGTGCCGTCGGATGCGTGGTACGTCACCGCGCGCGGCACGATGAGCTGTGCCGCCGGGAAGTCGGACGGAATGCGATCCGCCGCGATGAGTCGCGACGCGCCGCCGCCTAACGGAAGCACGGCCGGGATGGGCGGCCGCTTCGCGTCGGCCGAGATGTAGGCCACCGTCGCGCCGTCGCCGGTCACCACCGGCGTCCACTCGAGACCCGAGCCCGGCGTGAGGTTCACGGGCGCGGCGCGGTCCACCGGAACCTTGAACACGTGGCGCCGCTCGATGTCATCGGTGCCCGTTCCCATGTTCCCCGCGAACACGAGCGTCTTCCCGTCGGGCGACATCGCGATGTACTCCGCCATGCCGCGACCAGGCGTGAGCAGCAGCGGCTGGCCGCCGGTCTCGCCCACGGAGTACAGGTGAGGCCATCCATCCAGGTCCGCGAGAAACACGATCCGGTTGCCCGCGGCCCAATGCAAGTTCGCTTCGCCATCGGTCGTCGGCATCGATCCGCGAAGCGTGTTCGGACTCTGCCACACCTGGTGCGCGGCGAGCGTCGACACGTCCGCGGCCCAGATCGCGAACGGACGCGGGTGCTGCGCGAGCAGCGTCTCGGGTGCGCCGCCGTTCCCCGGCCGCCGCACGAAGGCGATGTGCTTCCCATCAGGCGACCAGCTCGGACTTTCGTCGAGCGACGTCGACGGCGACACGTAACGGAGCGGCGTCGAGTCGTTGGTGAAGAGCGCAATGAACGAGTGGTCGCCGCGTGTCGACACGAACGCGAGCGTGTTGCCGTCCGGCGACCACGTGGGCGATTCGCTCTCGCCGGTCGCGAACAGCAAGCGCTTGCCCGGCTGCGAGCCGTCCACCGGAACGACCCAGATCTGGTTATCTCGGATATACGCGATGCGGTCGCCGTGCGGAGACACCGCCGGGAGATCGCCTTCAGCGAGTTTCTTGGGCTGGCCGCCGCTCGCCGGCACGCTCCAGATCTCGACCATGGGCTGCACGGGGCTCGACGCCGGATCGGGCGCCAGCTTGCCGGGCGCCTCCCAGTTCGCGTCGTGGTCGCCGCCGCGCACGTACACGACCGTATTGCCGTCCGGCGTGAACGCCAGGTTTGTGAGCTCCTGGCCGTCGTCCGCCGTATAGTTGGTGGCGCGATGTGCTTGCCAGTCGGGCGCGGACGCGACGTAGATGTTGCGAACACCGCGCTCGTCGAACACCCAAGCGATGCGCGCGCCGGTGGGCGCCGCGACGAGCGCCGACGGGTACGGATATCCCATGACCTGCTGCAGCGTGAAGGAGCCGGAGGCGCGCTGTGCAGGAGCGACGCCGGCGACGCTCGCGGTAATGAGGGCGGCCGCGCCCCAGACGAGCGGCCGGCGGAACTGACTATGACGCATGGCATCCTCTGAGTGAGAGGGCGTCCTGGGCGGTCGCCGCCCAGGACGGACGGCGACATACTCGCGCCGTGCACACGCCCCGTCAACCATGTCGTCCGCTCCGGCACGCGGGCGGGCCTGCCTAACGGACTAGTGGTCGAGCGGGACGATTGTCACGTCGGCGCGTCCGTTGACGATCGTGAGTCGCCCGACACTCGGCACGAGGGCGAATCGTCGCGGGCCCGCGGCGCCGGGATTCACCACCAGACGGCCATCCAGCCACGTGACCAGCGCGCGGTGCGTGTGGCCGTACACCAGGACGTCACCCGCATAGAGCGCGGCGAGCGCCTCGGGACGGGGCTGGCCGAGCTCGTGGCCGTGGCTCACGTGAATGCGCACGCCCGACACGTCGCGCACGATCTCCTGGGCCAGGCGCGGGTCGTCGGGATCGTCGGTATTGCCGAACACCGCCGCGACAGGCGCGATGAGGGCGAGCTCGTCGAGCACGTCGTCGCCGCCCACGTCGCCGGCGTGGAGGATGAGCGAGACGCCGGCCAGCGCGTCGTACACACCGGCGCGGACGAGGCCGTGCGTGTCGGAGATGAGGCCGACGACGATGGGTTCGTCGTTAGGCATCGACGCCGCGCCGCGGCGCCGCATCGCCCCACCGTCCGCTCAGCCGGTGGTCCACGCCGAGGTGGTCGAGCATGCGCGCGACGATGAAATCGACCAGGTCGTCGATGCGCGTCGGGCCGTGATAGAAGCCCGGCGCGGCGGGCAGCACGATCGCGCCGGCGCGCGACACGCGGAGCATGTTCTCGAGGTGGATCACGCTCAGAGGAGTCTCGCGCGGGACGAGGAGCAGTGGACGCCGCTCCTTGAGCGTCACGTCGGCCGCGCGCTCGATGAGCGAGCGCGACGTGCCGTGGGCGATGGCGGCGAGCGTGCCCATCGAGCACGGGCACACCACCATGCCGCTGGTGCGCGCCGAGCCGGAGGCCGGCGCGGCGCCGCGATCGCCGTCATCGTACACGGTCACGGCGGCGTCCCAGCGCGCGGCGCCCACGCGGCTCCGGAGCGCGGCCGCGTCCGCGATCCCCGTCTCCATGCCTAACAGACGCCATCCGTGGGACGAGACGATGAGCGATACGGGCCGCTTGGCGAGTGCGAGCTGCTCGACCAGCCGGACCGCATAGGGCGCTCCGGATGCACCGGTGATCGCGACGACGACCGGCGGAACGCGACCGGCGGTCACCGCAGCACCCGCTCGAGGAGCACGAACGCGAAGAACGTGACGCTGATGATGCCGTTCATGGTGAAAAACGCCGCACCGAGGCGCGACAGGTCACCGGGCCGCACCAGCGAATGCTCGTACACGAGCAGTGCCGCGACGACGGCCGCACCGATGATGTACAGTATGCCGCCGCCTAACGCTACGCCGGCAACGATCAGGCACGCCACCGTCATCGAGTGCAGTACGCGAGCAACGCGGATCGCGCCGCGCTCGCCCAACGTCACCGGTAGCGAATGCAGGCCGTGCTGGCGATCGAAGCCGATGTCCTGCAACGCGTAGAAAATGTCGAACCCGCCGACCCATCCCATCACCGCCAGGGCGAGCAGGAGCAACGCCCACCACGGCTGGCTCCACGCGCCGGTCACCGCGAGATAGCCGCCGACGGGCGCGATGCCGGTGCCGAGGCCGAGGGCCAGGTGTGCAAAGTGGGTGAAGCGCTTGGTGTAGCTGTAGAAAAACACCCAGCCTAACGCAACTGGAGAGAGCCAGCCGCAGAGCGGGTTGAGCCGCCACGCCGCCAAGACGAACACTGCCGCCGCCACGGCGACCGCCGCCGCGGCCTCGCGCACGCGGATCGCGCCGGATGGAATCTCGCGCCGCGCCGTACGCGGATTCACCGCGTCCAGGCGGCGGTCCGCGATGCGGTTGAATCCCATCGCCGCGAAGCGCGCCGCCGTGAACGCCACCGCCACCCAGGCGACGATCCGCCAGGTCACCGGCTGCTCGTAGCTCGCGAGCACCACGCCCACGAGCGCGAACGGCAGCGCGAACAGCGTGTGCGGCAGCTTGACCAGGTTGACATAGCGGGTCAGCCGCGACGCGCCGGCGAACGTCTGGCCCTCGCGCACGGGCGCGCTCTCGGCCGTCACGCGGCGCCCCGCGCGCTCCGGATGCCTAACGGGTGACTCACGAGCCCAGCGGAATGCCGAGCTCCGCCCAACGCGCGCGGATGCGCGCGTCGGTGGCCGCGTCCATCACCACACGACCGGGCCACGGGCGCTCGAAACCTTCCTCCGGCCATTTGCGCGTCGCATCCAGTCCCATCTTCGATCCGTACGTGAACGCGCGGCTCGAGTGATCGAGCACGTCGATCGGTCCCATCGTGAATCGGGCGTCGCGCTCTGGATCCAGATTGTTGAGCGCCACCCACCACGCCTCCTGCGGATCGCGCACGTTCACGTCCTTGTCGACTACGACGATCAGCTTCGCCAATGCCATCAGACCCTGGCCCCACATCGCGTTCATCACCTTGTGCGCCTGACCTGGATACTGCTTGTCGATCGACACGAACACGAGATTGTGGAAGATGCCTTCCGCCGGCATGTGGTAGTCGACGATCTCCGGTATCGTCAGCTTGAGCAGCGGTAGAAAGATGCGCTCCGTGGCGTGGCCGAGGTAGAAATCTTCCATCGGCGGACGCCCAACGATGGTCGTCGCGTAGACCGGATTCTCCCGCATCGTCACCGCCGTGACGTGGACGCACGGATACAGATCGGCGAGCGAATAAAATCCCGTGTGATCGCCGAAGGGACCTTCGGTCACTAACGGTTCGCGCGGATCGATGAAGCCTTCGATCACGATCTCCGCGTCGGCCGGCACCTCGAGGTCGCACGTGACGGCCTTGGTGAGCGAGACGGGCTCGCGCCGCAAGAATCCCGCGAACAGGAATTCATCCACCGTCGGCGGGAGCGGCGCCGACGCCGCGTACACCGACGCCGGATCCGCGCCGATCGCGATGCACACCGGCATCGTCTCGCCACGCTCGGCCATCACGCGCCAGTGTGCCGCGCCCACTTTGTGCCGCTGCCAGTGCATCGCGAGCGTGCGCGACCCCAACTGCTGGACGCGATACATCCCGACGTTGCGGATGCCGCGCACCGGATCGCGCGAAATCACCATCGGCAGCGTGATGTAGGGTCCGCCGTCTTCCGGCCAGCACGTGATGATCGGCAGCCGGCGCAAGTCGACTTCGTCGCCGCGCCGGATCACGGACTGACAGGGCGCCGACCCGCCGCGCACGCGCGGCGGGAACTTGCCCACCTCGAGCAGGCGGGGCAGCAGTGCGAGCTTGCCGAGGATGCCCTCCGGCACCTTGAGCTCGAGCAACTCGGTGATACGCGCGCCGATCGCATCCAGGTCGTCCACGCCTAACGCCATCGCCATGCGGCGCAGCGAGCCGAACAGGTTGATCGCCACCGGGTAGGCCGACCGCGTGCCGTCGCGCAACACAGGGTGCTCGAAGAGCAGCGCCTTGCCCCCGCCCGGGCTCTTCATCACGCGATCAGCGATGGCGCAGATCTCGAGATCCACGCTCACGGGCGCCCGCACGCGCACCAGCTCGCCGGCCGCATCGAGGGCCGAAAGGAACTCGCCTAACGAATCGAGGCTCACGCGCGCTTCACGGCGCCGGCCGGCCGCTCGGCCCAGTGCACGGCGGTCACACCGAATGTGAGCCGCTCGTACCGAACGTCCGAGAGACCGGCCTGCTCCATGTACGCCGCGAGCGCCGGTGCCGGCGGGAAATGCGCCACCGATTCCGGCAGATACCGATACGCCGTGCGATGGCCGCTCACGATGCGGCCCACGAGCGGCAGCAGCTCGCGGAAGTAGATCCGGTAGACGCCGCGCACGAGCGCCGACGGCGGCGCGGAACAATCGAGCACCACGAGGCGTGCACCCGGCTTGAGCACGCGGGCCAATTCCCGCAAACCGGCATCGATGTCCGCGAAATTGCGCACGCCGAACGCGACCATCGCGCCGTCCGCCGATGCCTCGCCTAACGGAAGCTGCAGCGCATCGGCCACCACCGGGCGCACGGGCGCACCGGCTGCCTTTGCGCGACCCGCCCGCAGCATCGCCTCCGCAAAATCCGCTGCGATCACGGTCCCCGCGAACCCCGGCCGACGCGACAACTCCACGCTCATGTCCAGCGTGCCCGCGCACGCATCCAGATAGAGCCCGCGCGGACGACGCTCCCAGCCGAGCACGTCGATCGCTCGGCGGCGCCAGCGTCCGTCGATGTTGAAGCTGAGCAGCCGGTTGAGGAGATCGTACGTCGGCGCAATCTCGGAGAACATCCGCCGCACGTATCGTCGCTTGACGACGGCGCTCGACTCCGCGCCGCTCTCCCTCTCGACATCCTCCGCGCCGCGTGCCCCGCCCGCACCCGCTGCTTCGAGCGCTTCGCGCCGTTCCGTGTCGACCGCAGACATTCAGGAAAAGTTGGGCCGTCGCGAAAGCCTACGCAAGCGCGATGCTGGTTGCATGCGGCCCGGCGCGCTAACTTGCGCGAGCATCGGCCGGTTGACCGTCTCGCACTCGATCGAGTTGCCGTCTTCCTACGATCTCTCGACCCTCCCAGATGCCGATGTCGCAACCCTCGCCAAGGAAGGACGGGAGGCGGCGTTTCGGGAGCTGGTCCACCGATACGAACGGCCCGTTTTCTCGCTCATCTTCCGCATGGTCCGTGATCGCGAGACCGCGGAGGATCTCGCACAGGACACGTTCGTCCGCGTCCTGAACCACATCGATCGGTATCGGCCGGAATTCAAGTTCTCGAGCTGGTTGTTCAAGATCGCGAACAACCTGACCATCGATCATCTCCGCAAGCGCCAGCTCGACACGATCAGCATCGAGGGCTCGCCCCACGCGGCCACATCCGCCGAAGCCGAGGCGACGTCGGTCGACGTGCGGTCGCACGATGAGTCGCCGCTCGAGGAGATCGAGTCCCGCGAGCTCGGAACCGCTATCGAACAGGCCATCGCACTGCTCCGGCCGGAGTACCGCTCGTGCATTCTGCTGCGGCACGTAGAGGGCCGGTCCTACGAGGAAATAGCTGCCACCCTCGACCTGCCCCTGGGCACGGTCAAAACGTACATCCATCGCGCCCGGCACGAGCTGCGGGACGCCCTGGCGCACCTGCGCACCTGACGTGAAACCCTCTGGCACACTGCAACGTACGACATGGTGGAGGTCCCGTGGATAGACACCTGCTCCCCGAAGAGATCGATCAGCTGCTTGACGGCGACGTCGGCTTTGGCACGGCGCCGCTCAAGATGCATCTGCGCGCTTGCGCGACGTGTCGCGCCGAGCTCGACGACGCGCGCGCGCTGGTGCGGCAGCTGGAGCATCTCCCGCACTACCAGCCGTCCGTCATGTTCGCGGACCGCGTGCTGGGACAGGTCCAGGTGTTCGTCCCGTGGCACGTCACGGCGCTCGACACGCTCCGCGGCTGGATGCCACGCACGCGTACCGCGCGGGCCTTCGCGTGGACCGGATTCGGAAGTGCGGCGGTGGTGCTCACCGTCGTGTCGCTCTGGCTCCTTACGCGTCTCGACGCGGTCATCTTCGCGATCGACATGGCGGTCGGCCGCGTGCGCGCGGCCGTCGGCAGCGGCCTCGCCGACGTGGTTGCGACGCTCTTCGGCAGCAGCGGCGTCCACGCGTTCCGAACCAGCGGGGCGGTCGGTCTCTGGATCGCGCTCACGGTATTGTTGCTGCTCGCCGCCGTCACCGCCCGCGCGATGCGCGCCGTGGTGGCGGGTCCGCGTCGTCGTTAGACGCTCATGCCGACACGCCGCCCCGTGTACACGCGCGCCGCGCTCCTGGCTACCGCGCTGGCGGTTGCCGCATCTGTCAATGGCGCCGCGGCCCAAGCCAAACATTCTCGTGCTCGCGCAGTCAGCGTCAGCGACTCGATCGCTGCCGCAGTGGATTCACTCGGACGCGACCCGAACGGCGTCGTGATCGAGCGGTCCGCGGTGCAACAAGGTCCACAGACCGTCGCCGCCGGGGCCACCGTGAACGGCTCGATCGCGTCCTGGCATGGCCCACTCGACGTGCGCGGAACGGTCACCGGAAACGCCGTGGCCCTGGGAGGCGACGTCGTCGTCCACACGGGCGGCACTGTGCGCGGCGACGCGGTAGCGTTAGGCGGCCACGTCCAGCTCGACGGCGGCACCGTGCAGGGCGAGATGCGTTCGCTGTCAGCGCTCACGGTCGGCCCGTTGGCCAGAACCATCCCGCGAACGCCGGCGCAAGCCACCAAACGCTCGCTGTCGCTCTCTGTCGGTTGGTATCTCGTTCTCGCGGTCATTGGCCTTTTCGCCGCGCTCTTCGCGCGCGGCAACCTCGAGACCATCGCCGAGCGCATTCGCGATGACTTCTCGCGCTCGTTCCTCTACGGCGTGGTTGGGCAGATCGCGCTCTTGCCCGCGCTCGTGGTCGGCATCGTCGCTCTGTGTATCACGGTCATCGGGATCCTGCTCATCCCCTTCGCCATCGTCGGATTCGTCCTCGGTGGCGCCGGCGCGCTCGCGCTCGGGTTCCTGGCCATGTCGTACGTGACTGGCGAAGCGGCCATGCGGTGGCGCGGTGCTGTATCTGCGTACGCGCCGCCGCCCGTGGTGCAGTTCCTGTTCATCGGGCTCTCGCTGTACTTCGTCCTCTGGATGATCGGTGGATTGCTGTCCTGGGCCGGCTGGCTCGGCGCCGTGCTGCGCCTGATTGCCGCGATGGTCACGTGGGTAGCGGTCACCGTTGGGTTCGGCGCGACGCTCACGTCTCGCGGCGGCACACGTGCGCCTGGCGGTCGTGTGCCTCCGCCGCAGGTTCCACCGCCTGCGTCTGACGCCAGTTGGCAGACGCCCACGCCGGTATCGGGCGTCGCAGCCGCACGCCGGCCCACGCCGCCGCCGCGCTCGATACAACATTGATGTCCATTTACTCTCGACGCCTTTGGCTGGTTGTGGTCGCTGCGACCCTCGTGGCTGTGCCCGCCGCGACGGCGCACGCACAGGTGTGGCGCACCGTGACTGCGTCCCGCCAGCGCGCATCCGCCGACTCGCTGCGCCTCCGCGTGTACTTCGGCGCCGGCACGTTCAATCTCGCCGCCGCCACCATCGAGCCGCTGCTCTATAACGTCGACATGCGCTACGACGCCGGTCGCGTGCGCCCCATGCATCGCTATGACGCGGCCACGGGAACCCTCACGATCCGCTCGGACAGCGCCATCGGGCATCCGTTCTCGCTCGACCTCAAGCGCGGCGGTCTCAACTTCAACGGCCCGGGCGACGACCGCAATGGCACCGATCTCACGGTCGGCCTGGCGCGCGGAATCCCACTCGACCTCTCGCTTTCGTTAGGCGCGTGCGACGCGACGCTCGACCTGGCGAACCTGTCGGTGCGCCGCCTGCACCTCGAGTCCGGCGCGAGCCAGACCACCGTCACCTTCGGGACGCCCAATCCCGTCACCATGTCGTCGCTCGATCTCGACATCGGGGCGGCCGGCCTCACGGTCAACTCGCTCGGCAACGCCCATGCATCGACGGTGAACGTCTCGGCCGGCGTGGGCGGCGCGGAGCTCGACCTCGCCGGCACGTGGACCGGCACGATGAATCTGGTGGTGCGGGCCGCGTTAGGCGGAATCACGCTCCACATTCCGCAGGACGTCGGTGTCGAGGCCCGCGTCGCGAGGACGCTGGGCAGCCTCGACGCCCCGGACCTCACGAAGCGCGACGGGACGTACTACTCGTCCAACTGGAGCAGCGCGACGCGCAAAGTGGTGATCGACGCCACGGCGACGCTCGCCGGCCTCGAGATCACCCGCGACTGACCACGCCGTTAGGCAGCAGGCGCCGGGCGCAGCACCACCGGAGCGCCCCGCGCCACGCCCAAGGTCCCACCGGCACTGCCGTCGCGCACGGCGATCTCGAGCAAGCCGGACGACCCGATCACCGCAATCACATCGCCCGATGCACCCTCGCCGTACGACCGCACGATGGGCACCACGCGATCGCCGAGGACGACGGCCCCCCCGCGCGGCGCGACGAGGTTTGTGATGAGGTTCCCGAACCGGTCCACCGTGATCACCTCGCCCGACACCGAGCCGTCGGCGAGGCGCTTGGCCTCCGGCGTGCGGCGCACCACCGGCGCGTCGTAGGTTCGGCCCAACCCCTCGAGCGGCGAGCCGCCCGCGAGGCGCGCCGCAGCGGGCGCAAACACGTCGCGCCCGTGAAACGTCGCGGACGCCTGCGCCGGGATGGCCAGCTCGACCACCCGCACGTCCGACCGCAACAGCGCCGGCGACAACACGCCGTTGTCCGGGCCGACGAGAAACCGTCCGTCGCTCTCCACGGCGAGCGCCGCGCGCGACGTCCCGACGCCCGGGTCCACCACCACCACGTGGATGGTGCCTAACGGAAAGCGCCGCCAGTAGCGCGCGATCGCCAGCCGGGCGCCGTCCACATCCTGCGGCGCCACGTCGTGGGCGACGTCCACCAAGTGCGCCTGCGGGTGCATCGCGTAAATCACGCCCTTCATCTCGCCGACGTAGCCGTCGGCGGTGCCGAAGTCGGTGAGCAGCGTGATCAACGCCATGGTCACACGGACTTACGCTTCCACCGGCCCCAGCGCCAGAGCGCCATCATCGCCAAGGCCCGCCCCATTGCCGTGATCGAAATGGTCCACCAGATCCCGGCGGTGCCCCACCGCGTCGCGGCCCACGCGGCGAGCGGCAGCCGAAGCACGGTGAACGTGCTCGACGTGAGCATCGGGGGCAGCGTCTCGCCGGCTCCGCCGAGCGCGCCTTCCAGCACGAGCTCGCTGCCGCTGAACAGCGTCGACACCGCAGCGATGCGGAGATAGTGCGCCCCCTCCGCGATTACGGCCGGGTCGCGACTGAAGAGGCCGGTGAACTGCGGCGCCACCGTGAACTCGAGGATGGCACCCACAGCGCACACGATCGACGCGAACCCTG